>Ga0310694_10000608_pt1 | contig 45685 bp, 35 predicted proteins | sample 174DNAGHGhighgp2_FD_203884 | JGI IMG/M metagenome (GOLD analysis project Ga0310694, IMG submission 203884) | Sheep rumen microbial communities from Palmerston North, Manawatu-Wanganui, New Zealand - 1742 DNA GHGhigh gp2 (v2) (version 2) | ecosystem: Host-associated > Mammals > Digestive system... | reverse complement strand
ACGAACTTCAAGGCAGTTAATGCCACATTAACCACGCTACCCCATAGGGTGATTCGTATAATCTCTTTCTCTCGCGTCATCTGTTTTATTTCTTCTTATTATATTTCGCTTTGACAATCTCGTACGAATTGCGGATGAGGTCTTTTGTGAGCGCGTCCGGCGAAGTGCGCGGATCTAGACCAATCCAGTGTTTGGGCGATTCGTTATAGGGGTTCCCGACACAATCATATTGCGCCTTCAACTCATCAATCCGTTCAGGCTGGCACTTGAGCGAGATAACCTGAAAATCATTGAGGTCGAAAAAACAGAACATGTGTCCGCAGACATAGAAAACCAGCACTCCTTCACCGTTTTTGAACTTGGTAAAAGGCAGCTTCTCTTCTACGTCCGAGCCTAACGAAAGGCAGAATTCGCGGATATCTTCTACGTTCATAAATCAGACTTGCTTGTTTGGGCTGCAAAGGTACATAAAAAATCCCACATGTGCAAGGGTTTGTGGAATTTTTAGTTGTTTATTGCTGTTTTTTGGCGAAGGAGGGCTTGGATGAAGGTGTCGAGTTTGGAGTACTGCTTCCGGTAGAGTTTGGATGCGCCGGGACGCAGTTTTTTCTCGAAAGGTGCTTCCGGATCGGGTTTCTTGAACTGGGCATAGAAACGGGTCCGATAGTTCTCCAGCCGGAGGCGGAGTTCGGCTATATGCGCGCGCTCATCGGTCGTCATTGCAGCGAGTTCTTCGTCAGTGTAACGCTCGGAACGGATGATTTCGGTCGTCATACGGCTGACTTCGCCAAAAGAGCGCATATTGGCAAGTTCGGCGCCTTGTGCGGGTGTTCTGTCGAAATCGCGCGGATGAGCAATTTTGTAAGACTCCTGGACACCGACTTTGAGGACCGCGCCGTTGGGTGCGCGATACTTCTTTTGGCGCATGATAATTCCGCTATTTTTTTCAAATTCTCCGTGCATTTCCGCCACGGGTGCATGTAACTTAACTTTTGTCATAGAATGGCATGATTTTTGTGGTATATTTTATAGGATTTCAAGATTTCTAACTTTAGTTAGGATTTTGAGTGCTCGTCAAGTTTTTCTCCCGCTTACGTTATAGGAATGACAGGCTAATGACGCGGTAACCACCCGGTTATCACGCGCTAATCACGCGCTTTTGGATGCTTTTAACCCTTATAAAACCTCGATTTTAGGTCGAGGCGGTTGCGGGGCGAAGCGGGATGTTGTAGGACATTGGAATGTACGACCACAAGCGGTTGCTCCAAACGGGAAAAAGAACACTTTTGAAATCGAGTGCAAAGGTACAAAAAATATTTGATATATGCAATAGTTTGAGCATTTTCTTTTGGATTATTTGGATTATTTGGTTGGACATAAAAAAGAGTATTGTCAGTTATTCAAACAATCTCTATCTAAGAGGAACTCAAATACTCCTATCCGCAATACTCCTTCCTCATTGTAGAACTTGCCTTTATGCTCACCGGATATGATGATCTTCCTAAAGCTATCGTTTATTTTTATCAGCGGTCGCTGCTCTTGATCGCGTTTTTGTTCATCCGGCATCGAGTATGCCGATTGCACATATATCCGCTGTGAACCACGATTGATAACGTAATCCACCTCAATTCGTTTATGAACTATTTTCCCTTCTTCATTTTTCTCCCATATCTCCACCAATCCCACATCTACGCTATACCCGCGTGCGCAAAGTTCATTATATAGTACGTTCTCCATCATGTGATTGTATTCCACTTGCCGGAAACCGATGATAGCATTTCGGACACCGGGGTCTTCAAAGTAGAACTTACTATCTGATCCAATGTATTTGCGTCCTTTTACATCATAGCGGAGTGCTTCGCTCACCAAAAAAGCATCCTTCAAATGCTCTATATACTTGGTGATTGTATGAGTAGATATTTTAATGTTCGCTACAGACTTGAAGGTGTTCGCAATCTTCGTCGGATTAACAGCCGTTCCCATTGATGAAGCTAAAACTCGGAAGATTTCCTCCAATCCCTCTTCGTTTTGTAAATGGTTGCGCTCTATAATATCTTTAAGATAGATAGCGCGATAGACATCTTTCAGATATGCTTCTTTCTCTTCCGGTGTTTCCATCTTGGCTACAGCAGGCAGACCTCCGTAAGTATAGTAATCTTCCAATGCATCGCGTTTATCGCCTCCCACACCCTCGTAGTATTCCGCAAAACTCAACGGACGAACCCTAATCTCCCATCCGCGACCGCGAAACTCGGTTACTACATCCTTGCTCAGGAACTTACTATTACTGCCAGATACGTATGTTTGTACATTGCGCATATGGGTCATACTCAATAGCACGCCCACAAAATCATCTACCATCTGTACTTCATCCAAGATGACATAGCTTGTTTGCCCGTCATGGATAAGGTGGCTATCAATATATTCCAATAACTTATCCGGGTCGCGTAATGCCTTATTGCGATTATCATCCAAAGCCAAGCCAATGATATGATCTTCTTTCACTCCCTGCGATAACAGATAGTTATGGAAGATCTCAAATAGCAAATAGGACTTACCGCACCGACGGATACCGGTGACGATTTTGATCATGTCATTTTTGCTGGCACTGATAAGCTTCTGAAGGTATAAATCGCGATTAAACTCCATGTCTTTATAGCATATTTAGGTGATTATTCACTAAAATTTGCTGCAAAGATACAACAAAAAATTGAATTGAGCAAATATTTTAAGCAAAAAACACTTCCTTTGTGCGCAAAAAATGTCATTTTATAGCATATTTTGGTGATTTTTCACACTTTTTTGACGTAATTCCCCATTTTTCTCTCCCTCTCATCCTCTCTTATTTCTTTCTTCTTCTTCATCGTCCATTGCCCCGGCATACCATGCCGGTTATCCCTTTCTTCGTCCATTCCGTCCAGATTGGATTTGGACACCCTCTTAGCGATAGATGTGCACAGCTGCATGGTCAGGGCGAACAAACGTGGCAGAAAATCGGCAGACCGTAGGTAAGTATAAAAGAAAAAACCGCCGACTTTCACGAGTCAGCGGTCACATGAAGTTACTTTAGTTAAGGTAAGATTTTTCGTCCTCTCTGATTACAATAATTGATTTTTCGAAATCACGTACATAGATTATAGTCTTTATAAGGTCCTTTCATAATGTTTCTATTTATTTACGTTAACAAATCCTCTCATATCATACTTCCGACCGTCTCTAATCACATAAACATGACCATCCTCTACAACCTTTAAGAATTTCACTTCATTGGCTTGTATTGGAGTCAACTCTGCCGCTACACTTTTATTCACCTTGTATATGTCATTTTGTGTATATTTGATGGTCTTCCAGCCATAGTCTGGAATAAGTTCATCGCGCTGCAAGTTCTTGGATATCCAAAGGCGATACTCGCCGGCATACATATGCAAGGCAGACGAGAAAGTGAAACTGTTCGCTCTTCCGAAATCATGCAACAAAGTGCCATCTTCGCGATATAGGCGCAAAAGATATACATTGTTGTAAGTAGGTGCACTCTGGTCCTTGTACAATACCAACATTTCATAGGTGTTGCTATCGTCATCGAAAGTACATTTAGATAACTGCACAGATATTATAGCAATCAAATGACCACCGGGAATATGGAATTGCTTCATAGATTGGAAAGAATAATCCTCGTTGTAGATAGTAATTGTAAATGTACTATCTTCATTGCTAAGCAATTCGGAATAGTAGGCATTTCCATATAACTCATCCACATTATCCTCATACATCAAACTTTCCTTAGTTTGCCGGTTGATAGAGTTATAAAAGAATCCTGTACCTTCATATGAATGCTGAAGGGTTAAAACTTGTGCGTCTGTCAGAGCAGCGCACGAAACCAATAAAAGAACTAAAAATTTCCTCATAATGTTTCAATTCATTTGTTATCAATTTCAATTATCTGAATAGCTTTTTCTTTACGGATAGAACGCTCTTCCGTATTGATACGCTCCATAGCTTCTAAATAATAATCGGTTGGGTTTGTGCATATATTATAGTATTCATCATCACTTATAATATGCGCATCTCTGGCAACCAATAAAGCCCTATAATTCCAATGAGGGACAGACTCTAATGGTAAGCATACCATAGCTTCTTTGCAAAACAGTTCAACCGTTTCTTCAACGCCAAGACTCATAAGTGGATTTGAAATATTGAATGTGCCATCATACAAACCAATTCCCGTCCGCAAGAACTTTATATACCTTCGAAAGGCAGCAAGGATTGACTCTAAATATCCCGGCTCTTTCGGCATATTTTCAACATATTCCATAACGTGCTTTGTCAGGTTAAAGCCATGCTCGATAGCAAACCGCAGATCTGAGATTTTGATGTAAGTCTCAAGACGGTCCTCGAAATCAGTTTCCCATAAGTCTAATTCAAAATAAAACTTGTCGGGGCGAAAAAAGTAAGTTTCGCCTTCCAGAAGGTATGGTTTAACAGCAGCGATAAGTGGTTCCATAATGTAATAATTTAGCAGTTAATAAAGTTACAGCGTAACTCGTTTTGAATCACGCTGCAAAATTACTACATTATGCTTTCATAAAATGAAAGGAGAGAAAATTATTTATATAAAAAATTTAGCAATTGATTAATTGTATTCATTATACACAGTTCCTCACTTCTCTCGCCCTTAAAGGTTATTACTCGGATGTATCTTTCACTTTTAACATCATAATTAAATGCAAACTTGCCATCGTTAATTACTTCCCTCTTATCAAAATAGTTATATATACTATCGTTTCTACGAAAACATGATATAGTTATGATACCTAATTGTCTACAATCAATATCTATAGCAAAGCCTTCTTTACGACTTTCATTTTGATCAATTACTAAATAGTTAGGATAATATGTCCACACATCTTGAATAGGCCATGTTTTATTTTGGATAGCATCTCGATAATAATTTTGTATTCTATTAATATTGACTATAGATGTGTTACTTATGCAATTGTCAATTATCTTTATCATCTCCAAATTGTCCGCGTATATATACCAGAGTATTCTACACTGCACTTCTTCATCTAGTTCAACAAATGCCTTTTCTTTGTCTTCTTCATTTAGAAATTTATTTATAGGATACTCTTTATGACATAAAACATATTTGTTCCTGTAATTTTGTTCTCCACCTATTTTTTCTAAAATATTCTTTTTGAAAAATTCACTATCATTCTCAAAATGCAATTCGAGAACAAATGTTTGAGAAGGATATATGAACATATCTATTCCTCCCATGAATTCCAGATGCATCCACCATGAAGTAATGTCATTCCATTTATCAAAAAGCAACTGATAATACCCATCTCCTACTTTATTATTTAGGGAAACTTCAAATTGTTGTTGTCGCCAATAATCAATAGTGATTGAATTAAAATTCCCAAATATCTCATTTAAACATTTTTCTTTTAAATAAGATAATGTGTTGTTTATCTCATTGACGGATCGCATTGTGTTTTCTATGCTTTTAAGTTTATCAGAAAGCCTTAATTCTCCAATATGAAGTTGTTTTTCTAAATAATTTGCCATATTATTATTTGTTTTTTGTTGATTTGTTCTTTGATTAAACCTTCCTTTTAAATAATCAATATAAAGTTCAATTGTTGCCGTCAAGAGTTTCTCTTTTTCTTGGTTATCAATAACTATATATAGACTTTGGAGCCATGGAAGAATATGATGTTTGTAATCTATAGAAATAAACCTCTTTCCATCTGCCAAGATTTTTTTTGCTTCTTCCGTAAAACTAATATCGCTAACCTCCTTTTCTCCATTAAGCGTAAGATACACTACATAAATGTTTTCATTTGGAATTCCGTGATTTTGAATGGTACAAATATAGCGTTCTATTTGTTTATATTGATCTACAGCATAATTAATTTTATTTTCTATAATTATACCATATTTTCGGGGAAACTCTATTAGACCATCTATATATTCCCTATTAAAATCTATTTGCGGAGTAATATTTTGAATAGTCACAAATGGATTTTCTTCACATTCTTTACCTATTAATTCTAGAAATGAGTTTAAAATGACATAATGTTCATTTTTCTGATATCGTAATATATCTAATAAAATTTTAGTATGGTCATTCTCTAAAATACGTACATTGTCAAGGATATTTACAGAATATGGTTCCTCGGCTTTCAGCCTTTGTAGGAAATCGTGATGCTCTTTAATCAAATTCAATAATTCTTCATGATTTTCCATAATTCAGTTATTTAGGTGTTAAAATTCTATTTCTGTTTGGCGACCAAAAATACGATCGCGTTCTTCTTGTGATAGCGGACGGTAGTCTGGATATTGTTCTTCTTCCTGATATTTTGAAAGTTGATACTCTAAATCTTTGCGGAACTCGTCACGCAACCATTGCGGTTTTAGCACCTCCAAAACAGAACCGTGCTTGCGGAGTTCTTGCTTGAACTCAAACGAAGGCACGATGTTGAAACGGAAGATAGAGTATTGTTCCTGACGCTCAATCTCGGTCTGCGAAGCATGCAAAGGTAGCGTGCGCAAAAAATTAGCTTGGTATGCCTCTATCTTGATTTCAACCTCTTGCGGCTGATCTTCCATGCCGCTCACTCCATACACATTTCGAAAATAGAACTCGGCATCAAAGTCCTTCGGCAGTTGATATTTCAGCGTGGTAGGCTCCAAGGCATGAACGCGGTCGAGGGAATAGATGAGCGTCTTATCTCTTCCTACGGAATGCGCCAACATATACCAACGCTGCTTGAACATCTTGAGACAATATGGCTCAACCTTAAAAGTAGAAGGCTCTGTTTTAGCGTAGCCTTGGTAAGTCATTTCCAAGACGCAGCTATCGCGCATGGCTTCTACAACAGTAGTGAGGAACTTATCGCCGGAAGGAACATGTTCATGCAAAATGCGATGACGCAGTTCTTTACTGTCTTTGATGAGCGAGTTCATGGCAAAGAGTTGGAACATGCGATTACGCCAATCGTCGTTATGCAAGTTGTTTCCATCCTCAATGTAGTACTCGCCGCGCGTATTGCATTTGATGGTGACGTCGAAAAGCAGTTCTACATTATTGCGCCAACGATGGAAGGTACATTCCGGAATAGAATCCGTTTTGTAATCATTCACGGACGCACGCGCCCACTTATCATCTATAGCGGCGCGGGTGATTGGTCCGCGTGCAATAGTGTTTACAAGCCAGATGTAACACTCAAAGAGATACGATGTTGATGATTTGTTCATAATGCGATTTTGTTTGACGTTGCAAAAGTACAATTTTCTTCTTTCACAAAATGAAAGCCGACGCAAAATTAGTGTATTTTTTTCAAATATGCAAGTTTTGATCGCTAAAAATGAAAAAAACTTACTCTTTTCCGCGTTAGGGATTGGAAGGAAGGTGCGCATGGATGCGCGGCGCATAGACGCTAAGAATCGCTCGCGGGAATAGCCGCGAGAGTTAGACCGGATGAGACAGCCGGCATCCGATGCCGGGGAAAAGAAGAAAAATGCGGAGCTTATGCTCCGCGTCAGGGACGTAATCCTCCCGCTCGCGAAACTCGCGGACACAGGACACCGAGGACAGATGTCGGCAGAGCCGATGTCCTCGCGTTCGGCAAGGAGATTGCGACGGTCGATACCGCTCTGCTAAATCGACAAAGCAACTCCTGCCTCCGCTCTCCCCAAGGATTACAAATCCTCGGGGACCCCATTATTTTGAACTGACGTAATGGACGGAGAAGGAGCGGCGTTTGCCAAACGCCGGCAACTGCCAAGAAGAAAAAGCCAAATGGCATCCAGAATTGGTTGCACGTTCACAATGCCTGTTGGCGATATTGCTTTGCGGAAGCACGTTTGAGCACTTGCGTCATACAATGGGCAGCTCCGTAACCGTCAATAAGGCTCTCCAAGGGCACCCACTCCACGGTCACTCCGGCATCAGCCAGACGCTGCTGATAGGCTTTGCTCTGCCCTGCTACCGCCATAATATGCCGAGGCGCAATCGTGAGATAGTTATTGGCATAGTGCATTTCATCCTCATAATCAATAGGAATGATTTCAAACCCTCGTCCGCGCATGTACTCAACAAACGGCAGGTCTTTCTGCAGCAAGCTGTACGGCTTTGTGCCGGGTTCGCGTGCATAGATGTCGCAGGTGTTATATTCCGGCTCTCCGGGTTTGGCATTCAGACGACTGCTGACCATGGTACACAGATCGCGGTCGATGATGTTAAAATGCGTATCGAGGTGCATCTGCATCTGCCAGCGTTTATGGTCATGTACCACGACGATCGTGTCATGTCCGAAAGCGTCCGCTTCCATGATCTGACGGATTCCCTCTTCGTTGGTACGCATCCCGCAGCCGATAAACGCTACCGTTCCTGCGGGAATATAATCGCCGCCTTCAAGACGTCCTTCACCTTCAATACGCAGCACAGGCGTTAGTCCCAAATGCCGATAACATAGGTCAATGACCGATGTCTCCACCGCCCTTTGCGGAGAGTTCATGCGACAGATGATATGTCCGCGAGGCGTAGTAATACTCTGGTCACGCGTAAAATAGAGGTTCATCAAGGGTTCATGCACATACTCCGCCTCCACGCCGGTGTTGTTATCCTCGGGGTATAGTCTGACCGCAGGACGGAGCAAAATACAGCGAATCAGGTCTGCACGGCTCATTTGGGAGAGAATCTCCTGCCGATAAGCCTCAGCATCGGCTTTTTCTTCATCCGGCATAGCGCTAAGGTCGTATGTCAGCTCATGGTCTGCCAACATCCGCAAGGTGTCCATCGACACTTCGTTCAGGATACCGGTTACGGTATAGACACGGATGCCGTTCGCCTCCAACAGGCGAATGTAAGTGCAATGCTCTTCGGCTGCTTTGTCCACATCGAAATAGTGTTCAAACAGACCTGCCGAGGGATGAATGACCCCATCGAACAACTCCTGTCCGGGTGTATGCATCAAAATCACTCCTGCTCTATCCCACTCTGCCCGAGGATAGTCCATGGATACTTGTTCTTGCTGACGCTGTATTGTGCATCCAGCCATGATCATCGCGACACACACAAGTGCCGATAAAAAATGCTTTGTCATATATATGCGATTTTGCCTGCAAAAGTACAAAAAATTAATGATTTTCATCTTTCTCATTTATACATCAAAGAATCCTAATTGGCTGATAGCGGTTAACATACGATTGACGTAAGCGCTATCCGGTGCAGACCAATGGAATCCCAAACGGAGCAGGACAGCGGAGGTATAGCGGTTATCACGCTCGATGGTGACTGCTTTCTGTCCATGCGTCATGTCTTGGTATGCCAAGAGAGCGGACATGAGGCTGGCTTTCTTCGGGTCTTTGCTGGCCTCGAGAATCGCTTTCTGGAACTCGTCTTCCTCCACGTAACGGATAGACTTGCCTATCTTCTCAAAGCCCGCGAGGATATCGCCCAAGAGGTCGGTATGGTTGTTGAAGGGCTGGAAGACGTTACACTCCTTCGGCGTAGATGCAAGTAGCACGACAGCCTTTGCGGTCTCGTTCACCGGTGAGAACTCCGCCGGCGAATCGTATTCGTCTATCGGACAGCAGCCGAGCGTGGAGAACACTTTGAGTCGTCCCATGTAACTGTTTGTCTGGAAGTTCGCCTGGAATTCTCCGTCGTAGCTACGGGCTGCGAGGTTACCGACACGCATGACCTTAGCGTTCAGCCCATGACGAGCGACCGCTTCGAGGATGACTCGTTCAGCGAGGAACTTCGACCGCATATAGCGGTTATCAAGGAACTGACCGAAGTACAACAAGCGTTCCGACAGTTCGGGTACTGCCTTGCCGTCACCGCGATCTACCCATATCTCTCCGACAGAGGTAGTGGATATATGTACGAGTCGTGCGCCGGTCTTCAGACAGAACTCCACACAACGCTCCGCGCCACCGATATTCACTTGCTCAATGTCGTCGGTCTTGGAGAAGTGCTTGACGTTAGCGGCGCAGTTGAAGACGGTGGTGAGGGGGGAGGGGTTACCGGTTACGGGTAAGGGGATTTCGTTTGTCACATCGCCGTTAACGACGAAGAGACGGGTGCCGAAGAGTTCATCAAAACGCCGGTCGAAATAGTAGAAGAGCAAGTTACGCAGACGTCGTTGCGCATCGTGCTGGTCTTTTCCGCGAACAAGACAAGTGATGGTCTTGGCGTCCGAATCAATCAGTTCGCGCAGGACATGGATGCCGAGATAACCGGTAGCACCGGTGAGCAGTACATTGCCTAACTCCTGACGCTCTCCGCGCAGGAACGTATTGAGATTATTGCGTTGCAGAATCGCATCAATGCCTGAGTAATCAAAGTTATTTTCATCGGTTACGGGTGAGGGGTTACCGGTTACGGGTGCTTCTCCTGAGAGGAACTGCGCCAAGAGACGAGGCGTCGGATGGGTGAAGATATCACCGTAAGCGACATGCTTTCCGGCTTTGTCCGCTTCGATGATAACACGCGTAACCATGAGCGACGTACCGCCGAGTTCAAAGAAGTTATCCGTAGCACCTATCTTATCCTGATTGAGGATCGATGCAAAGATGTCGCAGAAGAGTTTCTCGTTGTCATTTGCCGGCGCCACGTAGTCGCGGTCGGTGTCGGTGAGCTGCGGAGCAGGCAGGGCACGTTTGTTCACTTTCTGGTTCTGGTTCAGCGGAATGACGTCAATCTGCATGGTCGAAGCCGGTACCATATACGGCGGTTTGCGATCACGGATGAAGGCATTGAGTGCCTGGATGTCAATCTTGCTGTCGCTGACGATATATGCCGCGATGAACTTACCTCCGTTGGGGTAATCAAAGGCCTGTACGGTAGCATCGTTGATGCCTGGGAACTCACGGATGACCGCCTCGACCTCTTTGAGTTCGATACGGAAACCGCGGATCTTCACCTGACCGTCCTGCCTTCCGACAAACTGAATGTTACCATCTGCGAGGTAACGTACCACATCGCCTGTGCGGTAGCACCTTAGACCGTTCCAGTCGATATAGGTCTCTGCGGTTTTGTCAGGACGGTTGAGGTAGCCACGGCTGACCTGCGGACCGGAGACAAGCAGCTCGCCTGTAGCACCTACAGGCACACGGTGCAGGTCCTTATCAACGATGAAGAGCCGGAAGTTATCCAGCGGTTTGCCGATAGGGATATTCTTCTCCTGCTCGTGTATCGGATAGGTCGTGGTGAAGATGGTACACTCGGTCGGACCGTACCCGTTATGAAGCAGGTAGTTAGCCGGCGGCGCGATAGTCGCGAGTTTCTCTCCTCCCACAGACAAGTGCTTGAGGGAGTGGTTATCGCAGTTCTGCGCAAACTGATAGCCCACCTGGGTCGTCATGAACGAATGGGTGATGCCTTCGGCCTCGAAGTAATGATTCAGATCCGGCAGGTTCAGACGAATATCTTCGCCGATGATATAGACTGTTGCACCGCAAGTGAGCGCCGGGTACATGTCCATCATGTTCGCATCGAAACCGAACGAAGCATATGCTGCCACTTTGTCTCCGGCATGCAGCTCGTAGTAACGATGGTACCAATGACAGAACGCCACAAGGTTGCGATGCTCCAGCTGGCAACCTTTCGGCACGCCGGTAGAACCCGAAGTATAAAGGAGGATGAAGAGGTCCGAAGGACTTATAAGTTGAGAGTTCTTTGCCCAAGGGCACGATCTGAAGGTATGGAGAGTTGAGAGTTGAGAGAAGTCGTTTAGCGGCAAGTTTAAAGTTGCCAAATCCTTCGTCAGCAGAACCGGGCCCTCGTATTCGTTAACGATGGGACGGAGGTCGGGATCGGCGATGAGGAGGGATGCGTTGGCATCCTTCATCATAAAGTTCAGACGCTCTGCCGGATAAGACGGATCGAGCGGTTGATAAGCGCAACCGGCTTTGAGGGCAGCCAACGAAGCGACTACCATCCATTCGGAACGGTTGATGAGGATAGAAACAACTTTCTCTTTCGTATCGTTGCCAATGACCTCTATGATCCGTGCAGCGATGGCGTCCGTCTGCTCATCGACCTCTTTGTAGGTCAGGCGGACGTCGTGATAAACGACGGCGAGGTTATCGGGCGTCTCGGCTGCTTGCTTACGGAAGAGCGAGACGATGGTCTGGGTGTCGTCATAAGGCACCTCAGTCTGATTGAACGAGTCGAGCACCGCTGTCTGTGCTTCATTAAGAAGCGATATAGCACGCAAAGGAGCGTCAGCGTTCGCTGCAAAAGCCAGCACGGCGTTCGCTACCGACTGCGCGAGGTTGGTAATCAGCGCTTCGCTGTACCATCCGTTGTCGTACTCGACCGCAATACTCGGCACACCGTCCATCGGCATGATATAGAACGCAATCTTGAATTTCGGCACGTTCTGTTCCATGGTCTCGTCCGCAAAAACAGGCTTGCCGAAGACGGAGTAGTTGCTCAGCACGCCCATCTGGTAAGCGAACATGATCTCCGCCTTCAGGTCATAATCCGCCGCAACGCGTGCAAAGGGATAATCCTCGTGTGCGAGCGTTTGCTCGAAGGACTGCGCGTTCTCGCGGACGAACTCCTCAACCGTCTGGTTCGCTATCTTCGTAGTCAGCGCGAGGGTGTTGACGAACATTCCCATGGTGTTGTTCACCCGCAGGTTGCTTCGTCCGTTGGAGATGGTGGTGATGCACACATCGTCCGTTCCTGCAAAACGTGCCAAGGAATAATAGACGGCGCTAAGGAGCACAGCTGCCGGCGTCACGCCTAACTGCGCAGCGTATTTCTCCGCTGTCTGCATATCAAAAGGTACGCACACGCGTCCGTTCTCGCCTTGTGGCAGGGCGTTGGTGAGGTCGGGTTGGATCTCGGTGACGCTCTCGATGCCGGTGAGACGCTCGGCGAAGAAATCCTTAGCGGCTTTGAAGGACTCGCCATTTTCAGCGGCTTTCTGCTCCGCCACGAACTGCGGATACGAGCACATCTCGGGTTCTATCTCTTTGCCTTCCAGCAAGTCGCAGATCTCATGGATGAAGAGGTCGTACGATGCACCGTCACAAACGAGGTGGTGAATGTCGCTCAACAGATACAGGTTCTTCTCCGTGCGCACGATGAAGAAACGGAAAAGCAGGTCTTTCTGCAGATTGAACGGCTGTACGAACTCATGCTTGAAAGCGTCCATCTGCGCCTCTTCGAGTTCCTTCTCGGGCACGTCGATATGCGCCTCGTTCATCATCTGTTCGTCGATGGTCTGAATGACATTAGCTTCTTGTGTAGCGAAATGGACGAAGAGCTCGGAGTGGTTGAGTACTGCCTTGCGGACCGCTTGCCGCAACGCCTCCGTCTCTACTTCCAAAGGCATCTGAGTACAGATCGGCACGTTATAGAGCGTCGAGGTCGGGTTCTTCATGCACTCGAAATAGACGCCTATCTGAGCAAAGCTTAGAGGAGCTTCGCTCATTTGAGATTTCGATATATCGGTATCTCGATTTTTCGATATATCGGTATCTCGATTACCGCCTAACATCGCAGCGAGTATCTCATTCTCGATGGCTTGGAGGGTGATGCCTTTGGTCATCTGTTTGGCATCGAGTTGGACGCCGAAACGCTTGAATATCTGGGTTGCCAACTTGATGGCGGCAATAGAGGAGAGACCCATGTAGCGCAGGTCGGTGGTGATGCCGAACTCCTCCATGTTGACAATCTTCGCGATGATGTCGTGTAGCTCCTGCTCCAAGACATTCAGCGGAGCCGATTGTTGATTGCCCTTCTCGGCGGAGGCCACTCCTCCCGTTTGTCGGGAGGACGTTCCGGGTTTTGGCAGGGCACGTTTATCGACTTTCTGGTTCGGGTTGAGCGGTATAGCGTCAATCTGCATTGTTACCGCAGGCACCATGTACGGCGGTTTGCTGTCGGCGATGAAGGTATTGAGTTCGTCAATATTGATCTTCTCGTCGCTGACGACATAGGCAGCGATGAACTTACCGCCATCCGGGTAATCGAAGGCCTGTACGGTAGCATCCTTGATGCCGGGGAACTCACGGATGATAGATTCCACCTCTTTGAGTTCGATACGGAAACCACGGATCTTCACCTGTCCGTCGCGTCTGCCGACGAACTCGATGTTTCCGTCCTCGCGGTAGTGAACGATGTCGCCGGTTTTGTAGCAACGCAAGCCGTTCCAATCGACGAAGACTTCTGCGGTCTTCTCGGGTTGGTTGAGGTATCCGAGCGACACCTGTGGTCCGGCTACATAGAGCTCGCCGTCCGTGCCGGTCGGTACTTCTTTGCCGTCCTGCCCCACGACGATGAGTCGCGTACCGTTCGTATTGGCTTTGCCAATAGGTATATTGGGTTCGTTTTGGGTCACGAAGAAACTGCTGACATAGACGGTACACTCCGTCGGGCCGTAGCAGTTCATCAACTTATACGAAGGCGGATCGAGGCTGATAAGTTTCTCGCCGCCCGTACCGAGCCACTGCAAGCCCGGGATGTCCGGATAATTGAGCACAAGCTGCGTTGCCATCTGGGTGGTCATAAAGCAGTGGGTAATGTGCTCGTCTTGGATATATTGGTTGAGCCCCTCCAGATCAAAACGGATCTCGTCGCCTACGATACAGATGGTCGCACCTGCTTTGACGCAGCACCACAGGTCCATCTGGAAGGCATCGAAGCCGTAACCGGCGTAGGTGGCGTACTTGCTTTGCGGAGTCAAGCCGATGGCCTGCACATGAAAATCCAGGAATGCCAAGATGTTCGCTTCGCTGAGCATGACGCCCTTGGGGATGCCGGTTGTACCGGAGGTATAGAGCAGCACAAAAGCCTCGTCGCCGTCGTACTTGGCGGCATCTTCCCGCATGTATTTCAGTCGTTCTTCGGGATAGGAGCCATCGAGCGGCATAGCGGTCAAGCCTGCCTTAGCGATAGCGAGAGGTACGAGTACCATCAGTTCATTACGAGGCACGATAAACGCTGCCACTTTGTCGCCGCAACGGGTGACATACTGCGGATCGAGCGTATCCGACAGACGGTCTGCCTCAGCGAAGGTGATGCGTTTGTCTGATGCGATACAGAAGATATCGTTCGGACGCTCGGCTACGTGTTTTTTGAAGTATTCGATTAAGTGTTTCATCTTATTCTATTGTAAAAAGGTTATGAAAACCGCTCATGCGGAAGATGTCGGACACATCTTCGTTGAGGTGTGCAATGCAGATGGAGCCGCCTTTGGCCTGGCTCTCTTTTTTGAGTTGCATGAAGAAACGCAGACCGGCCGAAGAGATATACTCCATTTCGCTGCAGTCGATGAGCAGCGCTTTGTCCGCGATGTTCAGCACTTGTTGCAGTTCGTCCATCTGGTTGGTGGTGGCAGCGATGTCCAGTTCGCCGGATAAACGTACACAGGTCTTCTCCGGCAGTGTTTCAAAAGTAATCGTTATCATGATCAATTGTGTTTTTTATGCATTTTTAGTTAAATGAATGGTCATCAGTGTCACATCGTCCGCTTGTTCCGCTTCGCCCATGAACGCTTGCACGTCGTTCAACAGGCTGTCGACGTTCCACTGTCCACGTTCCACGATGGCACTCCATCGCTTCATTCCCAGCATCGTGCGTTGTTCATTGCGTGCCTCGGTGATGCCGTCGGTGTAGAGCACGAGTGTGTCGCCCGGGTTTAAATGGGCACGCTGCTCGGTGAATTGGAACGAGCCGTCATAGCCGATGGGTATGTTGGGGGTAAGGGTTAGGGGTGAGGGGTTACGGGTTACGGGAGAGTATATCAGCGGTGCGCAGTGCCCGGCATTGCAGTAGATCAGTTCACCGGTTGAGATGTGCAGACAGCCGATAAAAGCCGTGACGAAGGTCAGGGAGGGGTTGTTCTCACTCAGCACGGTGTTCATTTTTTCCATGATCTGTCGGGGCGAGGACGTATGTACTCCTTCTGCGCGGAAGAGGTTGACGGCCGCACTCATGAACATAGCTGCCGGAACCCCTTTCCCGCTCACGTCTCCGATGATGAACCACAGTTTATCTGCTTCGTGGTAATAGTCATACAGGTCTCCTCCCACTTCGCGCATCGGTATCAGCCTTGCGTCCAACTGCAGCTCTGCCCGTTCGCCTTGCGCCTTGAGACTATTGCCCTTCAAGATGCCCATTTGGATGCCATGGGCAATTTGCATCTCTTTCTCCATCAGTTTGTTAGCGGTCTCTACGCGGGTGAACGCGTCTTGTTCCTGCTTGATATGACGGAGCAGCAGTCCGAGGATCAGGATACCGGACAGCAGAACGGTGAGGGTAATGAGGCTGATGCCGGTGATGCTCCGGCGTATGTGGGACTTGGGCACACTGATTACGAGGCGCATGTCTGTCGGAGACAGTGTCTTCTCGAACATGATCCGGTCGCGCACTTTGGTCGCATCCCCGCTTCCGACGATGAGGGTGCCGTCGGTGCTGAACAGTTGACAGACCGCATCGTCATAGGGTTTGACCTCTTCCAACAGTCGCGCCGTCCATGCCAGGGTGTAGTCCGCACCCGCTATTGCGACCAGTTGATCCTGATCGTCGTACACTTGCTGCGAGTAGGTGAAGACGAGGTCTTCGTGGGAGCCATCTTTGTACGGCAGGCTCCAGTGCCCCTCGTTTTTTTCATTCTTGAGCGCACCGGTGTACCAGTCACGCTGTTTATAGGGGATACAATCCTTGGCATCGTAGGCGATGACCGAATCGGCCGTCACACGAAAAGCGGTCGGGCTGCACCATTGGCCGGGGTTCGGCGAACACTCCGGAAGGAACGTCAAATAGCAGCAGTACAGGTCCGGATAATCGTACAGCACTGTTTGTAGCAAGGCGCACAGGTCCTCCGTGCCGGTGTTGAACTCGGTGAAGAATTGGGCGATTTCATCCGTGGCTTCGTGCATGTCGTAGATCTCGAACAGGAAATCTTTCTGCGCCAACTCCATCTTGTAGTCCATCTGCCGCATCAGATCGGCTTTCTCTTGGTGATAGGAGACGATGAACTGAATCGTCATCGCGATGATCAGAAACGCCGCACAAACTATCGGAAGAGATTTCTTTTTCATGGGTATGGTACACTTTATCGAAATCAGAATTCAATTCGCGTGCAAAGTTACAACTTTTTTTTGGAATATACAATATGTTTTGCCCATTATTTGTGCTCCAGATATAGCAAAATATAGTAAAAATGCATTTTTTTTGATTTTTCTTTGCAAAAAATTTGGTCATGTCAAAAAAAAGCAGTACCTTTGCACCCGCTTTTGAGAAATCGAAAGTAAAAGCGGTCCATTAGCTCAACTGAATAGAGTACCACACTACGGATGTGGGGGTTGCAGGTTTGAATCCTGCATGGATCACAAGGATTACGAAGAAATCCGTGATAAAATCACAAAAGAGTCGCTGATTAGCGGCTCTTTTTGTTTGCTGCGTGTGCTGACTTTTGGGTCAAACGACGCTGTTGATTGGTCATTTGCGGATTCTTGTATTGGTTGCGTCGTACATCTTTGCCGGTGAGGAACTCGTACCATACGCAGGCGGCTGTGTAACGTCCATAGACGTAATTGAGATGATAGCCGTCGCGGCAGAGGGTGTCGCCTAACTTCGTATTCCTTGCGCGTTGTATCGCATCGCCGCAAGGAATGAGGGCTAATGGCGAATGGTTAATGGTTAATGCTCTTGTGCACGCTTGGATGCTGTCCCACATCTCCTGCTGGTTGTTATGGTAACGCGGATAAGCGGGATGCTTGGCATCGCGACTATAGGCCCAAGTCTGCATCCAACAAAGTTGTGCGTTCGGCTGGTAGGCCCGGACGGTGTCGATGAGCATGGTGAGCCAGGGTTCGTACGTGCTGCGGATACCGCTGTCATGGCTGGCCTGTTGAAGCGATATGTAATCGTATTCGCCGTTCTGCAGGGCTTGACGAAGCGAGATGGTGTCTTGGACGACACGCGGGCACGCGTTGGTGCAGACGCGATGCGAATAGGCAGCGGTATCTTGGAGCAGGAACTGAGCGTGTTGCTGCAACGAGCAACCGCCGTAGTACAGGTTATGAATCTCCACCTCAATGCCTTGTTCGGCACAGAGCGGCACGAGTTCCTGCTCGACCGCATCCCACGAGAACGAGTTGCCGATGCACAGGATGCGAATGACGAGCAATATGGATAATTGTATATTGTACATTGGAGATTGGAGATTTAGTGGGCTTCTAACCAGTTTTTGCCTACTCCGCATTCGGCGATGAGCGGGATAGAGAGATGGACGGCGTTCTGCATCTCGGACACTACGATCTCACGCACGCGTTCCACTTCGGCTACGGGCACGTTGAAGTTGAGTTCATCGTGTACCTGCATGGTCATTTGCGCCTGGAGTCCTTCGGCTTTGAGTCTTCGGTGAATGGAGACCATGGCCATTTTGATGATATCGGCTGCGGTGCCTTGGATAGGCGCGTTCACCGCATTACGTTCGGCGAACGAGCGAACGGTAGCGTTCTGCGAGTGGATATCCGGCAGGTACCGTTTGCGGCCGAACAGCGTCTCGGCATAGCCGCGCTGACGCGCCAGTTCTTTCTGGGACTCAATGTAACTGATCACGCGCGGGAAAGCGGCGAAGTAGTCGTCTATGAGTTGCTTGGCTTCGGTGCGGCTGCAGTCCAGTTGCTGCGCGAGACCGAAAGCCGAGATGCCGTAGATGATCCCGAAATTGGCCGTTTTGGCCTTCCGACGCTGGTCCTTGGTCACCTGTTCGATCGGCAGTCCGTAGATCTTGGCTGCTGTGGCTGCATGGATATCCTGACCGCTGCGGAAAGCCGCTAACATATGTTCGTCCTGACTGAAATGGGCCATGAGACGCAGTTCAATCTGGCTGTAGTCGGCGCTGAGGAACAGGCATCCGTCGTCGGGAATGACCGCTTCGCGAATGAAACGTCCCCGCTCCGAACGGATTGGTAGGTTCTGCAGGTTGGGGTTCGAACTGCTGAGACGACCCGTGGCTGTGACGGTCTGGTTGTAGGTGGTGTGGATCTTACCATCCGCTGCAATGTAACTCGGCAGCGTGGCTATATAGGTCGAGATCAGTTTGCTCAGGGCGCGGTAGTCGAGGATTGCTCCGACCACTTCGTGCTTGTCCTTGAGCGCCACCAGCACTTCCTCGGAAGTGGAATACTGTCCGGTCTTGGATTTTTTGGCTTTAGTGTCGAGTTTGAGTTTGTCGAATAGCAGTTCGCCCACTTGACGCGGACTGTTGATGTTGAACGTCTCCCCCGCCAAGGTGTATATATGCTGTTCCAGGGCGTCCAGTTCTTGTTTGAGCGAGGCTTCGGCCTGTTTGAGTTTATCCACATCGATTCGCACACCTGCCGCTTCCATCTCGCGCAACACTTGTACGAGCGGCAGTTCGACCTCGTTGTAGAGGTTCCACAGGTCCGCATCTGCCTTGAGTGCGTTCCAATCGGGCTCCTTGTAAGGATTGAACGCCACCTCGGGGTTGAGAAGGTATTGGCACAAGCGGTTTTCGACGGTGTCATAGGTTACGGGTGAGGGGTTATCGGTTACGGGTTGTTCTTCCTCTCCGAAGCCGAAGAGGTCGAGTTGGTTCGGGTTACTAGGCTTACTAGGAGTCCTAGGATTCCTAGGGGTACCAGGTTGGCTAGGTAGACTCGAAGCCACCGGCTGCAATTTCTTGAGCAGGGTATTGAACTCGAGTTCGCGATAGAGAGCGGTGAGCGCTTCTATATTGGGTTCTTTCTTGGTTAGGAGCGCTTCGTCCAGCGTAATAGGCACGTCCGTGCGGATGGTAGCCAGAAAGCGGGAGAAACGGATCTCTTCGACCTGCGATTCCACTTTCTGCCGCAGTGCCCCTTTGATCTGATCGGTGTGGGCTAGCATGTTCTCGATCGAGCCGAACTGCTGCAGCAGGGCGACCGCAGTCTTCTCTCCTACTCCTTTGCAGCCGGGGATATTATCAGACGCATCGCCCATGAGACCAAGCAGGTCGATGACCTGATCTTTGTTGTTCAGACCGTACTTGTCGCACACCTCTTGGGGCCCCATCAGTTCGAACCCGCCGGTATGACGCGGCCGGTACATGAACACATGGTCGGATACCAGTTGACCGTAGTCCTTGTCGGGTGTGGCCATATAGACCTCAAATCCGGCTTGTTCTCCTTGTCGTGAGAGCGTACCGATAACATCATCTGCCTCAAAACAAGGCACTTCGAGCACGGGTATATTCATTGCTTGTAAGAGCTGTTTGATGACCGGTACGGCTTTGCGTATATCTTCCGGTGTCTCGGGACGCTGCGCTTTGTACTGCTCATAGGCCTCGTGACGGAAGGTACCTCCGGCCGGGTCAAACGCCACGCCCACATGAGTCGGGTTGATTTTCTTGATCAAGTCCTCCAGCGTCACGGCAAAGCCGAAGATAGCAGAGGTGTTCTCCCCTTTGCTGTTCATGCGCGGTGCACGAATGAAGGCGTAGTAGGCGCGAAAGATCATCGCGTAGGCGTCAATAAGAAGCAGTTTTTTCTCTGCCACAAGGGCGCGATTAACTTCGTTTTTCATATTACCATTGGATAGGCTCTAAGCCGTTTTTAATCAGATAGTTATTGGCCGCGCTGAAGTGTCCGCAGCCGTCAAATCCGCGATAGACAGAGAGCGGAGATGGGTGCGAAGTCTGGAGTACGAGGTGCTTGCGGCGGTCGATGAATTGCCCTTTACGCTGTGCGTACGAACCCCAGAGCATGAACACGATATGTTCGCGTTCCTTGTTGAGTGCCGCAATCGCCGCGTCGGTCAGTTCTTCCCATCCTTTGCCCTGATGGCTACCGGCTTTGTGTGCCTCAACCGTCAGCGTAGCGTTGAGCAGCAGTACGCCCTGTTCCGCCCATCGGCGCAGATCACCGCTCTGCGGGATCGGCGTGCCCAGGTCGCGGTGGATCTCCTTGTAGATATTCACCAGCGAAGGGGGAATCTGCACACCCTCGGGTACGGAAAAAGAGAGTCCCATGGCCTGCCCTTCCTCATGGTACGGATCCTGGCCGATGATGACCACGCGCACCTTGTCAAACGGGCACGAGTCAAAGGCGTTAAAAATAAGCCCTGCCGGAGGAAAACACCGACAGGTCTTATATTGTTGGCGCACATATTGGGTAAGGAGTTCGAAATAAGGCTTGTCAAACTCCGTCTGCAATACGCGTTGCCAAGATGGGTCTATTCGTACATTCATCAGTCTACAATCAGCATAGCGTCACCGTAGTCGCCGAAGCGGTATCCTTCTTTGATAGCCTCGGCATATGCGTTCATCGTCTCTTCGTAGCCGGCAAAAGCAGCCACCATGAGCAACTGGCTCGACATCGGCATGTAGAAGTTGACAAAGAAACTGTTGGCCACCGAGAAGCGGTACGGCGGGAAGATGAACTTATTGGTCCATCCGTCATAGGGTTTGAGCAATCCGTTGGTGCCGGCCACGTGCTCCATGGCGCGCATGATCTCCGTACCGACCGCACAGATACGATGCATGGACTCGTGCGCTTCGTTGACCGCTTTGGTCATGGATTCGGGCAGGATGATCTGCTCCGACTCCATCTTGTTCTTCGTCAGGTCCTCAACATCAATATCTTTGAAGATTCCCAGCGAGACATGGCTGGTCATGAACGTAGTTCCGATACCGTGAATCTCCATGCGTTTGAGCAGTTGTTTCGAGAAATGCAGACCCGAAGCCGGAACAGCTACTGCACCGATCTTATCCGCAAAAATAGTCTGATAGCGCTCTGTATCCATCTCGCGAACCGGCTGGTCATGGAACACTTTCTCATACTCGGCTTGGGTGGCCTCGTCCATCGGACGACGGATGTAATACGGCAGCGGTGCGCTACCGAGCGCATAGAGACGGGGCACGAACTCTTCGTTATCATAGTCCGTGAGGAAACGGAATGTACGTCCACGGCTGGTGGTGTTATCGATCACCTCTGCCACGATAGCCGGATCATCGTCAAACGTGATCTTGTTACCGATACGGATCTTACGCGCCGGATCAACCAGCACGTCCCAATAACGCGTACGGTGGTTCAGTTCGCGCAGCAGGAACACCTCAATGAGCGCATTCGTTTTCTCCTTGTGGCCCCACAGACGTGCCGGGAACACTTTCGAATCGTTGAAAACAAACAGGTCGCCTTCATCGAAGTAGTTCACCAGTTCCGGCAGAGTCTTATGCTCTATTTCGCCCGTCTTGCGATGGAGCACCATCAGTCGTGCCTCGTCACGGTAGGAGGCAGGGAATTGAGCAATCAGCGATTCAGGCAGTTCGAACTTGAACTGGCTGAGTTTCATATCATTCGATTTGTACATATCTGTATTCGTTCAGTTTCTCTAAAAATTGTTCTATTGTCATGCAGTCCTCCACGCGGGTGTTGCCTACTCGTGTTCGGCGGAGGGCGATCAGGTGCGCCCCGGAGTTCAGTCGTTCGCCGATGTCACGTGCCAAGGCCCGGATGTAGGTTCCTTTGGAGCACACGACGCGGATGGTCAGTAGCATGGTCTCGGCATCGAACGACAGCACCTCTATCTCATCGATCAGCAGCAGCTTGGGTTTGAGTTCCACCGTTTCGCCTTTGCGGGCCAGTTCATAGGCACGTTTGCCGTTGATCTGCACCGCGGAGAACATAGGCGGCACTTGCCATTGTTCACCCAGGAACTGCGGAATCGTTTGGTCAATCAGTTCGCGCGTTATATGCGCTGTCGGATAGGTCGCATCTATCTCTTTCTCCAGATCGTAGGAAGGGGTCGTTGCGCCTAATTGCAAGGTCGCGATATACTCCTTCACATCGTACTGTAGTTGGTCTATCAGTTTCGTTTTCTTGCCGGTACAGACGATCACCACGCCCGTAGCCAAGGGATCCAAGGTGCCGGTATGACCGACTTTCAGTTTCTTCTTTCCTATCTTTTGGCACAGGTTCCACCGCACTTTGGCCACCACATCAAACGATGTCCAATGGAGCGGTTTGTCAAACGCCAGTACTTCCCCTTGCTCAAAATCCCACATATCAGAACACTTCCGCAAAAATAGCCACCGAGCCGACTATAGCGCAGTACAGAGCGAACCATACCAAGCGTTGACGGCGTACGATCTCGATCATGAAACGGCAAGCAAAACAACCGGTCAGGAAAGCGGCGAAGAAACCCACTAATGCGGGCACAACACCCAGGTCGCTGACCATTTCCCCTTTGGCGAACTTGAGCACATCGAGGAAGGCCTCGCCCATGATAGGAATCAGCACCATGAGGAACGAGAACTGTGCTACGCTCTCTTTCTTCACCCCGCAGAGCAGACCGGTAGCAATCGTTGTACCGGAGCGGCTCAGACCGGGCAGCACAGCACAAGCCTGTGCAATACCGATGATGATAGCATCCTTATACCCCACCTCATGGCCTGCGTTCTGACGTTTCTTCTGCAGGTATTCGCTCAAGGCGAGTAACAGGGCCGTGATCAGCAGGCAGATACCCACTAACAACAAACCGTTGCCGAAGAAGGACTCTACCTGATCTTTGAAGAACATACCGACGATGAACACCGGAATCATGGACACGAAGATCTTAGCTACGTAGTCCTTCTCTGCATTCCACTGCAGCGTAGTGAACGTCCCTTTGAACAGACGCGCCACCTCGTACCACAGGATGACCAGTGTGGAGAGCACGGTGGCTGCATGCACGATGACAGCGAAGGTCAGGTTCTCCTCACCTGCTGTGCCCAACAGGGCTTGTCCGATCTCCAAGTGACCGGACGAGGAAACCGGCAGAAACTCCGTCAGTCCCTGCACAATGCCTAATATCAATGCCTCGTACCAACTCATTTCTTCTTACGACGGAAAAGGATGGCAAAAAGCATGAACACAAAGCCGAAGAGCGAGATCATCGGCCCTACCGTGATTCGACGGAAGGAGAAGATATCGGGATTGAACTCCGTAGCACCGGACGGTTCACCCACCATTAATGCGAAACCGACAATAATGATGACGAACGCCACCGCGATGAGGATGATATTCAGTAATGGTAACTGTTTCATTTTGTATTGAAAATTTTAAATCTCGTACAGCGAATTGTTATCCATGCGGATATACTTACCCGTTGCGATCAGCGAAGCGAACAGCGTGATCAGCAAGCCAGAGCACAGCACCACAGCCGATACGAACGTGATGTTCTGCCACGTGAGCGGGAATAGAAGAACACCGAGTTGGAAGTCCACGTAGTAGATCACGCCGCTCAATACCGCCAATGCCACCAATCCGGCTATCAGGCCCATGAGCATGTTACGCAACACGAACGGACGGCGAATAACCCAAGAGGTGGCGCCAACCAGGGTCATGGTGTTGATGAGGAAACGCTTCGAATAGATCTGCAGACGAATGGTATTCACGATCAGTACCATGGACACCAACAGCAGCACCAGGGCCACGATGAGCAGCACCAACGTGATGTCATGCACATTGCGACTCATCAAGTCCGCCAGATCGCGGTGATAGATCACTTCGCTGACATAGGGCATGCTCTCTAACTGCTCTGCCAACAGAGCCAGACTATCCGGATGGCTGTAGGCATCGGTCGGATGAATCTCATAGCTGGCAGAAAGCGGGTTATAACCCAAGAAAGCACTCGGGTCCTCGCCTAACGAAGCGATGTGCTCCTGCAAAGCCTGCTCTTTCGACACATAAGCAAAACTGCTGCAGTGCCCTCCGGCTTCTAACACAGCCTCCAATCGCGCACACTGTGTACTGTCCGCTTCCTGCGTCAGCACAGCTGTGACGGTCATGTTCTCACGCATGCGCGTAAGAAGCGCTCCTGCTGACAGCAGGAGCACACATTCCAAGCCTATTAGGCACAGCACCAATGACACACTCACCGATGCTGTTAGATAGGAATTACGAAATCGATGTTTGCGCATTTAATATTCCCAGAGGTCTTGTTCGAAGTTCAGCAATTCAGTCGCTATTCGTTCCTGCTCTTGCTTGATCTTTTCAGGATCACCCTCGTAGTCCGGAATCCAACGGTTGTACATGTTACCTTCACCTACGATGTAGGAAGAGAACAAACGTTTCTGGAAGAACTCGTCAAAGGTCACATGCTTGGTCTCGTTGCGGTTCGGGATCATATACTGCATAGCCAGATACGGACGCAATGCATCAAACGGAACCCAGAACATGATGGACTGGTTCAGAGACATGATCACATTCGAACTGTCGCGCAAAGAGATCTTGTCGGAATGCAAAGGCGCAATGGCCATGATCTTCGTGTGCATACGAGAGGTATGCTTGTCGAAGAACGTCACCTCTTGAATCAGATATTTCAGCTGGTTACGAACGGTCGGCTCAAACTTGTAGTAGTGCGACGACAAGATATCATTCACACTATCATAGTGAACCAACATAGCGTCAGACGACGAAATGTCGTTGTAGGTGAGGTCATCCGAGTGGTCCTCCGTCGGGTCGTCAATCATGAACAAGAACGGAATGGACTTACGCTCAATCGGTTGTTTCGGATTCTTATCCGCATCTCTAAACTCCGGCTTAATAGACTCTACATTCTTCTCATAGATAGCCAGACCGTCTACCACTGCGTCCGTAATCACCTGGAACAGGTTACGGTAGTCCGGATCATCTGCCTTCGTCGGGAAATACAGCTGATAGTTCTGCTTGTAACGCATATCGATAATACGATACACATAGCGAGACCAGATGATATCATCAATACGGTGATCCACCATAACTATCGTATCATGCGCCTGCGAGAACTCCTCCGTGCGGATACGAGCCGTACCCATCTCATCAAAGAATGAGATAACTTTGTGCTGCGCTTGTGCTGTCAACACAAACAACAATGCGCAAGCAATAATACTAAGCTTCTTCATCATAATATTTGCATTAGTTCAATATCAAAGATACCGGTGCCAATGGTATTTCCTTACCATCCGGACCCTTTACACGGATATCCGTGAGGATCACAGCCATACCCGGTTTGAGCTTGCCGATACGATCCATTTGATCTTTCGAGAACTTGTTACCGTTGGACGAAGTCATGATACCATTAATGTTTGCTCTAAAGCTGTTTACGGTAAACTTCAAGTTCAGCGTTTGATCCTGTCCATACGATGCATGTACTACAGCGTTCGCATTCATCAGCGCACTACGCGGGATCGACTTCTCACCATTGTACTCATTATCACCCACTTTCAGCGAACCACGCGGTTTCGGCAACGGTCTTACGTCGTAGGTTTGCGAACCCATGGACTGCATCTTGCCATCAATCTCAGCCGATACAGCAATCGTTACGGACTTCGCGTCACCCGGTTTGATGAGCCACAGACCGCCTTGCTGACGTGTAGAAGCGCCATTCACAGACACGCGGATTTTATCCGGTGTTACACCCGGTACAGAAATCGAGAATTTGTTGTCATAACCGCGGTACATAACGTTCATTTCGGTATTCGAAATGGTTACAGACGGTGCCATAACGCTATACTCGCTCTCGAAAGGCAGTTGCTCCATTTGGTTCGTAGCCGGGTTCAGATAGGAAATCCATCCTTTGTACTTCTTTGTACCTTCACTCGAAGCGGCTACTTCATAGATACCTTGATCGTTGATACGCTGACCCTCTACATAGTACTCAGGCGTTTGCGTTGAGTCAATAGCTGCCAAGATGATCTGTGCAGAGTATTTACCACCACGCACCACGTTTCTCGAACTCGGGATGACATACGCGCTCAGTTTGTTTACACGCAAGTCACCGGCATCAGTCTGACGACGGAGGTGCTGAATCATGATGTTCTCCGCGTTACGGATATCGTTCTGCAGTTTGGTCAACAATACGAGCGATGCACCGGAAGGCATGTCATGGAACATCTGCTCCTCCCAAGGAGTTCTGTCACCATCTTTCTCCGTTACCGTATCGGTAGTAAACATCATCGAGAACTCTGCTCGTCTTGTCGTATCCAGACTAATCAGGTACTCACGATACGCCTCGATTTTGCTTCTCAACACCAAACCCGGCTTGTTATCACCATCGGGTAATGCGTAGTGAGTAGCCACATCACGGTTGTCACTACCTTTCAAACTACGTATATCCTTGGAGTTCGTTACAATAGCGCTATCCGCTTTAATCTGCTTATCTACAGTGGATTGACCATCTGTTTTGCAAGCAATATTATACTTGAAGTCCTGAATGTAATTGTACAAACTGTCAGACTGCGACATCAACTCGAGCGTTTTCACATACCACGGACCGTTTTTCTCCGGGTTGTCGATGCTATCCAAGCGGAAGTCGTGCAAAATCGACTTATTACGCGCTTCCGTTGTTTCCATCGTCGTGTGTAAGCTCTTGTCCACCAGTTCGAAGGCCTTCAAGATATCCGTACTGACGTTCAACGCCAACATGGCGGTGAGCACCAAGTACATCATACCTATCATTCGTTGTCTCGGGGTTTCCGGACAGTTTTTTGCTCCACCCATTTCTGAAGTGTTTTATAGGATTTTACTTTATTTACTTAATTACCAAATGCTTATGCAAGCGCATTGAGCATGTTACCATAGATACCGTTCAGGTCAGTTACCTGCTTCTGGAGCTGTTTAGCACCATTAGCGAAAGCGAGTTGAGCGTCAGCTGCCTCTTTCGTAGCTGCTGTTACATGCTTTTGAGCCTCTACCTGAGCGTTTACAGCCTGCAGTTGCAGCTCATATACAGAGTTGAGCGAAGCCAGTTTCTGACCTACTTCGTTGACACTCTGCTTGTATGCGCGAGTCTGCTCTGCCACATTGGCGATATCGTTGCTGATCAATGCATAGTTTTGTGCCAGGTTAGCGGTTGCAGCAGCATACGAATCCGTTGCAGTACCGGCAGCAGAAATCTTGCTTGCATAGATCTCAGCAGCCTGCTCAGCAGCAGCCATTTTCTCACCCAGTTTAACGCCCTTGTCAGCCACCTTGCCCAATTCTGCAAACTGCGTAGCAGTCTTAGCCAATTCAGCCATACCCTCTTTGAGAGCCTTCATCTCATCTTCCTTGAGACTCTGCAGTTTAGCGGGTTCAGCCGGAGCAGCAGCGGGAGCTGCGGGAGCTGCTGGAGCTGCGATACCGGACAAAGGAGCACCACCAGCGACACCTGCGCCTAACAGAGTAGGACGAGCCTGATGCGATTTCTCCTCAAGCAATCCGGGTTCTGTACCGAACTCTAACAATTGCGGGAATACATTCTCCCAATGGAACTCAGGATGCGGGTGATCCAATGCACCGATGATGAACAAGAATGCCTCGGTAAACATACCGATCATAAGCACTGTACTTGCGCCCGGCCAGTGAAGAATCTTAAACAATGCACCGATAATAACGACGGATGCACCTACGGAATAGATAATGTTAACGATGTTTTTACCATTGTAGGACCCATACCAATGCATAAATTTTGCCCAAGGGCCTTTGGGAGCTTTTTCTGTAGCCATAATTTTTATAACTTTATAGTTAGAGTAAATATTGTTTGTTGTCTATATTATATTAATCGCCTATGTACGCGCGGACGCAACGGAATCCGATGTACGGACGGCTCTCGTACTGATACTCGTACGTACGAACACCACACTGCATGAAGTAACTGATATCCTTCCAGCTACCGCCACGAACAACTTTACGTTTCAAGATGTCCGGATCGGCTTTACGAGCCATGTAGTTGTAGTCCGGGTTGAGGTCGTGTACATACGCATTAGCCGACGGCTGATAAGCCGAGTTGGTCCACTCTGCTACGTTACCTGCCATATCAAACAGACCGAAGTCATTCGGACGGAACTGAGCTACCTTCATAGTGGTCGTACCGGTATCATCGTTGTATGCACCACGGTACGGTTTGAAGTTAGCAAAGAAACAACCTTTGCCATCACGTGCGTAGTTACCACCCCACGGATACATCGCCATCTTACGACCGCCACGGGCAGCGTACTCCCACTGTGCCTCTGTCGGCAGACGGTATTCGTTTGCCTCCATGGTTGCATAGCGGTTGAAGTATGCGGTACGCCAGTTACAGAACGCATGAGCCTGCTCCCAAGTCACACCTACTACAGGGTAATCTCCGTAGGCCGGGTGCTTGAAATACATGTGCAGCAGCGGGTCGTTATACGAGAACTGGAAGTCACGTGCCCAAACCAAGGTATCCGGATAGATACAGATGATCTTGGTGGTGAGCAGATCCTTCGGCTCTCTCAACTGACGAATAATCGTCGAGTCTTTGATCTCGCCGTTCTCGTTTACCCAGAACGTATCTACACGTGCTGTTGCTCCGGGAGGATAGGTACTGGTAGCCACGTCGAACTTGTTACGTTGCGGCAGAGCCTCGTCCATATTCACCCAGCAGTAACGATAATGGAGATGGTTGGTGTTGAGTTGACCGTCCGAATAGTACATCGGAGCCAATGCATCAACAACCTCCTCGTCTTTGCTCTTCCAAGGAACTCGCTTGTTCCAGTTCAGGGCAAAGTTCGTTTCGTCGAAATCCTCGTCCTTCGGTTGAATCGCAAAATCCGTCATACCGGCTGCAACCAGGTAAGTCATTGCTACCGAGTCACGAACCCAGTCTACGAACTGATGGTACTCACTGTTGGTAATCTCGGTCTCGTCCATCCAGAACGCATCCACTGTTACCATCAGCACGTTATCCGGCTGCTCGAAGACAGCGGATTGCGTGTTGGCACCCATCATGAAGGAACCTTTCTTGATAAACAACATACCATAGGGATTAGCTTCCCTAAAATTCGTTGCTCTGTACGAGCCTACGAGTTCACCAGCCGGTCTGTTGCAACTAGCTACCATGATCGACAACGCGATTAATGGCAAAAGTTTCTTTACTTTCATAATACTACAAGTATCGTATTGATTTATATTTATTCGTTCGTTTGGGCTTCAGGATATCAAATCCGTACGCCAAGTATATCTCGTGGCTTCCATAGCTCTCCAGCATCAGTTTGTTAGTCGGCAGTTCGCAACTGTATCCTAACTGCAGTCCGGAGATAATGTCAATTCCCAACAATATATTCACACTTCCAGCGATGCGGTAGCCGAGTCCCCAGCGGTATCGGTCCTTGTAATCGCACATTAGCGTCAGGTTGATATCCCAACTGGTGAAGTCGCTCATCACCATTGCGCTGGGGGTCAGCATCCAATCCCGGTAGTTTTTCAACCGGAAGTGGTATCCGCCCACGATATACATGGTGCCGACCAGTCTCATTTCCTTCTTCGCTCCGTCCGTACCGTCACTCCAGTCCATCACGGGACGCGTCAGGTGGCTGTAGCTGGCGCCTACCCACCACGTCGGGGTGCTGTAATACAACCCCACACCTATGTCAAATTTCATATCCGACTTACTGCCCGTCGGAAGGGCTTCATCGTTGGCTTCGTGATAATCATCCCCCATTTTGCTGAGATTGATGGAGTCTCCTTTGAAGCCCACGTTCACAAATCCAAGGTCCACACCGGCACTCAAGTAGCCTTTTCCTAACTTATGCCTGTACGCGTATTGCGCGTAAAAAGCCTGGTTGGTGAACAAGCCGTACCGGTCGTTCAAGAACCGGACGCCTGCTCCGTGACTTGTTTTGCCGATCACGAAAGGTGAACTGAAACTGAACCAAGTGCTCATTGGTGCGTTGGTAATGTTCACAAACTGCATGCGATGCATACCTGCCACCTTCATCAATCCGCCTTCTCCCACCGCTGCGGGATTATAGGCTGTCGGCAAATACATATATTGTCCCATTTGCGGGTCAAACTGCGCAGACGCAGTCACCACGGCCATCAGCCATAACAAAAGAACAATATATCGTTTCAATTTCTTTCAATTTCAACTTTCAACATACGACTCATTAGTACTCCTCTTCATCAAAGAAGAAGTCCTCATCCTGAGTCGGATAGTCAGGCCATATATCCAATATGCTCTCGTACTGCTCCTCGTCGTCGCCTTCCAATTCTTCCAAATTCTCAATCACCTCCGTCGGTACTCCGATTCGGTTTGCATAATCGAGCAATTCATCCTTGGTTGCAGGCCATGGAGCATCCTCTAATTTCGAAGCTAATTCAAGTGTCCAATACATAGCTTTAGTACATCACAAATTGACCCAATACGGGCATAGTGTTTCAAAATATCGTGCAAAAGTAGTAAAAACTTTCGATTTATGCAAATATTTTTTGCAATATTTTACATTTTTCGCCATTTTTTACACAAAAAGACGCATTTTTTGGTTCTTTTGCGAATTTTTACTGCTTCCACACCACTTCTTTTTCTCCGTTTTTATATCCCAAATAACGCGCCAAAACGAACAGAAAATCGCTCAATCGGTTGACCCATTTGAGTTCGTTTTCGGCACTGTTTGCTTTGATCATTTTTCGTTCTGCACGACGGCAGATAGTGCGGCATATTTGGCATCGACAAACGGTCTCTGAACCGGACGGCAGGACGAACGCCCGGAGGGGAGGAACGACCATTTGCATGGTGTCGATCCATTGTTCCAATTGGTGCACATCCTCCTCTTTAATCCACTCTCCTGGTGCTTCGCTGAGTGCTGCACCGAGGTTGAAGAGTTTGTTCTGAATCCACTCCAGCTGTGCATCAACCGTTGCAAGGTGTGCGCTGTCATCCGTTTGCTTGTCGGGCGTCATCAGTGCAGCACGTAGCAGTCCCACCCAACTGTTGAGTTCATCCACGGTACCGTATGCTTCGATGCGCAAGTCGGTCTTGGAAACCCGCTGACCGTTGGCCAGAGAGGTAGTCCCTTTGTCTCCTGTTTTGGTGTATATAGCCATAGTCGTTCAACTAGATTCGTATTCGATAATGCCGTTTTAAGTAATGCGGGTCCACGAAGAGGATGCCGCAGTGGTACAGATCCATCGTAGTAGTGACGCGCGAATCGGCTTTGAGTTCCATCCATGCCCGTTCCATACCTTCCGAATAATGGATATCGTCCAGTACGATGATGCCTTTCTCGTCCAAGCGCGGCAGCAAATAGCGGACATAGCGTATGGTGGCTTCGTAGGTATGATTCGCATCCACGTAGGCGACATCAATCTTCTCGCGCGCGTGTTTATATAAGGTGTCGTCAATATTTCCTTCGTGCCACTCGATATTCTCCAATTTGAGCGCCCGCCACACTCCCTGCGCCACCTTCAGTACTTCGCCGCTTCCTTCAAGGGTCACGACTTGATTTCGGCTGTCAACAGCAGCGAGATAAGCGGTTGTGATACCCAACGAGGTGCCTAACTCGAGTATCTGCAGCGGCCGTTTCTGCTCCTGCGTCATGAAATTGACGAGGCGGAACAGCATCTGCCCTACGCTCGGGCTCTCCAGGTGCTGTTTGGCAATGTCGCAAACACGACGTTGGACAAGTGTCCCCTCTTTGCTGCCCACGGAACCGTAGTCGACCACATCAAGTATATCATCACAGTGCTCCAGCATCTCTCTGCGGCGTTCGATATCGGCAAAGCAGTAGAAGCTGTTCTCGTCGCGCAACACAAAGCGCACGATCCGGAACAGGTAGGGAGAATGAATCCCCTCCCCGGACGTGTTCCATGCCGTCAACTGGTGACGGATGAACGCAAAAATCCTATGAAATGTTCCACTTTTGGCCATTTGGACTGCAAAATTACTATTTTTTTTGCATATATCCAAAATTTTTTGTAATTTTGTCGCATGATTTTGAATTATATATGGATCGGGCTCATTATTTTAGCAATTATAATGGGCATTATACAAGCCGCGTGTTACGGAAACGTGGATATCTTTTCGGACATTCTCAATTCCACTTTCGGTAATGCCAAAACGGGTTTTGAGTTGTCGTTGGGTCTAACCGGCGTGTTGTCTCTGTGGATGGGAATTATGAAGATCGGTGAACGCGCCGGTGCGGTTAATTCACTGGGAAAGGCGATTAATCCTTTCTTCTGCCGTATTTTCCCGGAGATACCGAAGGGTCACCCTGTTTTTGGTACCATGCTGATGAACATCTCAGCGAACATGCTGGGTTTGGACAACGCGGCCACGCCGATGGGTCTGAAAGCGATGGGCGAGTTGCAGGAGTTGAACAAGGACAAGAGTAAGGCATCCAACGCGATGATCATGTTCGTGGTGCTGGGCGCGAGCGGTCTGACGCTCATCCCGACGACCATCATGGCCTACCGTGCCGAGTTAGGCGCGGCGAATCCTGCCGATGTGTTCCTGCCTATTCTTATAGCTACTTATGTAGCCACGTTGGTGGGATTCCTGTGTGTTTGTCTGGCGCAGAAGATCCGTTTGTCAGACCCGGTGGTGCTGGGAACGGTAGTGGGTTTGACGGGTCTGGTCGGTTTGTTGGTATGGGGAGCCACATTGCTGGATCCCAAGACACTGTCCACCGTCTCGGCAGCCGCAGCGGCAATCATTCTGCTTGGTGTCATCTGCTGGTTTGTGATTCAGGCGATGTGCAAGAAGATCAACGTCTATGATGCGTTCATTGACGGAGCGAAAGACGGCTTCAAGACCGCTGTGGGTATTATCCCCTACCTCATTGCTATTCTGGTGGCGGTCGGTATGTTCCGCGCTTCGGGTGCGATGGATCTGCTGGAGCACGGTATCGCATGGTGCTTTGCACAGTGCGGTATCAACCCGGATCTGGCAGGTGCTGTCCCGACAGCGCTGATGAAACCGCTGAGCGGTGGCGGAGCACGCGGTCTGATGCTGGAAGCCATGACAGCACACGGAGCAGACAGTCTGGTGGGACGGTTGTGCTGTATTCTGCAAGGCACGACCGACACAACGTTCTACGTGCTGGCAGTTTATTTCGGTGCGGTCAATATCAAGGATACTCGTCATGCGGTGGCTTGCTGCCTATTGGCAGATCTGGCCGGAGCGATTGCGGCTTTTGCGATAGCACCGATATTCTTTGGTTAAAGCGATGAACACATGATTCGGTTTGGTTCTGATAGTATAGAGATGCCGGTGCTCGATGAGCGCAAGGTGACAAGATGGATACGCGCAGTTGCTGCGGAGTATGGTTTTGCGGTGGGAAACATCAACTATATCTTCTGCTCCGACGAGCGGGAGTTAGCAGTCAACCGCGAGTTCCTCGGGCACGACTATTACACGGATGTGATCACGTTTGACTACTCAACGGCGAGCACGCTGAACGGTGACATCTTCATTTCGCTGGACACGGTGCGTTCGAATGCCGAGATGGTGGGTGTGGCGTACGAGCAGGAGTTGCTGCGAATCATCATCCACGGCGTGTTGCACCTGACCGGTCAAGGCGACAAAACGCCGGAGACCAAGGTCGTAATGACAGAGAAAGAAGAAAAAGCACTGGCTAAATGGAAGTGATTTTCACTTTCCCAAGTTTTTTCCCAACTGTGAAATTTGCACATCTCAACAAGATTTAGTACTTTTGCAGCGTCAAATCCATTGGCTCCTTGTATGAGAATACGAATAACATATATTCTTGTTTTACTGCTGTTTGCGTGTACGGTGTATGCGCAGCGGGGTTACACGGTGAGCGGATATGTGACGGACAGGGAGTCCGGCGAGCGTCTGATCGGTGCGGCGGTGTATGACACGGTGTCGCATCAGGGGGCTGTGACAAACACGGCGGGTTTCTATACGCTGACGCTGCCGCAGGGCAAGCCGTCTGTGCTGGTGGCGAGTTATGTAGGCTACGCACCGAGCAAGCCTTTTGAGGCAGACAGCGCGCAGACACATCATTTCTTCTTGGGCAGCGCCAATACCTTGCAAGAAGTGACGGTGACGGGCCACCAATCCATTTCTGCGCCGGACAACGTGCAGATGAGCGCGATAGAGGTGCCGGTTCAGCAGATATTGGCCATTCCGGCACTTGGCGGTGAGGTGGATGTGCTCAAGGCGATTCAGTTACTGCCGGGCGTGCAGGCAGCCGGTGAAGGAAACGCGGGTATCTATGTGCGTGGCGGCGGACCGGATGAGAACCTGGTCATGCTGGACGGCGCTCCGCTGTATAACATCAACCACGCGATGGGTATGTTCTCCGTGTTCAATGCAGACGCGATCAAGAACGTGACACTATACAAAGGTAATTTCCCTGCCCGTTTCGGTTCCCGCCTCAGTTCGGTGATCGACGTGCGCCAGAAAGAGGGCAACAACACGTTCTGGCACGGTGGCATCTCGGTCGGTCTCATCTCGTCCCGGCTTAATCTGGAAGGCCCTATATTCAGCAAGGCGCAGTTGGACAGCCTCAAAGCAGGTTACACACCCCGTGCGAAGACGACGTTCAATATCTCTGCCCGCCGTACCTATTTCGATGCGTTGACAGCACCTGTCATTGCAGCCGTCACGGCATCCAACGGTGACGGCATGTCGCTGATGGCGGGGTACTATTTCTATGACATCAACGCCAAGTTGTGCCACACGTTCTCGGACAAAGACCGTTTGAGCATCGGCATTTATAACGGAGCGGACGTGGAGTACATGCGCATGAAGGAGAAGTTCGAGAACGATGATTACAGCGTGAACATGCGGTACTCATGGGGCAACACGCTGGCAGCGATAGACTGGCAGCACACGATTAATCATCAGCTGTTTTTAAATACGCAGGTGCATTATAGCGGCTATTACTGCCGCGTAGCGCAGGGTTTGAGTGACCACGGAACAACAGGTCGGTTTGACCAGGAGATGGGTTACAACAGCATGATCAACGATGTTGCGGCACAATCGCAACTGGAGTACAGTCCGAGCCAAAAGCATAAGGTGACAGCGGGTCTGGAGTACACGTATCACTATTTCAAGCCGTCGGTGCAGAACCAGTTTCTGTATTTCGAATCGGAGACCTCGATGAACATGGACACAACGATCGGCGGTCAGGTGCTGCACGGACATGAGGTAGCGGCGTTCGTGGAGGACACTTGGACTCCGTGTCATTGGTTCCGGCTCAATTACGGAGCACGGTTTAGCATGTACGGCATTCGCGGCAAGGTCTATCCGTCCGCAGAACCGCGTATCGGCATGCGTTTTCTGCCGCACCGCGATGTAGCGATCAAGATGAGTTATTCGTACATGTCGCAGTACGTACACCTGCTCAGCAACAGTTCGGTATCCCTGCCGAGTGACTTGTGGGTGCCGGTAACGACGGAGATTCCTCCGATGCGCTCCATGCAGGTGGCAGCGGGCATCAGTTATAACATCTGCAATCAGGTAGAGTTAAGTGTAGAGGGGTACTACAAACGCAGTCTGAACCTGCTGGAGTACAAAGAGGGCGCATCGTTCATGGGTTACACGGACGACTGGCAGAAACAGGTGGAGGTTGGTAACGGATGGAGTTACGGCGTGGAGTTTCTGCTACAGCGCACGGTAGGCCCGGTGACGGGATGGATTGGTTATACGTGGAGCCGGTCGATGCGGCAGTTTGAACATATCAACAACGGCAAGCCGTTCCATGCCAAGTACGACCGCGAGCATGACTTGAGTATCACGCTGCAGTACCAGATCACGCCCCGTGTCGATGTGGCGGGTACATGGGTCTATGGAACGGGTATGCGCGGAACACTGGCTACGCAAGTCTATTACGACAACGGACGCGAAGTGGAGTACTTCCACGAACGCAACGGCTACATGATGCCGGACTATCACCGGCTCGATCTGGCGATCAATTTCCACGTCCCGCACAAGCACTCCGTGAACGGCAAGAAAGGCAAAGAGGACGGGTACTACGGTCGCGGCGGATGGCTCAAGAACGCGGAACATATTGTGAACATCAGCTGTTATAATGTGTATTGCCGCATGAACCCGATGTTCGTGATACCGGACACCTCCAGCGGCAAGTTGTACCAGGTCAGCATCTTCCCGATCCTGCCGAGTATCAGTTACCATTTCAAATTCTAAGCGCATGAGAAAGAGATATCTATATGGACTTATATGGGTGCTGACCGTGTTGACAGCGCTGACCGGTTGCGAGGATATGTTCTACCGTGAAGTGGATTTCCAGGGCGAGACCGAGCCGGAGATGCTGGTAGTGACCGGCAGCTGGATGCTGAACCAACGACCGACCGCACTTGTGTCGCATTCGTACTTCTTCAACCGAACGGACAAACGCAAGGACGACTGGATCAACGATGCACAAGTGAGCGTGCGGGTGAACGGGCAGACACATGACTTGAGTTGGCAGAGTAATAACACTTATGCGAACTATTCGATGCCACAACTGCGTGCAGGAGACACGGTAGAGATTACAGCGAGTCACCCGGACTACCAAGCGGTGCGTGCGCAACTGGTCATGCCCGGACAGATACGTTGCACGGTGAGCAAGACGGAGTTGATGCCGAATCATCAGATTGCGTTCCAACTGGATTTCGATGCGTACGAAGGCAACGAGGATGATGTCATCGGCATCTTGGCGGACGGTGTGATAGAAGGATCGTGGACCACTACAAACGGGGCGCAAAAAACAAAAACTGAACAATATAAACTCAACACCCTCTACTCGAACGACATTGTGTTTGCGGGAGCGGAGAATGCTTCGACGCAAGGCTACTTCGGTGCCACGTCCGGCTATCTCTATTTCCCTGCCTCGGAATTGAAAGAACCGAGACGCATTCAGCTGTTTGTGGACACATACCAGTTACAAGGAGCACGACAATACGATTCCGTTGAGGCCAAGCAGTTGACGGTTCAGGCAACGGCATTTACGTACAGCGCGTACCGCTTTGATGTATCGATGCGTAGCAGCTATTACGACGACGCGTTGCCGCCTCCAACCGGTCTTCCGTATGAGGAAAATATCATGGAACAGGTCATGGTGGCTATCCAGTCCATGTTAGGCGATCAAGAGCCCAAACATGTCTATTCGAACGTGGAGAACGGTCTGGGACACATAGAAGCGCAAAGTATGGACCGTCACACGATCTATTTTGATTAAAGCGTGCAATAATTGGCGGTTTGTGTAGAAAAAAAGAAAAAAGTGGCATACGCATTTGCGTATGTCATTTTTTTGCAGTACCTTTGTGCCCACAAAAAGATTAGGCTATGAAAAAGATTCTGTTCACGCTTCTTTGTTCGTTGGTGCTGGTTTCGGCACAAGCAGTCAACTATTGTGCGTCCCAGAGTTGGGGATATGCCGGGACATCTGTGACGGGTGGCGGTAGTGCCACGCCGACCTTGGTCACCTCGGTGAGCGAACTCAAATCCGCTCTGGGCAGCAAGGCGAAGAATAAAGTGGTCATCATCACGAAGGACCTGACATTCACCTCCATGCTCACTATCCAGGATGCACAGAACATCACGCTGATGGCGTTGCCGGGTGTTAAACTAACTAGCAATCAGCAAGATGCTAATTCTTCGGGAATCCTATTTGTCAAAAGATCCTCCAACGTCATCCTCCGCAACCTCACGTTTGTCGGCCCGGGTGCTTATGACTGCGACGGTAATGACAACTTGTGTTTTGAGAAAGTGACGAACGCATGGGTGGACCATTGTGATTTCCAGGACGGATGTGACGGTAACTTCGATAACAAGGGCACGACGGACAATGTGACTGTCAGTTGGTGTCGTTTCCGTTATCTGAAAGCACCCAAGGCCGGCGGTTCAGGCGGTGCAGACGATCACCGGTTCACTAACCTGCTTGGTGCTTCCTCTTCGGATAAGCCGGCTGATGGCACCTATAACTTCACCTGGGCTTATTGTTGGTGGGACGAAGGATGTAAGGAGCGTATGGTACGTTGCCGTAACGCCGAACTGCATTTCTTGAACTGTTACTGGAATAGTTCGGTGGCTAATTACTACGTCGGCCCGGAGAACGCGAAAGCCTATTTCGAAGGTTGTACCTTTGAGGGTAAGGCCAATACAGCCAAAACAATCTTCAAATCCTACGGCGGCACGAACGCCTGTAAGTTCGTCAACTGCTCCGGCAAGTTGCCGTCCAACAGCGGCACGGTGAGTGCTCCGACATATGCGTACGACCAATTAGCCGCAGCTACGGCCAAGACCTATGTAACCAACACTACCTGCGGCGCGGGTGCTACGCTTGTTGTGAATACGCAAGGTCAAGTTGGCTCATCGTGCGACGGAGGCGAGACTCCTACGCCGGATCCGCAAGACACTACAGAGGTAGATCCTCCTACGCCTGTTACCAGCGACTTGACATGGAACTTCTCCACTAGTGATTTTACGTCATTAACCGGTGATATTGTCTCCACTACAACCGTTAATGGTCTGACGATTGCAGCTACTTCTGATAAGAAAGTCACCCTTGCAGCCGGTGCCAAGACGATTGAAGGAACTGCCTTTACGCACGTATTGAAGACCGGCGGAACCGGTTCGGCAGCAGCCCGCAGTCTGAGTTTTGCGGTAACTGGAGCTTGCACGATAGAAGTATATCTGATAAGCGCCAATGCGACCTCCGAGCGCACACTGAATGTATATGCCGGCAGTTACAGCGGTACGCCGCTTACGACGATGCTTGCCGGCACAACGGCAGCCAAGCTGAGTTATGCTTATACCGGTGGAGCGACGACTATTTATATGGGTAGTGCCAACAGCGGTATCAATTTCTACGCTATCAACCTCATTTACAGCGGAGATACGCCTGCTACTCCTACCTATACGCTGAGTTACGACGAGAACGGCGGTAGTGGTGAGATGGACGAGCAGACGGTTAATGAAGGTCAGTCTGTGACGGTGAAGGCAAACGCGTTCACCGCGCCGGAAGGCTATACATTCAAAGAGTGGAACACGAACGCGAAGGGTTCGGGTACGAAGTATAACGTTGGTCAGAGCGTGACGATGACCGCAGACCTAACACTCTATGCCGTTTGGTCGCCGAAGACATATACCGTAACGCTTAATGCCGCCGGTGGCACCGGCGGAACAACATCCGTTACGGCTACGTTTGATGATCCAATGCCGAACATCACTATTCCGACTCGTACGAACTATTCGTTCCTGGGCTATTTCAGCGCGCAGAACGGTCAGGGCACGCAGTACTACGATGCGAACGGATCAAGTACGAACAGTTGGACCACACCTTCCAACGCCACGTTGTACGCGGCATGGGAAGAGCACAGTGGCGAGACTCCTGTTGTAACGGGCGACCTGCATTTCTGGTTCTTCAACGAGGCCGATGCTACCGCCAACGGACTGAGCAATGATGCGAACGTCTTCTCCAATATGGTAGCAGCCGGTAGTCAGATGGCAGGTACTATCACGATAGACGGCACGAGTTACTCCATTACTCGCCGTACGGGTGATAATCAAGTGTTCGGTTCGTTCACCGTGCCAACAAGCAAGAAGGCGATTTTCTACGCCTTGGCTGTTTCGTCCGGAGGAGGCGACCGCCAGATTAACCTCATCTGTGGTGAAGAGAAACATGAGTTCACGGTTCCCGGCGGTTCCGGTGCTTATCAGCGTATCGAGAGCGAAGAGTTACCGGCAGGCACCTACTCTATCGAACGCGAAGGAAGCAGTAATGTGCGCATGGGCATCGTAGTGCTCAAGTTCGTTAATGCCGGCGGACCCGGTATGGGCATCGAAGGTGTACAATCGACCGATAGCAGGACGCAGAAAATAATACGCGAAGGACAATTACTTATCCTTCGCGATGGAAAAATCTACACCGTGACGGGTCAGAGTCTCTGACCGGTGATGGTATATTCTACTCCGCCTCGGATGATGATAAGTTGTCCGTGGCGGATTATTTTTTGTACAGTCGGCTCAGAAGCATCTATCTCATCCAGACCGGACGGATCGATTGGTTCGTCATCGCCCAGACGCAGTCCAACGAGGACGGCATCGTGATCCGAATAACGCTGGCTATAGGACTGCGAAGTATTGGTATGCCAAACAGCAGCACCGGTAATCTGCTCTTCCATGGTGGAGTTAGCGAACGCATGGTCAATCAGTTCGTGCGTACCTTTGTAGATATACGAATACGCGTTCTCGTCAAAAAGCAGCAGTTGTTCTTCGTAACCGCCATTCTCGATGATGGTGATACAGCTCTCATCCATCTGGGCATTCAGATCACCCATGATGAGGATATCCGGATCTTTCACTTTGGAAGAGTTGGACAGGCCGCTCATGAGCCAGGTAGCGTTATCCACCCGTTTGGCTTTGGACGCGTCATCAGACATAGCCTTGAAATGGTTCATGGAGAGCGTAAAACGTTCGCCGGTCGCCAATTCTTCCCACGCCTGAATACGCATGGTGTTCCTGTAGTAACTCACGTTCGTCGCTGCATAATCGCTGCCATAAGGAACGACGGTAGCGATGCGATAAACGAAGCCGGACTTGATGGCGTTGTCGTAACTGTCGGTTTGTACGTTGATACCGTCCGATACGGCGGCATAGTAGTTCCCTCCGGCAGCGGTATTGAGTTCCTGCACCAGGTACTCCAGTGTGATCGGCTTGGCTTCCACTTCGCAGAATGCGAATATGTCGGCGCCTGAGGTCAGCATCATCTGCACGATCTTGGCCGTCTTGGCGGCACGTCCGGCATCGTCGCTATACGACGGGCGATCAGACTCGTCGTAGTTATAATAAAAATTCTCCAGGTTATTGGCGAGCACGATGATGCGAGCGTTTCCTACGTTCGGTACAGTCGGTAAGGCGGCTTGCACGATGAGTGCAGCCGCCAAACCAAACCATATCAATAGTCTGCGCTTCATTAGTCTTTGAATTTAGCGCAGAGGAACTCGCGGTTGAGGCGAGCGATATTAGCGAGGCTAACGGATTTCGGACACTCAGCGGCACATGCACCGGTGTTGGTACAGTTACCGAAACCGAGTTCGTCCATCTTAGCCACCATCGCTTTGGCGCGAGCCGCAGCCTCGATCTTACCTTGCGGCAGGAGTGCGAGTTGCGAAACCTTAGCCGAAACGAAGAGCATTGCCGAACCGTTCTTACAAGCAGCTGCACAAGCACCACAACCGATACAGGAAGCAGCGTCCATAGCCTCGTCAGCTACGGGCTTCGGAATAGGAATGGCGTTTGCGTCAGGTACACCACCGGTGTTGACGGAAACGAAACCACCTGCCTGCATGATCTTGTCGTATGCCTGACGATCGACCATGAGGTCCTTGATTACAGGGAACGCACGGCTACGCCACGGCTCAACGGTGATGGTCTCGCCGTTTTTGAACTTACGCATGTGCAGCTGGCAGGTCGTGATGGCGCTGTCAGGTCCGTGCGGGTGACCGTTGACGTACATGGAGCACATACCGCAGATACCCTCACGGCAGTCGTGATCGTAGGTAACAGGGTCTTTGTGCTCTGCGATGAGCTGCTCGTTAAGGATGTCGATCATCTCCAAGAACGAAGCACCTTGGAAGACGTGCTTGAGATCATATGTCTCGAAATGGCCTTGCGCCTTCGGGCCGGCTTGACGCCATACCCGTACTTTGATATCAATATACTGATCCATAATGCTTAGTTTTTGTAGTTACGTGTTTTACGTTCCGTGAACTCATAGTCGAGCGGCTCTTTGATGAGTTCCGGCTCTTGGTCCTCACCCATGTATTTCCAGCAACCGACATATGCGAACTTATCATCCTGACGGAGTGCCTCGCCTTCCGGTGTCTGGTACTCCTCACGGAAGTGACCACCGCAGGACTCCTCACGATGGAGTGCATCCACAGCCATCAGACGACCGATCTCAATGAAGTCAGCCAGACGGAGCGCTTTCTCGAGCTCGTTGTTGAGTGCGTTTGCCTCACCCGGGATATAGACGTTGGTCCAGAACTCTTTCTTGATTGCATCGATCTTCTTGATACCTTCCTTGAGGCCCTCAGCGGTACGACCCATGCCGACGAAGTCCCACATAACGAGACCAAGCTCTTTGTGGATCGAGTCAACCGAGCGTTTACCTTGGATTGCCATCAGTTTGTTGATCTTGTCCTGAACGGCTTTCTCTGCCTCTGCGAACTCGGGCAGGTCGGTCGACATACGAGGAACACCGATCTGGTCGCTCAAGTAGTTCTGGATGGTGTACGGCAGTACGAAGTAACCATCTGCCAGACCTTGCATCAGCGCCGAAGCACCGAGGCGGTTTGCACCGTGGTCGGAGAAGTTCGCCTCACCGATACAGAACAGACCCTTGACGGAAGTCTGGAGCTCGTAGTCAACCCAGATACCACCCATGGTGTAGTGGATAGCCGGGAAGATCATCATCGGGTTCTCGTACGGGTTCTCGTCCACGATCTTCTCATACATCTGGAACAGGTTACCGTATTTCTGTGCCACTACATCCTTGCCGAGGCGCTGGATAGCGTCGGAGAAGTCAAGGAAGACAGCGAGACCGGTGTTGTTCACGCCGTAGCCCTTGTCGCAACGCTCTTTCGCAGCACGCGAAGCTACATCACGCGGTACGAGGTTACCGAAGGCCGGATAACGACGCTCGAGATAGTAGTCACGATCCTCTTCGGGGATGTCACGACCTTTGATCTCACCTGCTTGGAGACGTTTCGCATCCTCAAGTTTCTTCGGAACCCAGATACGTCCGTCGTTACGGAGCGACTCGGACATAAGGGTCAGTTTACTCTGGAAGTCACCGTGCTTCGGGATACAGGTCGGGTGAATCTGTGCGTAGCAGGGGTTAGCGAAGTATGCGCCGTGGCGGTACATCTGCATAGCGGCCGAACCGTTGGATGCCATGGCGTTAGTCGAGAGGAAGAACGTGTTTCCGTATCCACCCGAACCTACAACGACAGCGTGCGCGAAGAAACGCTCGATGCGACCGGTAACGAGGTTACGAGCGATGATACCGCGTGCACGCTTCTCGCCGTTCTCATCTGCGATGAGCACGATGTCGAGCATCTCGTAACGGGTGTACATCTTCACCTTACCCTTACCGATCTGGCGGCTGAGAGCGCTGTAAGCACCGAGCAGCAACTGCTGACCGGTCTGACCCTTAGCGTAGAACGTACGGCTCACCTGTGCACCACCGAACGAACGATTGTCCAACAGACCGCCGTATTCGCGTGCGAACGGTACACCCTGAGCGACACACTGGTCGATGATATTGTTCGATACCTCTGCCAAACGATATACGTTCGCCTCACGAGCACGGTAGTCACCACCCTTGATCGTATCATAGTAGAGACGATAAACCGAGTCACCATCGTTCTGGTAGTTCTTCGCTGCGTTGATACCGCCCTGTGCTGCGATCGAGTGCGCACGACGCGGACTGTCCTGAATACAGAAGTTGAGCACGTTGAAGCCCATCTCTGCCAGCGAAGCAGCTGCCGATGCACCGGCCAGACCCGTTCCGATCACGATCACGTCGAGACGACGTTTGTTGGCGGGGTTCACCAGTTTCTGATGGTTCTTATAGTTCGTCCATTTGAGCTCCAGCGGACCTGCAGGGATCTTCGCCATTTCCGGCGTGATGACTGCGGCTGCCTTGGGAGCTGCTTTTGCTTTAGCAGGTTCTGCTTTCTCTTCCGCAGCTTCTACGACTTTGTTGACTGCAGCTTCAGCTACCTCCAACGCAGCCTCTGCTGCCGTTACTGCCACTTTTGCTGCTGCTTTCTTAGCAACATCCAAAATATCTTCTTTCTTTGCCATAATTACTTTCCTTTCATTAGCGTGTTAACCATTCATTTAGCAAAGATTGCCAATTCCCATGCCCAGATAGAAGAGCACCACGATGGTGAACGGAGCGACAACGAGGGTTGCGATGCAAACGCCAAGCACTTTGATGCGCTTCATCCACTTGAGGTTGTTCATACCGAGTGTGTGCAGAGCCGACCAAACGCCATGGCGGAGGTGGAACCAGAGAGCAACCAACCAAACGAGGTAGAGGCAGCAGTAAACGATACCGCACCAACCGTTAACGAACAATGCTTTCACATACGCAGCACCGGCAGTCGGGCTGAACGCTCCGGCTGTTGCGCCGTCGGTGATCTCCGCCAACTGCATTCTGAACCAGAAGTTGTAGAGGTGGAGCACCAGGAAGCAGATCACGATGATACCGAGAACGAGCATGTTCTCCGACTCCCAATCAACACCCTCTTTCTTGCCGGTAACGGCATAACGGTCTTTACCGCGTGCAGCACGGTTCTGAATAGTCAGATAGAACGCGTAGCAGAAATGCACGAGCACGAGGAATGCGAGGCCCATCGTACCGATGAGGGCATACCAGTTGGCACCCAGCACTTCGCAGATGAAGTTGTACCACTCCTCTGAGAAGACTACTACGAGGTTCATGCAGCCGTGGAACAACAGGAAGAAGACCAAGGCAAGGCCGGTCAAGCTCATAACGAACTTACGGCCAATAGATGAATCTTTTAACCACATAGAAATTGTTTGTTTTTGATAATTATTTTAGTTTGATTAATGTGTTTCTCCAAATCGGCTGCAAAGATACTATTTTTTTTTGACATGTGCAAGATTTTAATAATTTTTTATTAAATTAATCGTTTGAGCGTTGTGAGATATCTACTGGTGGGTACGCAAAACATTACATTTGCTATGAAATATTCAGATTTGACAGACGAAGTCAACACAAAGGTGCAATAGTTCATACACAGAAAAAAGGAAGCGACCCATTTGTAACAAACCCCAAAAGTTGAACACAAAACTTTTGGGGTTTGTTATATGTATAAGAAACATTCAATTGAAGAACGGCTATTAGCGGTTCAAAAATGTTTAGAAGGTTATGCACCCAGGGGTGTAGGTCGTATGCTTGGA
>Ga0310694_10000607_pt1 | contig 45785 bp, 45 predicted proteins | sample 174DNAGHGhighgp2_FD_203884 | JGI IMG/M metagenome (GOLD analysis project Ga0310694, IMG submission 203884) | Sheep rumen microbial communities from Palmerston North, Manawatu-Wanganui, New Zealand - 1742 DNA GHGhigh gp2 (v2) (version 2) | ecosystem: Host-associated > Mammals > Digestive system... | reverse complement strand
TCTTCCAGCCCATAGTCTACACAGATGGCGTGATAGTTTTCCAAACTCAGCCGATGCTCAGAGCAACTGACAGGATTATCACTCGTCACGTTATTCAAGTCCACGCTCGGCTCCGAACGTAGATAGCACTCGCGGACAAATCCGCCAAAATCAAACTTTGCCATAGTCAGTCCTCCCGATAGTTTATGCCACATCTCCGTCCGTAGGATCCCACGTATAGGAAAAGTCGAAGGGGTCTTCCTGTATGCTGCAGGTCTTGTCGTGACCGATGTCACTTCTCATGTCTCGCAAGGCAGCGGCTGCTGCGTTGCGGTCGATGATGTCCGTACTTGTGCCGACCATAGCGGCCATAGCGATAATCATCGCCTGTTGTCTCTTTGTTGCCATAATTGTAGATTTTTTGATGTTATAGAATGTCGAATGTCTCGTTACCGTCCAGCACCTGTACGTGTGCCTGCTGCCCATGATGCCACAGGTCATCGCACAGTTCGTCACATTGCTGCGGTGTGCCCATATAGAGGCAAGCCGTGCCGATGAAGACAGCCGCCTGACCATAATTACGGCTACCCATACGATGCTTGATAGTCTCGTGCTTCGATGGCTCATGCTCCTCAGAGAGTATGCGTCCGATGAACTGGCGAACTGTCAGTCCTTGCACCCACGCACTGCCAACGATAGCAGCTGCCGCGCCACCCACCATAGTCAGAGCCTGACCAAAGGTCACGTTCACGTCGTTAGCACCACCAGCAGCCATAGCTACTGCACAGCCGCCGATACTTAGCAGGACGATGCCTGCGATAAATCTCACGTTCTTCATACGATTATTGCTTTTATGGCACACTGCTTCCTGCTGATAGCGTCTCGATCCTCGCGCTGCACGTTCCGCTTACCACCTCGCCTTAGTCCTATAGAGGTGAGCTTTCAAGTGTCTGGCTATATCTGTGCTCTCAGCCGTCACTGATAGTGCCGGTTAGTTGTTGCTTAATACATGATGCTCTTGCATACACACGTCAGGCGACTGTTGCTGAAACGCTTGACCGTGATAACACGTCCCACGCTGCACACCTCGCCCTGAGCGGTAGGTCGCTTGGTCGTAGTCACTCCACCACTCTTCGTATAGTGGGCTCCGTTGTTCACATGAGTGCGCTTAGTGAAGCGTGTACCCTTGCCAGCCTCGAACATCTGGTGGCGGTTCTCTGTCTCCCACTCCACCTGCTCATAGGCTTCGATAAGCTGCTTGGAGGTCATAAAGTGCTTGGGGTTGCGCCCACCCTTGACCACCATAGTCTGCTCATAGATAGTTTCACACTTCTCCACCCTTTGCTTGCGCTGATGGTGGAACGTTCTGCTTGCGCTGATTTCTCTCATGCGGGCGCAGATCTGCGCTGTCGTTCTTTCGCTCATAGTCTTCACGATGTTATGATGTTATACTTTGTGCCTGGGTGGACACCGACAAGTCCACCGCCATAGCCATGTTTCCACTCTATGTCAGGCTCCGATGGGGATAGGTGGGAGTTCCTTAGAACTCCACCTGTGTCTTGCGGATGATGTGGCGCTTGTTAGTGATGCCGTCCTTGTCCTGCACCTTGTCGAAGACATAGAGCTCGCCCTCGTACTCGTCCCATGCTTTCTGACTCTTAGCTGCCTCGTCGATATAGCGGGCTGTGAAAGCACTCTGCAAGATACCCTCAAGGATAAGGCTTGCGTTCCACTTCTCCACAGCCACGATGCGGGTCACTGATACACCCTCATACTGAGCCTTCTCCTCATTCCACACATAGACCTTGCGTGACTTCTCCTCGTCGCCCTCTACGGCCTCGTAGCCTGGTACGCTCTTATAGAGAGCCATGTAGTTGTCAGCGGTCATGACTTTCCATGCACTCTTCAGACTTTCGGGGTCAAGGCGTCCGCCCTTGAACTGCACACCGATAGTGCCGACAAGCTGGTCGAAGCGGATAGTGGAGTTCTTACCGGTAGGTACGGGGAAAGCACCCATGCCGTCGAACACACGGCAAGCCTGCTTGAACTTGCAAGTCTCGTTAAACACTGCGCCGAGTGCCTTCTTGAAAGCGGTAAACGACAGGTCGAAATTCACTGATAACTCTGCACTGTTTGTGTTCTGTGCGGGAACGTTCTTCTTGTTTGCCATAATTGTAAGATTTTACCTGATAGCGACATTGCTATCATTGTGCCCATAGGGGAGTGCCGAACTCCCTGCACCTGATGGTGCTCACTTTCTCTATAGGCCTATAGTTTCCGCCGGATAAATCCGGTAGTCGTTCATTCCAAACCTACCTATAGACTGGCGTCTATAGTTCCTACCCGGGCCTATCCACTTTGTACGTATGCCCACTCCGGAACTATCCAATACGTTCCGTTATGCCCCATCAGGCGCAGGGCTGTATAGCATACGGCTATATAGCATTTCCCTTTCGTTTGTAACCGACCACATTATTAGTCCGCCAGATATAGCACTTGGTACACGATAGCGTTTTACCGCTTATGCCGTTTTACGGGCATTTGCGTACCTATACACTACATCCATAGGTTGCAGCCGTTGTTCAACTCATACACCTACCCACCAATGCAGGACTACCTTACAAACCATACCAATGTAGGCAAAGTTCTATATCAACACGGCCTCTTGCTTTTCTGATTTGGGCACACGTGCCCACTACTAAGTGGTAGAATTTCCGTGCTCTTCACACTAACTTGCAAAGATATTTGCGGTTTGTGCGGTGCGGTGTATCAGTATGTTAAAGAACTCTTTGTCAGTGTTTGTTTCCGTTCTTGTGTCGTTCTGACATTGGCAAAGATACTACTTTTTTTGTTACTTTCCAAATTTATGAACTACTTTTTTTGTTATTTGCAGCATTTTTTTTGCTTTCCATCGCGTACCTTATTTATAATCGTGCGGGTGTTGGTGGGCTTTCCTATTTTGCACCCTTTGCACCCTTTGCACCTTTGCACCCTTTGCAGCATATTTGCAGCCAGTCCGAACGGCGGATCCGCAGGCTCCGCCGCCCAGCGAGGCGCGGGGTGCGCGTCGCGATAGGTGCATGAATCAAAAAAAAAATATTTGTTGGAATGTGTGTTTTCCGTAGAGAAATCAAAAAAAACAATCAGCAAATATTCCCGCACTGGGTTATTGCTGATTGCTTTAAAACTTCAAACGTGAAGCTAAATATTACCTATCTTCAACTACCTCATAGCTGGAGAGCACTCCAGACACGGCAAGCAGTTCGGCATTGATACGGTTGATATCATCCTGACTGATGCAGCCGAACATCTTAGCCGTGGGCGACGAGAACGTCAGGTTCTTCTTGTTCTCTGTCCAGCCGAGGATGCGCATAATGAACTGGGTGAGGTTGAAGTACTGCGACAACTGCTTGACGGCAGGTATGGTGCCAGGGTCGTATGTCACACCACGGTTGTTGGTGTAGGTCTGCTCGCTACCAAAGGCCACAACACTCTGGCGCATGTTAGCAGCAAACTTATCGAGGGCTTCGTTCAGACGGGGCAGTGTCTGAGCGGTGAAGTGGCGAGGACGACCGTTGCGGTCGGCATTGCGCTTGAAGCATCCGGCAACAAGCGTAGGGTTGGCCTGCATCTCGCGGGCGATACCCGAGAGATTGACATTGTGATCGGTGATAAACTGATAAACAACGTCCTGAGTGACTTTTACTTTTTCCATATTCATAACGTGTAGCTTTGTTTGAAATCTGACGCAAAAGTAATTATTATTTTTGTTACCGCCAAATGTTTTAAGATTTATTATACTTTCTTTGTTACCTCGCAAAAAGAAACAGCCCGACAGTCATACGAACTGCCAGGCCGTGACAAATGGCACAAGGCTTAATATATGGAATGGTTGTTTAGTTCATGCGCTTGTTCTCAACGGAAACCACACTGAGGTTGATGGTGCTGTTTAGCGGGTATGAGAAACACAAAATCTATTATTGTTAATGTTTGCTAAAACTTTGGGACAAATAAGCGGTAAATGCCCTAACGGGCGGTTTCAGGGTTCAGAGTTCATGTTTCATATCCTCGTCATCCATGTCATCCGTGTCATCTGTGGTGGGCTTCAAAAATTTGGTAGCACCTTTATTGATCTGGTCCTTGCGGTCGGCACGGTACGCCATCTGGGCGCGGTTGCGCAGGATGGGGTCTTTGGGGTGACGACAGAACGACTTGCGACTGGCATCGAAGACACCGGACTCCAGTTCACGACGGAAGCTGCGGGCTGGGGCAAACTTCAGCTTCTTCTTGGGTGGCAGGGTGCGCAACTCGTTGGCTCCCTTGTAGGTGTAGAGGTGCTGACGCTCGGGAATGTCGATGAGGGCAAAGGTGCCGAAACTGTCGATGGGTACACTGAGCTTGCCTTCAGTGAGCTGGAAGCGTACCTCGTCGATGAAGGCAGGCAGCACCTGCTCTACGGTGGCCTGACAGATGCCGGAACGCTTGGATACGGCAGAAGCTATCTTCTTGAGATACTGTTGTGGAAACATATTCTTAAATCACTAACTTGAAGTCATTTGCCTGTAGGATGCAGCAGTCGCGCAGACGGCGGGTCTGGCCGCTGGCGATGAACTGCACCAGGCGAGAGGGATAGGCTCCGGGGCCATCGACATCGACAGCCAGGGTGACACACTCCAGCCCACGGATGACGTCGCCATTCTGGGCAGCGACGTACCACACGCGCCAAGGCACGCGCTCCAGCACCTCCTTCAGCGTGAAGCCGCCACGGCCATCAGGCACCTTGACCTTGACAAGGCGTGTCTTCTCGGCCACTCGTCGGAGCTCGGATAATGCTAACTGTTTAACCATTTCTTCTTGCGGATGAGCCAGATGACGCCAATGATAAGGAGGGCATAGAGGGCGATGTTGGCCAGATGCAGACGGAACTGCTGCCACCATGTGAGGGGGTTGGTGGCGCTGGTCTGACGCTGCATGTCGCGCATGGACTGCAGGGAGTCGCGCATGGTGGTCTGGTACTGGGCAAAGCGCTCCTGCCAGATGGAGTCGTGCTCATGGATGGCAAGGTGGATCTGCTGCTCGAAGGTCTGCTCCAGACGCTCGATGCGCTGCTGCTCCTGGCGCGAGAGGGTGCGGTCGGTGGTCTTCTGCTGCTGACGCACCACACGGCCCAGAGAATCGACAGTCTCCGTCAGCGTCTCGGTGATAATCTCATGCTCCTGTTCCTGACGGGCGAACTCCTCGCGTGTGCGCTGTATCACAGCGGTAACGATGCTGTCGATGTTGACCGTCTGATTGCTGACCTGTACGGCCTGGCTATGCTCGGTAGCGGCAGAGTCGGTCACGACAACATGGGTCTGCTCCTGATGCTCCTGCTTCTGCGTGGCGCAGGAACTGAACACCGAACAAATGGCAAAGGCCGCAAGCAGAACGAAGAAGCCGATGATGGTGTTGCGTAGCATCTTCATCGTCATGCGCTGGTACTCATCCAGCTCTTCTTTCGTCGGGTGCTCAGGCAGTGGGTCGTAATAATACTGGCCCGTTGGGTCGAGAGGATCAAAGTAGAATGGTCTCATCATAACTATTGGGTTTTGATACAAAGATAATATTTGCCGCTCGCCGCATCAAGGGCAAATGTTGGTTGGAACATAAAAAGAAGCACCGCCACCCACAAAGCTACAACGGGACGACGGTGCGGGTGAGTAAGTAAACACCCAATGCAGGGATGTATAACCTGCAGTTTCTTCTGTTTAAAAACAAACTACTTAAAAACTAATCTACTAAAACAAATCAAAAAATTGAATTCTCGCCTCGCGGCGGCTCGTACCTTTCGTCATCGCGACGCCGTATGAAAAAAGCTTTTCAGTTATCAGACCACTAAATCCGGCGCAAAGTTAGGTGATTTTCGCGTAACGTGCAAATTTTGAGGGAGTTATCTGCGCGGCGGCAAAAAAAATTTTTAAGGAGTTATCAGGTTATCAGATGGTTGCAAAATTATTTATAAACTCCTAACACACTGATTATCAATTATTTATATGAAAAAATCGGGGTTATTTTTGATTTCCTTGGTGGGATAAGTGTTCCAAAAAAGAAAAATAACGAGCTATATATACTATATAATTTATTGATTATCAGTCATTTATTTTATTTGTATATATTTGTTTTACTTATTGTGGGTGTAAGGGAGAGACGTGCGCGTTGCTTGATGAATGAGAAAGAATACAGGAATTTCAGAGAGTTTTAGAAAAATTTCTGAGTTTCGCCGAAAAACGCGATTTTTTGATAAATACACTTTTTCGACTTCGCAACGACTTGAATGTCAGGCGGTTGCAAGTTATCAGAAAGAAAATAACTCGGAGGGCTGTTTTTCGGGGTGTTTCGGCTGCTAACTTGCTGATACTCACCAGTTTCATAAATTTATCAGAATAGTTATTTTTTTGAGGTGAAAACAGGGAAATTCGGGCGATTTCTGATAAATGGCGAAAGTTTCTTTTTGCTCGCTGAAATTTCGTAATTTTGCACCGTGAAGGCGTAATGGATTGATAATGAGCGAACGGCAATACAGAGCACCGGCTATCTGCTGGCTGAAAGTAACGGACTTTATCCAAGGCTGGGTTCAGCACGAACTCGGCGGTGGCGCAATGGTGAAAGACTGGAAGGTGGTGAGCATTCAGCACCTGCCAGGAGCCAGACGTGCGCTGCGCCTTGAGACGGCCAACGAGCCGATGGGTCAAGGACCGATTGGCAACTCTATGTCTGGCACGTTCCGCAATGCGCTGGATGCCGGCATGAGGATTGACCCAACGGCGATAGAAGAGAGCTACGGAGCGACAAAGGAAAGTCTGCTGCAGTACTTGCCCATCGAGTGTCCCAGGCTGTGCATGACCAGGAGCGGCGTGCTACGTCCGTGGACGCTGGACGTGAACTTCGGCATGAAGCAGGCGAAGGTCATACAGCGCATCCTGAGAGAGGCGTTCTGGCAGGCCGTCAGCGACTATGCAGACAGGTATGCCAGAGAGCACCGTGACGAGAAGTACGCCCAGATAGACATGATAGAGGCGTTCTGCCGTGACACCAACACACCCGACGTCTATGCAGAGCCCATGCGCCGTGAGTGGCAGCGTCGATGCAAGCGGGAGCAGTAGCTACCGACGAAGGCTTTCGCCCTCTAACCGTACCATGCGAGTGATGGACTTCAGACGGTCGAGGACTTCGGCACCGTAACGTTCCTGAATGGACTCCGGGTAGATGGCGCGGTCGGATGGTGTGGTGGAGAGATTGGTGGTGATGATAAGCAGGTTGCCCGTGCGCTCGGCATTGTTGCAGAGCTCAAAGAACGAGTTATCGACATTGCCGAAATACTTGCGTGGCTCCTTGCCCAGATCATCGATGATGACAATCTTCTCGTGCAGCAGCTCGTCGAGACGTGACTTCAAGTCGGTGGCGGCAATGCTGGCTATCGGACGCCCGCCGTTGCCAAGGATGACGGGAAGAATCTGCTGACAGAGGAGCGATTTTCCGCGTCCGGTGGTACCGACACAGAGCAGTCCCCTACCCTTGTTGTCGGCAAGCCAGTCGGCTATCTTGTCGTAGCCAGGGAGCCATTGTGCCTGGTCTTTCAGGAAGTAATGCAAGCCGTCCTCCATGCGCTTACGGGCATTGTCGATGCGGATGTGGTAGGGGTCTTTCCGACTGTCGTAGCCTTGCTGTTGCAGATAGGTGGCCACCTCGGCAAATGTCGGCTCTCGCAGGATGCGATATTTGAGCGTAATGCTATCCTTGAAGACCTCATGTGTGGCCCAGCGGATATCCTTGGCACCGTTCATTTCATGAAACTCATAGACGTACTTTGACGGCACCTGAATAAGCAACACGTGCGTGTCGGGATCGTAGCTCTCGAAGCGCACGTCGCCATACCACACGTCGTACCAGTGCCGGAACTTGTCGCCGTACTTCTCGCGGATCATCGCGAGGCTGTCTTCCCAAAGTTTGCTGTAGTCTTCCATAACTTCTGACTTATTAAATCATCACCATTCCTGCATAGGTGGAGCCACGGGTTCTGCAGCAGCTTCACGCTGGGGTGCAGGGTCTGGGACTTTCTCGGTAATCTCTTCGGCCACGGCTTCCTCTACCCTACCCTTTCCCGTGAGACGCTTCTGATTCATCTTACGCCCAAGGTCAGTGAGGTGAATGTGGAACACGACAAACTCAGGCGTGCCACGTTTCTTGCCAGACGGATAGCGGAACTCGTAGTCGAAGGTGCAGTCCACACGGTCTTCGGCCTCTGCTATCTCCTTACGTGCAGGCTCCAGCACACGCTTCTTGAAGTCGTTGATATCACGATACTTATCGACGGTGACTTTCTTCGACTCCTTGTCGTAGGTGGTAAGCAGGATCTTGCGCAGCTTCTGGTACTCCACCGTCCATGTACCCAGCCCCTTGTTGGCATTGATAAGCAGGTAGATGCGCCCTGCGTAGTTGCTGGAGAACAGGAAGATGGCATCCTTCAGGTAACGGTGGTAGGGGATGATGTGGAACAGGTCGCGGGCTGTCTCGGGCAACATACGGAGCTTGATGCTGTCGCGTCGCTCTACGGTACCGCTGGCATTATCCTTGTTGGGGATAGTCACCTTGTCGAAGACGACGGTGTACTCAGTGGCGTGATGGCCTTGCTCGTCGGTTACCTCCTTCTCGTAGATAATCGACTGCATGGCGCGTGCGGCCTTGTCAACGTCCTCGTAATGGGTGGCTTCCACGCCCAACTCTGAATACTTTACCTCGAAGGTGAGGTACATCGTTTGTCCTCCTGGCAGGGGTACGAAGTCGGCATCAGTGAAGAGATCGCCCATGTAACCGCTCTGGTTGTTGCGACGGAGTGCCTTGGAGATGCGATCCTGCAGCTTCTCCATAATCTTTGTCTGGATGCGCGTCTGCATCATCGTCATCTCGCCATTCAGGTAGGTGAACGTGATGGGCTGCGTAATCATCTTACGCTGATCGACAGGGACGCTGTTCACAATCTCCTGCTTCAGCTGCTCGGCTTTCCTTGATTTTCTTGCCATAATGTGTAGCTTTGTATTTGTTGTAGCGGTGGCAAAGTTACAAATTTGTCCGTAAATAAACAAGCGTTTTCCTATTTATTTTCAACGACTTGCAAAATTTTAATATTTGTTTACAATTAAGCAAGTTACGTTTTTGTCCGAAATATGTTACGTTTTTGTCCGAGTTCTAACAGATACTTCCGCTTCTGTCCGAGTTACGTTTTTGTCCGAGAAAAGTTCCGCTTTTGTCCGAATGACTTCCGTTAATGTCCGAAAAGTGTTCCGTTATTGTCTGAGAAAGCATACGAATCCGTCTGAGAAATGTTCCGCTTTTGTCTGGAAAAACCTCCGTTATTGTCCTGAAATACTTCCGTATATGTCCGTAATATACACTATATCGCTTTGTTTATCAAGCAGTTACACCGCCGTATCATTTATTATTTGTCATCGGGAATAAAAATTATCAAAATCAATAAGGTTCTGATTTGAAGATTTTTCTTTTGGAAAAGGAAGAAAAGAGGGTTGTTTAATGTATTCGCATAACTATCTGAAAATCAATGCGGTCGAAAATCCGTATCAAACTCGGACAAATTTGTAACTTCTATGTAGTCAGGATATTCCGTGATATCGCCTGTAAATCGGTCGAAGATCCGTATCAAACTCGGACAGATTTGTAACTTCATGGCCGCGAATACACCCGCTGATATCTCGCATACGTACATCGAGCAAATTTATAACTTGGGAATTTTCGACCGAATTTTAATTGTCGGCTTACCTCTCCCCAGCCCCTCTCCTAAATGCCCTTGATTTATGCCGGGTATTTTGTATCTTTGTATGTAGGAATAGTAACGCCGTGGAACTCGGCTATGTCAAATTCTAAAACGCGAAAGGCAATGAAGAAATTCGTTTGCATGATGTGCCTGATGATGATTACGCTGATGGCGCACGCTACGGCTCAGATGCAGGCTTATGGCCCACCTGAGCAGGACATTGGCTGCGTAATGGTAGCCACTCTCTCGCTGGACGGTACTGCCGTCGTTTCGTTCGATTCACAGTTGAACATCGTGGACTTGCAGACTCCCGTAATGCTGAACCAGGAGGCCAGCACAACGTCTGCACAAGTCGTCGATGCTTATTCGCTCCTTACACCCACAGGAGAGGTTAGCATGACACTTGTATGTTACCGATGGCCTAATAGTGAAACCGAAACGATGAACCTCAGAAACGACTACACAGGCAATTACGCTCCTGATGGCGACGCATACTCTTTTACGTCATCGCGGGCAGACTTCAGCTAAGTTGTAAATCGCTTTCGGGCAATCAACCGATAAGGCACACAGACTTTAAATCTGTCCGCGTCATATCTTTACGATTATAATACAACAACGACCGCATCGCCTTGTTATCCTCGGTGCGGTCGTTGCCATGTCTTTCAGCCCTACCCTATTGTCGGCGTGCTGACACAACGGTATCTACAGGTGTGCTGTCCTTCTTTCTGGTGAACGATGTTCCGTTCAGCCATAGCGTATTTCCGGACACACTGTAAGTCCAGTCATACTCTTCTTCAAATTCCTTGGTGGTACTATTGAAGAATTTGATATGGATATGTCCGAGTTCAGAAATCGTGTAGGTTAAGTCGGACCATCTGCCAGAGGAATCGTTATAGTATCCTCTGAAATCACCACCAAACGTATATATCCGTGTATTATTCCTGACGTCAGAAATCCATTGGCCAATCAGATCGTAATCCCTGATGCCTGGTTCTTCATCCTTGCTGCAGGACGTAAAAGCCAAGAGACTTGCCAGCACAATGAGCATGATGCGGCCTGCGGAGATAATTGTTTTCATAGCTGCTGCTGTTTTAGTTTTTCAATTTCTTCTTTCACGTCGTTGGACTTCACCCATCCGTTGTAGACATCATCGTCTGGAATCATATTGTCCTGTGCAAGATACTGCTGCAGCTTGCGACGGGCATCTTCAATGTGCTTCCATGCCTCTTCGGGCTGCTCATGCGCCTCTAACTGTTGTGCGGCGTACAGATGACTCTCGGCCTCTGACACCAGCGTATAATCATGCGTGTACTGTTGCATAGATATATTGCTTTAAATTTCTCTACCGATATATGGTTTTGAAGTACCATCAATCATCCAAAGTAAGGCATCTCTGACACCTTCGTCATAACTGCCAGCACTATTCACATCTCCGCTGTTGATATTCTCATTACAAGCATCTATCAATTCGTATGCTTCACTTTCCGTATGCTTCATAATCAATATTCAATTTTAGCGGTTCCAACTTCCAGGAGTGTACTGTCTGCCAGCTTCACGTATTCACGCCCTGCCAGTGCTGCCAGACGGCTGTCCCGTTCCATACTCTCATATCCCGTCTCGATACGTCGCTGCATCCTGTCGATGGCACGGTCGAGATCTTCCTTTACGCTGTCAAGGGTGCGCTGTACCTCCTTCAGCTTCTCTATATACTCTTCTGGTGTCATAGCCTTATTGCGTTATAGTATTATTAAATTATTGCAATATTGCAGTAATGCGATAACATACTACTGCGAAGATGAAGAGCTGCTGCCCGAAGACTTGCGTCCTTTCCATCCGTACTCGTTGGGGAGTTTGAATGCTTCGTCGTATTGTTCCTGGGTAATGATACCCTGCTGTTCGAGACCCTTTAGGACTAACTCAAAGAAGAACCGCTTGGCGGTTAGATCACGGTCTTCTGCCGCACGGGTAGCGAGACGGTGTAATGACTTGGGGAGGAAGCACAGGGCGCCGACGGCTTTCTCTGCCGCGAGACCAGTAGGCTGTGGCTCTGATGACGACGAGGAACTGCTATCCCCTACCCTACTCTCCAATGCACGCTTGCGCTGCAGAATTTCTTCTGGTGACTCACTGAGAACCTGCGGCGACTTGTCTTGTTTCTTTTTTCCTATTGCACTCATGTTATAATGCTTTATTAAATTATTGTTTTACTGCTTTATTACACTACAACCTTATTGCACTATTGCTATATTGTTTTATTGCCTCCTTACATTACTGCATTATTGCGATAGTGTGTTAGTGTTTTACTGCAATTTGGTCGGTTTTCGATAATATAATATAGGTGTATTGCTATACTGCGATACTGCGCTAATGTTTTACCGCATTAATGCTATATTGCGTTATTGCAGTTAGACAGTATTGCCGTAATGCTATATCAGTCCTTTGGTTCGCTTGACGATTTCGTCTGCCAGTTTAGAGTAAATTTTTCTGGCTACGTAGGCTGGCGGGTATTGGAACACGCTCTTCAAGTCTTGTTGTGAACTCTTGATGGCCTCCGAATCGCCGATGATGACAGGAAGGATATTCTTGTTGTAGCGTTCGCGTAGTTTGCTCTCAGCGATATCCTGCTTGTTTGGTTTGTCCTTATCCTTTGATTCCGGACCACGGCGAGAGATAAGGAACCCGAGATTTACAAGTTCGTCGTTCTCCGTCTCGCGTATCTCCTGGATATAGGCGAGGTAGTTCTGCAGTCCGTTGAGAGCAAAGCCTTCAAGGTTGATGGGAATGAGCACGGCGTTGGCTGCAATGAGAATGTTGTCGATAAGCACCTGCGGACCAACGGGCGAGTCAATCAGGATGAAGTCAAAGTCGGTTGCCCAGTCCGTAAGACCTTCGCCTGTGTGATCGTCGGGTGCCTTTTGCAGGGCACGTGTCAGTTTGGATGCGGGATTGCGCAGGGTAGGGAGCTGTTGGTCTACCTTATTCATAATAGAGGTAGAGGGACAGTAGTAAAGTCCTGACGGCGCGAGATAGACGGGAATGGGCGCATCCTCGCACAATACGTTGTAGATGGTGGGGTAGTTCTGTAACTCCATGTCTGGATCCCAGTCGGTACAGCTGGAGAGGTTACACTGACGGTCCATGTCGATGACCATCACACGGTAGCCTTGCGCGTGCAAAGCCATTGCCAGATTCAGGGTAGTCGTGGTCTTTCCTACGCCGCCCTTGTAGTTGCCGATGCCAATGACAGCACGCAACTGTGTCTTACGTTTCTGTTTCATAACTGTAGCTTTGTAAATGAATTATGAATATAAAATGTTGTAGCTGCTGCAAAGATAGGAATAAATATTGAATTATTGCAATATTGTCCTTATGTTTTAACACAATATAACAATAAAGCATTATTGCAATATTGCAGTAATATAAAATATTAAGGATTCTGCGCTCGACTCGGTTTGCCCTTGACGTAGGAAATACATATATGTATCTTTGTGGTAAAAGACAAAAAATGTTGTTCTTTGACATTGGGGGTATTTGGTTTTGATTGCTGATGGAAGGCAAGAAATCGTGCAGGCAGTCATGCCTTGAAATGACAAAACAAATAAACGCTAAGGTTGTCAATATGACTCCCCGTGCTAATATGCGCGCAGCTGCATAAGCACCTCGCAGGTGACTTGCGAAGGAACATAAAGGTCACAGCACAATGTGGATTTCCCTGTTAGACAACAAATAGGGTGGTGGAATGCTCGTCCAGCTGTCTGGTCAGCCCACGCACGTAGTAGAAGTTTCTATAATAAGTCAGTAAGACGAGGGTTCGACTCCCTCTACCTCCACAAAGTTATAATGATTTTGGATTATGGGAGAGTTGAAATGGAATTTTGAATTGTTCGGAATCCGTGTCGCATGGCAAAAGCATTTTTCTACAATATGCTTGGATCGAAGAAACAGACTTGTTCAAATTGGGAAACTGGAGTTTTGGAAATACAAATAAAACGACTATGGCACGAGATTGGAAGGGCGGAAACGCCAGTACGTTTAAGACCATCGGAGCAAGTAACCATTGCGACGAGGAACGGGCCGACAAGGACTACTATGCTACGGAACCGTCTGCTACCGAGTGGCTGTGCAGACTGGAGCAATTCAGTAAGTTCATTCTTGAACCGTCGTGTGGCGAGGGTCACATGAGCGAGGTGCTGAAAGCGCATGGCTACGAGGTGGTGAGTAGAGACCTTGCGGACAGGGGCTACGGAGAGGTGGCCGACTTCCTGAGTGCCGAAAACCGCTACTGGATAGGCGACATCGTAACAAATCCGCCGTATGCCTTTGCACAGGAGTTCGTTGAAAAGGCGATACAGATCGTGCAGGAGGGTAGCAAGGTGGCGATGTTCCTGAAGTTGACTTTTCTGGAAGGAAAGGGTAGGGCACGGCTCTTTGAAAATTACCCCCCCCGTCGGATTTGGGTCAGTCGCTCGCGGCTCAAATGCGCGAAGAACGGCGATTTCGAGCACAGCCCTGGTTCGGCCACGGCGTATGCGTGGTTCGTATGGGAGAAGGGCTACAAAGGCCATCCTGAAATACGCTGGTTTAACTGAGACTGAAAATATCTAATTTAAATTTTTTGAGATATGACTAAGAAGAAACAAGAGGCGAAAGCCCCAGAACAGGAGCAGACCCAACAGAAGCAGCAAATCGAAAAGGAGTTGCAGCAGCAGGGGATGCAGATGGTGGATGTGCCGAGAGAGCGTGTGCTGGAAGGTATCAAGGAGGCCGTGAAGCAGATGCTGAAAATGATGCGCGATGCCAAGGCAAAATACGGCATCCACTACAACACGAAGAATGATTACGAGGTGTTCCTCCGACGCTTCGGTACGAACGACGCAGAGACGATCCTGAAGGAGTTCGACCTGATTCGTGCGAAACAGTCGCAGCAGCCGTCGGTAATCCGTAAGGTTATCAAGCAGCTGGGCGAAAACGCTTTCCGCTATTGCTACATGATGTGGGCAAAGGAACAGCAGGAGATGAAGAAAGAGCAGAAACCAAAAGAGTAACGACTATGATCAAGAAGATAACATTGAGCGAGTACCTCAAGAGGTACGACAATATGGATGCCGGCGAGCGGCTGACGATAGCAAAGCGGGTAGGGGAGTGGCTGCGCTCCGCTGCAAAGATGCTGCTGAGACGTGCCGAGGAACCGGAGGCGCAGTTGCAGAACGTGATGCAGGTGAGTGGCCGATGGAATGACGAGGAATGCCGCGCCTGGGAAGAGGGCGCACGATTACTGTCATCGTTCTCGAACATGGCCGACACGTGGCTGCCTGACAGACTGTATGGCAAGGCTGCCTACAGAAGCATCCGAAGAATGGTGAAGTGCCTGAAGACGATGGGTGAGCCGGACGGGGCAAAGCCTGTGGCGAAGCAGGGCGTGAACACAGTGGTTCAACCCGTCGGAAAACCGACTGGAACGGTGGCTGACAACAATCAACACAAACACAACGATAAGGGTGGGGGAGCGGCTGCGCCCTATAACCAAGTGCCAAAAGGCGCCGCCGGAGCCAAGCCCGCACAGACGGGCGGCACTCCCCATAAGCCCGACGCTAACACGACGGGAACGACGGCTATCATCCCGAGGCCGGAACATATTTCCCAGTACGTGCATATCCTGCCGAAAAAGACGCAGGAGCGTGCGGCCAAGTATGGCGATCTGATGCGCGCTCTGGAGGAAGCCCGCGAGAATATGCGCCTGCTGATGAACGACCCGAACGCCAAGAATGCTGACCGCGAGAAGTGGGCAAAGACCGCCACGAGGATTGACAGTCAGGTAAAGAGCATCCGCAAAGAGCTGGACGCTGAGTGGGCGAAGGCGGTGAAGGCTGGCCGTGTGACAGTCGATGACCTGGGGCAGGCGCATGTGTTGCCTGCAGGGGAACCAACGGGAACGGAAGTCGAGCTGACGAAAGAGCAGAAGGCGCGCGTAAAACAGTTGCGTAATGCGCTGCGTGACACCCGAGGCCCGAAGGAACCTGGCGAGAAGCACGATGCCTACGTGAAGAAGTGGCAGGACAAGTACCGTGAGATGGTGAAGATCGGAGGTAAAGAGACGGTGACGGAGGCGGTGGTGAACAGCGCAAAGGTCTATGGCATCGACCTCGACCAGATAAAGGTGTAACAACACAAACACAAAACGACTATGACTTTTCATTCGATTGTTAAACAGTGGTGCGAGCGGTATAAGTACATGCGGCACACGAAGGAGAACAAACGCTTCTACCTGACTGACTCGCAGATGGGCGTGGTGGATATGGCCAAGGATATCAGCAACGCCTTTACGCCCTGCGTGGTGATGGAGAGTGGGGTGGACGGAAGCGGACCTATTGAGTGTCCTGTGCTGAACTACCCGATTTACTTCTTTGTCAGAGCCGAGAAGATGGCCGACGGCGACGAGGCGGCTGTGGCGTATGAGACGGCTTTGTTTCATGCAAGGAATTTCCTATCGTGGCTGAAGAAGAAGCACGATGACGAGATAGACAACGACATCAAAGGCGACTTCGCGCGCATCAACCTTGACGGTGCGTACATCGACATCCTGAGTGTCGGTCCGCTGCAGAACGGCTGGTTTGCGGTAATGCTACAGTTCCAGCGTGACGAGCCACTGAACCTCTGCATCGACTGGAACCTGTATCTGACGGACGAACAACTGGAAGCTCAGAGAGCGCAGTTCGCCGACGATGAAGAATGTGACGATTCCGAGTAAGTTTCCAGATATGGCACAGAACGACGAAGAGAAAGCGCCGAAGAAGGTGACGGACATCGACGCGGTGGATGACAACGTGACGGCGGCGGTGACGGCGTTCAACGAGCGCTGGATGCCGTGGCCGAGGTTTGACATCGGCGTGGAGGTCATGGACGTGGGACAGTTGCGCGACGCGATGGGACTGCGTGCCAGCATCGACTGGGGCGACCCGTGGCCGTCGGCAGAGAAGCAGCTGCATGACTTGGGCTTCCGCTGGCAGTCGCTGTCGGGCATGAGGGTGATGTACCTGAAGGAGCGCGACGAATACAAGCCAGATACGGGATGGGAGGAAGCGGAAGAATATATTGATTGAGGCGCGATACTATCGCGACGCAATAAACAAAACATTATTAACAAAACACAAAAACGAAAGATGAAAAAGATTCTTTTCTGCATGCTGATGACGATAGTCGTAGGCATGATGGCATCCTGCAACGGATGCGGCAAGAGTGAGAAACCGCAGGAGAAAGCCGTAGTGGTGGCTGGTTCAGACTACGACGGCGTGGTACAGGACTTCACGGCTGGCGTGGCTAACATCGTGGCGCTGCATCGCCAGACGATGTTCAATCTGATTGGTGGTAAGACCTACGAGTGGCGCAACCTGCAAGTGGTGTTCAACGATACCATCAAGGCTGAGAATATCGACGACCTGCACATCACTGACATTACTGACGTGTTCTTCTACTGGAATGACGAGGGGTCTCACGTTCAGTACATCAGTTCTAACGTCGTGAAGGGTACTATTATTCCGCATCCTATCATCGACGTGTGGATTGAAGATGACGAGTTGGATAACTGCGAGATCAAGCTGTGGCCTATGGACGTGCTGAAACGCTTGAAGGAGTGGAACGGTGTCATCCCACCTGCAAATGGTATGGTGCTGCGACTGCCTGTAGGTCCGAGGAACTGTAACGCTCAGTGGGTGTTGGGAACTATCGGTGATCCCATCTTTGTTGATGCGGTGACAGGTGACATTACGGAGTGGTGCCCAGCGTTCCCCATCCCAAACGTAAACGGTCCTTTAGGCGAATGGCCCTGATAGATTAACGGTTCATGGTAAATATCCGATATTAAATCATGGCTACACTTTATAAACTTGGAAGCAGCGGCCCTGTAGTGAAACAGATACAGGGTGCGCTGCACTTGGTGCAAGACGGGAAGTTTGGCCCACTCACCCGTGAGGCGCTGATGACATGGCAGCGTGAACATAACCTGACGCCAGACGGCATAGCGGGTCCGGCCACTTTGGCAAAACTGCTTCCGGCGGTTGTCAAACAGGCTTTCAACCTGAAGAAGTCACGCAGGGTGATAACGGATATCGTCATCCATTGTACGGCATCGAGAGAGGGACAGGCAATGACTGTTGACCAGATTCGTGCCGAACACAAGAAGAACGGCTGGAGCGACATCGGCTACCACTATGTGATAGGACTGAATGGCGAGAAATGGAACGGACGTGACGTTGACCTGATAGGGGCGCACGTAAACGGGTATAACGCGCATAGCATCGGTATATCATACGTGGGCGGTCTGGAGAACAAGCCAGGCGTGCCATATAACAAACTGAAGGCAAAGGACACGCGAACGGAGGCTCAGAAGGCGTCTCTGCTCTCGTTGCTGGTGGAGTTGCGTAAGCTATACCCCAAGGCAAAGATCAGTGGCCACCGCGACTTTTCGCCAGACAAGAACCATAATGGCATAGTCGAGCCGCAGGAGTGGATCAAAAGCTGTCCGAGCTTTGATGCGAAGAAGGAGTATTCAAGAATTTAGACTATGGCAAACTTCGTGTACAACATACCAGACGAGGTGAAGCGGGGTATTACGCTCCACTTCGAGGCCGACGTGCCTATTGTTGACCTTGACATTACCAAACCTCAGAAGGCAAGGCTGACGCGGGTGAAGGCCATCTACATGGCATGGCTACAGAACCCATACGTCAATCCATTGGAGTTGGCACGTTCGATGCTAAAGGCTGATGACAAGAAGTACAAGGATAGAGGCGACCTGCTGACGGCTGCAAAAAAGGATGCTGAGTGGTTTGAATGGATTCAGGAACACTTCTTGAAACTGCCGTCGCGCAAGACGCTACAGTATCGTGGCATCCGTACCGCAGAGCGTATGATTTCCACAGGTTTTGACACGGGCAATATGACTATCGTTGACATGGGCCTGAAACAACAGTATAAATACGGTGGCCTTGACCGCGAGGAGGAAGACCCGAACCGCATCAGCGAGGCTTCCTATACCGAATTGATTCCGACTACCGACGTGACGAAGGTAGACCCGACCAGAAAGCGCGTCAGTGCAGAACGCCGTTTGGAACTGGCTACAAAGTGGGGCGCACATATTGACGAGCACGGACTTGTTGTTGACAAGGACGGAAAGGCCATCGGAGAATCACAGCAACCTGCAGCACAGGAAATGAAAGAGGAGGAAGAATAATGAGTAGGGTAGGCTTTTCAGACAACGACAGCGACGCGGCTCTGGGTCGTATGCTCCCATTGGCAGAACCGACAGGCGATGCCGACGAGGAAGAGCGAGAAGAGAAGGAGTTGCCTAACCAGCGGTATATCTACGAGAACGAGGCACAGTCAAAGCGCCGTCGCTACCGTTGCCGTGAGACTTACGAGGTGGCAGGGCGCGGTACGGGTAAGACCACCGACATTGCCGAGCACGTAAAAGAAACCTCCCTGCGCATTCCACGTAGCAGTAACGTATTCCTGGGCTGCAGCATCAAGCAGATCTACATCAAGACATGGCCTGCTGTGGTGAAGGGACTGGAGATGATGGGTCTCGTAGAAGGTCGTGACTTCATGCGACAGCGACCGCCTGCCAAGCTCCACTGGCCGTTGCCTCTGAGCAAGCCCCGTTCTTGGGAAAACGTAACCATCTTTAACACAGGTGCGTGCTGGTACTCCATATCAATGGCAGTACGCGCCAGTGTTAATGGTATGACACTCTCCAGCGCAGCTGCCGACGAGACGCGCTACCTGCCGTTTCTGAAGATGAAGGAAGAGTTGTTTCCTGCTATCCGACCCGAACTGATCTCCAAGGGCAGCGGACTGATGGGCGACGGTTTTCGCAATACCGCCAAATATACCTTCGGCTACAACGTGGACTATAACCCGCTATACCTCTCGAAGTTCTTTGTCAGCGACCCGTCCATCACGCAGAAGCAGGCGCTCTGGGAGCAGGAGGAACAGACGCAGACCGACGACATCAACCACGAGATAGACCTGATGCTGGCCGAAGCCGATGAGATGCCTGAACTGTGGCACGTAGACGGATTCTTGAAACGTATCAATGAATTGCGCTGCAAGAGCAAGATTTTTTTCCGTTTCAGCAGTTTGAGCAATATCGAGATATTGGGAGAAGAATGGTTCAGAACTATGCGTCGAACCTTACCCCCATTGATGTACAATATTCAGATTCTTGGCCAACGCAAAGGATTGGCACGTGATGGATATTACTGCAACTACGATTCGGAACTGCATACTTACCATCAGAGCGACCTCGCCGTGATGGATAAACTGCTGTCTGACTATACGACCCGCTACAGCCGCACAGCTTTAGACCAGGCCAACAACCCCACCGCCGTGGAGTATGACGCCATCGACCTGACACGCACGTCACTGGTGAACGATTGCAGCCTGGATTTAGACATCGACTATGATCTTCCCATCAGGATAGCTTTAGACTACAATGCCAACCTGAACTGCGTGGTTATCGGGCAACTTCGTAAGTTTGAAGGCCGTGAGACTCTGATGGTGCTCAAAAGTATGTTCACCATGAACGAGCAGAAGATTCGTGCTCTGATACGCAATATGTGCCGCTACTACCGTCCGTTCATTGACCGTGGCGGCGACTTCATTTACTACTATGACAGTACGGCAAAGCAAGGCGCCTCACTGGCATACGCTGTAGAGGGAGCCAAGGCGCAAAACTTCAATGATGTAGTTATCGAGGAACTGAGGCGCGCCCGTGCCAGCGTAACACCCGTTGATATCGGCTCTCCCATGAAGCATAACCAGAAGTTCCAGTTTATCTGTGATGTATTCAGTTTCCAGCAAGGCCCTGCCGTTCGCATCAACGCCGATGAAGACCGTAACGAATACTTGATAACAGCCATTGAGAACTGTGCTTGCGAACAGGGACCGAACGGCATACGCAAGTATAAGGGTGGTGAAAAGCTACATGCAAAAGGCGAAGGTACGGAGGGTAGCATTGACCCCAGAACCAGAACGGACGTAACGGACGCTTTTGATACGCTGCTCATAGGCTGCCGCTTCTTTACCAACGGCAACAAAACGATTGGTGGCAGACTGAGAGGCAGGTATCATAACCTGATTATCCCGCATTAAAGTACACAAAAAGAACCGTCCCTTTTGTGTACTTTTAAATGCCCTTGACTTCGAGATTGATACATAGTATCTTTCCCGTAAAATTAAACGTTTGATTTTATGGGAAATAAATCTTCTATCAAAGTTCATCGCCCGAAGACAAAGGCCGATTATGAGCGTGTAGACCGTGAAATGCGAAAGAAAGGGTTTATGTCGCTTGATGCCATTAAGTTGGGCGGCGTGCATAATTTCTCGCTGGGCGACAAGGATCCGTCTGACAAGGAAGCAAAGAACATGGCTATAGGCATGGGTTCCGGTGCGCTAAGCAACGGCCCTATTTCAAATTTGGCATGGAGTTTCGACAGCCGTAACACTAAGCCGACACCCGTTGCCGGCGAAGATGGAGAATCGCTTGGTCGCGGATTTATACCCTGGGGACCTGGCGACAATATACCTGCGCAAATATACAGCCTTGCAAAGGCTTTGCCTTATACTGCGTCACCTCTGCGCTATCTGGCCGACCTCGCTACTGGCCTCGGTCCACGACTGATGTACCGTTTCCCAAACGGTGAGCTGGTGGAGTACCGCGATGCAGGGGCACGTCTGCTGGATGAACTGGAAGCACTGGAAGAACAGGGGAAGACGCCACTTGAAGAAGCCGATGAGCTACTTGGCAATATCAGCATCAAGACTGGTACGCCCAAGGAGAATGCCAAACTGAAGCGTGCCCGTGAAGCCTACGAGCAATGGAAGCGCACGTGGGAGGGTTACGACGAAGATGACGCAATGGGCGACAAGACACACATTCCTGGCGCCCGTGAGTTTCTGGAGAACAACGACCTGTCGCTGCACTGTTCGCAGTGTATGCAGGATGACGTGATGTTCGACCTCTACTTCCCGACCGTCGGACTGGAGCGCGGACGTCGCGGTCCGTGGAACCCGAAGATTGTGCGTCTTGGCATCCTGCCTATCATAAGCGGTGTCCGTTACGAGGCAGCCAATGAACACAGATACATCCAGAATATTTATTTCAGCGACCGTTGGAGAACAAAGGGCATGACCGGCCTGAAGACTGTTAAAGCCTCTGACCAGAAGATTGTGATGTACCCCGTCGCTATGCCGCAAGGCCGTGTCGGCGAACTGCGCTATCAAGTGGAGTCGCATCAGCGCGGACGCATCAAGGATCGCCCGACGTGGATAGTATGCCCGACGTTCTATGGCAACAAATTCTACTACCAGCAGCCTGCATGGTGGAGTATATTCCTTGCCAAGTTCTACGATTTTGCCAGCACCATTGCCTACGACAAGGCCAAACAGCGTGAGAATATCACGTCGTGGGGAAAAATCCTATATATAAGTCTTGACTACTTGGAGTCCGTCTTTTCCGACGAAGGCTACCAAGGAAACCCCGAAAAGCAGCAGAAATTTATCGACGATTTGGAAGCGTCGATGGAGGACTTCCTGAAGCACCGCGAGAATCACGGAAAGATGATGCGTCAGTGGATGTGGCAGGGTCAGGACGGCAAGGATCACCATAATGTCGAAATCGTTGATGTGGCCGAGACGTCCAAAGATGTAACCACCGCCGGAAAGGAAGAGTTGGAACTGGCTACCAGCCCGATATTCCTTGCTCTTGGTGTTGATCCACGTCTCGTTGGTGTGCCAATGGTGCATAGTTCCAACGGTGGTACAGCCCTGCGTGAGATGCACCTGTTGAAGCAGCAGCAGCTGAACGTAAAGCAGCGCGGCTACCTGTCGTTCCTGCAGGCTATCAGCACCTTCAACTCATGGTATAACGCAGAGTGGATTATTAAGCAGCAAACTCTGACAACACTTGATAACAGCAAGACTGGTACAGTAGAAACCATAGCAGGAGGAGAATCATGAAATCATTAAAGAACATATTCCACAAGAAGCAGAAGCAGGAGCCGAAGCCGCTGAGAGTAGAGGACGTTGCCCCTGCACCCATGACACCGGAGCCTGACGATGCAGAGCTGGCAGCAATGGCGTTGCTGGAGAAGATGGCAGAAATAAAGGGTGTGAGTAGAAATAACGGTATCACGGAATCAGGGGATAACGGCAACAAGAAGAATGCCCCCCACGATGCCGCCTACTACAAGCAGCTGGCAGAGCGCATCCGTAAGGCGCACGAATCGGCCAACCTGCGCACACAGCGTTTCCTCGCCTTCTGCGAACAGGAGTTGAAGAAGCACGACCTACCCAAGGAAGGCCCCGGGTCTTTAGGACTTCTGGAAGCTGAACTATATAAGCGACTCGACGTGATAGAACGTCACGGCGGGGAGTTGAAACGCCGTTGGCAGCATTGCCTGGCAATGGTGACGGTAAGGCTGATGGACAAGATGCCACCAGTCAGCACAGACGAAGACGAGTAAGACTATGGCACTGATAAAAGATGCAGGAAACCTCACGGCCTCCTGCATCTTTCATTTGATTATGTATGTTTGCAAACACGTAGCGTTATTCTGTTTCGAGTGACTGTTGGATGATATTGAATCCCTGGAAAGCAAACTCGCGCTCCATGAATCGCTGGAAGCGCCTGATCTGCTGGCGGAACTCGGCGGTAACGAATGGCTTTGCCAGTCGCTTGCCGCCATCCAGACGATGCAGTGGTCGCCACTTCTTGCGGCCAATGCTCTCCACACCGACGTACTTTTCACCCTTGCCTACTGCCAGCTCTACGAACTTGCCGTAGTGCTGGTAGAGGGCTTCCACAACAACCTTATTTCCGCCACCGTTTGTCCATGCTTTCCATAGAAGCGTGCGCATCAGTCTGCCTGTGTCAACGGCACGGAGGCGTTTTAGGTTTCCCTTCGCATCGCGTTCACCGTAGCCGTTGTGATCGAGGAACTCATGGATATACTCCTGAATGCGATTGTCCATGAAACTATACTTTTCCATGAACTTGTTCACCTTCGGCTCAGGCTGCTGTGAAATGACAGTCGTGCTCATACATTAGAACAATTTAGTTCTCATCTGCGAAGTCGTCATCGTCGGGGTCGGTGAGGATTTCGAGCACGGTACCCTTTGTGGGCATCTGGAACGAGCCAGTCCATGCACCGTTGTTCTCGTTGACGATGTACTGGATGGTGCCGTTGATGCGGATGCACGGACGCTTGTTGTCAACGGAAACGACACTGAGGTTGATGGTCGAGCCGCTGGCTACCTGGGCGTTGTTCTCAATGGTGTTGCCTCCCTCGTCGGTCACGGATGCCGTGCCGTCGCCGTACTTGTAGATGACCAGACGGTAGTCGCCTGGCTGTCCCTGCTGCTGGGTGCCACCGCCGGATGTACCACCTCCAGTCTGTGTGCCGGAGCCTGATGTGCCAGAGCCGCCGGTGTTGGTATTCGTACCGCCACCGTTCGACGGACTGTCACCACCGCCCGATGGCTGGTCTTCTTCTTCGAGCGTGGCATCCTCCTCGTCGGGCTCCAGCGGATTACCCTGACGGTCCGACTTCTGCCAGTGGACGCTACGGTTAAACTCATGGCTGAACTCAGAATTGACCACAGCCGTCACTCGGCTACGTGCTCCTACGGCTGTCAGGTCGTCGGCAGTGACGGTCTTTGTGACGTTGCCTTTGGCATCTATCTCATCCTTTACCTTGGCAGTGAGGGCAGGGCCGAGCGTCAGGAACTGATGACCAATCTCTACACGGAAGCCGTCGAGCAACTTCTCCATCGCCACCTTCATGTACTCTTCGACGGATGCTCGGATCATGTGTGTCTCGATGCTGGTGTTCTTGTGAGCCTGTGCGCAAAGTTCCTCAAAGCCGTAAGTGCCGTTGGGGATGGCTTGTGCAAAATACGAGTGAGGTTTCATCTTTGTGTTCTCACGCGCATAATACTTGATTTTTACGTTGTGTGACATACTTTTTTGTTTTTACTGTTAAATAACTCTGTTTAGTCGTTTCTTAAGACTTAACTATGCCATGTCTTAATACACGGCTAAGTTGTGTCTTAATACACGACTTTTCAGCAAATATACAAAGTATGCCTATAATCGTCAAGGGCAAACATGAAAAAGAGGTAAAAAGAGGTTTAAATCATAAAAAAGTTTAAATTAAACGTTCATGTAGCAAAAAAGTTACGGAAATATTTGGTAGTTTGTAACTTTATTGCTACCTTTGCAGTGTCCAATTAGGACAAAAGAGATCTTAAACATTATGAAGACAAGCGAATTGCTTAGGTACTTGAGAAGGCGTAAATGTTATCTCAAGGAGCATGGTACCAGGCACGACAAGTGGTGTAATCCTGCCAACGGACACATCACACAAGTGCCTCGGCACGGTAACAGGGAAATCAAAGAGAAGACCCTGCGGACTATCTTAAAGGAGTTGTTCGGGGATTAATCCCCGCAACTCTTTTTGGAGTGTGAGACTTTTTGGCGGTTTGGCTTCGTGATGGGAGAGGTCTCTTTAATGAACGGATTTGATAAACAAAAGAAAGATATGGCAAAGAAAGTTAGGCTGACGGCATACGTCGAGCGTGGAAAGGGAAAAGGGAATTTTTCGACATACTGTACTGAGACCGTTGAGAACTGCGGTCTGCACGGTTATGGCAGTACTGCCCGTGAGGCAATGGAAGACGCTTACGTCGGTGTGCAGGAGTATAAGGAAATGTGGGCCAAGGAGGGCAAGGAGTTTCCCGATGTGGAATTTGACTTTGTGCTTGATATCGGTTCGTTCTTTGACTACTACCCCATCGACGTGACAGCTTTTGCCAAGTACATCGGCATGAACGCATCGGCGCTGCGTCAATATGTGGCTGGGATTCGCTATCCGAGAAAGGAACAGGTGGAGAAGTTCCAGGAAGGTGTAAGGAAATTCGCAGGCGATTTGGTTACCGACCTTCAGGTAGGTCACCTACCTTAATCGCTTGTCCTTTTATAAAAAGAAGATCTCTTTGAGCCGCCAGTGCGTGAGCATAGGCGGCTTTTTCGTGCCTGAAATGTTAAAAATGCTATGAGGTAGCAAAAAAGTTACGAAAATATTTGGAGGTTTCAAATATTCGCCGTATCTTTGCAGCGTCTACAAGATGATGGTAATCCATTCGGAAGGGCGCACGTAAGACGTCCGACAACAAATGCCGGGCATTTTTATTGCCAAGGAAATAATCTCCTAACGGCTGCATTCTCGTAAGATTAAAACTGCCCTCCGGGTGAAGTCATTATCTTGTAGACAGCGGGAAGTGCAGCCGTTTCTCTGTCTCCTCGCCAGTGGGGTTCGCTGGTAGTCTACAAGATAATGCAATATGCAACAGACAATTCAGATTGGGCAAGTGTATCAGCCCTTGATGCTTTCACAGGTGAAGGCCATCGTAAAGAACATGAAGGCAAGGATCGACCGCAAGGTCTGGGAGAGTGAGTTCTGCCAGGTGCTGGGTATCACTCCTTGGCACTACTCATTGCAGGGCATTGCAGTGACAGTGGCTTTGTTTGTAGTTATTCTTTTAGTATGTGGCGTGGCCGAGTGGCTGGAAGGAGGTGCCTTATGATACTCTCCGAATATCAGGCCAAGCGCGAGGAACTGGAGCGCAAGGTGCAGGAAGTGGGCGAGCGCGAAGCCGCCCACAAGATGGAACTCTCGGTGAAGCATCAGATGGAACTGAGAAAGATTGCCAACCAGATTGGCCAACTGAAGCACAAGCGTGCTGAAATCAACAAGCAGTACGAGAAGGACAAGGCTTGGTTTCATCGCAAGTACAAAGACGAGAAGCAGGTGATTATCCAGCAGATCCATGCCCTGCGCATGGAGTACCTGACAGTGAACGGCGCACAAGACGTGCGCCCGGCGAAACTTACCCCCCCCTCTACCGGTGGGCAGCCTAACGGAGAAGGAGGAACCGAAGTATGAGTAATATGAAATCTATGCTGGAGGACCAGCAAAAAGTGAACGAGGCGGTGAAGGAAATCACCGACTATTTTATGCACGTCACCTACGAGGACGACCTGGAACTGATGTTCAGCGCCCAGACGCAGATTGTGGGCCTGATGGAACTGGCCAAGCAGCAGATGATCAACTCGCACGGCCACGATGAACTGAGCTTTCTGACCAACAACATCACGACGTTCATGCAGACCGTCCGTGACTATCTGCACATGCTTAAACCCTTTGCAAAGATGGTAGAGTAAAAGTTTGCGACGATATGAAAACGACAACGACAGCACACTACCGCCATTTCTTCCGCAAAATTGGGGGGGGGCACTTTCAAACATTCGTGGAAGGTATTCGGACTGTACTTCACCATCAGCAACTGCCGGGTGAAGCGGCGCACGGCCTGCGGCTATAGTCGCACTGGCTATGAAGGCGAGAAACTCTATCGTATCAAGATGAAGCAATACCGTCAGAACGACGGCCACTGTCCGCACTGCGGTCGTGCCATCGCCTTCGACTCGGCACAGCTACACCACGTACTGCCCTACGCCCGGTTCTCTGACTTGATCAACGACGAGCGCAATGTTTTGATGCTCTGTCGCGACTGCCACAAGGAGATTCACTGCAATCCCTTCCTCAATGCCAGACTCATGGAGGAGAAAGCCGCCGAGCTGAGCATTGACCTTGATGAACGCTACAACAGACAGTAGTATATAGTATGGTTACGCTACGACAACTCTTTACCGTATTTGGTCACGATGAACGGTGGCACCAGTTTGCCACCGCTTCAACACCCTCTTTCGTGGCTGTCTATCTCCGCAAACTTGGAGATACCGACATTACGAAGCTGACCGACTTTGACATTGAGCTGCAGGGAGCCATGAGCGAACAGCCAGAAGAGCGCAAGGTGAAAGCCCGTGCCTGCATGGTGCATCTGCTGGCATGGGCAAAGGAGCAAGGCAAGAACGTGCCGACCTTGTCGGAGTATCAGCACAAGGCAGAGGAACTAAAGAAAGAGGAACCAAAGCCCAAGGCAGATAAGCCAAAACGCGACAAGTCGTACAGGAAGCCAGAAAAGAAAGTGGCCGACAAGCGGCCAGAACTGGCAGACAGCATCGAGAACTACAACTATGCCGACCGTCAGAACATCAACATCTACGACAGCGAGAGCCGCCGTAAACCATCGACGGGAACCATTTACTACGACAACTCATCGAAGGGATGGAAGAACGGCAAGCGGGTTTTCAAGGATTGCTGGAGGGCAGAGATTACCATTGCAGGCCAGAGATACAAGCACCGCTCTAAGGATCGTGACGACTGTGTGCAATGGCTGAAGGCTGTGAAGCAGGGCAGGATAAAGCCGACAGACAACAAGGCCGACTGGTGGCGCATGGAGCAGAAGAAGGACGAAGCCGTGCGCATAGACGAGATCATCGTCAGCCAGGCCGAGGAATCCGTTATGCTTTACGAATACCATCAGACGGGCGACCTCTCAGCCATCAGCGATTATCTGGTGAAGCGGCTCTTGCCACACATGGCATACTACTGCACCCACACCTTGAAGTTTGGCAAGGATAGAACCATCACCGCCTCACGTCAGGCTGCTGCCCTGCTGCTGACACGTATCACGGCAGGAAAGCCAGTGCTCAACTTCACGGCAACCTGCAAGCGTATGCTGAGAGTACACAAGCAGCGTGGCGACTTCTTCTATTATGAAAATGCGCCTGAGCAGGTGAAACTAATGGTGAACAAACTCGACCTTTCAGCACTCGAAGAAATCTGGAAGGTTACAAAAGACAGAAGAATATGAAAGTAACAAAGCATTATGAGCAAAACCACGTGATGCTCTACGTGGAGGAGGGCGACATGAAGACATGTATCACCCTCGACAGTGAGCAGCAGATGCGCCGACTGGGCGAGTGTTTGATTGACTTGGAGCGGACAGGAAGCCGCGAAGTCACAATAACGCCACGTACACCATAGTATATATATATGAGGAACTACCGCGAACTTACCGACGAGGAACTGCTGGAACTGGAACGGCTATACCCCGTGACACCCAACAGGACACTGGCCAAGCAATTCGACATCAGCGTGGATGGGCTACAGGACTATGTAGCCTATCCGCGAGGATGGAAGAAAGACCGTAAGTCGGTGCTCATTGGTAATCGAGGCGGTAAGTCGCTGACTGAGAAACAGGAGGCGTGGATAATGCGCCACTATAAGAACACGAAGAACCAGGACATCATGGAGAAGTTTGGCATCGGCGAATCGACGCTGCACCGCTTTGCACGGAAGCACGGTCTGAAGAAGACCAAGCAGTTTACTAAGAAGATGCAGGCAGCGGCCACCGCTGCCGCCTACGAGGTTTGCCGTGACTACGGCGTATATGAGGAAAACAGCCGCCGACAGAAGATCCTTGCGGCTGAAAGGAAGGCGAGGGGCGAGAGGATCCCCGGCTCGTTCATGCCCGGCCAGTCGAACAAAGACCGACTGTCGCCCAAACGCTACAGGGAGAGTCTGGAGAAGACACGGCTGAAGCGCAACGAGAGCATCCGCAAAGACCGCATCCGTATTCACTTCGGCCTGCCTCAGAAAACGAAGATGCGCCTGCACTACGACGGTTATTCTGCCATCCACCGCAAGAAGAGCATCCACCGCCATCTGTTTCGTAAGCATGGTTACATCGTGGAATATGGCGACGATACTTGCTACTACACCAGCGAAACGAAGCGACACCCCAAGATGGAACAGAACGCCCCGAAGTATGGGCTGAAGGTTGAGCCGTGGGAAGAAACCACCTTTTAATATATATAGCCATGCTTAGAGCCTACAAATACCGTATCTACCCGACAGAGGAGCAGAAGGTCATGCTTGCCAAGACTTTCGGCTGCTGTAGGTTTGTGTATAACTGGGCGCGAGAACTGAAGGAGAAAGCCTACAAGGAAGGTGGGGAGAATATCAGCGAATTTGAAATGAAAAAACGTGTAGTGCATGAACTACGCGAAACGGCACCATGGCTAAAAGAAGTTAGTTCTACTTCTATTGAATATGCTATTGCAGACATCTACCGAGCCTACAACAACTTCTTTGCTAAACGTGCGAAATACCCAAAATATCGCAATAAGCGCCAGCGACAACATTATCATGATAGACCAACTCAAGGCCGTGGCGTAAGAGTGGACTTTGAGCGTGGTTTTATATCTATTCCCAAGATAAAAGAGATACCATGCGTTTTCCATCGTCGCTTTAATGGTATTATCAAACAAGTGGGTGTTGAATTGTTGCCCTCTGGGAAATATCATATCAGTGTGCTTGTTGAAGACAATGCACAACTGCCAGAGAAAGCACCTATCAGACCTGAAAATACTTTGGGCATTGATACAGGTCTCACACACTTTGCCGTGCTGTCTGACGGTCAGGTTTACGAACCAACACATTTCGCTAAAAAGGAGCAGCGAAAACTGAAGCTGTTAAACAGAAGACTTGAAAAGAAAGAAAAGGGAAGCAGACAGTTTTGTATATTAAAAAGACGCATTGCCAAACTACATGAAAATGTTGCCAATCGTCGCCAAGATTATATTCACAAACTGACACACTACATCGCTTGCGAGAATCAAGCAACGACTATCTGTGTAGAGAATTTGAATATAAAAGGGTTAAGACGATCCAAGTTCTTATCATATAGTATTGACGATGCTGCTATTGGAGAGTTCTACCGTCAACTGAAGTATAAATGCGATTGGGCTGGTAAGAACTATATTAAGATTGACCGCTTTGCACCATCATCAAAACGGTGCTATCATTGCGGATATATATTTAAAGGTTTGTCGCTGAAAGATCGCGAATGGACGTGCCCCGAGTGTGGCACACATCACGACCGCGATCTCAATGCAGCCATCAATATCAAACACTTTGGCCTCAGTGTAAAAGAAGCCCTACCTTCGGAGCGAAGGAAAGTTACGCCTGTGGAGCAACCCCTGATGGACGAACGTTCTTCGGAACCTAAGAAGTTATGTTGCGATTTTGCTTCGGCAAACGAAACAGGAAAAGTGAAGGGCAAACGCGCCCAGATGCCTTGAATTTCAAGGTAGCAGCAACTCTCCCATTTCGGGCAGTTTTAAATTATTACTGGCGAATGAGTGGTTTCACTTCTTGATGGCATCCTGTTAGAGGATGTTTGAATGATTTTAGTTTTCATAATTGATAGATGATTTGAGGTTAAGCCCCGTGGCAGTAATGTCGCGGGGCTTTTTCGTTTGGTCTAAATGCCCTTGATTTTCTACTTGTTCCGCAGTATATTGCGGGAAATAATATCAAGGAAATATGGCAAGTTATGTATCCAAGATTCGTGCTGAGTTCGACGCACGACAGGCCACAGAAGCAATGTACGCCCTTTCAGAGCGTGCAAGGTCCCTGAATAAACTGCTGGCAGAACAGCGCAAGCGTTGGGAAGAAACTGACGATCCCAAAGTGAAAGAGGCGATAGATTCCAACATCAAGCGTCTGGAGTCAGAGGTAGCAGCAGTCGAGAAGCTGAACAATACCATTGAAAAGAGCATTTCAAAAGAGAGTGCTTTCCAGCAAGTGCTTTCCAAGGGCACTGAGGGCATGAGCCAAGCACGGTTGACATCTGCACAGCGCAATGCCGCTGCCATCATGCGCAACATCAACCCGCAGGACGAAATGGCCTACGACCAGATGAACGAAGCACAGCGGGTGATGAATGCCGCTGGCAAGCAGATAGCATCGCTGAAAAACGGCTTTATGGATGCCATGCGCACCGTGGAAGAGGGCGTCGAGGGCAAGGCATTGCCAGAACTGAAACGACTGGAGGCTGCACTCACGGAAGCACAGAAGTTCAGCACCGACGACACGGAGTGGAACAAGTACCAGGAAGCCATCAGCAAGGTACGTCTTGAAATGCAGGCTGCTGCCGTTGCCTCCATTGAGATGGAAGAGAAGAACGGCAAGGTGGCCGCTTCGCTGAAGTACGGCTTTGAAGATGCTTTCAAGTCGTTTGAGGACGGCATCGACGGAATGGCACTGCCGCAGTTGAAGCGACTGGAAGCATCTTTGACAGAGACGCAGAAGTTCAGCGTGGATGCCGAGGAATGGCAGAAGTACGGCACAGCCATCGACACCGTGCGCCAGAAGATTCAGGGCATCACAGGCGAATACCTCTCCATCGGCGACGCCATGAAGTACGGCGAGCAGATAGAGAAGCAGACCTTCACCGGCACCATTGCCGACTTGGAACGCGCCAAGAAACTGCTGACCGACTACCGAAAGACTATCAAGCAGACTGCCGACGGAGGCGTGGAACTGAAGAAGATTGATGACAATCTGGAAATCATCGACGAGCAGATCAAAGGTGTTTACCTGAGCACCGAGAAGTTTAACGAAATTCTGAGCAATCCCAAAGGCAAGAGTTTCGACGAACTGAAAGCCGCCGTAGAGAAAGCCGAGAAGCAACTCTACTCCATGCGCCGTGAGACCGACGAGGAACGCCAGGCATTCCTGAACCTGAAAGAACAGATAGACGGGGCAAAGGAGGAAATGAATGGCTTCAAAGATGTACAGGATGACACTACCAGCGGCATGGACGACCTGGTGCAGTCAGCCAAACGTCTGGCCGCAGCCTATCTTGGTTTACAGGGATTCAGCAATGTATGGTCGGCTAACGTCGATATGTCGGACGCAATGGCTGACGTCCGCAAGACAACTGGTATGACCGCTGAGCAAGTTGAGAACCTGACTCAGCGAGTTAAAGAGATTGATACCCGTACCGCCAACGAGCAACTGCTATCCCTCTCTGCCACAGCCGGACAGTTGGGATTGTCGGCAGAAGAGGACGTGCTGGGATTCACAAAAGCCGCCAACCAGATAACCGTAGCCCTTAACGAATTAGGAAACGACGGTGTGCTGTCGTTGATGAAGGTGTCGCAAGTGACAGGTGCCTTGGAGCGTGAGGGAGGCAATGTTGAGAAGACTTTGCTCCGTGTGGGTAGTGCCATCAACGAACTGAGTGCCGCCAGCAGCGCAACGGCTGGCCCCATCACCGACTTCATCAGCCGAGTGGGCGGTGTGGCAAGTACCGCCAAACTATCAATGGCTGATATTGCCGCCCTCGGTGCAACCACCGACGCGCTGGCCATCAGTGCTGAGCTGGCAGGTACGCAGATGAACATCTTCCTGAGTGGTATGCAGAAACACACCGATGCAGTTGCTAACCTGCTGGGGGTGTCGCAAAACCAGGTGCAGACCATGATAGACGAGGGCAAGGCTATGGACCTAATGGTGCAGACGCTGGAGAAGATGGAAACACTGAATGCCGTCGAACTGTCGGACTTCCTAAAGGAGATGGGCAGTAGCGGAAGCCGCGCCACGCAGGTTTTTTCCACATTGAGCAAAAACGTGGACCAGTTGCGTGCTAACTTGCAAGTATCAAACCAAGCCTACCGCGAAGGCAGCAGCATCACCAACGAGTACACCCAGCGCAATGAGAGTGCAGCCGGAATGATTGAGCGACTGAAGAACGAACTGCAAGAAGCATTCGTGCAGCCTGCCATCATCAACGGCATACGCACCATGACAGCAGGTGCCAAAGAGTTTCTTGAAATATGGAGCAATCCCTATGTGGCTCCTGCCTTGAATGCCATCACGGCATTTCTGGCCAGTGCGCTGCTGGGAGTGAACAAACTGAGCGTAGCCGTGAAGACGCTGCGCAACCGCATAGCCGAGGCAGGCAGTGCAACGAAAGGTTTTGCCGTGGTTTGGAAATCGTTCTGGAGTGCCAACTGGCCAAGCATCATTATGGGCATTGGCACTGCCATTGTCACCATGTGCGTGGAGTGGTACAATCACGCCAAGGAGGTAAGGCTGGAACAGGAAAAGCTGATAGGCAAGATTAACGAAGAGCGCGACGCTGTGAACAAACTGTTCGACCCGTTGCGCAAAGGCAACCTGCAACAGGAGGAACGCCGCCGACTGATAGCAGCCATCAACAGTCAGTATGGCACCTACCTGAGCAAGATGCTGACCGAGGCCAGCAATGCCAAAGAGATAGCCAGAGCTTACGAAGCCGTGAACATCCAGTTACAGAAGAAGAACATACTGGAGGGCATGGAGGCCAATAACAAGAAGATACGCGAAGAGCACGAGGGCGACTTGAACAAGGCTGGATCATGGATGCGTAAGATTATCGGTAAGAGCGCATCGAAGGAAATGACCCCCGAGGTGTACGAACAACTGTACGGCGTGCTGAAGGAGTTCCAGGACGTTGACCTGATGCAGACCAAGCCAGGCACTAACAAACTGGGTGCCGACTATGACCGCTTCGACAAGCGGCTGACGGAGGAACTGCGCAAGTTGTGGAAGGGCGGCACGTTTAACAAGGACGTCACCGAGTCGGACTTTGCCAATATCAAACGTGCGGCTCTTGACTACTGGCGCGAAATGTACGGCGTAAGCAAGGAACAGGCAAAGGTGAACCAGTCGCTGCAAGACGAACTGAACTACGTCATCCGCAAGGCTCGTACCGCTGCCAACACCGACATTCCAGAACTGTTAAAGCAGTTAGACACATCGCGCAAGCCCCATGAAGGCAACACCAAGGACTACTCAGCCGAAGAGGCACGGGCGGTGGTGGATGCCTATGATGCCATTCGCAACTACTACGACACCCACCGTGACGAACTGGATGAAAACCAGTTGAAGCAGTTGCAGAAAGCCCTTAATATTAATATAGAAGGTTATAGGAAGCAGTCGGTGGGTACGGCACCGACCATCACCGACGGCTCGGGTACTGCCTTTGATCGCCAGAGCAGCGACCATCTGAAGAAGCGCAAGAAGGAACTGCAGAAGATGGCCGACCTGCTGGAGGACGGTTTCGATGTCACCTTATTACATTATGATAAGGAGTTTCAGAAGACGGGCATCGAAACAGTCGATGAAGCCCGTGAATGGTTCAACAGTCAGATGCAGCAGATACAGACCGTGCTCGATGCACGGCGCAAGGCATCGAACCCGACAAAACTTACCAAGGTCAGCGTGGCATCAAACCAGCCTGTATCTGATGCAGCAGTCGCAGAACTCGACCGATACTATGAAGACCGAAAGGCCCAAATAGAAATTGAGAGATCAAAGGAACTTATCACAGAAGGAGAGTTTAACCGTCGGATGGAGCAGACGGAGCAGGAACACCTGCTACGTCGCTCACAACTGCGCCAGTCGTTCACTAAGACCATGACAGAGAAAGAGACACAGCAGTTCCGCGAGTGGTGGGACAGCGTGGAAAAACTCGGCACCGTAGAATGGTCGAAGATAGAAAAGGAGTGGTCGAAACATGCCACACCCGACGACATTGCAAAGAACAATCTGGCTGCAGCAAGAGATATGACGGCCATGCACGACATTGTCGTCAAGCAGGTAAAGGCCATTCAGGATATCATCGACAAGGAACGTCCGTTCAACGGCATCACAAAGGACCTGCAGACGAACCTCACGACGATGGGTATCCTGACGGCGCACATGAGCAAGGAGCGCGATGAGTTGATGGCGAAGAATGCCGACATGACGAAGTTCAACGAGAAGCAAGCCCAAGAGGCGTTTAAGGAAATGACGTTCCTGTTGGGCGAGGCTGAAAACGCCTACTCGACAACTGCCGAGGAGGTGATGCAGCGTGCTGCCGAAGCCGGACTGACGGCATGGGTGGAGGAGATGAAGCAGAATCCGCAGATGCAGGAGGGCTTGATGGCACAGTTACGCTCTACTTTTGACACCATTCAGGATGCTATAAAAAAGGAAGCCTCGCAGTTGAAGAAGGAAGCCGAAATCATGTGGAACAATATCCTCATGCCAGACGGCGAGACCACCATGAAGCAGGCTTTCGACAAGACCATCTCGACGCTTGGCATTGAACAGGGTAGGGTAAGCCGTGCGAACTCGCTCATCGGTGCAGGACAGGCTTCGGAGCGTGTGGTCGACAAGTTGGCTATCAAGCAGATGCAGGTACAGATGTCGATGCAGAAGGCATACTATGATCTGATGCGTAAACGCGGACTGGCTCAGGTAGAGATACTGAAACAACAGTCGAAAGAACTGGAAGAGCAGGGCAAGTTGGAGGAAGCCAAGCGCAAGAGCCAGGATGCACAGCATGTTCAGATGGCACTCAATCTGGCTACCACCAAGGAGCAAACCGAGCTGTTGAAACTGGAAGAGGAACTGACTGCCAAGATTGAGGAATCTCAGAACCGTCTCTATACCGAGTTGAAGGAGTGGGGCAATCTGTTGGCTTCGAGCCTGCAAAGCATCTTCGAGGCTTCCAACGCCGGCAATGCCGATTACTATAACGAGCGCGCCAAGATGGACCTGACGGGCAAGGGCGGTCCAGGTGCGGGCACCTACGTTGTCATTGACAATGCAGGTACCAGCGATGCACAGGCTCACTATGAATACCTTGATGAGCGTCAGGCTCTGGAGCGTGAGCATGAGATTGAGCAGCAGAACGCACAGGCAGAGGCGTGGAGCAAGGTCATGGATGACATCAATATGAAGATGTCGGAGAGCATCACCGACTGGATGAACGCTTTCCTTCAGAGCCAAAGCGTAGACCTGAACACAGCGGCACTCGGCGCCAATACAGCCGCCATCAATGCGCTGACATCGGCAATGGGTGGTGTTCCTGCAGCAGAAGGTTCGGGCGATATGGGCGTAGGAGAATACGGTGTACCAAACTCCATACGCCGACCCGAAGAGAATAACGGTGGTGAAGCACCAACCTATAAGGCTCCTTGGCAGATGACCGAGGAAGATATTGTCAAGGGGCAGGAGAACATGGGGCTGATGTGGCAGTCGTACACCGAGCAGGGTACGGAGGCTATGATGCAGATGCAAGAGAACCTGGCAGAGACACCAGGCATTACTCCACCGTGGCAGATGACTGAGGAAAGCATGCAGGCCGGTATGGAGAATATGCAGAATGCTTATCAGGGTATGGTTGATGCAAGCAACAAGGCTACTGGTCAGGTGCTTGCCAACCAGAGCAAGATACAGCAGGGCGAGAACCAGACCGACAAAAAGATATCATCTGGCGCACAGTCGGCTTTTGCCAAGATGACGGCAGCAGCCAACCTGTACGGTATTGCCTATCAGGCCATGTCGAATGACAATCTTTCAACGGCTCAGAAGTTTGAGATGATTGCCGTGCAGGCTGCAGGACAGGCAGCTATCAGTGCGCTGACAGCTTCGTTGGCACAGAACACGGGACAGGTTGCAGCCGATACGCCAGCCGTAGCATCAAAGGCATTTGCCCAGCTCGGTCCTATCGGTGGTGCAGCAGCTTTTGCTGCCATCACTGCCATACTTGGTGGACTGGTTGGCCTTGCCGTCTCGAAGATTGCGAAATCGAAGAGTCAGATTGCACAGGTGACTGGTGCCAGTGTCGGTGCAGGTCGTATGGCAACAGGTATGCTGACGTATGGCGAGGGTAACGTGAATGAGTTTACGGATCCATCGACGCTGACGCCTGGCAGACAGTACAACGTGGATAGTGCCGACGGAAAGACGTACCGTGCTCGCTACATGGGCAAGAATGCCAAGACACACATCACCAACGGGCCGGAGTTCCACCTGGTAGGCGAGAAGGGTAGGGAGGCCATCATCGACGCGCACACAACCCGACAGCTGCAGATGGACGACAACGGCATCTGGCAGTCGATACAGACGCTATACAACGGCGGTCGCCTCAGTCATTCGTCAATGCGCCGTAGGGGTAGGGGAGTGAGAGCCTTTGCCGATGGTAATCTGGATGAGTTTGAGGAGATTGAGAGCACGCTGGGCGGTGGCGATTCCGGCATGAGCATGGAGCAGGTAATATCACTGAAAGAGAGCATCGACCGACAGAGCGACCTGCTGGAAGACCTGCGAACAAACGGCATCAAGGCAACCTTTGACGTGTACGGCAAGGGTGGCTTGGTGGACAGCTACGATACTGGTAAGAAAAACGTGACAAGACATGGAGAGAGATATTGACTTAGTAATACCGATGGTATTTCCCGCTGACCCTGAGTGGCGGCGGGAATACCAACGCTTCCATATAGGGGATGCGACAAAGAGCGAGCGTTTCCGTTCGTGGGGTACTGAGGAACTGCTGGTGAGGTGCTGCATAAAGTTTATGCCGTGGCTCAGACGCATCTATATCCTGCTTGCACAGGAAAGCCAGGTGCAGGAGTGGATGAAGAACCTTGCGGCAGAACAGCAAGGCACTATGCAGCCGGAGGTGAGGACTGTGTTTCATCGGGAGTTCATGCCGGCAAACATGCTGCCGTGCTTCGCGAGTCCATGCATTGAGATGTTCCTACATAAGATACCAGAGCTGTCGGAATACTTTATCTACGGCAATGACGATATGTTTCCGCTGAGTCCGCTGCAGCCGGAGGACTTCTTCCGTCAGACAGAAACGGACGGCACACTCTTGCCGTGCCAGAAGATAACGGAGCGAGTGTATCCACCGAATCCGAATATCTTCCAGAGGAAGTGCATGTATCAGCTGAACATGATAGCGGGGCGCTACGGCAAGCACTATACAGCAAAGTGGCCCGACACGGGGCATATCTTTGCTGCCATCAGGAAGAGCAGCTGTGAGGAGGTATGGCGCAGACATGGCGACGAGATAACCTATTACCTGTCGCCGCTGAAGCGTAACGACCGAAGTTACAATCACTATATCTACATGCTGTATCAGCACTTTGAGGGATTGTATGTAGAGCACCGTCCACCAAGGCACTATACCGACCATGAAACGCCGACACAGCGGCTGGCAGAGATTATCCGTGACCCGCAGGCGGGAATGGTCTGCCTGAATGACAACGAGAAGATCTTCGACTGGAAGGTAAGGGCGGAGATAGTTCACAGGGAGATTGAGAGAAAGCTGGATGGAGTTGCTGTGACACAGCAGTATACAGGACAAATAACTGAGTAACGACATGAAGATAGCATTGGTAGCCATCGGGCGGCGCGAGAACAGATATGCCCGAGAATGGGTTGAGCATTACCTTGAACTGGGGTTTGACCACATCTACATCTGTGACAACAACCACGATGGGGAGGAACGTTTCGAGGATGTTCTCGGCGACAGAATTGCCGAGCATAAGGTTAGCATCCATGATTATAGAAACAGGCAGGGCGTGCAGGTCACAGCCTATAACGAGATGTATCGCCAGTATGGCGGTCAGTACGACTGGATAGCGTTCTTTGACTTCGACGAGTTTCTGACGGTGAACAGCGTGATGACGGTGAAGCAGTGGCTGGCTTTCTATACGGGCACTGATGCCGATACGGTGCTGGTGAACTGGAAATGCTATGGTGACTGCGGACTGGTGTATGATGACGGACGTGGCGTAAAGGAGCGCTTCACGGAGCCGTTGCCACTGGACAAGGCCGTGCAGTATGACTTCCCCAACAACAACCACATCAAGAGCATCGTGAGGGGTGGACTTGGTGAGATTTCCTTCGGGCGCAATCCGCATATTCCCGATACGGCGCGCTGCTGCTATACAGCTACGTGGCAGCCTTGCGAGGCATCTCCATTCCAGCCATACGACTTCAACGTGGCCACTCTGCACCACTACGCCACGAAAACCATTGAGGAGTGGATGATGAACAAGTGGACGAAGGGTACTGGCAACAAACCCGACATGGATGCTTTCCGAAAGAAGTATAAGGGACGATTCTTTAAGTATAACGAGGCAACGCCTGAGAAGCAGGCTTACATGGAAGCCTTCGAGCGCAACAAGGAACAGCGAGTTACGGTGTGCATCGTCCACTACAATACACCTAAGATGACGCGCTGCTGCATTCGTTCGCTGCAGAAGCATACGCCTGGTGTTGGCATCATCGTGTTCGACAACAGCGACAAGCTACCGTTTGTGCCGATGGACGGTGTAGAGGTTATCGACAATACCAAGGGCCAGATCATTGACTTCGACGAGTGGCTGAAGGAGTTCCCGGACAAGGTGGACGTTGGCAACGGATGGGCGTCGGCCAAGCACTGCTGGACGGTGCAGTGGCTTGTGAACAAGCGTCGCAACCCGTTTATCCTGATGGATTCGGATGTGCTCATCAAGCAGGACATCAGTAGTTTCTGGGATAAGACGCAGGCGTTCGTCGGACAGGTGAAGCCCCACATGTCGGCTTTCAGGATTACTGTTGAGAGGGTGCTGCCGTTCCTTTGCTTTGTCAACGTGCCGATGATGAAGGAGGAGGGTGTGAGTTACTTCAACTTCCCGAAAATGTGGGCACTGACCTATAAGTCTCCCGACAAGGCGTATGACACGGGATGCTGGTTCTTGGAGGATGTGAGACGCCACGGCCTGCCGCGCCGTGAGTTGAGCATAGACCCTTATGCCCTGCATTTCGGTCATGGCAGTTGGAAAGGGAAGGACCCGAAAGAATGGCTGGAGGAGCATAAAGCCCTGTGGGCATAGTTTCAAGATTCAGGTTTCAGGTTCAAGCTATGATATATAAGAGTTATCAAGACCTGTCGGACGCTATCCGCAGGAATCTATGGAAGATACCGCAGGATGTAGACATTATTGTCGGCATACCGCGCTCTGGCATGATAGCCGCACTGATGGTGGCCGAGTTGCTGGGCAGGCGATGTGCCTCGTTGGATGATTTTCTTGACGGCAACATCATGTCGTGCGGTGACAGACAGACGTTGCTTGGCAGGGGAAGACCGGGGAAAGTACTGGTGATAGACGATACCGTCAATACCGGTGCTGCCATTGTCAGGGCGCGCAAGATGCTGGTTACGATGACAGGGCCGTATGACATTCTGTTTGGCTGTGTCTTTGCCCGTGGCAGAGATGCCAAGGCACTGGTGAACATCTGGCTGGAGGATATCTACGTGCCAGGCGAGCGGTGGTATCTCTATGAGTGGAACATCATGCACCATCATGCGCACAAGACACAGGCCATGATGTGGGACATTGACGGCGTGCTGTGCCAAGACCCGCCGTCGGAGCGTGACACCAAAGCCTACGAGTACTACCTTGAACATGCCGTGCCGATGGTGGTGCCCACCACACCGATTGGGGCCATCGTAACCTACAGGCTGGAGAAGTACCGGGATATCACCGAGCGATGGCTGAAAAGACACGGCATACAATATAACGACCTAATTATGTTTCAGGCTGATAGTCGTGAAGAGCGCAATGCCACGTCGTACCCGGGCAGATATAAGGCACATCAGTATAAGAAGTCAGACTGGGCGACCCTGTTCGTCGAGAGCGACCGCGAGCAGGCGGCGAGGATCTGCGAACTTAGCGGAAAACCTGTGTTCTGCTATGGGGATGGGAAGATGTATTTAAAATGCCCTTGACTTTTTCTTTAGAAATCACGATATTGCGGTAAAACGATATAGCTATGTTTATACGAAGCGAAAACGAAATCATATCGCTGATGCCTACGGCACGGTGGAGCAGACCCGACCAAATCTACGGTTATGTGGAAGAGGAAGAGCGGGTGGCTCTGGAGCCGTTGCTTGGCACCACGCTGTATCAGCATCTCTGCAACGAGTATGAGCGACTGCGCAAGGAATACGGCGACATCACATCGACGACCATCAAACCGACAGGCAAGGCGAAGAAAGACCCCAAAGTGCCTCATGCCGACGTGACAGAACGTATGGACCGCGTGCAGGCAGGTTTGGTTGAGCCGACATGTACTGCCCAGGCAAAGGAGGAAAAGGATGTTCCGAAGAAGGATCAAGTGACTGTCAGACTGCTGCGCATCTGTCAGCAGATTGTGTTCTACAAGATGTTGTCGCACAAGGCCGGCTTGCTGACGGTCTCGTTCAACGAGGGCGGTGGAATGAACCAGGTGAGTGCAGAGGGCTACGATCCTGCAGACCAGAAGAAGATAGAGCACGTGGTGAAGGATGCCTACATGAGTGCAGGCCGCGCCATAGACTCACTGCTGCTGTTTCTGGAGGCTGACGCCAAAGGCGATAAGGTGTTTACCGAGAAGTGGCAGGAGGCTGACGCTTACTACCTGCATAAGGACTTGCTTTTCCAGACGGCCCGTGTACTGAACGAATACCTGGATATCAAGGGTGAGCGTATGGCGTATGTAGCACTGGTAAGAGATATCCGCTTCTGTCAGAATACTTATTTGAAGCCACGCATCGGCGGCAAGCTTCTGAAGGCAGTGGTGGCGTATGCCAACAATGGTGCTGCTACGAAGGAGGTTGACGCAGAGGTCTACGATGAGCTGTTGTCGATGCTTCGTACTGCACTGGCCCTCTATGTGGAAAGCCGAAGAACGGAGTTGGCTCCTGTAAAAGAGAAGCTGGCAAGACGTGACTCCATGACTGATGCACAGCAGGCTATGGCAACGGCCTGCAACTTCATCGAAGAGCACATTGATGCTCTTGGCGACGCAGCCGTAGACACACCTATATATAACGCGATACGCGCCCGCGAGGCAAAGGAGGCGCAGGATGCAGCCAATGCAGAAGCTGCAGCAGAGCGCCAGCGCAAGGCAGTCTGCGAGCAGAACAGACGCAAATTGTTTACCGGTTTCCCGGCAACTCACAGAACGCCGGAACTAAAGTGAAAGGTGTAGAAATTGCTTCTTGCTTGGTTTGCCCTTGACAATCACGGCGATACATAGTAAATTGCGGAAAAGTTGAATAAAAACGAAAGAATATGAACATCGGATTACTGAACATTATGCACAACAAGGTCTGGGACTTCCGTACCGACCTGGCACAGACGTATGCCGACGCACTGAAGAATGCCATTGAGTTGCACCTTCCGAACGATATAGAGAAGCAGCATGGCTACTTCCTCTCAAAGAAAGGCTATCAGAAGGACGGACAGACTCATGCTGCCAACTTCGAGGACAAGTTGTATGTGGGCAATATCCACCGTATTGAGCGCCACCTGTATTGGAACGACGAAGAGTTGCAAGACGATGACGAAATTATTAACGTGGTTGTGGTTGACGGCCCTGTTACCCGTGACGGCGACGGCTGCTCGTATGGTACCAAGGACTTCCGTGACCAAGTAATGTACGCCAACACCATCCCGCAGGTTGTAGGCCATTTGTTTATCATCAATACTCCTGGCGGTCAGGCATCCTGCCGTAACGACTACGAGATGATGATCAACGACTGCCGCGAGAAAGGAAAGCCAACCGTGGCTTTTGTCGATGGCATGTGCTGCTCCAGCGGTGTAAATCTCGCCTGCCGTTGCGATCGCGTCATTGTAATGAATCCTCGTGATGAATACGGCTGCATTGGTACGATGGCTGCTTTCTGGGCTGTCGCCCACGACACCGTCAGTGAAGACGGCTATCGCTATGTAGAGTTGGTCGGCAAGGACTGCCCAGAGAAGAACGACTGGTATCGTGAGGCTGCAAAGGGTGAGTACGAGAAATTGCAGGCTGAGCTCGACAAGGATACTGATGACTTCCATAATGAGGTACGCCAGAACCGTCCTCTCGTTACTGACAACATGCTGACGGGTAAGGTGTTCGAGGCACAGGAAGTGATTCCTGCACTGGTTGATGAGATTGGCGATATGAACCGCGCTATCGAGTGTGTGTTTGAGTTGGCTAACGAGACGCTGACAGCAGCACGACTGGTGACTGCCGAGCCGAAAAACGAACCAGGAGAGAAGCCAGACACTCAGGAACCCGAGGAGATGGCTAAACTCAGCGAACAGCAAAAGGCTGCTATTGCTGTAAACAAAGGAGGTACGACTATCGTTGATGACGGCCATGTTCGTAAGGTAAAGGATGGCATGTTCGGAGGCTCGTATGAAGAAGAAGTTGCACAACCCCAAAACCAAGATAATATGACAGAAGAAGAGAAGAAGGCCGCTGAAGCTGAAGCAGCCAAGGCCGCCGAGAAGAACGACGAAGCAGCACAGGCTGAAGGCCAGGAGGCCGAAGGTCAGGCTGCCGGTGAGGGAGCAGGCGAGGGTGCCCAGGAAGGCGCCGGAGAAGGTTCCCATGAAGGTGCTGGAGAGGGCGCACAGGAAGGTGCTCAGGAAGGCGCAGGTGAGGGTACCGGAGAGGGCGAGGGCGAAGGCTCTGGCGAAGGCGAAGGTGCCGGAGAGGGTGAAGGAACCGGTGAGGGCGCTGGAGAAGGCGATGGCGCTGGAGAAGGTTCTGGAGACCAGAACTCTGAGAAATCTATCGAGGAGGCACAGGCCGAGATCGACAAGATTCAGGAAACCCTGCATAACGCAGAGCAGATGATTGCCGACAAGGACAAGGAGATTGCCGAATTGAAGGAGTCGCTGGACGGTCAGAAGAATACCGCCGAGCAGCTGCAGGCCGACATCGACCAGGCCCGTAAGGACATCGAGACGGCCAACGGTACGATTGCAGAGCGTGATGCTACCATCACTGGTCTGAAGGAGGACGTCGACAAGTTGACGAAGCAGGTTAGCGACCTGAAGGCTGAGCTCAAGGAGATGGCTGGTAAGCCCGCTCCTATGGCCAACGCTGACAGTGGCATCCCTGCCGACAACGGAACGGGTGATGCTCCAGAGGCTACTGGCACCGTGCGTAGCACCGTGAATGCCAACATGTCTCCAGAGGAGATTCGCGATGCCCTGCGCAAGCGCGACGCGGAGAGAAAGGCACGTAGCAAGCGCCGTTAGTCAGACTCGGCTCAGATTGCCCTTGACTTGTAGTTCTCTACATAGTAAATTTGCAATAACAACAACACAAAGACAACATAATAGTTTTCACCAACACTAAAAAAAGGATTATGGCTTACGCAATCAATGTCTCACAAGTGCAGACTGTTACCGAACAGCTGCATGTCGACCTGGTAGCTCGCGCTTCCATGTTGAATGACAAGATGCTGGATGACCTCCAGATCACTGTCACAACCGACGTCGAGAACATCGACAAGCTGTTCCTCTTCAATGACAAGGGTCTGCTTGCACGTCAGTATAAGCAGGGTGCCGTCAAGAAGGTACAGCTCGGTATGTTTGTCGAGAACCCTGCAAAGGTGATTCTCGCAGTTACTCACCCCCAGGACAACGTCCAGAAGTATCGTGAGAAGGAACCCTTCCACGTGAACCCCGACGGTACCAACAACGCAGAGAAGACGCAGTTCCTGCTGGAGAAGATCGCCAATCGCCACGCTCAGGACGTCCGCGCCAACTTCTTCTTCGGCAACGAGGCTAACGCCAACCTGCCCGAGACCACGGAGAACCAGGTGAAGTTGGGTCTCTCTCTGTACGACGGTATCTTCACCAAGATCGCCCAGGGTATCACCAAGGGTATTATCAGCGAGGCTATCGGCAACCTGATTAAGACCGGCGCTGCTCCCAGCGACTCTCTGGCTGCCTACAAGTGGTTCAAGGCCGCTTACAACTCACTGAACGACGACCTTCGCGGTGCCGAGGAGTTGCTGGCTTACGTCAGCTCTGACCTCGCTGACAAGATTGTCGAGGGTTACATGCTGATGCACCCGCAGCTGGCTGTCACCGTTCTGGAGGATGGCTGGAAGTTCAGTCAGATGAAGAACCTGAAGCTGACCACCCACACCTCTATGGGTAAGGGCGACAAGCTCATCTTCTGTCTGCCAGGAACACTGGAGTACATCTGCGACGTTCGTCCTGAGAGCCAGGCCAACATCACTGTTGAGCGCAACTCTGACGACCACAACCTGTTCGACTATCAGGTGCAGACCGCTCAGGCTTCTCGTATCCGCGACTACAGCCCGAAGGTATTCGCCACCAACGACCAGGAGAACACCCCGAACAACGTACCCGCTGGCGACTACATCGCCGATATCTTCACCGTTGCTACCAGCGACGAGAAGGAGGGTACTGCCGAGATCACCTCTGGTGAGAAGGACCTCTATGCTGAGGGCAACATCATCACTGTTGCCGCTACGCCGAAGGATGGCTACAAGTTCAAGGGCTGGAGCGACAACGCTACTGCCAACC
>Ga0310694_10000606_pt1 | contig 45813 bp, 40 predicted proteins | sample 174DNAGHGhighgp2_FD_203884 | JGI IMG/M metagenome (GOLD analysis project Ga0310694, IMG submission 203884) | Sheep rumen microbial communities from Palmerston North, Manawatu-Wanganui, New Zealand - 1742 DNA GHGhigh gp2 (v2) (version 2) | ecosystem: Host-associated > Mammals > Digestive system... | reverse complement strand
GTATGTATTCTGCAAGTATTGAATATTCACAAGCAGTAGTAGAAGGTGTTGAAACTATTAATGCGGCATTAAATGTATCACAATTTAATGGCGTATCTGAAACACCTGAAGAAGCTTTAACACCTATGTTTAATTTAGAATTGTTAAGTACAAATGATACAGTAAATAAAACATCAAATGTTGTTGGCAATGCTAATCTAAAGGGAATGTATAATGTTCTATTTACAGCTGCTTCAACTGAAAATAGTGCTGCTGGACAATTAATAGTAAATATGTCATCAGGTAGTGATGAAGTACCTGATATGAATCTTGCTTCATTTGATTATACTATTGAACAAGGTGAAGATTCATTTGATGCTAATGCAAAATTTAGTATGGTAGATAGTTCAATACTTGAATATGGTGAATCAAAGGATTATTATAGAGTCTATGGACAAAATGATACTTATACTGATTATAATGTATCAAAAATGGGATTAGAATTTAATTATCATACTGATGCTGAAGGAACTATTTTTGATGTTAATGCATTAAATTATTATGCAAATCCAAATTATGTTGTTTCTGATGAACCATCAGATGGTGAAGCTGAACCTGAATTATTATATGGTACTGATACATTATTAAATATTACATATTCAAATGATGATACAAATATTGAAAAGATTCTTTCATTTGTATTAAATGTTCCTGGTAGTAATGATATTGGTGCATCAGGCGATAATAAGTATTTATTCCAAACAAGAAAAGCATTAGAAGGTACTGCATTAATTGCTTCAAATGTTAAAGACGCAAAAGCTGACTCTTATGAAAACTATAATTATGCATATTTAGATATAAATAAATATAATTTAGATAACGGTAAAAAATCAGGCGAATTAACATTTGGTTATATTAATGACTTAGATACAGCTGAATTTATTTTTAATGAATATAGATATAATAATGAAGCACGTGAATTAGGTGGATATATTTATTTTAAAACTTCAAATGAAGTACAAGATGATACTTTAGTTTCAGATTTTGTTATTGATTATAATACAAAATATATCAACACAACAGTTTATAGAGATTTACAAGGAAACTTCAAGGAAGTAGCATATCATCAAGCTGATATAACAAATGATGAAAATGCACATAAGGATATTTTTGCTGACGAAGAAATTAAGCAAATTTTCACAGTTCCTTATTATTATAATGAATCAGTATTTAATAAAGAAGTTAAAGCTTCATTAACATATGATAAGGCTAAGGAAACTTTAGATTTTGAATTAACTCAAAATAAGGGTATGGATGTATTTAAAACATCATTAACTAAGACTGATACAGGCTTTGAATTTAATGGCTCTTCAGATACAGTAAGCGATGGTAAAGGCTCAATTGATGGTAGCTTAGTATTTGATGATAATAAGATTACAATTACAGCTGTACAAAAGAGTGATGCAACTACTAATATTGATATTGTTATTGAAATCAATGAAGCACCAAAGATTGCGAATAAGGTAGAAGAAGCATTTAATAATATTCCTGTTGGTGATGCAGTAGTAGTAGGATCTCCATCTTAATATTATCTAAATGTTCTAAATTAATTAAATAATTTTAAATGTAGGATAATGTCTATGGATATTTATCCTACATTTTTATTTATAACAAAATGATAAAAAAGACATAAAGCCCTTACATGTTTAGATTGTTCGCACAAAAAATACAAATGTTCGCGAAAAATGAATTTTTCACTTGCATTACTAATTAATTAGTAATATAATAGACTCATATTTATTTAATAATAAATGAAATTGGTTATGGTAAGGAGATATTAATATGAAAAAATATAATGTCGGTGTTTTAGGTGCTACAGGTGCTGTAGGACGTGAAATGTTAAAAATTTTAGAAGAAAGAAACTTCCCAGTTAATGAACTAAGATTATTAGCTAGTGAAAGATCAGTTGGTAAGAAAGTACCATTTAATGGTAAGGATGTTGAAATTAAGCTAGCTTGTCATGAAGCATTTGCTGGATTAGATATAGTTTTAGGTGCTGCATCAAATGCAGTAGCAAAAGAATTTGCTGATGATATCGTTAAAGCTGGTGCTGTATTCATTGATAACTCAAGTGCATTTAGAATGGATGAAAATGTACCACTAGTTGTACCTGAAATAAATGGTGATGATGTATTTAAGAATAAGGGTATTATTTCTAACCCTAACTGTTCAACAATCATTACTTTAGTTGCAGTAAATGCAATTAATAAATTATCAAAGATTAAAGCAATGAATGCTTCAACATATCAAGCAACATCTGGTGCAGGTGCTGCAGGTCCTGTTGAATTAATGGAACAAATGTCAATGCTTGCTGATACTTATAAGAAGGATGGCAAGATTTTAAATAAGGGTGATTTCGAATCTAAGGTATTCCAATATCAAATTGCTGGTAATGTAATTCCTCATATCGGTTCATTCTTAGATAATGGTTATACAACAGAAGAAATGAAGATGCAAAATGAAGGTAGAAAGATTATGCATCTACCTGAATTAAATGTAACTTGTACTTGTGTTCGTGTTCCAGTTGTTAGAAGCCACTCAATTTCAGTAACAGTAGTAACTGAAAATAAGCTTGAATTAGATGCAGTTAGAAATGCAATCGCTAACTCTAAGGGCTGTAAGCTATTTGATGATGGTGCTAATAAACAATACCCAATGCCAATTGTAACATCAGATCAAGATATCGTTTATGTAGGACGTATTAGACGTGATTTAGTCAACGAAAATGGTATTACATTATGGTGCTGTGGTGACCAAGTAAGAAAGGGTGCAGCAACTAACGCAGTACAAATTGCATTAAAACTAGTTGGTTTAGATTACTAGTTATTACCAGGAGGTTTTTATGGTAACAGTAACAAAGTTTGGTGGTAGCTCATTATCTTGTGCTACACAATTTGCTAAAGTAAAAAATATTGTTTTATCTGATCCTAAAAGAAAAATAGTAGTATGTAGTGCTTTAGGAAAAAGAGATAAGAACGATACAAAAATCACAGATTTATTATATATTTTACATGCTCACCTAAAATATTCAGTTCCTTATGAGGATATTTGGGATATGTTATATACAAGATTTGTTGGTGTAAGAGATGAGCTTGGAATTGATTATAATATTGAAAAGGATTTAGAAGCATTAAAGGCTGAATTAAATAAGAACATTAGCCAAGATTATTTAGTAAGCCGTGGTGAATATTTAACATCAATTTTAATGTCTAAATATTTAAATTATAAATTTGTTGATGCAAGAGATTTATTAAGATTTAATTATGATGGTAAGCTAGATGAAAAATTAACTGAATCTAATGTTAAGGCAGCATTTAATGCATATGGTCAAATGGTAGTACCAGGATTCTATGGTTCATATCCTAATGCTACAATTAAGCTATTATCAAGAGGTGGATCAGATGTTACAGGTTCAATACTAGCTAAATGCGTTAATGCATCAGTTTATGAAAACTGGACAGATGTTTCTGGTATTTTAGCAGCTGACCCTAAGCTAGTTTCTAATCCAAAGGCTATTAAAGAAATTACTTATGCAGAATTAAGAGAATTATCATATATGGGAGCTTCAGTTTTACATGAAGAAACTGTATTCCCAGTTCAAAGCTTAAATATTCCTATTAATTTAAAGAATACAAATGAGCCTGATAATCCAGGTACATTTATCCAAAATGAATGTACTGATACATCTAATATCGTAACAGGTATTGCTGGTAAGAAGGATTTCTTATCATTCAATATTCAAAAGGATCATATGTCAAATGAAGTAGGCTTCTTAAGAAAAGCATTATCAGTATTTGAAAAATATGATGTATCTATTGAACACGTACCTTCTGGAATTGATTCATTCTCAGTTGTAGTAGGTGCAGCATCTGTTGAAAAATGTAGATATGAATTAGTTACTGAGCTTAAAAAAGAATTAGGCGCTACAGTATCTATTAATGATAATATCGCATTAGTTGCAGTAGTAGGTCGTAATATGGCTAAAAGAAGTGGTGTTTGTGCTAAGATATTCGAAACTCTAGGTGCAAAGAAAATCAACGTTAAGCTTTTAGCTCAAGGTCCTTCTGAATTAAACATCATCATTGGTGTTGATGCAAAGGATTATGAAGAAACAATTAAAGCTTTATATGAAGCATTAGTCAGATAATTTTTAAAAAGAGTCCATTTTGGACTCTTTATATTTTGACATTAAATGATTTAAGTGGTATTAATATCATTGAGGATAAAATTATGGAAAAGGTAAGAAAAAATGATATGACCAAGGGTAATATCGTTAAATCCATGTTAATATATACAATTCCCTTAATTATTGCGAATGTATTTCAATTATTATATTCAACAATTGATACAGCAATAATTGGTAATTATACAGATACATTAAGTGTCGATAGTGTAGGTGCAGCAACACCTATTATTAATCTTGTATCTTTTTTAATTATTGGTTTATGTAATGGAGCATCCATATTAATGAGTGAATTTTATGGTGCTAAAAATAAAGAAATGGTAAAAAAAGAAATTGGACTTTGTGTTACTGTATTTTCTATTTTTGCTTTAGTAGTATCTATATTTATAATGATTGTATCAGGACCATTATTAATAGCAACTAATGTTCATACTGAATTACTAGATGGTGCTAAAACATATTTAATTATATCAATGATAGGAATAATATTTTTAACAATATATACAATAATATTTACAGCACTAAGAAGTATGGGTGATTCGTTAAGTCCATTAATTATATTAATTATTAGCTGTTTAATTAATGTTGGACTAGACTTTTGGTTTGTTGCAGGTGCTAAAATGGGAATATTTGGAGCAGCATTAGCAACAATTATTGCCCAGGGTGCAACAATGGTTACAGCAATAATTTATGCAGTAATAAAAAATGAGCATTTTAGATTAAAAATCTCAGATTTCTTTGTTCAAAAGGAATTATTTATTAGAACAATGAGATATTCAATCGCATCTGCATTACAACAGGTTGTATTATATATTGGTAAAGCTTTAGTTCAAACACAAATTAATACCCTAGATTTTAATGAACAAGCAGGATATACATTTGGTACAAAAATAGATGATTATGCATTAGAACCATCTAAATGCATGGGACAAGCAGTAGCTGTCTTTATAGCTCAAAATAGAGGAGCTAAGCAAGGAAAGAGAGCTAAAAGAGGATATATTTATGGATTAATACTTCAGTGGAGTATGGCTATATTTATATCAATAATTGTTTTAACATTTAGACAAAATATAGTAAAAATATTTACAGATAATCCTGAAAATCAAAAATATGCAGCAATTTATTTAAGCGTAATGGGATTCATATATTTAATGCCTGGAACAACTAATGGAATTCAATCATATTTTAGAGGAATAGGTAACTTATTAATTGTATTCTTGTCTACAACTGTACAAATTATTTTTAGAGTTTCAGCTGCCTTTATTTTTATACCAATGTATCATGTAAGAGGCAGTGCCTTTTCTACATTTACAGGCTGGGTATTTATGATATTATTTGAACTTCCTATATTAATTTATTTCTGGAAGAAAAATTTAAGAATGCCTATAGAAGAAGATAATAACAATATTGAAATTGTTAATGAATAATAATTATGGTAGAATAAAGTAAAGGAGGGTTCTGAAACATGACAAATTTTGAAGTGTATAAAAAAACATTATCATTTTCATTTATTGGCTTTTTAGTTGATTTATTATCATTAGTTATCTTTTTTGGATTATGCGTTGCTGGATTCTTTATTTTCAATAAATCTACTGATATGGCTTTATTGGGCTTATTAATCGGAGCACTTGTTTCGATACCATTTTTAGTTTTAATCAGTATATTTATTTCTAATAGAATTAAAGCAGCTCAAATTTCAATGATGACTTATGGAGTTGTTGATGGTAAATTACCAGATAATACATTTAAAGCTGGCTTTGCTGAAATAAAAGGAAGATTTGGTAAGATTACAACATTCTTTCTAATTACTCATTTAATTAAATCAGTATTTAATCAATTAAGTAGAGCAATCAATCGTGTAGGTACAGCTATTGGCGGAGATGCAGGTAATGCAATTACATCTACAATAGATACGGCAATACAAATATTAATTGGCTATTTATGTGATTGTTGTTTAGGATGGGTATTATATCGCAAGGAAGTAAATGGATTTAAAGCTGGATGCGAAGGTGCAGTAATATTCTTTAAGCATGGTAAAACATTAATTAGAAATATTGGAAGAATCTTTGGAATGGGTGCCCTATCACTAGTTGTTATTGGTGGTGCATTCTTTGGAATTACTTATTTAATTTCAAATCAATTCCCACAATTCTTTGATACTTTCGCTGCAGAAATCACTGAATTTGTTACAAGAAATAATTTTGAGAATTTCCCAGCTGCATTACAAGATCCTAAAATCTTAATTTTAGTTTTCTCAGGTGTAATTGGAGTAGTCATTTGGGGCATGATTCATAGTGTGCTAATTAGACCATTTATTCTAGTTGGCGTATTAAGAAACTTCATGGCTGCTGGTATAGCTGATATTCCAACAGAAGAACAATTTGCAGAGCTTGAAAAGCTTTCACCTAGATTTACTAAGATGAGAAATAAAGCAAATGCATAAAATAAAAAAAAGTATTCGTTAAATTTGCGAATACTTTTTTTGATAGTTTTTATTTTTTTGCAGAAACCATTTCTTTAAATTTTTCTAAATCCTCTAAGAATTCAAATCTTGCAATAAAGAATTCATTTCCCATAGCTCCTGCTAAAACATCAGAATTTCTTCCATGCATTTGAATGAATGGATAGGCTTGCTTAATTTGTTCATATGTATACTTATATTCTAATCTATCACGTCTACCATAGTAGAAGCAATAATATTTAGGATGTGTCATATCAACATGAACATTTTTGTTATAGCACATTACATCAGCCCAAATTTGATATGAGTCAACTGATTGACCAAAGTTAATCATATCAGGAGTAAATCCTCCTGGTGGACGCATATTAACCTCTAAGGCTACAATATCTCCAGCCTTACCAAGACCATGCTTATCAGTTCTTAATTTAAAGAATTCAAGATGGAAATATCTACTCTTAATTCCAAAGGCTTTGATAACCTTTGAACCAACTTCGTAAACCTTATCTGGAACTTCCTTGTTTACATAATAAGACATTTCTAGGTTTTCATTTACAATATCCATAATTGATGGTGGGAAAACTTCATTATCACAGAAAACAATCTTAGAAGAAGAATCACAAATACCATCAAATGAAATGATATCTCCTAAAATATATTCTTCCATAATGTATGGAACATTAAATCCTCTATTATGGAATTGCTTTAACTCATCCTCATTTTCAATTCTATAAGTTGCAGCTGCACCAACACCTACATCTGGTTTAACTATAACTGGAAATCCTACCTCTTTAACAAATTCCATATCTTCTTTAAAGTTAGTACAGAATTTATATCTAGCTACTGGGACTCCAGCCTTCTTATAAAATTCTTTCATGTTACTCTTAGAAGTGAAATTTAATACATCATCTGATTTAGCACCTGTGATATTAAAATCAGTTCTAAGCTTAGCATCTTGTCTTAACCAATATTCATTGTTAGACTCTAGGAAATCAATCTTTCCATATTTAAATGAAAAATATGCTACAGCTCTAAATACTTCGTCATAGCTTTCTAGTGAATTAACCTTATAATATTCAGTTAATGAAGATTTAACATTATCATTAAGCTCATTATATGGTGTATCACCAATACCTAATACATTTACACCGTTTTTCTTTAATCTATCACAGAAATTGTAATAATTTGTTGGAAAAGCGGGAGATATAAAAATAAAATTCATATCATCAACTCCTTATAATAAAAATTATACCATTATTTTAATAAAATTAATATATATTAAACTTTTAAAAACGTTAACATTAAGGTATAATTAAAATCGAGGTGTATCTTATGGGAAAGAAAAATAAAAATAAAGATATAATCAAAGATGAGATTATAGAAAATGATGAAGCTTCTAATGATACAAATGAAGTAGAAAAAACTGCTACTGATATGGTAGAAGTAAAGGAAGAAAAGGTTGATTCTAAAAAAGAAGCAAAAGAAAAAGCAAAGCAAGAAAAGCTAAATGCCAAAAAAGAAGCTAAAGCTCAAAAAAAGGCAGAGAATAAAGAAAAGAGAGCAGAAACATTTAATGCAGTTAAAACTACATTTAATGTATATGCATTCGTTGTTAAAATTGTTGCTGCTGTAATATTAATCGCATTTGCAATTATTATTTTAGTACAACAAAATCAAGCATATTTTGCAATTTTTATTATAACTGCTGGTGTATCATTAATTACTGCAATAATTAGATTAATTAGTACTGCAGTAAAGAAGGATGAAAAACCACAAGTTAAGAAAGTAACACTTGTTGTTTCATTAATTCATGCAATTATTTCTGTTTATTTAATAGTTGCAGCAATTGTATTTAAAAATGAAATTGATTCAAACTCAAGTAGGTCTGGATTTACTCAATTTAATTTAGATAATTATCCAATATTCTTGGCAGCTATTTTATATAGTGAAGCAGTTGCATACTTTATGAATACTGTATTATATAAAGTTGAGTCTGGTAAATTCATGTTCTGGTTGCACATTACATTTATCACATTAGCTGTTGTTATATTATCATTTGGAAATAATTTAAATGCAGAAAAGATAGTTATTGCTCTAGCAATTATTTCACTTATTTGTGCATTATTTGTTGGTGGAGAAGCAATTATTGGCTATTTCAAATATAGAAATGGAAAGAAAGCTGAGGTAGCTGATAGAGAAAAAGATACTAAGGATGAAAAAACTGGTATTGAAGCTCCAACTAACAGACAGGATGAACCATTAATTGATCCAAATATCATTGATAGAAAAGATGATAATGATTCAGCAATTATTCAATAGGTGTTAATATGTTACCAAAGGATCCTGTAATTCTATTAAGTGTTATAAATACAAAATTAAGGGATTTTTATGATAGTTTAGATTCACTATGTGATGATTTAGATGAATCAAAAGAAGAAATTGAAAAAATATTATTAGGCTATGGTTATATTTATGACCCTAGCCTTAATCAATTTATAATGAAGTAATTTCTTCATATAAAAATTTCTTTACTTATTTTGTAATTATGATATAATTAAAAAGACGATTTTAATAGGGAATTTGAGATGAAATGTAAAATAGTATGATGGAGGAACAGACGTCCCTGAAATATCTCAGTCTGTATATTTAGAATGAAAGTTACTAAATTAGAACATAGCCAATTAAAGTTAACATTTGATGTTACTAAAGAAGAATTTGAAAAGGCTATTGATAAAGCATTTGAAACAAAGAATAAAGAAGTTACAATTAAGGGCTTCAGAAAGGGTACAGCACCTAGAAGCATCTTCGAAAAGACTTATGGTGTTGAATCATTATTTGCTGATGCATTAGATGTAATTTTTAATGATAAAGTACAAGAAGCAGTTGCTGACAAAGAATTAGTTGAAAAATTTGTTGGTAAATTTGAACCTGTTGTTGAAGAAGGCTTCGCAAGAGGTAAGGATTTCCAAGTATCATTAGTTATCGATACTTATCCTGAAGTTGTATTACCTGCTTACAAAGGAATTGAAGTTGCTAAGAAGAATTTAACTGTTTCTGAAGATGATGTTAAGAAGGCAATTGATGCATTAGCTAAGAAGGATGCACAAATGGTTGCTAAGGAAGAACAAGTAATCGCTAAGGGTGATTATGCTGTATTCGATTTTGTAGGTTCAGTTGATGGCGTTGAATTCCCTGGTGGAAAAGCTGATAACTATGAATTACAAATCGGTTCAGGTCAATTCATTCCAGGCTTCGAAGATCAAATGATTGGTATGAAGGCTGAAGAAACTAAGGACATAAATGTAACATTCCCTGAAAACTATGGTCAAGCTGATTTAGCTGGTAAGGCTGCAGTATTCAAAGTTACTGTTCATGAAATCAAAGTTGAAAAGTTCCCTGAATTCACTGATGAATATGTTAAGGGATTAAATATTAATGGCGCATCTACATTAGATGAATTAAAAGCTAATAAGAAGGCTGAATTAGAAGCTGCTAAGGTACAAGCTGAAAAGGATCGTCAATTCGATTATATCGTTAATGAAGTTATCGAAGCTGCATCAGTTGATATGCCTAAGTCAATGATTCAAGAAAGAGTTAATCAATTCAAGGCTCAATATGAACAACAAGCTAAGATGTATAATATTCCATTTGAAAAGTTTGTTGAATTAATGGGTGCTACAATTGAACAATTCAACGATCAAGCACAAAAGCAAGCTGAGAAGCAAGCATTATTCAATGTAGTTGCTTCAAAGATTATTGAAGTTGAAAAATTAGCTCCTGCAAAAGAAGCAATCGAAGCTAAGGCTGAAGAAGAAGCAAAGAAGAATGGTAAGACTAAAGAAGCTAACTTACAAGAAAACTTCGCTAGATATTATTCAGATTTAGCATACAAAGCTTTAGTAGATTTCTTATTAACTAATGCAAAAGAAGTTGATGGAGAACCTGCTAAATTAGCTAAGGCTGAAGGCACTGCTGAAGAAAAGCCAGCTAAGAAGCCAGCTGCAAAGAAGACAACTAAGAAGGCTGAAGATGCTGAAGAAGCACCTAAGGCTGAAAAGAAGCCAGCTGCAAAGAAGACAACTACTAAAAAGACAGCTGCTAAAAAGGACGCTGAATAATTAAGCAAGATTAAGCCAGTTTACTCAACTGGCTTATATTTATAAATTGTTGTAAAATATGTTAATTTTATGTTTTTTGGCAATCTACTTGCAAAAGTGCCAAAAATAGTGTATATTATATTTGTCAGCTAAGAAATTGGCTGAAGAAAGGGTGGTAATTATGGAAGATACTACAAAAATTGTTCTACCTGCCATTGCCGTTAGAGGTGTTATTCCTCTTCCTGGGAATGATTTTAAAATTGAAGTCGGTCGTCCTAATTCAGTTTTAGCATTAGATGCAGCAGAAAAAATGTACGATGGTAATGTTATTTTACTAGTACAAAAGGATTCTGCATCAATTGAAGTTTCTGAAAATGATGTAGAGATGATTGGTGTAATTGGTAAGGTTACATTAAAACTTAAGTTACCTAATGGTAATTATAAGGTTAAATTCAAAATTTCTGGACGTATTGAAGTAAAAGAATTTACATCTGTTAGCCCATATTTTGTTGTTAACTATGAAAAAATTTATTCTATTTTAAATAATGATGAAACAGAATCAGCATTAATTAAACATATTTCAAAAGAAATTTCTAATAATGCTCAAAATCTTTTAACTTCTGTTGAAGAGGTTACAAAATTATTAAAGAGTGGAACTAATGCAGATTTATTAAGTGATGTTATTGCATATCAATTAAGATTAAATAGTAATTTAAGTAAATATCGTTATTTGGCTGAATTAAGTGTTTCTAAGAGATTAGAAATGATTTTAGAGGATATTGAAAGAGAAAAACAAATTGTTGAAATCGAAAATAAAATCAACAGTGAAGTAAAAAAATCAATTGATGAATCTCAAAAAGAATACTATTTAAGAGAAAAGATGCATGCCATTCAAAATGAGCTTGGCGACAAAGCAAGACACGAAGAGGATATTGAAGAATTAAGAAAGAAGCTTGAAGAAGCCCATCTTCCTGAAAATGTTTATAAAAAGGCTATGGAAGAATTACAAAAGTATGCCAATACAAGTAATCAAATGGCTGAAGCTGGTGTAATTAGATCATATTTGGATTGGATTATCAATCTTCCTTGGTATAAAGTATCTGATGATAATAATGATTTAGCTGATGTTGTAAAGAAATTAGATAAGAATCATTATGGTCTTGAAAAGGTTAAAGATAGAATTATTGAATATTTAGCAGTTAAAATGATGACTGGTCATAATCCTTCGACTATCATTTGCTTCGCAGGTCCTCCAGGAGTAGGTAAAACATCTTTAGCTAAATCAATTAGTGAGGCTTTAGGACGTAAGTTCGTTAAGCAATCACTTGGTGGTGTAAGAGATGAAGCTGAAATTAGAGGTCACAGAAGAACTTATATCGGTGCCCTACCTGGTCGTATCTTAAAGGGTATGAAGGATGCAGGTACAGTTAATCCAGTATTCCTATTAGATGAAATCGATAAGATGACAGCTGATTATAGAGGAGATCCTTCAGCAGCAATGCTAGAGGTTCTAGATCCTGAACAAAATAAGTTCTTTAGTGATAACTACTTAGAAGAACCATATGATTTATCTCAAGTAATGTTTATTACAACAGCTAATGATATTTCAAGTATTCCTGGTCCACTTCGTGATCGTATGGAAATTATCGAATTATCTAGCTATACTGAAATTGAAAAATTCAATATCGGATTTAAGCATTTATTACCTAGAAATCTAGAAGAGCATGGCTTAAAGCCAGAACAATTAACTATTACAGATGATGCAATGTATAAGATTATTAGAGCTTATACAAGAGAAGCAGGTGTTCGTGAATTAAATCGTATGATTGCAGCATTATGTAGAAAGACTGTAAGAAAGATTTTAATGGATAAGGTTGAAAATGTAACTGTTGAAGAATCAAACGTTGAAGAATTCTTAGGTAAGATTAAATTTACTAATAATTTAAATCGTAAAGAAAACCAAGTTGGTATTGTGACAGGTCTTGCTTGGACACAATTTGGTGGAGATACACTAGATATCGAAGTAACAACATATCCTGGTAAGGGTGGGTTATTACTAACAGGTAAGCTTGGAGATGTAATGAAGGAATCAGCACAAGCTGCATTCTCTTATGTAAAGCATAATGCTAAGGATTTAGGAATTGATGAAGAATTATTCCAAAAATTTGATGTACATATCCATGTACCTGAAGGAGCTACACCAAAGGATGGTCCATCTGCAGGTGTAACATTAACAACTGCCTTAGTATCAGCATTATCTGGTAAGCCAGTTGATTGTCATATCGGTATGACTGGTGAAATCACATTAAGAGGTGCTGTACTTCCAATTGGTGGATTAAGAGAAAAATCAATTGCTGCACATAGAAGTGGCTTAACTAAGATATTCATTCCACAAGAAAATGAAAGAGATATTGAAGATATTCCTGAAGAAGTAAGAAAGGAATTAGAAATCAAAACAGTATCTCATGTATCTGAAATCTTAGGTTCGTTATTCTAGTAAATTAGACTATCTTCGGATAGTCTTTTTTCTTTCCTTCAATTGACATTTATAAATATTTTTAATATACTTTATATAGACTATAAACAATATTTATAAAAGGATGTGGTTATGTGATTGATCCTAAGCTAATTACTTTTTTAACAGTAATTGAAGAAAAAACATATATTAAGGCAGCAGAAAAGCTATTCGTAAGCCAACCGTCAGTAACATATCATATTAAAAATCTTGAAAAGGAATATGGAATTACTCTTTTTAAAAATAGTAGGGATTTAGAATTAACTGACGAAGGAAAGGTATTAGCTGAATATGCTAAAAAATGTATGATTGATGATGAAGAATTAGTTAATAATTTTAAAAAACAAAATACTGAATCTGCACTAGAAATTGGCTTTACTAATATGCTAGTAGACATGAGAACATTATCTAGTATTTTTGATACAGCAAAGAGCAGTGACATATATTTTAATTGTAAAGACGAACATTATGATATTATCTTAGATCAATTAAAAAGAGGCGAACTAGATTTTGGTATAATAGATCATAGCTTTTACGACGAAAAGCTTGAAAGCATTAATTTGTTCCAAAATAAAATTATATTAATAGCTAAAATGGGTGGTAAATATTCTAATAATAATAGAATAACAAGAGAAGCATTACAACAAGCTACTCTAGTAGTAGGACCTACATACTCTGGACTATATGATGCTACTATGCAAGCATTTAAAAATAAAAATATTAAATTAAAGAATAAAATGATATTAAATGCTGCTTCTACAAATCTAATTGTTAATCTAGTTGAAAACTATGACGCAATTGGATTTGTATATGAAAACTGTGTAATTGATAAAATATTAAATGGTTCTTTAAAAAGAATAGAATTAATCAATTATGAGCCATTTCAAAATGTTTTCTTGGTATACAGTAAAACAGGAAGTATGTTTCCTAAAAAACAATTATTTATAGATAAATTTAAAAAGAATAAAGAATAGGTATTATATGAAAATATATTATGAGGATAATCATATAATTGTTGCATATAAGGATAAAGGCATATTATCACAAGCGGATGGTTCAAATAAGCCTGATATGTTAACTTTATTAAAAGATTATATAAAAGAAAAATATAATAAGCCAGGGAATGTCTATTTAGGTTTAGTTCATAGACTTGATATTAATACAAGTGGAATTATGGTTTTTGCTAGAACTTCTAAGGCAGCAGCAAGATTAAATGATCAAATTAAAAATCATGTATTTGTAAAAAAGTATATAGCAACTGTTGAGGGTATATTAACTAACAAAGACTTCATAGAATTAAAATCTTATTTATTAAAGAATGAAGCAGAAAAGAAATCATATGTTAATAAAAATGGTCAAGAAGCAATATTGTCATATAGAGCAATAAAAAATTATAAAATTAATAATTTTGATGTAACAGATATTTTAGTTAATTTAAAAACAGGAAGATTCCATCAAATAAGATGTCAAATGTCATCTATTGGACATCCTCTATATGGCGATATTAAATATGGTAGTAAAAATAATATAAATAATGATATGCCCCTAGAAGCATACTATTTATCATTTTTACATCCAACAACTAAGGAATTAATGGAATTTACGTCTAAGGAGATTAATAATGAGGCTTAATGTAATAATTAATAATGCAATTGATGCTAAAAACATTAGTGGTGTTCATAATTTAAATATAAAAACTATCGAGGATTATTATAAAATTGAAATTGGTCTTAATGGTTCATATATTAATATATCTAGTGATGATGAAAGCATTATTTCAATAAATGAACGTATTTTTTCATTATTATTAAAAATGTCTGAATTATCAATAAAAATTACTCCAAGAGATGTAATATATGCAATTTCAATTGTTGAAAATGATTTAGAAGAAAGATATATTGAATTTTTAACAAATAGAAAGCCTCTATGTCATAATCAATATAATAAACCAATTTATGCTAAAACATTAAAGCAGGATGAATATTTAAAATGTATTCAAAAGAAGGATTTAATATTTTCTATAGGAGCAGCAGGAACTGGAAAAACTTATTTAGCAGTTTGTTATGCAGTATCAGAATTAAAAAAAGGAAATATTGAAAAGATAATTTTAACAAGACCAGCTGTAGAAGCAGGAGAATCACTTGGCTTTTTACCAGGTGATTTAAAGGAAAAGGTTGATCCATATCTAAGACCCTTATATGATGCATTATATGATATGCTAGGAATTGAAAATGTTACAGCTATGATTGAAAAGCAAATTATAGAAATAGCACCACTTGCATATATGAGAGGAAGAACATTAGAAAATGCTTTTATTATTTTAGATGAAGCCCAAAATGCTACAATAGATCAATTAAAAATGTTCTTAACTAGATTAGGTTTTAATTCAAAAATGATTGTTACAGGTGACATTTCACAGGTTGATTTACCTAATTCTAAAAAGTCTGGATTAAAGGTTAGTGCCAATCTATTAAAAGGCCTAGAAGAAGTAGGTTTAATCGTTTTTGATAAAAAAGATGTGGTGAGACATCCATTAGTTGCAAAAATAATTGATAGGTTCGAAAAGCTCGAAGAATAGCGCATTTTTGGACTTAAACCTTTATTTTATACATAAAAACATAACATTTTTGAAAAAAAGTGCCATTTTTTTCGAGAAAAGTGGCACTTTTTCATTTATTTTGCTTGATTTCAATAAAATTAAAGATTAAAATATAATTATAAAAATGTGCATAAAAGGGGATGTTGTGATGAAAGAGAATTTTTTCAAGACTTATTTCAAAACTTTTGGTATCTTCACTTTTATACTATTTGTTGCACTTTTTGTGGGTATGGGAATCCTAGGATTCACTTTACAAAATGTTGTAGGACAAACAGTTAGTGACATACTAAAAGGTGTGATGTTAATTATTTTCCCAGCATTAGCAATTGTTGGATTAACTAAATTAACATCAGATAAAGTCGGCTTAATCGATTTCTTACGATTAGTTGGCTTTGTATCAAGTATCATTTTATTAATTATGGGAATTGTTAATAAGCAAATTGATACTTTAGGTTATATCTGCTATATTGGCTCTGCCGTAGCATTTGCAGTTGAAATTGGATTCAGATTAAAGTTTGCTGACGATCAATCATTAGATGGATCATTTAAAAATTATTTCGGTGCATTAGCTGGTGGTTTCAACCCATTAGTAATCTTAGTAATTGGTGTTGCTTTAGCAGTAGTTGGTACTATTTTCTTAAAGAATGGTACATTAGGTCAAATGTTTGGTTCGTTAGCTAAAAATAAATTCTTAATTTTTGGTTTGGTATTAGGTGGATTAGCAGTAGTATTAATTCCAGCACTAGACAGAAACACAGAAGTTTCAATTATTGATTTATTAGTAGCAGCTGTATTTGTTGCAGCAGTTTATATGACATTCATTATTATTCCAGCAGTAACTAAGAAGGAATTAATTATCATCTTAATTATGGTAGTTGCTACAGCTGGTATATTATTGTTACGTGCTATGTCTTATAATAAGGGTAGAGGTTATGATAATCCTGCTCATAAGATTAGAACATATTTCAAACAAACATATGAAACATTTGATCCAGTATTAGCTTTAACAGTTGGTGGATTAACAGTATTATTCTTCTGTTTAGCTTATGCTTGTGCAATTGGTAATAACCCATTTGCAAATAGATTTGGTTTAGGTGGAGCTGGTGTTACAGTTTATTCAATCCTAGCAATCGTATGTTTAGTAGCTCTAGTAGCATTAATCTTTGTATTCAGAAAACTTAAGTCAACTAAGGTTGAAAAAGTTGACTGGGTATTAGTTGCATTATTCTTTGCAACAGCATCTGTAATTACTACAGTTATCGCAACTGCAGTTACAGGAAGCTTTGAATCATTAACTTCTAATATTATTGTATTAGTTGCATTAATCGTTACAGGTTTAGCATTTGTTGTTACATGTGCAGTTCAAGTTATTAGATTAAGAAACTTCGACCCAGTATTTGCTTTAGTTGCTGATAAGCCAGTTGAAGAAGAAGCTCCTGCTGAAGAAGAAGCTCCAGCTGAGGAAGAAGAAACTCAAGAAGAGGCTGAAGAAGAACAACCTGAAGAAAAAGATCCATTCGCATTAACTGAAGAAGATGAAAGAATCTATGAATCAGTTTATGGTAAGGATGAGGAAGAAGAACAACCTGAAGAGGAAGCTGCTGAAGAAGAAACTGAAGAAGTAGTTTACGAAGAAGAACAACCTGCTGAAGAAGAAGTTGTTGAAGAACAACCTGCTGAAGAAGAAGCTCCAGCTGAGGAAGAAACTGAAGAGGATGCTGAAGAAGAGGCTGAAGAGGAAGAGGAAGAAGCTGAAGACGACGTTGATGAATACGCTGCTGAAGAAGGCGAAGAAGAAGTTGTTGAAGAATTACCTCAAACTAAGGAAGCTGATGTTATCGTTCAAGATTTCCAAATCGTTGACGAAGAAGGTAAGCCTAAGAAGATTAAGAGAAGATTCAATAGTAAGATGATGTTCGCACCATATGAAACTAAGGAATTCTATAATGAAATTAAGAACTACTTACAATTATATCGTGCTAAAGGTAGATATTCTGCTAGATGTGAATCATTCCGTTATAAAGGATTAGTTGCTAAAGTTGCTTTAGGTGGAAAATCAATTAAAGTATTCTTAGCTATCGATCCATCATTCATTGATGAAAATCCTAAGTACCATCTAAAGAACGTATCTGAAAAGAAGCAATATGCTGAAGTTCCAGTAATGATGAAGGTTCGTTCTCAAAGAGCATTAAAGTACTTCAAAGAATTAGTTGATTACATGTTTGCTAATAGATTAGTTAAACCTAAGAGAAACTATACACCTGTTAACTACATGCCTCAATTAATACCTAATGGTGAAGCAATCATGGCTACTTTAGGTATGAGTACTGATTACTTACATTCTTCTATGAATGTTCATTCAATCCCAGATGATATGCCAGATAATCTTGCAGATTACATCCCAATGATTCCTGGTGATGATTTAGGTGAAGAAGAAGTTGAAGCTAATGTATACTTAGATACATTATGTAACCATTTCGAAGATGGTGATGAAATTACAATCGATGTATTAAAGACTTTACATATCGTTACTAAGGGTAATGTATTAAGAATTAAAGCACGTGGTACATTAGATCGTAAGTTAATAATCTACGCTGAATATTTTGATGCAGATGCATTAAAGATGTTAATGTGTACAAACTGTACAGCAATTAAGATTATTAGAAATTAGGAATAATAAAAATTAGGAATGCATTAATTTGCATTCCTTTTTTTGTTTTTTGGACATAGAAAAAAGCTATCTAGACGATAGCTTAATTTATAATAATTATTTATATAATTTTGAAACTCCAGTTTTAATTGCTGTATCACCAACAGCCTTACTAACAGCCTCAACAACTCTTTTATCAAATGGACCTGGAACGATATAATCAGGAGTTAATTCTTCATCCTTAATTATATACGCAATAGCTTTTGCAGCAGCTAATTTCATTTCTTCATTAATCTTAGAAGCTCTTACTGATAAAGCACCTTTAAATAAACCAGGGAATGCTAATACATTGTTGATTTGATTTGGATAATCAGATCTACCAGAACCACAAATATAAGCTCCAGCTTCTTTAGCATCAGTATAGCTGATTTCAGGAGTAGGATTTGCCATTGCGAATACAACTGCACCATCATTCATTGATTTAACCATTTCTTTAGAAACAAGATTTGGAGCAGATACACCAACAAATGCATCAGCACCCTTCATAATAGAAGCAAGTGTTCCATCATGATTAATTGGAGTATCATAAGTACCTTCATCTAATAATTCTTTAATTAAGAAATTATATGAATCATATTTCTTTTTATCAATTACACCTGTAATATCATATGCATAAATTTTTCCAACGCCAATTCTTTTTAGCATTTTTGCAATCATTGAACCAGCAGCACCAGTACCTGACATAACAACAGTCATATCACTAAGCTTTTTCTTTGTTAATCTTTCAACATTAATAAATGCAGCAGCTACGATAATAGAAGTACCATGTTGATCATCATGGAATACTGGAATATTCATTTCCTCAATTAATCTTCTTTCAATTGTAACACATCTAGGTGCTGATATATCTTCAAGATTGATTGCCCCTAGTGTTGGCTCTAAATATTTACAAGTTTTAATAATTTCTTCAACGTCTTGTGTTGCAAGACAAATAGGAATTGAATCAACACCAGCTAATTCCTTCATTAATATTGATTTACCTTCCATAACTGGTATTGCACCATATGGACCAATATTTCCTAATCCTAATACGGCAGAACCATCTGTAATAACTGCTACCATATTAGATTTAGAAGTATAAAGGTAGGCATCATCAGGATTTGCTTGAATTTCTTTACATGCATATGCAACACCTGGTGTATATGCTAAAGATAAGTCATGTTGATTTTCAATTTTTACTTTTGAAACTACCTCTAATTTACCTTTATGCTCTTTATGTAGAGCTAATGCTTCAGTTTTTAAATCCATAATTATTTATTCTCCTTATCGAATATATTATTACCATAATAATCTATTGCACAAATCATTTTAAAATTTTCTACTCTAAGCTTTTTAATTGACTCAGGTCCTAAATCTAAAAATGCAATTTCTTTTGCTTCCTTAACTGCCTTTGCAAGTAATGCCCCACAGCCTCCAGTTGTAATAAAATATAATATCTTATTATCAATATAATATTTTGTACATGCCTCATCTCTTGGTCCTTTTCCAATAGTACCAACAACTCCAAGCTTTGGCATTAAATAAGCAAATTTATCCATTCTAGAAGAAGTAGTAGGTCCTATAGAACCAATTACATGACCAGGCTTAGTAGGAGTAGGTCCTGCATAATAAATGAAAGAATCACTAAAATCAACAGGTAATTCCTGATTATCATTAATCATTTTTTCTATTCTCATATGTGCTGCATCTCTAGATGTATAGATGATACCTGAAAATTCAACTACATCTCCAGCTTTAATATCTTTTAATTTATCTTTATCTTGTGGGTAATTAATTATCATAGTATCACCACCTTATGTCTAGAAGCATGACATTGGATATTTACTGCAACAGGCAGTGATGCAATATGACATGGATATAAATTAACCTTTACAGCAAGTGCTGTAGTTTTACCACCAAGTCCCATTGGTCCTACATTTAATTCATTTATTTCCTTTAAAAGCTCTTTTTCTAGCTTATTTGCATCTTTATCCTCTGATTCATCATTAATAGGTCTTAATAAAGATTCCTTTGCTAAAAGGGCAGATTTTTCAAGATTACCACCAATACCTATTCCTACAACAAGAGGAGGACAAGCTCTACCTCCTGCTTCTAAAATAGTATCCTTAACAAATTTCTTTATACCATTAATTCCATCTGCAGGAACTAGCATTTTAACCTTGCTCATATTTTCAGATCCCGCACCCTTAGGACATACAGTTATTTTTAATTTATCTCCCAATGTATATTTGATATGGATTATTGCAGGAGTATTATCCTTTGTATTCACTCTATCAAGAGGTGACTTAACTACACTTTTTCTTAAATAGCCTTCAGTATATCCTTGGCTAATACCATCATTGATAGCTTTATTTAAATCTCCATTAATATATACTTCATTTCCGATTTCAACAAAAACTATAGTAATACCAGTGTCTTGACACATAGGTACATTTTCACTTGCTGCTAGCTCATCATTTTCAATAATTTGTGATAAAATTTGCTTTGGTAAGCCTACTTCATCATTTATACATTTTTTAATTCTTGATAAAACATCTGACTCAATATAGGTTGCAGCTTCAATACATAGTCTTTTAACATTTTCGGTAATTATTTTAGTATCAATTGTTTTCATAATTTTTACCTCATTACGAATTATACACTTTCTTTTATTTATTTTAAATATTAAAATAAAAGATATTTAAAAAATAATATAAATATCATATAATATAAATGTTTTAGAGGTAGATAATATGAATGATAGATTTAATAGTTGGATTTCAGCTAAGAAAAATAAAAAAGTAGAAAATGATACAATTAAGCATGCAGATTTAAAAAGATTTTTAAATGATTGTAATGCCCTATTATTTCCTGGCTATGTAGATAATGTTAGCAATTTAGAATCATATATAGATCAAAAGGTAAATGATATTAAAATAGATTTAACAGTATTATTAAAATGTATTAATGATATTCAAGCCTTAAATGAATATTGTAATGATTATGAATGTGCTGTAGAATCATTTTTAAATAAGTTACCTGAATTAGAGGAATTAATTGAAACTGATATTCAAGCATTATTTGATGGTGACCCTGCGGCAAAATCAAAAAAAGAAATAATAATTTGCTATCCTGGCTTAAAGGCTATTGTAACATATAGATTAGCTCATATTTTATATGATATGAATATACCTATTTTACCACGTGCATTATCTGAATATGCACATTCAAAAACAGGTATAGATATCCACCCAGGTGCTAAAATTGGTCCATATTTCTTTATTGACCATGGAACTGGTATTGTTATAGGTGAAACAACAGAAATAGGCGCTCACGTTAAAATTTATCAAGGTGTTACTTTAGGTGCCTTATCATTATCTAAGGGACATGACTTATTTGGTAGTAAGCGTCATCCTACAATTATGGATAATGTAACAATTTATTCAGGTGCTTCAATATTTGGTGGAGAGACAATTATTGGAAAGAATTGTACAATTGGTTCAAGTTCTTATATTGTATCATCAGTAGAAGAGGATACAATTGTAACAATTAAAGGTCAAATTAAAAAGCATAAATAATCTAAGCGAGGAGCTATCCTCGCTTATTTTTCTAGATATTTTATTTGTAAAGTGATATAATTAACATATATTGGTTTGGGTGATAAGTATGAAAAAAAATAATAAAAATATTAGACAGCCATTAGATAGAGAAAGACCTGATTATGATAAAGGTCTATCATATTCTGATGTAGCTGTAAGAGTTGAAAAGGGATATCATAATAAAACTAGTAATGCGAATGAAAAAACAATTGGACAAATAGTATTTCATAATGTATTTACATTCTTTAATACTATTTTAATTATAATTGCATTAACATTTTTAATTTTCATTATTTATTTATATGCTTCAGGCAATGGTGAAGTAGTAAATAAGCATTTTGGTTTTTCTAAATTTGGTTTCTTAATCCCTGCGATTATGAATATTACAATAGGTACAATTCAAGAAATCCATGGTAAAAGAGTATTAGATAAGCTAAAGCTAGTTACAGAGGCTAAAACTAGAGTAATACGTAATAGTACTCCTGAAACAATTAACGCTAGCGAGCTTGTAATAGACGATATCGTATTTTTAAAGGCAGGAGAACAAGCAACTGCTGATTTTGAAGTAATTGATGGCTACGTACAGGTAGATGAATCAATGCTAACAGGTGAATCTGATTATATTAGAAAAAAACCAGGAGATATTATTTATTCTGGTTCATCTATAATTATTGGTGATGCAAAAGCTATAGTTATCGAAGTAGGCGATGAAACATTTGCTTCAACCTTATCTCATAAGGTTAAAGAAATGGAAAAGACAAAATCAGAGCTTATGACTGATATTATGAGAATAATGAAGGTTTTATCAGTTATTTTAGGCGTTGTTGCTATAACTATTGTTGCTACATTAATGTATAAGATATCACAACATGGTAATGATGAGGCATTATGGGAGGGCGTATTATCCTTAGATAGTCCTGTAACATGGGCAAGAATTATGATTACAGTTGGTTCATTTGCTGTAGGTATTATTCCTTCAGGATTAGTATTAACTACATCTGTAACATTAGCATTATCAATTGTATCTTTATCAAGAAGAAATACATTAATTCAAGAATTATATTCATTAGAAAATTTATCAAGAGTTGATGTTATTTGTCTAGATAAGACAGGTACATTAACAGATGGTACAATGAAGGTTGCAGAAGTAAAAAGATTTGTTCACTTAGAGGATGTTTATGATAATATTAGAAATCTTTTAGGTGCAAGTAAGAGTAAGAACGCAACAGCTGAAGCCCTATTTAATGAATTTGGTGAAAATGAAAATGTAGAATATAAAGAATTAATTCCATTTTCTAGTGAAACAAAATGCTCTGGATTAATTTATGATAATGGAGATAAATTATTATTAGGTGCTCCTGAATACTTATTAGATTCAGATGATTCAAGATTAAAAATTGTTAATGAAAAAGCAAGTGAAGGTAAAAGAGTATTAGCACTTAAATTAAATGATGAATTATTAGCATTATTTGTAATAGAAGATCAAATTAGACAATCAGCTAAGGGTACATTACAGTTCTTTAAAGAAAATGGTGTAACAGTTAAGATTATATCAGGTGATAATCCATTAACAGTTAGTAAAATAGCTGAAAGCTGTGGTGTAGAAAATTCAGATAAGGCAATTTCTTTAGAAGGTGTAGCATTAGATGCTATTCCACCACTAGTAGAAGAATATACAATTTTTGCAAGAGTCTCTCCTGAACAAAAGGAGGCTATAGTTGCAGCACTTCAAGCTAATAAGCATAAGGTTGCCATGACAGGTGATGGTGTTAATGATATTTTAGCCTTAAGAAAGGCAGATTCATCAATTACATTTGCAAAAGCTACTGATGCAGCAAAATCAGTTGCTGATGTTGTATTAATGGATAATGATTTTACTCATCTAGAGGCAGTAGTTGGTGAAGGTAGAAGAGTAATTGGAAATATTAGAAGAACAGCTACATTATTCTTAATGAAATCTTTAGCAATTGCATTACTTGCATTTGCATTAATACCTCTAAAAAAAGGTCAAATGTGGTATACAATTGAAAATGCATATATGCTAGAAGCAGCAGTAATTGGTACAGGTGGTTTCTTCTTATCACTTGAAGGAAGTAAGGTACCAATTAAGGGATCATTTATTAAAACAGTTATATCAAGAGCTATTGCATCCGCACTTTTAGTTGCGATTGCGGTATTAACTCCAGTACTTTTATGCGTTATTCCTTCTTTCTTTGGACAAGCTCCAATTATATATGAAGATAATGTTAGAACAATGATTTCTATCTTATTAACTTTAGCAGGATTAATTGTATTTGTAACAATGTGTTTTCCATTTACTAAATGGAGAGTATTTACATTAATATTAGTATTATTAACAGTTGGTGCTTTAGCATTTATGCTTCCAACATCTTATATTTGTGGTAGACCTACAGGTCCATCTATGTTTGGATATGATAGTTCTGTAGGCGAAACATTTATGGATAGTGTATTCATGAAAGAGTTTATGAGACCTTGGAATTGTGAATATGTTCAGAAATTCTTTGAAGATGCTCCAAATCATATTGTTACAGGAATTTTCTTCCTAGTGATGCTTCCTGTATTCTTTGGTGTTATGACATTTGTTAATAGGGTTGTTCTAAAAAATAATGCAAGCGAGCATGATAGTTTTATCAACAAACCAAAATTTGCAAAAGAAAGCAAAAAAGAACAATAAAATTCAAATATTATCTCAAAATGTGAATATTATTCGAAATATTACTTGAATTATAAAATTTTTGTAGTAAAATATAAATATAAACAAATAATATTACAATGGCGTATATAACAATACGCCTTTTTTGTTTATATAAGGATGGTGTTATTATGAAGCATACAAGATTATTAGAAGAATTAGATGAGGTTATAGATTTCATCGAAACTAAAAGTCCTAAGAGATTATCAAAGGAAAAGAAAAACCAAATGGTTAAGGATACATTAAAGAATTTTAATGAATATGTTTCTCCAGGCTGGTTAAAGTATAGAAAGAGTGTTTCTACTGATGATGCACTAGGGGCAATCTTGGAATGGACTGATGAAAACCAATATGTTTATGGCTTAAAGGGTGAAAAGTTTATTGATTGCTTAGGTGGATTTGGTATTTATACCTGTGGACATAGAAATGAAGAAATATTAGAGGTTGTTAAAGCTCAGCTTGAGCATCAAGCACTACATTCACAGGAGCTATTAGATCCATTAAGAGGTTATTTAGCAAAGGCTGTTGCTGAAATAACACCTGGTGATTTAAAATATTGTTTCTTTACAAATGGTGGTGCAGAGGCTGTTGAAATGGCATTAAAGCTTGCAAGAATCGCAACGGGTGGTAGATGGTATATTTCTACAGTTCATGCCTTCCATGGAAAATCTATGGGTGCCGTATCAGTTGGTGGTAAAAGTACATATAGAGTACCATATGCACCAATGGTTCAACAGGTAGTTCATGTCGAATATGGTGTTGCAGAAGATATTAGAAAAGCTATTTACAATTTAATTGAAGTTGGTGAAAAGCCAGCTGCAGTTATATTAGAGCCAATCCAAGGTGAGGCAGGAGTTATTGTTCCACCAGATGGATATTTAGCAGAAGTAAGAAAAATATGTGATGAAACAGGAGTAGCACTAATATTCGATGAAATTCAAACAGGTATGGGAAGAACTGGTACTATGTGGAGATGTGAAGCAGAAGGAGTTACACCTGATATTATGACATTTGGTAAGGCCTTTGGAGGAGGAATAATGCCAATTACAGGGATTATTTGTAGACCACATATGTGGACAAAGCAATTAGTAGATAACCCATGGCTATTAGGCTCTCCTACATTTGGAGGTAATCCTTTAGCTTGTAGTGCTGCTTTGGCAACTATTAGATATATGATTAAAAATGATGTACCAGGAATGTGTAAGAAAAAAGGTGTTTTATTAAAATCTGGTTTATTACAACTAGCAAATAAATATCCAGAAATTATTGAAGAGGTTAGAGGAGTTGGCTTAATGCTAGCTGTAGAATTTAAAGATACTAAATATGGATATCAGGTATCAAAGGGATTATTTAAAAGAAGAGTATTAACCGCAGGAACTTTAGTTAATGCTAAAACAATAAGGTTTGAACCATCAGTTTTAATAACAGAGGAGGATATTAAATCAGTTATTGAAAAAATGGATTTAGCCCTAGAGTGTACAAAGCGTGTATTTAATCTTTAATTACAATGGCGTAAAATAAAATTTACGCCATATTTTTTTAGGAGGGATAATATGGAATGGATGATGTATATTAATGGTAATTGGACAAAAGGTGAGCTTAAAAGGACATATGAAACCTTAAATCCATACGATGGATCACATCTAGCATATATTTATGAATCATCAGAAAAGGATGCTATTGATGCAATTAAGGCAGCAAAATATTCTTTTTATAATGATAGAACCTGGAGAGATATGGATTCTCAGACAAGAGGAGATATATTATTAAAAATTGCTGGTATTCTTGAAAGTAGAAAAGAAGAATTTGCCCGTCTTGAGGTTTTAGATAATGGAAAACCACTAAGAGAGGCAGAATGTGATGTTGATGATGCAGTTCATAATTTTAGATATTATGCATCATTAATTAAAGCCCCTTATGGTGGAGTTTATGATGTAAATGAAGGCTTTGGAAAAATGCATTCTTATACAGTTCATGAGCCTACTGGAGTCTGTGCTTTAATTACTCCTTGGAATTATCCATTATTAATGGGGGTATGGAAATTAGCACCAGCATTAGCGGCAGGAAATAGTGTAATTTATAAACCATCTCCATATTGTGTATTAACAAGCATTAAATTATTTGAAATATTTGATGAGGTTGGTATACCAAAAGGAGTATGTAATTTATTAATTGGTGGAGCTAATATAGGAAATGTTTTATCTAACTCTATGGATGTTGATATGATTACATTTACAGGTTCTACTAAGGCTGGACAAATGGTTATGAAGAATGCTGCAGCAAATGTAAAAAAAATAGGCTTAGAGCTAGGTGGTAAATCACCAAATGTAATATTTGCTGATGCAGATTTAGAAGGTGCTGTTGAATGGGCAATGCTTGGAATATTTTTAAACCAAGGACAAATATGCAGTGCAGGATCTAGAATTTTAGTTGAAGAATCATTTCATGATAAATTTGTAAATAGATTAGTTGAGCGTGCAAATAATATTACCTTAGGAAATCCACTTGATAATCCTGATATGGGGCCTATTGTAAATGAAATACAAATGAATAGAGTTCTAGATTATATAGAAGCAGGTAAAAAAGAAGGAGCTAAATGTATTCTAGGTGGATATAGATATACTGAAGGTGAATGTAAAAATGGTTATTTCATTAAGCCTACAATTTTTGACGATTGTAGTAGTGAAATGAAGATTGTAAAAGAAGAAATATTTGGCCCTGTAGTAACAATTCAAAAATTTAAAACAGAAAAGGAAGCAATTGATATGGCAAATGATTCACCATATGGACTTGCAGGAGCAGTATTTACAAGTGATGGTTCTAGAGCGTTAAGAGTAATTAAAGAAATAAGAGCTGGAATTACTTGGATTAATTGTTACAATCCATGCTTTAACGAAGCACCTTGGGGTGGATATAAAATGAGTGGTATAGGTAGAGAATTAGGAGTTAAGGGCTTAGAGGAATACCAAGAAATTAAACAGATTAATATTAATTTAAATCCAGGTATAGTTGGATGGTATAAGAACTAAGGGGGAATTAATATGTTAAAAGATGAGTTACCAAAAATAATAACAAATAAATTACCAGGCCCTAAATCAAAAATTGTTATAGAAAATAGAGAAAAATATATTCCTAATGCGATAGGTTCAATTTATCCTTTAACTATAAAAAGAGCTGAAGGTGCTATTGTAGAAGATTTAGATGGTAATAAGTTTTTGGATTTTATTGGTGGTGTAGGTGTTCTAAATATTGGATATAGTCACCCTGAAATAATAGAGGTTGTAAAAGAACAATCAGAAAAATATTTTCATGCTATGTTTAATACAATGACTCATGAAGGCTATGTTAATCTAGCAAATAAATTATGTGAATTAGCACCTGTTAAGGGGAAAGATAAAAAAGCTTATTTTGCAAATTCAGGAGCTGAAGCTGATGAAAATGCAGTAAAAATAGCTAAAGCATATACAAAAAGACCTAATATAATTGTATTTTCAGGTGCATTCCATGGAAGAACCCATTATACAATGGCTATGACCTCAAAAAAGGCATATGCAAAGGGAATGGGACCTTTAGCAGATGGTGTCTATAGAGCAAAATTTCCATATTATTATAGAGCACCAAAAGATATGAAGGAATCAGATTATCTTAAATATTATATTAATAGTATTTATGATATTTTTGAAGAATGTGCAGATCCGTCTACCTTTGCAGCGATAGTTGTAGAACCACTACAAGGAGAAGGTGGATTCATTCCCGCCCCAATTGAATGGGTAAAGGAGCTAAGAGCTATTTGTGATAAATATGGTATTTTATTAATTGTAGATGAAGTACAATCAGGTATTGGAAGAACTGGAAAAATGTTTTGTTCAGACTATTGGAAAGAAGCAGGAATTGAACCAGATATTCTAACCTGTGCAAAATCAATTGCTGCAGGTATACCATTATCTGCTATAGTCGCATCAAAAGAGATAATGGATTCAGTTGCACCAGGAGTAATTGGTGGTACCTTTGGTGGAAATCCTCTTGCTTGTAGCGCAGCTTTAAAGGTAATTGAAATAATTAAAAGAGATAATTTATTAAATAGAAGTTTAGAAATTGGTAAAATTGTAACTAAAAGATATAAAGAAATGCAGGAAAAATATGAAATTATTGGTGATGTAAGAGGCATTGGGGCAATGATAGGAATTGAATTTGTTAAAGATAAAAAAACAAAGGAACCAGCACCTGAGCTTACTAAAAAAATAATACTAGAATGTGCAAATAATGGGTTATTAGTAGAAGGAGCTGGTACATATAATAATGTAATTAGATTCCTTGCTCCATTAGTAATTTCAAATGCCCAGTTAAATGCTGGTTTAGATATAATAGAAAATGCTATTAAAGTATGTATTAAATAATAGATATTAATAAGCATTTTGAAGTGGTATAAATTTAGTAAAAAAATTAAAAAAAATATATTGCATATTTGAAAATAAAGTATATAATAATCGCATAATATATTAAAAATAAATATATTGCATTTTGGGGAGTTAAGGTAAATTCCAGTTACAAGCCAAGAGAAAATTAAAATTAATTTTTGGAAGAAAGGAAGAAAAGCATTGCTTTTCAATTGGTAAATTGAGTTGAAACAACCAATTATCGAGCTTCACAACATAGTTAAGTACTATGGTGAAAACTGCGTCGTTGATGGTATTAATTTAACTATCTACGAAAACGAGTTTGTAACACTTTTAGGTCCTTCAGGATGTGGTAAAACAACCACTCTAAGAATGATCGGCGGATTTGAGTATCCAAATTCAGGAGAAATAATCGTTAATGGAAAAATTATTAATGATCTTCCAGCTTATGCTAGACCAGTTAATACAGTATTCCAAAGATATGCATTATTCCCTCATCTTAACGTCTACGAAAACGTAGCATTTGGTTTAAAAAATATCGGTAGAAAAGGATTAATTGAATTCTATGGCGGTATTGATAAGCTAACAGAAGAAACTTTAGCTGAAAAGACAAGAGTCGGAGCTAAAAATCCAGATAGATGCAATTATTTTGACATCAATAAAACAATTAAAAGACACATTGATAAGGATGTTAGAGCAGCCTTAGAAATGGTTAATCTATCAGGCTTTGAACAAAGAAAGATAGATAAAATCTCAGGTGGTCAGATGCAGCGTGTTGCTATAGCACGTGCTATCGTATTAAAACCAAAGATTCTATTATTAGATGAACCACTTTCAGCTCTTGATCATAAGCTAAGAGTAAATATGCAATATGAATTAAAGGAAATGCAAAGAGATCTAGGTATTACTTTCATTTTCGTAACTCATGATCAAGAAGAAGCTATGACTATGTCTGATAGAATCATCGTTATGAAGGATGGTAAAATCGAACAATTAGGTACACCAAAGGATATTTATAACGAGCCTAACAATCGTTATGTTGCTAACTTCATTGGTGAATCAAATATCTTTGATGGTGTTTATTTAAAGAAGAATTTAGTTCATTTCTTAGGAACTGATTTTGATGTAGTAGGTTATGAATTTGAAGATGGAGAAGCAGTAGATGTTGTTATACGTCCAGAGGATTGGGATGTTGTACCTCTTGAAAAGGCAAAGGTTATTGGCCATGTTAATTCATCTGTATTCAAAGGAGTTCATTTTGAGCTTTTAGTAAACATCGAGGGTAAAGAATACAAGGTTCATACTTACGAGGATGTTAAAACTGATGAAAATGTTGGATTATCAGTTGACCCTTATGAAATTTGTTTGATGAAGGTTGATGGATCATGCAAAAAACTAGTTCCAATAAAATAATCCCTCCTCATCAAGTTTCACATCACCTAGATAGAATGGCTAGACCATACTTATATTGGTTATACGTACTTGCTTTGGTACCAGTATTAGTTATGGCATTCCTTATGTTTGTTGATTCAGAAGGTATATCATTAGGTGGAATGGAAGCAACAATAACAAATTTCACAATCCTAACAGAAAAATCAACACTAGTTGCATTTTTAAATTCAATTAAATATGCATTTATAACAACTGCAATATGTATTTTCTTTGGTGTATTAATTTCATATTCATTATATAAATCAAAGATTAAAAATAAATATTTAGTTTTATTGTTATTAATATTACCTATGTGGACTAATTTCTTATTAAGAATTAATGCCCTAGCTTCAGTATTTAAATCTGAAAATATCCTATCTTCAATTTTAGGATTTTCATTCCCTAGTATTATAGGTACAGATTTTGCAATTATTCTAGGTATGGTATTTACATACCTACCATTCATGGTATTACCTATTTATACATCTTTAGAAAAGATTGATCCATTATTACATGAAGCAGCATTAGATTTAGGATTAACTGAAACTAAGAAATTCTGGAAGGTAATCCTACCTCTAGCATCGAAAGGTATTGTATCTGGTTCAATTATGGTATTATTACCATGCTTATCAGGATTTGCTATACCTAAGATTTTAGGTGATGGTAATATTCTATTAATTGGTAATATTATTGAACAAAAGTTCGTAAATATGAACTACAACCAAGGTTCAATACTTGCGATTGTAATATTAATTATCATATTAGGTTCTATCCTAATTATTAACAAAGTTGATAAGGAAGGAGAGACACTAATCTAATGGAAACAAAAGAATTAAACGAAGTAGTAGAAAATAAACCATATGATCCTGATGATTACCATAGAGCAACATTAGAAGAATATGGCTATAAGGAGCATAAGGTTTTAAAGATTATATGGAAGGTTATTAGTATTCTTTTATTAATCTTTGCTATATTTATGCTATATTATTCAATTATTATAATTGCTATACAATCATTTAATGCTTCAGATTCAACAACTGAATTTGCAGGCTTTACATTTGACAATTATGCCAATATGTTTGGTAAGAGAATTGTTAATGAATCAATATTAAATACTTTTAAAACAAGTATTATCGCTACAGCTATTGCAACAGTATTAGGTACTTTAGTTGGTGTAGGTATTTATTATTTACCTCCAAAGGTAAAATCAAGAATATTATTATTAAATAATATCCCACTATTAAATGCTGATATTGTTACAGGTATTTCATTAATGCTTATTTTCTCATTATTCTTACCTTTAAATAAGCATTTGTTCGGATTCTGGACAATATTAATTGCTCATATTTATTTCATATTCCCATATATTATCTTATCAGTTGTTCCTAAGATGAAAGAAATAGACCCTAACCTATTAGATGCATCTTTGGATTTAGGTGTTAGACCTATCAAATCTGTATGGAAGGTAATTATTCCTGCAATTAAAGGTGGTATTTTCTCAGGTATGGTATTAGCATTTACAATATCATTTGAGGATTTCGTTGTTGGCTATTTCACAACTGGTAATGGTTATAATACTTTATCTATTTGGATTTACTCATCTATTGGTAGAAAATCATTATTCCCTGGTGTTTATGCCTTTTCAACAGCATTAACAGTTGTTATGATTGTTGCTATTATTCTATATAATGTATTAAAGAATAGAATAGTTATGCAAAAGGCTAAAAAGGAAATTAGAAAAGCAACAGGAGGTAAGAGATGATGAAAAAGAGATTAACATTTATTTTACTTTCTATCTTTATGATTTTCTCAATGACTTCATGCTCACAAAGAATGACATTGTTATTTTTAAACTGGGGTGAATATATTGATGAATCACTACTTGACGCATTTGAAGAAAAATATAATTGTAATGTTTTAATGGACTTAGGAGAATCTAATGAAATATTCTATTCTAAGGTATTTGCAGGTACTACAGTATATGATGTAGTATGTCCAAGTGACTATATGGTTATGAAAATGTATAAAAAGGATTTAATTAGAGAAATTGATTTCTCTAGATTAAATAATTATGATCCTGTAGATAATATCAGAGATGGTGTATTATCAATTAGAGAAGATATGATTGCTGGTACTGATGAAAACATTACTAATTATTATGTTCCATACCTATGGGGTACATGGGGTATAATGTATTCAACATTAAAGGAAGGCCTAGAGGATGCAGTTGTAAACTCTGATAGTGCATGGGCATCATTATTTGATAGAAATTCTCTACCTAGTGATATAAAGGTTGCAATGTATGATTCACATCAACATGCATATTATGCAGCATGTAGATATTTAGGCTTAGATCCATCAATTGAATTACCTCAATCAAGATTAGATGAAATTAGAAAGCTTGTTGAAAAAATGGGCTACAATGCTTGGGGTACTGATTCAATTAAAAAGGATATCGTAGCTGGAAACATTGATGTAGGATTTATGTGGACAGGTGACTTCTTATATTATTATGCAGAACAAGCTGCTGCAAGAGTAGTAAAAGCTTATATAGAAGGAAAAATCACTGAAGAAGATTTTGAACCAATGCTAGAAGCAATTACTGATTCTAATGTAAGAAAATATAAGAATATCGAAATTGGCTTTGATATTTATATTCCTGAAGATACAATTGCATTTTGTGATAATTTAGTTATTACTAAGGATTCATCACCAGAAAAAGAGGATTTAATCTATAAATTTATCGATTTCATGTGTGCTGAAGAAGTTTATATTAATGAAACAGAAGAAAATGGTAAAGAGGCAGCAAGATTATCATTATTGGCAGATGAAGTAGCTGAAGAAACTGAAGCAGTAGATGAAGAAAATATTGTATATCCTGCTAACGCAAATACACAATATGTATGCTACGATTCACCATTTAAAACAATCTATTCTGAAATATTAGATTTAGCTGTATCTGAAGATACTACATCTTTATTCACTAAAGAAGCAGCAGATGAAGCAAAGGCATCAACTAATCCATATGATTCAGATATTTACTGGGCATTTTATAACTATGCTTTATCAAAAGCATTCGATAAATATTATCCTGAAAATGGTAAGAAAGGCTCAATACTTGGCTGTTTCGAAAGAAAGTATGTTAATTTAATTAACAATACATTTAATAACGCAAGAGCGTAAATAGTAAAACGATAGTGTAAAAGCTATCGTTTTTTGTTTAATTTATAGAATTAATTTGGTATAATCAAAATAGTGGAGGCGATTCTATGATTAATTTCCATAAGCTAGGCTATTTAGATTTAAGAAAATTGAAAACTTTTATAGATTCAAAGAGCTTTTGGCTACATACATATAACCCTAATTGGTTATTTTTATGGTCTGATTTATATAAGCCAGAGATATCTTTTACAAATGATTTTATCTATATTAGATTTTTAATGCCTGATATTGGTATGTGCTACTTTCCACCATTTGGTAATGGTGATTTAGCTAAGGGTATTGAAATAATGAGGGATGATGCAAAGGAAAATGGATATGATTTCTATATTGCACCTATATCTGAAGAATATAAATTTGATTTCATGAATTTAGGTATTAAAATCCATGAAAATGAGCAATTTAATTCATATATCTATCAAGCAGTTGATTTATCTATTTATTCTCAATCAAAACTTAAAAAGAAAAGACAAGCAGTAGATGAATTTAGAAGAACATATAAAAATGGCTTTGTAAAAATGATCAATAAGGATGAATTTCCACAGGTATTAGAATTTATGAATGATTGGAATGTAAAGGTTCAATCTGATTCAGTAGATAATTCATTCTTTGCAAAGCTTAATATGATTAAGCAAGCTATGGAGCATTTATATGAGCTTGATATTATCGCATTAGAATTATCTGATGGTGAAAAGATAATAGGTATTCTAATAGGAACATTAATGAATAATGAAGGATGTGTTCATGCTTTAATTACTATACCTGGTATAAAGGGTGCTGAAGAAGAATTATTATCTTCATTCGCAAGAACAGTTCAAGCTAATGTAAAATATATTAATTTAGAAAGTGATAAAGGTAGTAAGGAATTAAGAAAGAATAAAGAATCTTATTGTCCTAATAGACAAGAAAAATTCTATGCTACTTTTAGTTTATAATTATGAAAAAGAAAAAAGATAGAGCTAAGTATCTTTGGTATACAGTTGCTATTGGCGTATTAATCATATTTGCCTTAATAATCTTAAGCTCAATATTAAATATTGGCGAAAGATTAAGAAATATATCAATATTTTTAGAAATAGGCTTTTATGCATTGGTAGTATTAGTAATATTATTAGCTATAGTTAGACCAATTGTAATTATTGTTAAAAGTCCTTCATTATCAATTATTACAACAACTGATAAACATACAAAACAAGCTTTTTCAATTTATAAGAAGGTAGCTAAAAATATAATTAAAAATAATGAACTACCATCTGATGAAGTTTTAATGCTTACTAATTATAGAAAAAATGAAGAATTATTAGTTAATTTAAATTATGTTTTTGAAAAATCTATTCGTAAGCAAATAAATAAAATAATAATTAAAAAAGCTAAAGTAGTAATGATTTCAACCGCAATCTGCCAATCAGCTAGATTTGATATGGCAACTACATTTACAGTTAATCTAAATATGATTAAAGATATTGTAGAGGTATGTGGATTTAGACCATCAATGAAAAACCTATCTAAGCTTACAGTAAATGTATTTACAACAGCTCTAATAGCTGAAGGATTAGATAATTTAACTATCAATGATGTCTTACCTAGAACTGCAGCAAATACAATTGCAGAAATTCCTATGCTTGGTAAGGCAATTGATGGTATAATGGATGGTGTTGCGAATGCATTATTAACTATTAGAATAGGCTGTGTCGCAAGAAGATACCTATATTCTGATGGTAATGTAGTAACAAAAGAGGATATAAGGAAGAATGCTTATAAGGAAGCTGTTATAATATTACCTATGGTATTAGCAGAGGCAGTAAGCTTTTTTCCTAAGAAAATATTAAAATTCTTTATAAAGAAAGATAATGGAAATGAGGTAGTAGAATATGGAGAATGATAATAAGGATTTAAATCAGGCACCACAAATGCCTGAATCAATATGGGCAGATGGCATCCCACAAAATTTAGAAGAAAAGGATAAAATCACTCAAGAACAATTACACGCTATGGCAGTAGATTATATTACTAAAAATATAATCCTACCAAAAGGATTTAAGATTGAACCAGGATTCCCAAGAAAGGATTTCCCTAATATTATATGTAAAAGAGATGGAACTATTTATGCAATAGTAGTATTCCCATCAGTTTATCCTAATTTCGTAGCTATTAATGATGAATTTAGACTAAAAATTATGGATTTATGTAAAAAAATGGAAGCAGATGTTAATAAAACTAGAAAGGAAAAAGAACAACCTGAAACAAAGATTGTAGCATTATTCGCACCAGTTGGTTATAAATCAATTGATGAAGAAAGAGCTAATGCACAATTAGTTTTAAGAGGAGATGTATTTAAAACATCATTCCCAGGATTTGTTGTTTTAACTGATGCAAAGCATCAAGATCCAGCTCCTGTAAATAATGAATTATTTAGACCATAATAATAGAAATAGCCCTTGCGTTATGCAAGGGCTTTATTTCTTTTCTCAATCTTTTTAATTTGTTTTTTTCTTTTTTTATATCTATGCTTAATAGCATAATCATGTGCTGCAGCCTTCTTATCCATTCTAACAATTAACCAGCCGTATCTAGTATGTGGTGGAACAAATGTAACAGGCCACATATGATGTAATATCATATCCTTTTCATATTTGTTTAAATCTTTATAAACAGCACTAGCATTCTTAAAACTTCTTTTTGGATGTACGAAGCAATGCCTAATATGAGGATTACCCTTTAGGTGCCAATCATATAAATAATAATCATGAAGTAGGGCACCACGAAGAAGTGTTCTTAAATCATATTTTTCTGGATGCTTTAGGTAATGAAGGTAGCATAGGTATGCAACTCTAATTGAATGCATATAAGCATTAGTATATCTATGATGCTTAATATTTTTCATTGATTGATAATCATCAGTTTTGATTATATCTTTTATTAAATCATAAAATTCATTTTTCATTATGCCACCTCCTTATATTTATATCTTATTATACTACAAAAATATGATATATTGCTAAATTATATTTTTTATAATATAATGATAATAGTGAAATTGGGTGATAAAGTGCATATATTAGGTTTAATAATATCAATATTCTTTTACATTTCATTAATAATTATTCTAGGCTTATATGTTTATAATTTTATATTTAAGAACTATAAACAGGCAAATTCATTGCTGATGATATTGTTTCTACATGGCTTAGTAGTAATAATGGCATTATCATGGGCATTAATATTAATGTCTGGTGGCTATGGTGTAATCTTAGAATTATATGTAAATAATGATTATTCATGGCTATTATTTGTCTTTATTCCTATATTAGCATTAATTATAATAATTGACCAATTCACTAAAAGACATATAGAGACAAGTAAAAATACAATATTTTTAATTGGTAGATTTTTATTACCTGTATTTGTGGTATTAATAATATCTGCAGCTACATTTTTAATTTATTCAAATTGTAGTTATTTCGTATATTTATCCCTATAGGAGAAAAAAACGTTTTCAAGCGTTAATAATCTTATAGGGATTATTTATTATAATTTTAAATTATAGTAAAATAAAAAAGTAATATTTAAAAAGGTTAGGTAAATGATATGAATGCTATTTTATCTGTTGTAGGTAAGGATACAGTTGGTATTCTTGCAAGTGTAGCACAAAAGTGTGCACTACATAAGGCTAATGTTAATGATGTAACTCAAACTATCATTGATAATTATTTTGCAATGTTCATGGTTATCAATATTGATAAGCTTGATATTGAATTCAATGATTTCGTTGATGAATTAGTAAATTTAGGTAAAGAAAAGAATCTTGAAATTCATGTAATGCATGAAGATATTTTCAATTTAATGCATAAGATTTAATTTGAGGTGAATCATGTATACAAATAATGAAATAATGGAAACAATCAAGATGATTCAAGAGGAAAACCTAGATGTTAGAACAATAACAATGGGTATCTCTTTAATCGATTGTATGGATACAGATATTAATAAATCTTGTGAAAAGGTTTATAATAAAATTTTTAATTACGCAAAGGATTTAGTTAAAACTGGTGATGCTATATCTAAGAAATATGGTATTCCTATCGTAAATAAAAGAGTAGCAGTAACACCTATATCAATGCTTGTTGGTGTATCTGGTGGAGATCCTGTATTATATGCTAAAACATTAGATAAGGTTGCTAAAGCTATTGGTATTAATTTTATTGGTGGCTATAGTGCTTTAGTACAAAAGGGTTTTGCACCTGGAGATAGAGAATTAATTGAATCTATCCCAAGAGCTTTAGCTGAAACTGATTTAGTATGCTCAAGTGTAAATGTAGGCTCAACAAGAGCTGGTATTAACCTTGATGCAGTAAAAATCATGGGTCAAAAGGTTAAAGAAGCAGCAGAAATAACTAAAGATAGAGAATGTATTGGTGCATCTAAGCTTGTAGTATTCTGTAATGCAGTAGAGGATAACCCATTTATGGCAGGTGCCTTCCATGGCGTTGGTGAAGCTGATTGTGTTATCAATGTTGGTGTATCAGGTCCTGGTGTTGTTAGAGCTGCTTTAGCTAAAGCTCCAAAAGACGCTCCTATATCTGATATAGCTGAAATAATCAAGAAAACAGCATTTAAGGTTACTCGTATGGGTCAGTTAGTAGGTGTTGAAGCATCTAGAATGCTAAATGTACCATTTGGTATTGTTGACCTATCTTTAGCCCCAACTCCAGCAGTAGGAGATTCAGTAGCTCATATCCTAGAAGAAATTGGTCTTGAACAATGTGGTGCTTGTGGTACTACAGCTTGTCTTGCAATGCTAAACGACGCAGTTAAAAAGGGTGGCGTTATGGCATCATCTAGAGTAGGTGGACTTTCTGGTGCATTTATACCTGTATCAGAGGATGCTGGTATGATTGCTGCAGCAGAATCAGGAGCACTTACTATTGAAAAACTAGAAGCAATGACTGCAGTATGCTCTGTAGGTCTTGATATGATAATTATTCCTGGTGATACAACAGCTGAAGTAATCTCTGCATTAATTGCTGATGAAGCAGCAATTGGTATGATTAATTCAAAAACTACAGCAGTAAGAGTTATTCCTGCAGTAGGTAAAAAAGCAGGAGAAACTGTTAATTTTGGTGGTTTATTAGGATATGGTCCTATTATGAAAATATCAAAGGTTAAGCCTGATGTATTCGTAAATAGAGGTGGACAAATCCCTGCCCCATTAAATAGCTTAAAGAACTAGTATATTATTTAACTCGTTAATTTTGATATTTAACGAGTTTTATTTTTTATCATTAAAAAAAGACCTATTCGGTCTTTAATTTCCATTTTCTATATAATTCAATTATTAATATTATAATTAAATAAATAATAAAATATATTGCATATAGAAGTGGTGCATATAAAATAGTTCCATCTATTGCTGGCTTATTTATATAAAATGCATAAGGTGAATTATATAATGCAATTACTAAATATCCTAAAGCTATACATAAAGAAATCATTATAGGCTGTATCCATATTTTTTTAATGGATAATCTTATATATTTATATATAAATGCCATTATTATAAAAAATAATGATAATGAATGATGAATTAATGTTAAAAATGTAGGTAAATAAAATATTGTAGGACCATCATTTAAATAATCAGGCATAAGTGTCGCAAGTATCCCTCCTGCAATAACTATTAGCCATGTACCATGAAGCAATATATTATCCCTTTTTAAGAATAATAAGCCAATAGAAGTAATTAAAGAAGCTAGGGCACAAAATGAATCAGGTATCATATATAATACATTATTATGCTGAAAGCATGTAGCTATTCTACAATTAATAATTACAATAAAACCAATAAGCCCAAAGATATGAAACATTAAATTAATACTTTTTTCATCTTTTATTTTTAACTTTAATATTATACCTACAATTACTAAAATAATAGTAGAAATAATAACATATGATAAATGCTCTAAACCAAAAACTTTAATATTATTTTCTAAATACATAATATAAATTAAACTCCAAATTGCTTTAAAAATTCATTCCAATATTTTAAATATTCTTCATGCTCTAATACATCTAAATTAGATATATTTTTAATATTATTTTCTTTAGCTATATATACAAAATCAGGTATATATTCTTCATAATTCTTAATATATACATTAACCATTTTTATATAATTTTGATTTAGGGCATATAATCTTACATGACCATCTAATAGGACATATTCACCATTAATTATAGCTACTGGAAGAAAAATATTATCTTCATCAAAATTATTATCTATTTTATCTAATACATCCTTATCAATAAAGAATTTAGAAGGTTGAATTATTTTAATTGGTAATTTAAATGTATAAACATAATCAAATTCTTCAAAATAAGAATTATCCTTAGAATATATTTTATTAACATATGGATAATTCTTTTTTATTATTTTAGAGGCTTCTTCAATATATTTATAATCATTTGCATTAACTATAACATCCTGTCCATTAATAATAAATTCATAAATAATATTATCTATAGTTATTTTAATTATTTCATTTTTATCATAAAATGATTCAATTTTAGTTTCCATAATCTCACCTTTAGAATTATTCAATTGTATTTATACCACATTTATGATAAAATTAATAGTAAATTATGAGTAAACTCATAATGGGAGTTATTATGAAGATTTATAATGATTATGAAAAAAATTTATCTTTATATGAATCTATTACTAGAAGTAGAAAAAGATCTGTTTATTTTTATTTTATAATTGCATCTATTTTTGCTATATTTTTATTCTTTTGTCCTAAGGTATGGTATTTCTATGCTATATTTGGAATACTTGCAGTAGGCTTTTATGGACTTATGGCATTTACAATTTATTATTTATATTTTTATCCTAAAAAGATTAAAATATTTGAAGAAATATTAGAGGATTATAGGGAAAATAAAATAATAAAGGAATTAAATAGAAGAGGATTAAAAAAGGATAACCTAGATTGTGTAATATCACCATATAGATATATAAGAATAGCTTATATTCAAAATGATAATATTTATAGTGAGGTTAGAATAGAATCAACAAGACATGGTTATAGTACATTACTTACACCAGATTTTGTTAAAAATTATTCTAAAAAGGTAATAATAACTAATTTTAGAAATAATGGAAAATTCAAATATATTGATAATAAAAAGGAATTATCTAAAAAAGAGTTTTATAATTGGACAGCAGAAATCTTTAAGGATATTAATTTAATTGAACCATTAAATAATTCTTTAAATGAATTTCTAGATGTTAATAAAAATGATAACAATTAGGAGGATTTATCATGAATGAGATAGTAAGAGAAAAAATATTAAGAAATCTTGAAACTAATAGCCGTATTGATCTACACGATTTAGCTATTATGCTAGGAATCGAAGAGGCGGAACTCGCGAATGAAATCCAAAAGATGGAAGATGAAAAAATTATTTGTGGTTATACTACATTAATTAACTGGGATAATACATCTAAAGAAATTGTTACTGCATTAATTGAAGTAAAGGTTACACCACAAAGAAATCAAGGCTTTGAAATGCTTGCAGAAAGAATTTCAAAGTTCCAAGAGGTAACAAGCTGTTATCTAATGAGTGGTGGATTTGATTTTATGGTTTTAATTGAAGGTAAATCAATGAAGGAAGTAGCTAAATTTGTATTTAATAAATTATCTACCCTAGATTCAGTATTATCTTCATCTACACATTTCGTCCTAAAGAAATACAAGGATCATGGTGTTTCACTTGTAAGTGAAGAGGATGACGATAGAATGATGGTGAGTGCATAATGCGTGATTTTCTATCTAAAAAGGTAGTTGAAATTAAGCCATCAGGCATTAGAAAATTCTTTGATATCGCATCAGAAATAAAGGGCGCTATCTCACTTGGAGTTGGTGAACCTGATTTCGATACACCATGGCATATTAGAGAAGAGGGTATTTATTCACTAGAAAGAGGTAAAACTCATTATACATCTAATTCTGGTTTAAAGGAATTAAGAACTGAAATAGCTAAATACCAAAAAAGAAAATTTGATACAGTATATGATCCACTAAAGGAAATATTAATTACAGTTGGTGGTAGTGAAGCAATAGATATCGCCTTTCGTGCAATGCTAGAGCCTGGTGATGAGGTAATTGTTACAACACCATGCTATGTATCATATGAGCCTTGTGTTATAATGGCTGGTGGTATTCCTAAGGTAATTAATCTAAAAAATGAAAATGAATTTAGATTAACTAAAGAAGAATTATTAGAGGCAATAACACCAAAAAGTAAAATTCTAATTATGAATTTCCCTAATAACCCTACTGGAGCTATTATGGAAAAGAAGGATTTAGAAGAAATAGCTAAGGTATGTATAGAACATGACTTATTTGTAATAAGTGATGAAATATATGCTGAATTATCATATTTCACACCTCATGTATCTATCGCAAGTCTACCAGGAATGAAGGAAAGAACATTATTAATTAATGGCTTTTCTAAGGCATTCGCTATGACAGGCTGGCGTCTAGGCTATGCATGTGGACCTGAATATTTAATTAAACAAATGACAAAAATACATCAATTCACAATTATGTGTGCACCTACAGCGAGCCAATATGCCGCAGTTGAAGCCCTAAAAAATGGTGACGATGATGTAATCAGTATGCGTGAAAGCTATGATGAAAGAAGAAGATATGTCTTATATCGCCTAAATGAAATGGGACTACCTTGCTTCGAACCAAAGGGAGCCTTCTACCTATTCCCTGATATTAGACAATTTGGTATGTCATCAGATGATTTCGCACTAAAATTATTAAATGAAAAAAAGGTAGTAGTAGTACCTGGTAATGCCTTTGGTGAATCAGGTAATGGTTTTATAAGAATTTCTTATGCTTATTCTATTGATAATTTAAAAATAGCATTAAATAGAATAAGTGAATTTATTAATGAACTTAAGAAATGATCATAATGGACTCTTTAATTAGAGTCCATAATTTTTTGTCTTGATTAAATATATTTTAAGTATTAAAATATACGAGGTGATAATAATCTATGGAAAAATATGAAGTAAATAAATTTATCGAAGATACTAAAATTAGATTAAATGATATTTATGACGCACTATGTATTAAAGATAAATTGCCAATTTATGAAAAATTAAAAAAAGAATCAGAGGATGCCACTTTTTGGAATAATCCTGATAATGCCAAAAATGTTATTTCTAAAATGAATAGTCTAAATAAAGATATTACTGATTATAATAAAGGCTTAACTATGTATAATTCTATAGTTGATTCTAAAGATGATGCCTTTTCAGATCCTGAAATGTTTGAAATATTAACAGACGAAATAAAGGAATTAGAAAAATATTTAGAGGAATTAGAAAATAGAACTCTATTATCTGGTAAATATGATGTGAATAGTTGTATTTTAGAATTCCACCCAGGTGCTGGTGGTACTGAATCAATGGACTGGGCTTCTATGCTATTTAGAATGTATCAAAGATTTGCTCAAAATATGAATTATAAATTTGAAATAATTAACTATGAAATGGGCGATGAGGCTGGTATTAAATCAGCATCAGTAATTATTTCAGGTGAATATGCATATGGTATGCTAAAATCTGAAAAGGGTGTTCATAGATTAGTTAGAATTTCTCCTTTTGATTCAAACAAAAGACGTCATACATCATTTTGTAGTATCGATGTAACTCCAGAAATCGAAGATGCAGAAGATATTAAAATAAATGATGAGGACATTAGAATTGATACTTACCTTTCATCAGGTCATGGTGGTCAAGGTGTTAACACAACCTATTCAGCAGTAAGAGTAACACACCTACCTACAGGTATAGTAGTAACCTGTCAAAATGAAAGAAGTCAATTAAAAAATAAAGATATATGTCTAAAGGTATTAAGATCTAAATTAATGGAATTAGAATTAAAAAAGCGTGATGATGAAATGAAATCATTAAAGGGTGAACAAACAAATATTAATTTCGGTAGCCAAATTAGATCTTACGTATTCACTCCATACACATTAGTAAAGGATCACAGAACAGACTATGAGGTTGGTAATGTTCAAGCAGTAATGGATGGAGATTTAGAAGGCTTTATGTATAGCTATTTAAAAAAGCTTGCAGGTGGTAGTAATGGATGCAGTAATAAATAAAATAAATAAACATAATAAAAAGAAGAGATTAATTCAATATTTATTCATAACACTAGGGGTAACATTAGTTGATATAGGATTTTATTTCTTCTTAGACCCAGCCAAAATAGTAATTGGTGGTACTATGGGTTTATCAATTTTAATAACACCATATATAACAAGTGTATTACCTTGGTTTACTAATTCAATTTTCTTATTTATAGTAAATACATTTGCCCTAATATGCGGATTAATATTTTTAGGTAAGGACTTTTTCTTAAAAACTATTTATGCGACTATAATAAGCCCTGCAATAGTATTCGTTTTTGAAAAAATATTTGATCCTACATTCTTTTTCTATAATAATCCAATAACTGAAGTAGAAGGCAAAATAACAGCTCTAATTGTAGGTGTAGTCCTATTCGGTCTTGGTGTAGGTATAGCTCTTAAAAATGATGGCTCAACAGGTGGAATGGATGTATTCCAAAAAATAATATCTAAATATATGCATGTACCTATTAGTATAAGTATGTATTTAACAGATTGGACTATCGTATTTATCGCTGGCTTCTTTAATGAAGCAGGATTTACATATCATTATCAATTATCTTCAGTATTATTCGCATTTATAGGTGTATTTATTGAAGCGTATATAATTGATGTAATCTGTCTATCAGCAAGATCTAGAAGAACATTATATGTTATTACAAATCATCCAAATGAAATAAAGGAATTCATTTATAAGGAATTAGATAGAGGTGTAACATTCTCTAATGTTACAGGAGCATATTCTGGTGAAAATAAAACAATGGTTATTTGTACAATGGATAAAAATGAAGCCTACAGAATTACTTCAGATATAATGAAACTAGACCCTGACGCATTCATGTTTGTTACATCATGTAAGGAAGTAAGAGGAGAATATGATAAACGAGGATTATTATGATTGTAAAATCATTAAAAAGAATTGGGAAAACAAATAAATATAATGTAATAATTGATGATAATACCTATAAATTTAATGAAAATATTATCGTTAATTATCGCTTAGTAAAGGGTAAAGAAGTAACAGAAGATATTTTATCTAAAGCGATAAAAGAAAATGATTATGACACATTATATTTAAAAGCTGAAAGGTATACAATTACATATAGAAAAAGTGAAAAGGAAATAATTGGATATTTGAAAAATAAGGAAGCAAGTCCAAATGATATACCACTTATAATATCAAGATTAAGAAAGAATAAGCTAATTGATGATACTAATTTAGTATATGATTTAATTAATTCATTAATTAAAAAATATAATGGTATTAAAATGATAGAAGCTAAGCTATATCAAAAAGGCTTTGAGGATGATTTAATAAAGAAAGCCTTATCCGAAATCGATTACGGATTTTATTGCAAATATCTAGAATTACTATATAATAAGATTAGAAATAAATATGATAAATACGATGATTATAAAAGAATTAATAAAATTAAAGCATATTTATTACAGCGAGGCTATACATATTCTGATATAGCAAAATTAAACATAAAGGTAGTGTCAAATAAGTTATGAAAACTGGTACTTATTTAACATAGGTAAATGACAAATTTAATTGTGAAAGCACAATTGAGCCATCAACGCTTATTTGAGTTAAGTTCTTTGACAAAAAAGAGTAACACAAAAAGACCTACATCTAATTTTGTAGGTAATAGTGTTATT
>Ga0310694_10000603_pt1 | contig 46124 bp, 34 predicted proteins | sample 174DNAGHGhighgp2_FD_203884 | JGI IMG/M metagenome (GOLD analysis project Ga0310694, IMG submission 203884) | Sheep rumen microbial communities from Palmerston North, Manawatu-Wanganui, New Zealand - 1742 DNA GHGhigh gp2 (v2) (version 2) | ecosystem: Host-associated > Mammals > Digestive system... | reverse complement strand
GAAAGAAGCTTGAGAGACGGCTCCATTGTTGGTGCCTTCGCCGTCGAGGTAAATGTCAGGCACACCGCTCACATTATAATAAGTTTTGCGCACGCCACCTTCAGCAGTGTAATACGGGTCGCCATTGCCGGGCCAGTTCATTTGATACTTGGTGTAAGTATAACGGCCGGGGTTGTTATTGCAGAAGGTCAGCATTTGGCTGTTGACGTTCACGCAAGGACCGCAGGTCGACGAGGTGAAGTGCTCGATCATCGGGATGCGTTGGGCCGTACCCAAGGCAGCGGTAAACGACTTGGCAGCGTTGTTGTTGTCGGCGATGTCATCCTCCTGGCCATTCACCAGATTGATGCTGCAGTTGATGTTGTAGTCGCCGGGAACCAGTCCAATGGTGTTGTTGAATGTGAGGACCGCAGTTTCCAATGAGGCAATGTTGACATCGAAGGTCTCGGTCACGGCCTCAAAGCCTTCCACTTGGTAGGTGGCTTCCACCGAAGTAACAGGGGTTTCGCCGAAGTTCTTCACTTCAATGCCGATGGCGACATCACCACAAGGAATCATGTTGTCGAGGGCAATAGCGTTGAGGCCCAAGTCGAGGTTTTCAAGGGAAAAGATCTGAATGTCGTCGAAATACCAATCGTTGATGTTGTAGGAGTTGCCATTGAAGAAAATGCAGAACTGCACGTTGGCGTTCCCCATGTCAGGCGTAGTGATGGTTTCTTCCACCTGATAGCTGGTGCTTTGGTTGTATGCATGACTCCAGGCTTGGTTCCAGGTGGTGCCGCCGTCGGAAGTGGTGGCCACGCCGATTTGGTTGTTGCCTGTATAGTTACTCAAGCCATGCTTGAATGAAATGATAACGCTGCTCACGCCCGTCAGGTCGACAGCGGGAGAAACGAAACGCGACATGCCGTTGAATTGGGGTTCCCAGGTGAGATGAAGTTCTCTGGGTTGTCCACCGGCGTTGTTGGAGTTCGAAAGGCTCCAGTTGGAGGTACCAGCGCCCATAGCACTCCAGCCAGCGGGCATAGTAACGCCGTTAAACGACTCGTTAATGTAGAAGGCACGGTTTTGTGCCATCATCGACGTTGCGAAAAGCAACGCGAAAGCGAAAAATAGAACTTTCTTCATTGTAATTGAGTATTAAAAGTTTAGGCTGCAAAGATAGAAATTATTTGTCATGTTGACACCGATTTAGAAAAAACGGACATTTTTCAAACCAGCAACAGCACCCCATAGACCACCACCAGCAGAAACGTGTGCTTGACCTGTCGTCCCAAAAACGGGTCAAGTTGTTCGGGTTTTGTGTTTTTGATGGCTCGCAAATCCTTGAAAAACAAAAGGAAAAGCAGCAAAAACAGATAGGCATAGACGGGGGCGTGTTTGAGGATAAGGAACACTGTGAGGCAAACAAAGGCTCCGACAATGAGCAGGCAATGATAGAGGAAAGCATTTTTCAAGCCCAACTTCACCACAAGGCTGTTTTTGCCAGAAGTTTTGTCGTTCTCATAATCGCGCATATTATTAATATTGAGTACGGCATTCGACATGAATCCCATCGCCGTGGCGGGCAGCAAAACGCTGAAATCGAGGGTTCTGGTGGCAAGATAAAACGTGCCTGCCACAGCCGCCCAGCCGAAGAAAAGGAAACAAAACAGGTCGCCCAAGCCTCGATAGCCGTAAGGGTGCCTGCCTAAGGTATAAAGCACGGCGGCAAGTACGGCACCTAAACCCAAAGCGGCAAAAACCGCCAGTTCTTGCCAGGTCAAACGCGCTAAAACGAAAATCAGAATGCCACCGATGAACAGGCAAAATGCGCTCACGATGGCAATGCCTCGGCGCATTTCCTTTTCGGTGATGCTACCGCTTTGCATCTCGCGCTGCGGGCCTACTCGCTTTGCGCTGTCGGTGCCTTTCTTGAAGTCGCCGTAATCGTTGGCGAGGTTGGAGAGGACTTGAAGAAGGATGGCGGTGAGGGCGCAAAAAATGAGCGTCAACCAAAAGGTCAGCCCTTCGACCCTTCGAGAGGCCTCAGGGACCACAGGCTCAAGGACCTTATCACAAGCCAAGAACCCTCCTAACAACACTCCCGAAAAAGAGAGCAGCAGCGTCCTCGGACGCGAGGCATTAATCCAAGTTTTAAGTGTAGCCATAGTTGTTTATATCACAAAACCTACAAAACTATCAAAACAAACAAAACCATTCTTTTTAGGCAAGGAAAGCAGCCAACCGGCTTGCTTTCCTACGCATCCTAAAAGATGCCAAATTTTCTGACTGAGAACCCATCAGAACCATAGATTTCGTTGTCTTCAGCATTGAAAAAATAACGTTCAATCTCAGCAAATCTTGGAAAAAAGTTGACCAAAATACCAATAGGAACTTTCGTTATTCTCATATAATTGAACAATTGGGCTTTATGCTCATTGATGAGTTTATCAACAGATTTCAATTCAACAATGATATTTTCGTTAACCAAGAAATCCAAACGATAGGTGGCTTCCATTTCTTTGCCATGATAAGTGGGATGAATGGTCAATTCTCGCTCAAAAGGAATGTTCCTCTCGATTAATTCCAGTTGAAAACCTTCTTGATAGATTTTTTCATTCAGTCCAGGCCCTAATTCTTTATGAACTTCATGCATGGCACCAATGACTTCGTATGAAAAACTCTTTAAAGCCTCAATATCTATCATAACGTCTTTACTTTATCACTTACCTTTAATGTATAGCAACGGCATCCCGGTTGGGTGTCGTTGCTATACATTACAGTATTAAAAAAGGTTTTGATGGGTTTTGCTTGTTTTGTGACAAAAAATCATCTCCTGCGGCCACCACCACCTCTGCGGCGCGGGGCATAGTAATCGTCGTCATCGAAACGGCTAGCGCCACGGCGTCCACGGCCTGAATCGCGCGAGGATGAGCCTCTCGACGAGCCACCTCTTGAGGATGAACTTCCTTTTGAAGCACCGCCTCTCGATGAGCCGCCCTTGGCTCCTCCACCTCTCGACGAGCCACCACGGCTACTGCCGAAGCCACGCTCAGCATTGCGCTCCTTGCGGCTCGGGCGGTCGTCATCGTCGATGAACACGTCGATGTCGTCCAGGTGGTCTTTCCAGTCGGGTTCGAGCCACTCGTGTCCGTCGCGCGAGCGTTCCGTCTTGTAGTGCGGACGGTCGTCGTCGAAGTCTTTTTTCTTGCGCTTCGACTTCTTCTCGCCGAAGTCATCGTCATGGCGTTTTTCGCGGCGCTCGCCACCACGGAAGTCATCGCGGCGCTCGTCACGCTCACGGCGTTCCTTGTGTTCTTTCTTCTCGCCTCGGGCAGCCTTGGCTTTGCGGTCGGGCTGTTCCTTGGCCACTTCCACCACGATGCCACGTGGGTTGTTGCGCGGGTCGGCGAAGCACTCCAAAATCAGGTCAACAAAGCTTTGGTCAACGTCGACATACGAGTAGTCGCCATACAAGTCGATGCGGCCAATCGGGATGTTCTTCGAGCGGGTGACATCATTAATCTTACCGATAATTTTTTGCGGCAGAACGTGGTCGTTTTTGCCCATGCCGAAATAGAGGCGCGTCATGGTTTCATCCTGATGGTCGCGTTCTTTCTTGCGTTCCTTGCGGTCTTTTTTCTCGTCGTGCTCGTCCACATTGAGGTCAACGGCATCCTTGTAGTAGTCGAGGAAGCGGTTGAAGTTGAGGGCCACCATGCGCGTGATGAGTTCCTCGCGGCTCATCCATTCGAGCTTGCGGAAGATGACGGGCAGGTAGTCGTCGATGTCCTCGCGGTTGATGTCGACATGCTCAATGCGGTCAATATGGTTGAAGAGTTGCTTCTCGCACACTTCCTTGCCGGTGGGAATCATCGCCCTTTCGAACGGACGGCCCACAATTTTTTCGATCCTCTTGATTTTGCCCTTCTCGCGCAGGTTGATGAGGCTGATGCAGATGCCGCGCTGGTCGGCGCGACCTGTACGGCCGCTACGGTGTACGTAAGTCTCGATGTCATCAGGCAGGTTGTAATTTATGATATGAGTCAGCTCCTTCACGTCGATGCCTCGGGCGGCCACGTCGGTGGCGACGAGCAGTTGCAGGCTACGTTTGCGGAAGTGGTCCATCACGTTGTCGCGCATACCCTGCGAAAGGTCGCCATGCAAAGCGGCAGCGTTGTAGCCGTCTTGGATCAGGTTGTCGGCAATCTCCTGCGTTTCCAACTTGGTGCGGCAGAAGATGATGCCGTAAATAGCAGGTGTGTAGTCGATGATGCGCTTCAAGACCGAATAGCGGTCCTTGGCGGCCATCATGTAGTACTTGTGGTCGACGTTGGCGGTGCCTGAGTTGCGCTCGCCAACGGCCACTTTCACGGGGTCAGTCATGTACTTGTTGAGGATGGCTTCGACCTCCTTAGGCATGGTGGCCGAAAACAGCCACGTGTTGCGTTGCTTGGGCATGTATTCGAGGATGTCATCAACCTCTTCCTGGAAGCCCATGTTGAGCATTTCGTCGGCTTCGTCGAGGATCATCACCTTGACGTTGCTGAAATCGACGCGGTTGCGGCGAATCATGTCGCGCAAACGGCCAGGGGTGGCCACGATGATTTGCGGCTTCTTCGCCAAGTCTTTGAATTGGAGTTCGATGCTGGCTCCGCCGTAAACGGGCACAATCAGGATTTCGGGGATGTACTTGGCATAGCTGCGCAAGTCTCTGGTAATCTGCATACAAAGCTCTCGTGTCGGACAAAGAATCAACGCCTGAACGCTTCGTTGCGTGTCGTCGATTTTGTTCAACAGCGGCAAGCCAAAAGCAGCCGTCTTACCCGTTCCCGTCTGTGCAAGGCCCACAAAGTCAACCTCTTGCTCCAACAACACAGGAATCGTTTGTTCCTGTATCGGCATAGGATTTTCAAACCCCAGCTCCTTAATAGCCTTCAACAGAGCGGGATTCAATCCAAAATCAGTAAATTGTGACATGAAATGTAATAGTTGGTTGTAATTGAGGCTGCAAAAGTAGTAATAATTAGTGAATTAGCGTGAATTTTGGCCTGATTTAACGAAAAAAGTGGCATTATGTAGCACTTTTTCATTACTTTTGCCCCTCAATATGCGAAAAACGACGCTTTTGATAGGGTTTTCCTTGCTGCTATTGGCCTTGTCGTCATCCTGCGGGAGGCGGGGTCGAGGCAATATTGTCATTAATACCGACAGTATTTTCTATGATTTGAACAAGGAAAAGGTGGCCCAACGCGCCAAGATGACCGACAAGATGTTTCGAGATTTCGAAAAATCGGGCATGAATGGTGTGGTGCTTTATGCCGAACAAGGCAATGTCATCTATGAAGAGACTTTCGGCTGGCGCGACTTGAGCAAACGTCAGAAAGACTCGTTGCGCATCGACGATGTCTTTCAACTCTCGTCTGACTCGAAGATGTTTACCGCCATGGCAGTGATGCTGCTGCAAGCTGAAGGCAAGTTGGATTACGACGACGATGTGAGAATTTACATCCCAGAATTACCCTATGAAGGTATCACTGTTCGCCATCTGCTCAACCATCGCTCGGGACTGCCTCGCTACGATGCCATGGCCGACAAACATTGGCCTGACCGTAAGAAACCTTTCTCAAACGAGGCGATGATCAAAATGCTGGCCGAAAAACACCCCGACCCGTATGGCTCGGCTGGAGGTGATTTTTTCTACAACAACATCAACTACTCCTTGCTCGCTTCGGTGGTGGAACGCGCCAGCGGACAGCATTTCGAGGACTTCATGCGAGAGCGCATCTTCAAGCCTTTAGGCATGGACCATTCTTATATCTACTCCATGCGCAACGAAAGCACCGTTTCGATGTATTTGCCCGTCGAAGCACATGGCCATGAGGTGTACAAAAGCGGTCCAGTGAAGTCACAAAACGACTATTTGAACGGTGTGATGGGCGACAAAATCATGTTCTCCACTGTCGGCGACCTTTGGAAGTTCAACCAAGCCTTAGACGCGCATCTGCTCCTTCCCGACAGCCTGCAAAACGAGGCTTTCCGTCCTGGCTCGCCCGTCTGGAAAAACGACGAGAACTATGGCTTCGGTTGGCGCATGAACAAAAACTACCCGAACGTCTTTTTCCATTATGGTTGGTGGAAGGGCTACCGCAGCGTCATCGTACGCGACGTGGCGCACCGTCGGTTCCTTGCCGTGCTCAACAACACTACTTGGCTGATTCCGCCCGACGCGATTTGGGACTTCATCAGCGACACGACGGTGATGCTCCCCGAGTCGGAACCTTGGGTGAGGCCAAAAGACTAACGCTATTTCCCTTCGATTTAGTTTCAGCGCCCTCGACCTCCCGTTCTTCCGAATTTCAATTCGGAAGGTCAGCATATCAGCATTTATAATGCGCAAAGATAGCCAACTATCTCAACAAAACGCGAAGCTCAGAAAAAATTCCTGTTTTTGCGGTCTACCGTTTTTCAATAATTCCACTGCAGCCACTTCGCAAAGAAATAATCATATACTCGATAGCCTTTTTCGGTACGGGTGATGATGTCTTTTTCCAATAAGCCTTTCAAGGCGGCTTGGACGGAACTTGAAGAGCCTAAATTATTATTTTTCAGAAATTTCATTGAAGTCATGTTGACCGCCTCACCTTCCTTGGCGATGGCAAACAACACAGGTTTTTGCTTGGCCGAAATGTTAGAAAGCATATCCTTATAACTCGATTCTTGGGTTTGAATGACGTTTTTCAAAGCAGTAGGGTAGAGTTCTATTCCGCAATGGTGGCCTTTCTCGGTAAGCGCAAACAACTCATTCATAATCATCTGTATATACCAAGTAACTCCCATATATTCGTCATACACCTTTTCGATAAGTTCTACCGAAATGCTTTTCTCGTATTCCTTGAAGAGTTGTAGGGCAAAGTCAGTGTAAACGGCTTTGTCCAAAGGCTTTAGGTCGGTGGTGATGGCACTTTGGTAAAAGGGTTTGGAAGGCGAGTTGAACATCTGGCTCATCATGTGACGACGACTGCCCGAAAAGATAAACAAAGTCTGCTTGCATTGCTGGATCTTTGTTCTCAATAGTGCTTCGACATTATTTTCCGCATAATGGGCAATCTGCTGAAATTCGTCGATGGCCACGATGCAAGGCTTGTCGGCAGCTTCGAGGTAGGTAAAGATTTCGTCTATGGTGGTTTGCGGTTGCTCAATGCTGCCCAACCCGATGTCAAAAACAGGCTCGCCCGTTGCTGCATCCAGCTTAAAACCAGGTCGCAGCGACTTGATGGTTCCGAAGAATTTCTCTGTCCATTGCGTGCGTAAAGGCTTAAGCTCCTTGTAGATTTCCTTGCCTAAAAGATAAACAAACTCAGATAGCGAACTGGTAGAATAAATGTCAATAAAGAAAGTGTGATAACGCTTCTCGATGTCGGATTGGGCAAAAAAATGCTGGATCAAGCCTGTTTTTCCCAAGCGGCGCGGAGCAATGATGGCTGTATTGCGGCCGTTGTCCACCTGCTTTTTCAGAAAGGCTGTTTCTTCGATTCTGTCGCAGAAATAATCCTCAGAAACATACTTTCCTACCAGAAAAGGATTTGCTATCAATTTGGTATCCATACAATTACTATTTTATTATTCTAATAATTATTATTTCAATAATAAAATGCAAAAATAGGAAATAAATTGTATCGGGTTTTATATTGGTTGAAAATTTTATTACTCGTTCTTCCGAATTTGCATTTCGGAAGGTCAGCATATCAGCATTTGTAATGCGCAAAGATAGCCACCTAACTCAACAAAGTGCAAAGCTCAGAAAAAATTCCTATTTTTGCGGCCTAAAAAACGGTTAAAAATGAAGAAGTTGCTTATCCTGCCTGCCGTGGCCCTGATAATGGCCTGTGGACAACAAAACGATACCGCACAAACAGAAGAGAAGACGTACGTCGTGCCGCCAGGGATGCCCGTCGCCCCGACGCAGCAACCGGCCCCCATCACCTCAGCCGGATTTGAAGGAACACCACAAAACCCTGAAGGACAAGTGCTCCGTTTGGATGAAGGCAAACCTTTGGACTTCAATCAGTTGATGGGGCAACGTAAGTCGTTTGAGGAGCAGGTGGCGACCCAAATCGACACCATCCGCCAGCTGGCCGAACAAGGCAAGCCCGACTTCCAATACCTCTACGGCATGAGCTACGAGAACGGTTGGGGCGTTGAAACCGACACGAGGCAGGCCATGGCGTGGTATAAGAAAGCCGCCGACCAGAAGCAAGCGGCTTCCTACAATGCCATCGGCAACCTCTACCGCATGGGCAATGGCGTGAAACCTGACATCAACGAAGCACTGCGGTGGTTCCGCCTCGGTGCCGAAGCTGGCGACTCGCAAGCCATGCTTAACGTGGGCAACTGCTACTATTACGGCATGGGCACAGAAAAGGACCTGGCGCAAGCCCTCCACTGGTGGCAACAAGCCGCCGACAACGGCAACGCCTACGCCATGGCGCAGATGGGCGACTGCTATTATGCCGGCTTTGGCGTCGACAAAGACTTGGAAAAAGCGCGCCATTATCTCTCGCAAGCCGCCGACAAGAACGTGTCGAGTGCACAATACCGCCTCGGCCTGATGTATTACAACGGCGAAGGCGTTGAGCAAGACCGTACCTATTGCAAGCTATTAATGCAAAAAGCCCGCGATGGCGGCATGACCGAAGCGCAGGCGTTTTTGGATAAGAATTTCTGAGGTTCAATTAAAGGGGATTACAAATCCCCTTATTCGGTTCCAGCGAATTGCAAATTCGCAGGAACGGAAAACCTGACTATTGACATTTCGACCTTACCTCAAGGCATCTATTTTCTACACGCGGTTGGTTTCACCTCAGAATACAATAACCTTCAAAAAATCATAGTCCTATGAAAAAACCACTTTCCATTATCATCGTTCTTCTATTGGCTTGCCATTGCTTCGGCCAAGAGAAAGAACAACAAAAAAGTGCTTTTACCTATAGCGCAGGCCTAGCTTACAACCAAATCTGGCTGCAAAGCAATTTGTACGGGGCAGATGAGTACGGTGTGTCTTCATCGCCATTCAACTGGGGCGTTTCTCCATTTTTCTCCATGCAGAAAAACAGATGGAAGTTCAACTTTAGTTGTAGTTATCAGTCCCTTTCACGGAATTACCGATACTCTGAAACACGTTTCTATGTTGACAAGTGGCAAGAGGCCAGCATAGCCTCGACAGTAGGGTTTCGGGTCACGGGCGAGCACTCCATAATCAGCGTTACACCCTTTCTTGGCTTTGATTTGTCATATCTAATCAATTATGAAAAAAATAGAACTTATGGTGGTTCATATACAAGACACTATGATACAGATGAACTCTGTGCGAGAAGAAATCACAACTATAGTGTAGGGCATGAAATTCCAATTCCCTTCGGCATCAGTTTACTCGGGGGGATAGATATTTCATGTCCGTTAGCAAAACGTTTCGACATTGTGCTTTCATACAACGTCAAATACAAGATGATAAATGACATCCGTAACACCTCATTGCCGAGAGTTGAGCCCATTACAAGTCCTGTGCTTTACCACAATGCCAGCATCGGTGTCTCGTATCGGTTCAATTAAAGGGATTTGCAAACCACCATACTCGGCACCAGCGAATCGCAAATCCGCTGGAACGGGAGCGTCAGCATGGAGGGCCTCGCGGCTGGCACCTACACGCTGCGCGTCACCCTCGAAGGCGGCAAGACGTTTTCGGACATGGTGGTGAAGGAATAGCGTTAGTTAGGGATTTGCAAACCAACGTACTCATTCCCAGCGGATCCGACAAATCCGATAGAAACAAACCATTTACAATAGGTAGCTTCTAAAAATTGCTCCGTAGGAGCTTTCTTTTAATAACAAAATACAATAATTCAACAAGTTGTACTCCGTAGGAGTTTCCTTTTGCTTGATTTTTAGAAGTTCCCAATAGATTAAGATCAGATTAGTCCCAATTACATCGCTTTCGTCAACGCAGCAGCACCCAAAATGGCTGCATCGTTGTCGGGCAATTCGGAGACATGCACTTCAACGCTGCCGTCGTAAACGAAGCACAAATGCTTCTTGAACGACTCGCGAGCGGGCTTGAGCAACACTTCCCCCGCCTTCACTGGACCACCCATCAAAAAGATGGCCTCGGGGCCACTGAAAGCCACGGCATTGGCCATGGCGATGCCCAACCAATAGCCCGTCTTTTCAAACACCTTCAATGCCAGTGGATCACCGTTGTTGGCAGCATCACCCACCATCTTACTGGTGATTTTTTCAGGCTCCACTTTCGCCAATGGACCATCGTAACACGGCATGGCCTCCAGCATTTCCAAAGTCGTGCGACGAATGGCCGTGGCCGATGTGTAAGTCTCAAGGCAGCCCTTACGACCGCAGCCACAGGGGCGACCTTCGGGTATAAGGATGGCATGGCCCAATTCGCCAGCGCCACCGGTCTTGCCGTGTACCAACTTGCCATCCACCACAATGCCACTGCCTACACCCGTGCCAAGGGTGAACATCACGAAATGCTTCATGCCCTTAGCACCGCCGTAAACCAGTTCGCCATAAGCAGCCGCGTTGGCATCGTTCGACACCACAACGGGAACGTCAATGTGTTCGTGAAACAGCTTCGGCAAGTCGATGATACCCTTGAAGTTAAGGTTAGTGGCGTTTTCGATGCAGCCTGTGTAAAAATTACCCGCCGGAGCCGCAATGCCAATGCCATCGATGACCTGGACCTTGTTTTCGGTCATCAAGACATTGATTTCATTACAAATATCTGATACGTAAACTGATGCGTCGGCATATTCGTTGGTAGGAATGTTACTCTTGGCCAAGCAGCGACCGTCATCGCGCACCAAACCAATGTCAGTGTTGGTGCCACCAATGTCGATGCCTATGGAATAAGTGTTTGCCATATCGTTTCGGGGTTTTATGCCAACTCAAACTGCTCTAGGAAGCGCAAGTCGTTCTCGAAGAACAAGCGCAGGTCGTTGATGCCGTATTTCAGCATGGCGATGCGTTCCACGCCCATGCCGAAGGCAAAGCCCGTGTATTTTTCGGGGTCGATGCCACTGGCAATGAGGATGTTGGGGTCGCACATACCGCAACCGAGGATTTCGACCCAGCCCGTGTGCTTGCAGATGTTGCAACCCTTGCCACCGCAGATGTTGCACGAAATGTCCATCTCAGCCGACACCTCCGTGAAGGGGAAATACGATGGGCGGAAACGCACCTTGGTGCCTTCGCCGAAGAACTCCTGCACGAAGTGGTAGAGGGTCTGCTTCAAGTCGGCAAACGACACGTTCTCGTCGATATAGAGACCTTCGATTTGATGGAAGATGCAATGGGCGCGAGCCGAGATGGCTTCGTTGCGGAACACGCGGCCTGGTGCGATGATGCGGATAGGCGGCTGCGAAGTTTCCATAGCGCGCACCTGCACGCTTGAAGTATGCGTACGGAGCAAGATGTCCGTAATACGGTTTACGTTAGGCTCCTTATTAATAAAGAAGGTGTCCTGCATGTCGCGAGCGGGATGGTCGAGCGGGAAGTTCAAAGCCGAGAACACGTGGTAGTCGTCCTCAATTTCAGGGCCTTCGGCGATGGTGAAGCCGAGATGCTCGAAAATCTCGTTGATGTCGCGGCGCACGATGCTCAATGGGTGACGCGCACCTTTCATCTCGTTGGCCGGCATACTCATGTCGAAGCCTGCTTCATTAGTATGCTGGTTTTCAAATTTTTGCAACTGTTCGTCCACCTTCTCCTGAACCACGGTCTTCAGCTCGTTGAGCTTCATGCCCATCTCCTTACGGAGTTCGGGAGCCACGGTTTTGAAGTCGGCAAACAAGGCGGGGATAATGCCTTTCTTGCTCAGATAAGTGATACGGAAATTTTCCAAGGCTTCTTTGCTTTCAGCCTGGAATTCACGCACTTGATTGAGTATTTCTTCTATTTTTTCTTTCATTGAAGTGCTGTATTTCTGGATTGCTTCGGTCGTGCTTTCCTCGCAGTGACGCTCAATACTATTTGGACGTCATTGCGAGCAAAGCGAAGCAATCCATTATTGGATCTTATTTCTCAATAGTTACCGAATTAATAATCACTGGCTTGATCGGGACATCCATACGACCCGTTTCAACGGCGGCAATCTTGTCGACCACATCAAGACCTTCGATGACCTCACCAAACACGGTGTAGTCGCCATCAAGATGTGGAGTGCCACCCACGGTTTGGTAAGCCTGACGCTGACGAGCCGAGAACACCTTGCCCATACGGGATTCAAACATGTCTATAGTACGCTCGTCGTACACCTTACCTTGCACGATGTAGAACTGCGAGCCGCTGGAAGCCTTCTTGGGGTTTACTTGGTCGGGTTGACGAGCAGCAGCGAGAGCACCTTTCTTGTGGAAATGATTGTCTTTAAATTCAGCAGGAATCGTATAACCAGGGTCAAGCTGACCATTAGCGTTTTGTCCGCCTTGGATCATGAAATCCTTGATGACGCGGTGGAACGGCGAGCCGTTATACCAACCTTCGTTCACCAGTTTGATGAAATTGTCGCGGTGTAAAGGCGTATCGTTATACAATTTGGCCTTGATGGTGCCCATGTTGGTCTTGATGACCACTACAGTCTCTTTTTCAGTGTTGTTTTTCTGTGCCTGGCAGGTCAGTCCGACCAGTACCAATGCGGCTAAAATAAGTTTTTTCATATCCTAAGTTTTCAAATTTATTATTTCAGATTTCAAATTTCTCATCGTAGAGACGCAATGCTTGCGTCTCAAACAATTGATTTTATTCATTCACAATCGAATACGTCACCTGCAATTGCATTTTTTGCCCCTGTTGCGCCTCGGGGCCATTGAGGATGAGTCGCTGCGCGCTATAACCTGCGCCGTTGATGCCGAAGCTGAGGCCGTAGTTCTCTTCTTTCGTCATAAGGTCCTGCAGATATTCCGAAATGCGGAAGGTGACGCTTTGGGTTTTGGAGCTGTAGATGCCGCCAAAGTAGTTGGTGCCTTCCAAGTAGTCGGGTAGCAGCGAAGTGGTGCCATCGGCGTTGAAGCCCACGAGAACCATCGTCGTTGGGGCAGTGAATATGGCTGTGTCGACAACTGCTGCAGGGATAACAATCTTGGCGTCGTTGATGACAATGTGGGCACCTTCGAGCGTGTCGGTCCAGTGTGTGAAGTCGGGGAAAGTGATCTTGGTTCTCACGCCGCCCATGGTTTGGGTATAAATCATCTGCTGACCCAGCGTGGTGTCGCCTTCCAAGACCTGACTGACAAACTCGGGGCTGCCCTGCGAATAGTCGTGCATGATTTGGTTGAAATAGGTGTCGGAGGTGGTCACGTAAAAGTTGTAGCGCATATGGTTTTCAGGTGTCGTTGCGTCGTGGTAATAGAGTTGAAGTTGCGTTACAGAGTTGTTAGTCAGCGAGATGTAACTAACGCTACCATTGCCTGCAGGAGGTTCGCAGCACAAGCGCAAGCCTTTGAACAATTCCTTGAAAAGGTCAGGCTTTGTGTAAGCTTCGGCATCAAGATTCATCAGGTAATTGCCCAAATCAGCGCTCAGCGGAATGCGGATGATGGGCTGGGTGAGGGTGTCGTTGCCGACGACATGGATCTTCGTGCGCGGGTGCGGCCGAAACTGGAAGCTGTTGGCTTGGTCGATCGGCTCGAAGGGAACCTCAGAAAGGTTATTGTAATCCTCATACGACGAAAGGCTATCGGTCAGCATGTAGGCATGAACGGTTTGCAGCGTCGTTGTGTCGCCATAATATCCTGAAAGGCAAAGTTGTAGCACCAATGAGTCCATCACGGGTTGCTCGCCGAAGCTTTGTCCTTCAGCCGAAAGGTGAAACTGGGTGCAGAAGCCCGCTTGGCTAAGGCCAAATACGGGGTCGCTCATGCTGCCCAGCAAGGCATAGGCCACGTTTTTGGTCCCGATGGAATCCAAATAGGAATGGCAGTTGATGGCTACCGTATCAGTATGGTAGATGCCGATGAAGTCGTTGTCGGAAATCAGATTGTTGCCGATGGTCTCGGGCGACTTTTTGCAGGAGGCGAAAGTCAAGGCCAATGCGCCAATCATTAACGCAATTCGGAATGAAACGGTTGAATGATGTGTTTTCATTGTTTCGGAAAAAGTCTTCTTTGTCGTTTCGGAATAACTCAAAAAGGGTCGTCTTATTGCTTGTCTGTCAGAAAACGGTCGTAGAACTTGTTGTACGACTCGCCATAATGTGCGGCTTCCTCGAAGGGCAGGATAGGTTTGTTGAAATCCTTGAGATATTCCGCGATTTCGGGGTGGATGTTCTGGCTGGCGATGACGATGCCGTCGGAGTAGTCGATGGCGGCCTTGGTCAGGTTGACGTAGTTGGCCTCCTTGAAATACTTCAGGTCTTTGGCATTCATGCCCGGAAGCTTCATTTTCTTGTCGAAGCCGGCGTTGAAGCTTTCCTCGAAGGCGTCGTCATAAATCGAATAGATGATTTTGGTCTCGTTGAAGAGCGGGTTGTCGCGGATGTTCATGGCGCGCTTGATGTAGACAGGCATGAGGGCTGAGAGCCAACCGTGACAGTGGATGATGTCGGGCGACCAGTTCTGCTTCTTCACCGCTTCGATAACGCCACGGTTGAAGAAGATGGAGCGGTAGTCGTTCTCTTCGCAGAAATTGCCTTTTTCGTCATACATGAGGTATTTTTTCTTCGAGAAGAAATCGTCGTTTTCGATGAAATAAATCTGCATCCTCGCCTTCTGGATGGAAGCCACCTTGATGATGAGTGGATAGTCGGTGTCGTTGATGATGAGGTTCATTCCCGAAAGGCGAATGACCTCGTGGAGCTGGTTGCGCCGGTCGTTGATGACACCATAGCGGGGCATAAAAATTCGAATTTCCTTACCGCTTTCTTGGGTGGCTTGGGGCAGGTAACGGCCGATGAGGCTCATCGGTGTTTCCGGCAAATAGGGGGCGATTTCCTGATGGACGAAAAGTACTCTTGTCTTGCTTGCCATGTTCGTTGCTCTTGGGGTTTGAAAGAGCAAAGTTACGAATTTTTTCCGAATTAGCGAGAAAAAAATTACAAATTATTACAAATCATAGATTTATAATATGGCCAAAATATCAAAATAAATCTCTATCTTTGCAGAATTAAACCGCAGCCCGCTATGGAACACGAACACTTTGAAAACCAGGAGCACGAATGGGAGTCGAACCTTAAGGTCACCGAGGGAGTCGAAGGAGCCATTCAAGTCAACCCGAAGGCTTTGGAGCGCATCAGGCGCAACCAGCAGCAGCTGATGCCGCTGGAATGGTATGTCGATGGCATCCTCAAAGGCGACCGTGTGGCGCTCAGCAAGGCCATCACCTTGGTGGAGAGTGCCTTGCCTAAGCATCAGGAGCTGGCGCAACAGATCATCGCGGCCTGTCTGCCCCATGCAGGCAAGGCCTTGCGACTGGGCATCACGGGCGTACCTGGCGCAGGTAAAAGCACTTTCATCGAGGCTTTGGGCGTGCATTTATGTAACAAAGGACAAAAGCTGGCGGTGTTGGCCATCGACCCGTCGAGCCAACGCTCGAAGGGCAGCATCTTGGGCGACAAAACCCGCATGGAAACGCTTTCGGTGCATCCTAATGCCTACATCCGTCCTTCGGCCTCGGCAGGAACTCTTGGCGGTGTGGCAAGAAAAACCAGAGAAACAATCATCCTTTGTGAAGCAGCGGGGTACGACACCATTTTCGTGGAGACCGTAGGCGTGGGCCAGTCAGAAACGGCGGTGCATTCCATGGTCGATTTCTTCCTTTTGGTATTAATTAGTGGCGCTGGCGATGAGCTGCAAGGCATCAAGCGCGGCATCATGGAGATGGCCGACGGCATTGCGGTGAACAAGGCCGACGGCGACAACGTGATGCGTGCCAACCGTGCCGCCGCCGAATGTCGCAACGCGCTCCATCTCTTCCCCTTGCCCGAATCGGGACAAGAGACCAAAGTGCTGACCTGCTCCGCCTTGACGGGCTTCCAAATCGACGAAGTATGGCAAATGGTGGCCGACCACGTCCAGGCCATCCGCGACAACGGCTATCTTTATAAGAAACGCGCCCAACAAGACGTGCAGATGATGTACGACTCGATGGATAGCGCCCTGAAAAACGATTTCTACCAAAACCAACTGGTTTCCGACTTGCTTCCTTTAGTCGAAAACGACGTGCGCGGCCAGCGGATGAGTGCTTACATTGGGGCGCAGAAGTTGCTGGATGCTTATTTTAATATGCTGAAAAAGAAATAATATCAGTAGAGACGTAGCGCGCTACGTCTCTACAAATCCATATTATTCCGACATTTTCCGATATTCCTGTGCCTTCGCCTCATCCCCCATTTGGGTATATAATTCACATAGGTTGCGACAAACCTCGTCGCGGACATGCTGCTCGGCCTCGGTGAAAGGACCTTCGCCCAGCTTTTCCAAAACCCGTTCGTATTCCGCTATCAGTTCAGGGCCTTCCTCGCCATTCGACTCCATCGTCTTGGCGTTGTTGAAGGCAATCATCCAGTCTTTTAGTGCCATAATTCTTGCTTTTGTTAGCGCAAAAGTAAGAAAAAACCTTGTAATCAAAGGAAAAAACAGCATTTATTCTTCTTTTGGCTCTTTATGATAGAATATTCACTATCTTTGCGCAAAAATAATCGAAAAACTACGAATTGCACAAATGCAACGGATGTTCCATAGAGGATTACAGGACGCAAGCGTCCAAATGGTTACGAATTTTTCCCATTCGTACCCATTCGCGGTTTTAACCGCAAAATTCATTCGTACAATTCGTGAAATTCGTAGTTAAAATCTTGTATTTTGAATCTTAAATCTTAAATAGCAAATCGTAATGGACCAAAGAATTGCCATGAACCCCAATCGTCTGGTGCAGTACCTTCAGAAGCCTGCAGCAGAGTTCACTCGCGCCGACATCATCCGTTATTGCGAGGAAAATGAAATCGAATTCGTCAACTTCCACTATTGTGGCTGGGACGGCAAGCTAAAAACCCTCAACTTCGTGATTCACAGTGCTGAACACCTTGAGAACATCCTCACCGCCGGTGAGCGTGTCGATGGCTCGAGCCTCTTCCCCTTCATCGAAGCCGGTAAGAGCGACCTGTATGTGGTGCCGAAGTACAAGACCGCCTTCCGTAACCCCTTCTCAGAGATCCCGACCTTGGACATCCTCTGTTCGTTCTACAACCGCGACGGCGAGCCTTTCGAAAGCTCACCTGAGCACATCCTCCACAAGGCTCACGAAGTGTTCAAGAAGACCACTGGCCTGCAAATGGAGACCATGGGCGAACTGGAATACTACATCATCGCCGACGATGAACAAATCTACGAAGTGCCCGACCAACGCGGCTATCATGAGAGCGCCCCGTTCAACAAGTTCACCCAATACCGCGTCGAGGCCATGCGCCTCATCGCCCAAGCTGGCGGCTTGATTAAGTACGGTCACTCCGAAGTGGGTAACTTCACCCACGACGGCAAGATCTACGAGCAGAATGAAATCGAGTTCCTGCCCACCAACATCGAGGATGCCGCCGACCAACTCGTCGTGGCCAAATGGATTATGCGCCAATTGGCTTACGAATATGGCGTCACTTTGACCTTCGCCCCGAAAATCACTGTGGGCAAGGCTGGCTCGGGCATGCACGTCCACTGCAAGTTCACGAAGGACGGCAAGAGCGTGATGGTCAACAAGGGCGAACTCAGCGACTACGGCAAGAAAGCCATCGCCGGCTACATGGACGCTGGCACTTCATTGCCCGCCTTCGGCAATCCCAACCCGCTGTCGTTCCTTCGTCTGGTGCCTCATCAGGAAGCCCCGACCTCACTGTGCTGGTCTTATTCAAACCGCAGTGCCTTGGTGCGTGTGCCGCTCGGCTGGATCAACAATGGCAAGGACATGGCCGCCAACGCCAACCCGCTGGAGAAGAAGTCGAACAAGGATTTCAGCGAGAAGCAGACCTTCGAATGGCGTGCCTCCGACGGCTGCGCCGACATGTACCTGCTGATGGCCGCCCTTTGCTGCGCCGCCCGACACGGCTTCGAGATGCCCAACGCCCTTGAAGTGGCTGAGAAGACCTACGTCGGCCTCGGTGTCAACATCCACGACGACAAGAACAAGAAGCTCCAAGAGAGCCTCGAACAACTGCCCGACAGCTGCGTGGCCGCCGCCAAAGAACTGGCCAAGGACCGCGAGATCTACACCGCCAAGGGCGTGTTCTCCGACAGCATCGTCGACTATATGATCAAATTCCTCAGCGATTTCAAGGATGCCAACCTCCGCAAGGAACTAGGCAACGACAACGAGAAGATCATGAAATTGGTGAAGGAAAACATTCATGTTGGATAATTAACCTTTGTAGTAGAGACGTGGCGCGCCGCGTCTCTACAAAAAGAAAACAATGCCATGACAAAGGACAAAAGATTCAGTGGGAAATTTTGCCTTTGTTGTGGCATTTTCATTTGGTTCGTCCTCAACCTGTTGCAGGGCATCTTCACCGAAATCCAAGAGGACGAGGCCTATTACGCCCTCTATGGCGAACACCTCGCCTGGGGCTATTTCGACCACCCACCCATGGTGGGGCTGATGACCTTTTTAAGCAGCATTTTCTTTTCGGGCACTTTAGGCGTAAGGTTTTTCACGATTATTGCGTCTTGTTTGTCGTTGTGGGTGATGTGGTTAATTGCTAATGGTCGGCCCTTCGATGCTTCGACTGTGCTCAGCAACAGCAGGCTCAGGGACCTTAACTTTTCTTCCTTAGTAAAAAACGAGGTCGTTGAGCCTGCGGTCCCTGAGGCCACTCGAAGGGTCGAAACGCCGACCCATCAGAATATCTTTCTGTTCTTCATCCTCGCCTTCTCCATCGTGATGTTCAACATCTACGGCTTTGTCACCACGCCTGATGCGAGTTTGATTCTGTTTTCAGCATTGTTTTTGCTGGTCTACCAGCGTTATCTGCACGACCCTTCATGGGGAAACGCACTACTGATGGGCCTGTTTATGGCGTTGATGGTCTACAGCAAGTATCACGCTTTCTTGCTTTTGGGCTTGATTGTGCTATCGAACCTCAAATTGTTGAAAGACGGTAAATTTTATGTGGCCTGCCTCGTGGCTTTGGCTTTGCTGATGCCGCACATCCTTTGGCAAATCAACGCCGATTTCCCGAGCTTCCGCTACCATCTTTCGGGACGCAGCGAGCCTTTCCGATGGAGTTATTTTTGGGAGTATCTGCCTAACCAGCTGCTGATTTTCAATCCGTTTACGTTTGGGGCAGTGGTGTATGTCATAGTGAATAGGAACAAAAACAAGATTAAGCCGCAGTGCATAGATTCCAGTCGCACAAGCCCAACAAGGAATGACATGCACTGCTACGCTACTTTTGAGAGAGGATTGTATTTCATATTATTCGGCTTCTTTTTCTTCTTCTGGCTGATGGCTTTCCGAGGGCATGTGGAGCCACATTGGACCATCGTCTGCATGATTCCCGCAGTGGTGCTGGTTTATCGCGAGGCTTTGACCAACGAAAAGCTAAGGAAATACATCCACCATTTCGTATTCCCCTCTTTCCTCGTTATCTTAGTGGTTCGCATCACGCTGATGACCCCTATGGCTTCGCGTTTTGGCTTCAACGACAAAGAGGAATGTTATACGGCCATCGAAACTGTTGCGGGCGACCGCCCCGTTGTGTTCCGTGGCTCATTCCAGCGACCAGCGCTTTATCATTACTTCACGGGCAAACCCAGTTCGACATTGCGGTGCTATTACGACCGCATGACGCAATATGACCTGTGGCAATTTGACAAAGACTGGATTGGACAACCCGTGTTGGTGTGCGGCATCGAAGGCGGTCTGGCCGAGCCTTTCGAAGTCGGCAAGGTGCAGTTTGAAGGCCATCTGACCGAGCATTTCCAAACCGCCAACCGCTTGGTGACGCATTTCCAACTCAAAGGAATCGACGAAAACACATTGCCCGAGTATCATCGCGGCGATACGATCTTCTTGGATTTTTCCATCCATAATCCTTACAATCAGCCTATTGACTTCCACCATCCCGAGTTCGACATGAACCTTAAGCTATTGTTTCTCGACACCAACGAAGTGCTTTACGGCTATCATGGCGACCTGGGAACGATTGCCCCCCACTCCACTTACGAAGGTCGCTTTTTTGCCATTATCGATGACAAGATAAGTATTGGCCGCAATCGTATCGCCTTAGGCATTGGCGACCGCATTGCCACCTTCACCACTCACGGTCAAGAAGTGGAAATAATAATAAGAGACTTCTAAAAATCAAGCAACAAGAAACTGATTAGCCATTGTAAAGCCGTTAAGTTCAACCACAATTTGCCAGTGGTCATAGTCATGGTCACAAGTCATGGTTTCGAGTCTCGCGTTCATTATGTAAACTAAACATGCTCATCTACTTATTTTTCAACCATCCCTAAACGTTCATCCCTTTTGCGGATTTGCTCAATGGCATATTCCACAGTGTTGCGCTCGCGTTCCAAAGTAAGCATGTCAACTTCGTGTTGCTCAATGTCATACAAGATAGGCTCGATTTTGCTCCTTTGTCCCTCAATCATGAAAGCATACGAAATGCCTTCCATTCCCTTGATTTTCAGAAGCATATTGTCGATACGTTCAAGATAAGGCTCGTTGCGAATGATAAAAAGATAGTCAAGGCGGGGCTTGAACCGAAGGAGGGTCTCGCTGCCATTGTTGAGTGAAAGCAAGTCGTAATACGGGCTGTTTTCGAAAAGATGGCAATGATAAAGCGGGTAAACATTGCCATTCGAAACAAAATCATTTCGCCTCGTGAAGTCGAGCGAAAGGGCATCGTTGAGACTCCAAGCCAGCTTATAATCCATTAAGCTTGAGTTGATTCCGATGACAGCAATGTCGTTAAAGGAAACGAGATCGATATTTTCAGTATCTTTGGCAACCATGTTGCAAAGATACATCAATTCTCCAACATGGCCAATGTTTTTTCGGAGGCAATTTGCTCGGCACGCTTCAATGAAGTGTCGCTACAATCGGCATAACCTTGACCGTCAATGAAGATTTGGACATGATAAAGCTTGCGATGGTCCACCACTTTTTCTTCCAAGAGGCGGAATTCGAGGTGTTGCTTGCGTTTCTGGGTCCATTCGAGCAGACGGCTCTTGAAGTTGACTTCGGTCTGCTGCAGTTGTTCGAGGTCGATGTGCACGTTGATGATGCGGTCGATGATGATGTGTTTGGAGAATTGGAAGCCTTTGTCGAGGTAGATGGCTCCAATCAAAGCCTCGAAGGCATTGCCGCCCAACGAGCGGAAGCTCTCGCCCGCGCCGTGGTCGGGTTTATATTTGATGAAGTCTTCAAAACCCAGTTTTTGCGACAGCTTGTTGAGCGATGCGCGGCTAACGATGCGCGAACGCATCTCGGTCAGGAAGCCTTCTGTCTGCGTCGGGAAGGTGTGGAAAACGAAGTCGCCCACCACGAGGTCGAGTACGGCATCGCCGAGAAATTCGAGGCGTTCGTTGCTCAGGCGATAGCTGCCCACGCTGACCTCCGATTTCGACTTGTGGGTGAATGCTAGCTGATACAACGCAATATTGCGGGGATAAAACCCAAGGATGTTGTGGATATAGTCGGAAAGTGCCTTATCTTCGGCGGAGAGATGGGAGAAAAAACGGAGAAAAGCCATCTTAATCTTGGTACTTTTTGAAAATCAAGGTGGCATTTTGTCCGCCAAAGCCGAATGAATTGGACATGGCATAGTGGATGTCGCGTTTTTTGGCTTTGTTGAAAGTGAAATCGAGGCGTGAGTCGATTTGCGGATCGTCGTCGAAATGGTTGATGGTAGGCGGAATGATGCCCTCTTTGAGTGCCATGACGCAGGCAATGGCTTCGACGGCGCCTGCACCACCCAGCAGGTGGCCTGTCATCGACTTGGTGGAATTGATGCTGATATTGTAGGCATGTTCGCCAAACACCTTGGTGATGGCCAACGGCTCGGCCAAGTCGCCCGCCGGCGTCGAAGTGCCATGCGTATTGATGTGGTCGATGGCTTCGTGGGCAATGTTGGCATCTTTCAAAGCTCGTTGCATACTCAAAATGCCGCCAATGCCTTCGGGATGTGGTGCCGTGATGTGGTAAGCATCGGCAGAAGCGCCGCCGCCAACGATTTCGGCGTAGATTTTCGCGCCACGCGCCACGGCGTGTTCGTATTCCTCAAGCACCAAGCAACCAGCGCCCTCGCCCATGACGAAGCCGTCACGGTTGAGGTCGAACGGACGCGAGGCAGTCAGCGGGTCATCGTTGCGCGTCGAAAGGGCGTGCATCGAATTGAAGCCTCCGATGCCCGGTATCGTGATGGCAGCTCCGGCTCCTCCGGCCACCACCACTTGGCATTTGCCGAAGCGGATGTTGTCGAACGCATCGATGATGGCATGGGCCGACGAGGCGCAAGCCGACACCGTGGCGTAGTTGGGGCCACGGAAGCCATATTTGATGGACACCACGCCAGCCGGCATGTTGACAATCATCTTGGTGATAAGGAAAGGGCTAAAACGCGGTGTGCGGTCGGAATCGGCATACTCCATCATCTCGTTATAGAAATGGTTGACGCCTCCGATGCCCGAGGTAATCATCACACCGACGTCGTCAAAATCGGTGTTTTCGGGGCTGAGACCCGAATCGACAATGGCTTCGTCGGCAGCGACAATGTCGAACTGCGCAAAGAGGTCATATTTGCGGGCCGTTTTCTTGTCGAAAAAGTCGTCGGGGTTGTACCCTTTCACCTCGCAGGCGAAATGGGTCTTGAATAAAGCAGAATCGAAACGGGTAATCTCACCAGCGCCGTTTTTGCCGTTCACCAAGCCCTCCCAGAACTCCGTTGCGGTGTTGCCGATGGGGGTGATGGCACCGAGACCCGTGACCACTACTCGTTTCGATTCCATTTAGTTTTTTATTGATGTCTAACTGACTGAAAATTATTCCTTCTCAGCGCGCATCTTTTCGATGAGGCGAACCACGTCGCCAACGGTGGTGATGTTTTCCTGTTGGTCGTCTGGGATGGTGAGACCGAAGGTCTTTTCAAATTCCATCATCAGTTCGACGGTGTCCAAAGAATCGGCACCGAGGTCGTTGGTGAAGCTGGCTTCCATGGTGACTTCCGAGGGGTCAACGCCCAGTTTTTCGGCGATGATCGGAGTGATTTCATTCAAAATTTCTGACATAGTTTTCAATTTTTAGTTGACAATTAGGCCACAAAGATAAGACTATTTTCCTTTCAATAAGCAAACAATTTGTCAATAAATTGACAATCAATTGCTTAAAAAGGATTTTGGCCGTCACTTGCGACCGATAATTACTCGTTTTCGGCGACAAAGGTACGACTTTTTTTGAAACTAAGCGATTTTGTGGAAATTTCGTCGGAAATCATTTTTCCGACTCCCACCTGCCACCGCCCCTGAGCAGGACCTGCAAGCGACGCATTCGTTCGTAGTCGATGGTGTCGGCTTGTGGGGTGTCGTCTTTGGGTGTCGTTTGTTCGATGGCGGGCGGTTCCGGCTGTTTGCCGTTGCCGTTGTGGCAGCCCGCCAGCGGCAGGGCGGCCATGGCCGCCGCCGCTGGAAGGATGATGTGATGCTTCTTCATGGCTTATCCGACTACCGCAATGCGTTTTGTGCAGACAAAGCCGTCATTGCCCATGATTTTCACGACATAAACGCCCTTCGCCCAACCGCTGACGACGATTTGGTTGGTATGGTGAACAGTCTCGACCAGCTGCCCCACAGCGTTGAACACTTGCATTTCCACCGCCTCGATGCCTTCTATGGTGACGAAATCGCTCGCCGGATTGGGATAAACCCTTACTTCGACCGAGCCTTCCTCATCCATCACCAACGAGCAGTCCTCGATGAAGTTGGTGAACTCTCCCCAAACTTCGGTATATCTGTATAAATCAAGGGTATGGCAGGGGATATAAACAGGTATGTTTTTATCAATGCCGTTGAACGCATTAAAATGCAAACTGGGCGGGGTTTCGGCGTGAATCTTGATGGCTTCTATGGGTGTATCCATAAAAACATTGTGTTCCATCCGTTCCAGTCTGGCGCCCAAAGTCACACTTGTAAATCCAGGACAATAGCGAAAAGCTTCAACATCTATTAATGTCACGGAATGGGGAATAACAATTTCCCCATAAAGGCCAGTGCATCCCATAAACGCTTCAGATCCAATATATGTCAACGAATCTGGCAACGTCAATATTCCCGTGAAACCAACACAACCTGCAAAAGCCCCATCTCCGATTTCCCTCAATGAATCGGGCAGATTCAACGTTCCAGAAAGGTTGCTGCACCATGCGAAGCATCCTTCTCCTCCTTCTCCGCCACCGATAATCCTTAGCGATTCGGGCAGGACAAGACTTGTGAATCCCGTACATTCCTGGAAAGTCCCTCTAATGCCATTAATGGGAGGCACGGACGTGTTAAGCTCAGTCACCGATTCAGGTATGACCAGTGCCCCTGTAAAACCACTACACGATCCAAACGCCGCCGGGCCGATGCTCGACACGGAACTTGGAATGGTAAGCGTCCCTGAAAGTCCTAGACAACCCTCAAATGTGGAGATTGCAATCCTATTAATAGCATTAGACAGGACGAGGGTGCCGTCAAAGCCAGAGCACCATTCGAAAGCCGCAGCTCCCATATATCTCACAGAGTTGGGAATGATGAGGTCGCCTGTAAAGCCTGAGCAAAAGGAAAAGCTCCTGGCCTGGATTGTATCGATGGTGGTGGGAATTGTCAAGTTACCAACAAGATTGTTGCACTGATAAAAAGCTTTGTTGCCGATTCTTGTCACCGTATAGGTTGTTCCCTCATGTTCCACCGTTTCTGGGATGAAGAGTTCGCCCGTTGCTGCCGTGCCATCGACGTGGCCGTCGAGGCTCACGCGGGGCGGATTGGAACCGATAACCGAGTAAAGCAAGTCTCCCGATTGGAAACTTTGGGCTGTTGCTTGCATGGCAAAGCCTGCAAGAATCATGGTTGCAATTATTAGTCTTTTCATATCTGATAGATTTAAGGTTGTTTGTATTATTATGATGATTCAAGTTTCGCAAGTTAGCAACTTGCGAAACTTGAATATATATCTTTAATGATCAGAGTATCTGCGTTTGTCAACCAAGACTGTGCTTTTACAGAAATGGAACACAAGAGACATAAATATAGAATGTTTATTCTCTTCATTACAAATTTGTTCTTATGCTGATTAATACGTTTTTTTCATCACCTTAAACACCATCGTCCTGTTTTCTTCGTCAATGATGCATAAAAAATACACTCCGTCTGGTATACCGTCCATGATAACTTCATTTGATATCCTTTTTGTTTTTAAAGGTTGTCCTAAGATATTGTAAATCTGTATATCGAAGGATTCAAGTCCGTTGATTATCACTCTATTGCTAGTAGGGTTTGGATAAAGGGAAACTATGTGTTCCAGTTGGTTTAATCCCAATCCAGAAAAGTGGGCAATGAGATTTGTATCTTCTTCTAATTCAAAACGATAAGGATTATCGGTCGAAACCTGCTCGCCATTGGCTTCCCAGTATTGGAAAACATTGCCATCATTGGGCATTGCTTCCACCACAACGCTCATATCGTCGCATGTGGCTTCTTTGCGAATAGCAACTTCGCCCAATGTTTCGTCCTCTGAGATTACGGAAAGCGACAGGGTGTTGCCTTCGCTCATATTCGTGAACCTGCTCCAAAACTCCGAGTTTTGATAGCTTTCCAAGGTGCTACATTGCACCGTGATTGGAATATCAACGGGGAACATCCAGCCATGGCCTATAGGATATGTGGGAATCAAGTCGGGAGGTGTGGAGGCTTTTACGATAATTGTGTCAATTCCCGTATTGCGAAAAGCCGATTCTAAAACTGTTTCGACAGAAACACCAAGAACTAAGCGATTGATTTTGTAGCAGGAATCGAAGGCATACGGCAAAATGCTCACAACTTGCGAAGGAATCACCAAATCGCCAGAAAACTCTATACATTTTGCAAATGCTTCTTTATTAATTGTTTTCAGTTTATTTGGAAGAGATACATTGCCCAAGTTCCTGCAATTACTAAAAGCACTTCGACCTATATATTCCAAGCTCTCAGGGAAATGCACCTCCGAAAGACTCGAACAGGAAGCAAAAGTGCCGTCGCCCGTCATCGTCCATCCTTCAGGAATGTCAATGGAAGTCAAACCTGTGCGTGAGAATATGTTGCCGCCACAGTTGCCATACTCGAATCGGATGTTGGGTGAAAGCTCAACTTGTTGCAACCCTGAGCAGCCTGAAAAAGCACCACTTTTTACGGCAGTCAAAGTTTCGGGCATGACCAGCGTTCCTTCAAATCCAGTACATTCCATGAAAGCTTCGTAGCCGATATACCCCAACGAGTTGCCCAACGTTAAGCTATTGAAGCCCGAACAATGACGAAACGCCATGTAGCCGATTCCCCTGACGCTATTGGGAATCACCAGGTCGCCATGCAAACGGGAGCACTCGAAAAAGCAGAAAGGTCCGATGCTATCAAGCGACTCTGAAAGCACCAAATGGTCGAAACGATTGGCAAAAGTAGCGTAGGAGGAGTCAGGTGGTTCGTTCACCATCCAATAATCATTTAATGTGGTACCCAACTCAATGACCGAATTGGGAATGACGAGGTCGCCCGAAAAGCTTGTGCAATTGCTAAAAGCTCCATATTTAATATAGGTCACCGTCTCGGGAATGTCGAGAGTACCCGTAAACCCACTACAATTCATGAACGCTCTCTCATGGATTTCCTCCAACCCATCGGGAAGCATCAATTTGCTAAATCCAGAGCAGCCATAAAAGGCAGACTTCCCGATAACTTTCACTGTTTCAGGAATGGACAGAACGCTCGTCAATCCACTACAATTCAAGAAAGCCCTGTCTCCAATTTCCGTCACGGCATAAGAAACGCCTTCATGCTCCACCGTCTCAGGAATAACGAGTTCGCCTTGCGCGTTGGTGCCATCCACATGGCCATCAAGGCTCACACAAGGAGGATTAGAACCGATAACCGAGTAAAGCAAGTCTCCCGATTGGAAACTTTGGGCTGTTGCTTGCATGGCGAAGCCAACAAGAATCAATAAGGTAAAAAGCAACTTTTTCATTTGACTAACGTTTTTTGAAGTGAATACTTAGTTTGGTTTCCGTAATACTACGTTTCGTTTTTGTTGGGGCAAAACTATAACCCATTTGGGGTTCTGTCAAGAAAATTAGGGTGCGGATTGGTGCGGATTTTATATATTATATTGTGTTTCAAATCGATAGGTTGTCAATCCGTCACCGTAAACTCGCCATAATACTCGTCGCCGTTAGGCAGGGTGAAGGTGAGGGAGTGCCTTGTTCTGCTTATTCCTTCACCACCTTGTCCGAAAACGTCTTGCCGCCTTCGAGGGTGACGCGCAGCGTGTAGGTGCCAGTCGCAAGGCCCTCCATGCCGACGCTCTCCAAGCCCGTGGTCTGGCTGCGCACCAAGCGGCCTTGCAGGTCGTAAAGCTCGATTCTTGTGGGGGTTATGTCGGGCGAGTATTCGAGATGAAGCATGTCTTTCGCGGGATTGGGCCAGAAGCCATACGGGCGGACGCTGACGCCGTCTTGCCCAGAGATGCCGTCGTAGTCGTCGTTGACGATGATAACCGTGACATGGCCGGGATTCGACATGAAGTTGAAAATCGGAATCGCCACGCCAGCCCCGTCGTTACCTAACAGTGTCATTTTAATGGAGTTGTCCCAAAGCCTTGTCATCAGACAGAAACGTTTCCAAATGACATTCAAATCTGAATCCATCTTGACGACAGTGAAGCCATTGATACCTTGCATGTCGCCATAACCCAAGAATACATCGCCGTTTTCGTCTTTTACTATGTCGGCAACGTATGGGGAGCCATCTCGTCTATCATACGGGAAGTAAACTGTGTTCAGGACCTCGTGGCTAACCTTGTCGCGTTTTGTCACCTGCACGCCTTGGACCTCATAATTGCCCGACCACTCGCGATAGGGCGTACTCATCAGGTATGACCCGTCATCAAGTGTTGCAATACTCATGTCGTTATTATGGAACCATGTCTGGACTTCGACCCAGTACTCAAACCGCACGGCTTCCCTAACCTGAAGCAGCGAGTCGACGATGAAGAGATAGCCAATGGGATTCCCGTTTTCTTCTTCGTAGACCGACCCCCAAACGGCATATTCGCGGGGCGTGTCATTCCATTGTTTCAGTCCCCATTCGGCATAGGCTACCGTTCCGATTAGGGAATCATGATAAACGGTCCTGTCCTTCTGTTCGCCATCAAGGCCAAACCGCGCAAGGACCAGATCGCCCGACTTTGAGTAGCTCATTATGAAGTCCTCCCCTTCAGACACATAGGAGGGAATTCCGCCAAAAACCGTGTCCTCGAAAGGCAAGATAGTCTGTTGGTCAGGGAGGAAATTGAAGTTTTCGTCAAACTTTCTGATTTTCAACTTGCTGCACTCGCAATCGTAATCATATTCTTCGTTGATGAACAGATAGCCTTCGCCTTGTGGGTTCGGTTCCAGAAGGCCGACATTCGTAAACTCGGCTTCCACAATGGTGGAATCAATCACAGTGGCATCTTGGCGTGACAGTTTTAGGAAGCAATAACCGAAATCATCAACGTTATGGCCGTTGATGTCGAACATACGCACGGGGGCTATGATGTCGCCCTTGCGTGTTTCCATCAGGTCTTCGAGATACACGATGTCGTGATTGCCCAATTGATACGCTTCAAGGATGGCGAGGCTTTGGGCGGTTGCAATGTTAGCTGCAACCAAAATGACTAGAAATAACAGGATTCTTTTCATGGTTGATTCGGTTTTATTATCAATGATGGCACATTTTATGATTGGCGAGGCACAAGACATTGGTTTGTCCTGTTCTCCGTGAAGGCCACGGTGAGATAGTGGCCGTTGATGGAGGCACTGATACTTCCACTCTTATCAGAACCTGCATGGTGCGATTTTATTATTGTTAATTTAGGAGTTCCTCCCTTTTCTTGACTTTCTGTCACTCTTGCACCAATTGCATAGCAACATGCTCCAAAAAGAATGAGGCAGAGCGTTAGGATTTGTTTTTTAAACTGAATCATTGTTTTAAGTTTTTAATGTTGATAATTCGGTTAATTGTTTGGTTGAACGTTCGACGGCAAAAGTAGAGTATCATAACCAAATCAGAATCGTTTCATGTTGGAATTATGTTGGAATTGTGACAAGCAGAAGTATAATCAATTGAAAATCTATAAAATACGAAACAAAAATGGCTGTTCAAAGATGGTTCGTCATCTCAGAACAGCCTCTGTCTTTTGTCGTTTCAATCTGGTTTTTGCCTAACTTTTTCTTCCAATATGATCAATTATGGCGAGTCTTTCACCTCTCCTAAAACCCAAAACTGCAAAATATATGCCGATAAGCTGCCTGTTATCCCCATCGATTCTTTCAGGACGTTGGCTCGCTTCTTAATAGCTGAATAGGTCTTGCAAAGCAGGACTGCAATCTGGCGTTCATCCAACCCTAACAAATACAATTGGCACAACCGAAGGTCATTTTGGCTCATCTTGGGATATTTGCTCAATAAAACGGACTCGAAGTTGGCGTAATGTCTCAACACAGCCTCGCGCAACGATACGGCATCCTCCTCGCTCAATACGACATTTGCCCTCGTCCCTTCCCGAGCCGTTATGTGAATGTTTCTTATGCTATCATTGATTTTGAGACATACTTCCTCATTCAGGAAGGACTCGCGCCGAAGCTCGGCATCTTCACGCTGTTGCACCAAAGCCTTTTCCAAGATGTCGACTTGCTCCTCTTGCTTAAGTAGGCTTTGTCTCAACGCTTCTTGTTCCATCTCGTGTGCAATCCTGACTGATTCCATTTCCTCTTCATGACGTTTCCGGGCTATTCTCGCCTCCTCTTGCTGTTTTCTCAGTTCTTTCTCTTGCCTTTGTCTGTTATCTTCCAATGCCTTATCAGCTTCTTCCTGCCATAACTGTAGTTTCTTTTTGTGTTCTTGCTCCATCTGGCCTCGTTGCCGTCTCAACAAACGTTTACTTCTATGCTTCAAGACAATATAAATGACTAATGCGGCAAAAACCGCAACAGGGACAATAGTAACTATCGCTTTCTTGACCGCGCTTTTGAGTTCATCTTTTGACTGGCTCTCCTTTTTTTGCCTCAGATAATCCTGAAACAATTCATTAATCCTCGAAGTGACACCCTTTTTCTCGATTTCTGTCATCGTATACCCGGCAAGAAACGCAGAATACTTACTTGCTTGTTCCGCATCCCCTTTCATTTGAAAGATGTTATACAGGTTCTCGGCAGCAAGAATCTGAGATTGAACATCTTCCTGTTGATTAAACACAGCTGTCAGATAAGCCAATGAAGGATCAATCCTCTTTTCTTCGTACAATATGTTACCGATGGTTAAAAACCTAGTTATTCTTTCGCTCTCGGTGGTGGACAGCGAGGTTATGTATTTTAAATCATCGATGATTGAATCCGCACCAATACCAAGATGATTGTAAGCAAACACGGCCTTTGTAGCCATAATGTCCCTATAATGAATATTGTCATTGTCTGGCAGGTTAGCCAATGCCTCGTTATAATAGTGCAATGCACTATCTGATTGTCCAGAAACATCCAATTGGATACCAATGCTATACAAGGCTTTGGAAAGTCCATATATGGATGTGGGATCCTGCCTGCAATACACCAATGATTGTTTATAACAAACGATGGCCAAATCCGCTAACAATTGTTCCTCAAACATGTCACCCAGCCGATTGTACGTATAGGTCATGAACTTTGCCTTCTTTCCCACCAATGCCTTTTCGGCGAAATGCCCTTCCATTGTCTTTAGCGCGGCCAGGTACTCGGTGCAAGCCTCCACGAGGCTGTCGGCCTCGTAATAGCCCACACCATTAATATAATGTGCGCGGGCGGCGAGGAAAAAGAGAATGTCGTTGGGATTGGGAAGGGTGTGTTTTAATCCCCCCGGCCCCCTTTTAATCCCCCAACCCCCTTTGCAAGGGGGAAGAGGGGGAGCCTGCCACACAAGGCTGTCGAAATAGGCCACGGCCTGCCGCAATTCGGCGCGGTTGGTCTGGGCATAGTCGTTCTTGTAGAGCAATTCGGCCAGCAACAGGTGGGCGTAATGGTCATCGTAGGCCGTGGCGGTAGAGACGTGGCACGCCGCGTCTCTACAACAGGTGTCAAACCAAGGCAACAATCGCACCAGCGCGCTGTCGGGCCGCTGCCACATCAGGCTGTCGACGGCCTGCAATTCAGGGGATACCGATGGCGGTAGAGACGTGCCATGGCGCGTCTCTACAGGGCGATGGCAGGCCGCCAAAACGACAGCAACCAAAAGGATTGCTATTTGTGCCCTCTGTTTCATGGTCGCAAAAATAAACATTTTTCGATTTATTGGCCCGCTTATCCCAATTCTTTGTATTTTAGTCATGGGCAGAAGCCCATCGGATGTGAAGTTCTTCTAAAACAGCGAAAACGGCTTCTTTATCTCTGTAAAATTAGTAATTCAAGTTTCGCAAGTTGCGGTGCATCCCGATGGGATGCTGTTTTCTGGTGTTTTCGATTTTACCGATCGCGAATCCCGATGGGATGCCATTTTGCTGCGTCCGACTAATCCCGTAGGGATTAACTATCGGTAAAACAAACAACATCAACCTTTTGCATCCCGTAGGGATGTGCGAAACTTGAATTAGTAAGTAACTAATCAAAATTAAACTAGATGATTTTTGACGCGGGGCACGGGCCTTTTTGACCATGACCCTTGACTATAACCATGACCACTTTTACAGAGTTCGAGAGTTTGTTGGCTTTTCTTTGGGCAAATGGTTCGCCTTTTTAAAGCCATTAAGTTCAACTTCAATTTGCCAGTGGTCATAGTCATGGTCACAAGTCATGGTTCTGTAGTCTCGCGTCCAATATGTAAACTAAATCTGCCCATCTACTTATATAAATAATTATCAATGTTTTACAATTAACACAAGTTTGTGTAATACGAAAAATATATGTATCTTTGCCGCAAATTAGGACAAACTATGGACAACAAACCCTTCATGTTTGGCATTCCCGTCGAGGACAGCCACTTCATTGGAAGGCAAGCCGAATCGGAACGCCTGTCGTCCAATTTCAGGTATGGCATCAACACCATTCTGCTCTCGCCGCGACGTTGGGGAAAGACCTCGTTGGTCAACAAAGTGGCCTCGATGGTCAATTCAAAAGACATCATCGTGGTGACGATTGACATTTTCTCCTGCCGCAACGAATACGACTTCTTCAATGTGTTTTCGGAGACCATCTTGAAACGAACCGCCTCGCGCGTGGAAGAATGGAAAGACTTGGCCAAAGGCTTCATCGAGCGTTTAGTGCCAAAAATCTCATGGTCGCTCGATGGACAAAGCGAATACGGCGTTTCATTGGGTATCACACCAAAGAACCAACAGCCAAAGGCTACGTCATCGGTGACCCCGTTTTGAGGCTTTGGCTGAAGCGCGTTTTGTGACTTTTCTTGTTCACTATTAGCATTTGATTTAGTACCTTTATACAACAACTCGACAAATATGGAAAACACCGAAAAAAAACTCTTCCTTTTGGATGCCTACGCATTGATTTACAGGGCTTTCTTTGCGATGAATAAGAACCCGAGAATGACCTCGAAAGGCCTCAATACCTCTGCGGTGATGGGCTTTTTGAACTCGCTTTACGAAATCCTACAGAAAGAAAAGCCCTCCCACATTGGCGTGGCCTTCGACGTGGCCGGCACCGCACAACGCCAAGCCGAATACAGCGAATACAAAGCCAACCGCGAGAAGATGCCCGACGACCTGCGCGAGGCCATACCTTATATCATAAGACTCATCGAGGCGTTCAACATCCCGATGTACGGCGTGGAAGGCTACGAGGCCGACGATGTGATTGGAACACTATCGAAAAAAGCTGAGCAACAAGGCTTTACAACCTACATGATGACACCCGACAAGGACTTTGGGCAGTTGGTGACCGACAAGGTTTTGCTCTACAAACCCGCCAAATTCGGCGAACCGGCACAGATTTGGGGACCGAAAGAGGTTTGTGAACGCTACGGCATCAGCGACCCAAAACAACTCATCGACATCCTTGGCCTCTGGGGCGATGCCGCCGACAACATTCCGGGCATTCCAGGCATTGGTGAAAAAACGGCTGCCCTGCTGATTAGCAAATACGGCAGTGTGGAAAACCTCATCGCCCATGCTGAAGAGCTGAAGGGCAAACAAAAAGAGAACGTCATCAATTTTGCCGAGCAAGGGCTGATGTCGAAAAGCCTGGCCACCATCAATTTGGAAGTGCCTGTCGAGTTCAACGAAGAAGAACTACGCGCCAAGGAACCCGACCTGCCTGCGCTGATGACCTTGTTTGAGGAACTGGAATTCAGAACCTTTGCCAAACGCTTCTTGGAGGATTATAAGACGAAACAATCCACTTTGGACGGCCCTTCGACAGGCTCAGTGACCTTAGCCTCACCGTCATTGCGAGGAACGAAGCAATCCAGGGAAGCGGTGGAAATACAAAGCCCCGATTTGTTTTCCAACCCTACTCCATCTGGCACCTTCGACCTCTTCCATCAAGGTGGCGAGAGCGAAACGGGGTTACTGGAGTTTTCCGACAAGGACTCGGCCAAGACTATGGCGCACAATTATCGACTGGTGGAAACCGAAGAAGAAATCAAAGCGTTGGTAGAGCTTTTGTCCAAGCAAAAGCAATTCGTCTTCGACACCGAAACGACCAACATCGACGTGTATTCCGCTGATTTGGTGGGCGTTTCGTTCGCCATCAAAGCGCACGAGGCATGGTATCTGCCCATGCCCGCCGACCGTGAAGCTTGTCAGAAAAAACTGGAACTGTTGCGGCCGCTCTTTGAAGACGAAAGCATACTGAAAATCGGGCAAAACCTGAAATACGACATCTCCATGTTGGCGCAATACGGCATCAGCGTGAGAGGCAAAATGTTCGACACCATGTTGGCGCATTACCTCCTCGAACCCGAGCAACGCCACAACATGGACTACCTCGCCGAGGTCTACCTCAACTATATCACTATCCCCATCGAGGATTTGATTGGCAAAGGTCGTCAGCAAAAGACGATGCGCGAGGTGCCTGTGGAATTGGTCAAGGAATATGCCGCCGAAGATGCCGACATCACATTGCAACTCTATGAAAAATTGCTGCCCTTGTTGAAGGAAAACGGCGTGGAAAAGCTGTTTTACGAAATCGAGATGCCACTTGTGCCCGTGCTCAGCCGCATGGAAGCCAACGGCGTGAAGATTGACACACAGAACCTGCAACAGATCAGTGAGGAATTTGGCGGCGAAATCCGCAAAATCGAAGAACAAATCTACGAACTGGCTGGAGCACCATTCAATATCGCCTCGCCAAAGCAGTTAGGCGAGATTCTTTTCGAGCGTTTGAAAATCGACGAGAAGGCCAAAAAAACCAAGACCGGACAATACGCCACGGGCGAGGACGTGCTCCAAAAACTGGCTCACAAGCATCCTATCATCAACCTGATTTTGGACTACCGCTCGCTCACCAAACTGAAATCCACATATTTAGACGCGCTACCGGCATTGGTCAACCCGAAAGACGGGCTGATTCACACCTCCTACAACCAAGCCGTGACGGCTACGGGGCGTTTGAGTTCGAACAACCCCAACTTGCAGAACATCCCCGTGCGCACTGAGAAAGGCCGCGAAATCCGTCGCGCCTTCGTGCCACGCAGTCCAGAATACACACTCCTGGCGGCAGACTACAGCCAAATCGAATTGCGCATCATCGCCCACTTGAGCCAAGACCCCGCTATGGTCGCCGACTTCAATCTGGGCCATGACATCCATGCCGCCACGGCAGCCAAAGTATTCCACGTGCCGATGGACCAGGTTACCAAAGAGCAACGCAGTCGTGCCAAGGCCGTCAACTTCGGCATCATCTATGGCATGTCGGCCTTCGGCTTGGCAGAAAGGATGGAGCTTTCGCGTAGCGAGGCCGCCGACATCATCAAAAAGTACTTCGAGGAGTATGCGGGCATCAAGGAGTACATGAACCGAAGCATCGCCTTGGCCAAGGAACGCGGCTATGCCGAGACCATCTTGGGTCGCCGCCGCTATTTGCGCGACATCAACAGCTCTAACAGCGTGGTGCGTGGCTTCGCCGAACGCAACGCTATTAATGCACCCATCCAAGGCAGCAGCGCCGACATGATCAAAATCGCCATGATTGGCATCCATCAAGAGATGGAACGGCTGAAAATGCAGTCGAAGATGATTCTTCAGGTACATGATGAATTGGTTTTTGATGCCCATCTTAACGAACTCGACACATTGAAATCCATCGTCAACGACAAAATGGTGAATGCCTTGCCGCTGTCGGTGCCGGTTATCGTGGAAATGAATACAGGGACAAACTGGTTAGAAGCCCATTAGCGGATGCGGCGAAGATGATGGCAAAATTATAAACGGCGAATTAAACGAATTTTGCGAATTTTATTCGGCGACAAGAAAAATTCGTTTCATTCGTGTAATTCGCCGACAAAAAACAAAGCAGTAAAATAATTCGTTTCATTCGCTCAATTCGCCGATAAAATACTACTTTTGCCGAAAATTTGCGCATGGCCATACCCAGGGAAACAGTAGAGCAAATCCTGCAAGCCGCTCGTATCGAGGAGGTTGTAGGCGAGTTCGTCACGCTAAAGAAACGCGGCTCGAACATGTGGGGCAATTGTCCGTTCCACAATGAGAAGACGCCGTCGTTCAGCGTCAACCCAGCGCGCAATATCTTCAAGTGCTTCGGCTGCGGCAAGGCGGGCGACTCGGCCAAGTTCCTTATGGAACACGAGCATTTCACCTATCCTGAAGCCCTGCGTTATCTCGCCAAGAAATACAATATCAAAATCGAGGAGAAGGAACAGACCGCCGAGGAAATCATGCAGCAGAGCATCCGCGAGAAGATGTTCAACATCAACGAGTTCGCTGACAAGTATTTCGTCGACACGCTGTGGAACACCGAAGAAGGCAAGACCATCGGCCTCGAATATTTCCGTGAGCGCGGCTATTTTGACCCCATCATCCAGAAGTTCCACCTCGGCTACAACCCCGCCAAATGGGATGCCTTTACGACCTACGCCAAAGAAAACGGCTATTCCGACGAACTTCTGGAACAAATCGGCTTCTCCATCAAAGGAAGCAAAGGCCTTTACGACCGCTATCACGGCCGCGTGATGTTCCCGATCCACAACCTCACGGGACGTGTCATCGGTTTCGGTGGTCGCATCTTGCAGAATGACCCCGAGAAGAAACTGGCCAAATACCAAAACTCGCCCGAGTCGGAAATCTACGACAAGAAACAGACGCTCTACGGCATCTATTTCGCCAAAAACGCCATTGCCCGACAAGATGAATGTATCCTTGTGGAAGGCTACTTCGATGTGCTGCGAATGCACCAAATCGGCATTGAAAACGTGGTGGCCAGCAGCGGCACCTCGCTGACCATGGAGCAAATCCGCCTCGTCAAACGCTACACGAAAAACATCACCATGCTCTACGACGGTGACTCGGCCGGCATCCATGCGGCCTTGCGCGGCACCGACATGATTTTGGGCGAAGGCATGAACGTACGCATCGTAGTGCTGCCCCCCGAACACGACCCCGACACCTTCGGCAAGGAGTTTTCGGTTGAATATGTCATCAACTATCTGAAAGAGAACTCAAAAGACTTCATCCGCTTCAAAACGGAACTGCTGCTGAAGGATGCCGAAAACGACCCCATCAAGCGAGGACAGGTGATTCGCGACATCGTGGAAACTATCTCCGTCATTCCCGACAGCATTTTCCGCATCACCTACGTCAAGGAATGTAGTCGACTGCTGGACATGCCAGAACAGACGCTCACCAACGAGTTGAACAAAATCCTTAGGGCTAAGCTACGCAAGTCGCTCGGACAAGAAGGCGAAAACCTTCCCGAACCCGACACCACGACGCAAAAACAAGAGGAAACCATCGAGGCACAACTGCCTGCGGGCTATTACCAAGAACGAGAATTGGTGAAACTATTGTTGATGTATGGCCAGGAATTAATCGTCGACCAACGCGAAGACGAAAACGGGAAAACGGTTTATGAGCAAGTCTCTGTGGCACAATTAATCATCGATGACTTAAAATTGGATGGTTTCCTTTTCACCGACCCCGTCAACCGGAAGATTTTCAACCTTTTCGACCAAGCCTTAGACGAAGGGCGCATCCCCGACGACCAATTCTTTGTTTCCAACGAAGACGATGCCATCAGCCTGCTGGCTGCCGACCTGTTGTCGTCGCCCTATCGACTCGATGATTGGGCACGCCATCAGATTTATGTCAAGCGCGAAGAAGACACGCTGCGGTCAACAGTGCTGTCAACGATCTTTCGCTACAAAGACCTTATGATTGACGAACGCCGCAAAGCCGTTGAAGAAGAGCTGAAAACCACCACTGACCCCGACGATACGCTCATCCTCCTCAAGAGGAAAAAAGACCTCGACGAACTTCGTAAGCAAATCAACCACCAACTCGGTATCGTGATAGCCAAGTGAGCTTAAAAAAGCACAAAAAAAATCCTAACCAATTGATTTACAACAGATTAGGATAGTAGCCCCACTAGGACTCGAACCTAGATTTAAAGTTTAGGAAACTTCCGTTCTATCCCTTGAACTATAAGGCCATTGGGCTGAAAGCCGCTGCAAAGGTACGACTTTTTCTGAAATGCAGACAAGATTTTTGAAAATCAAGACAATTCCAACACGATAGGACAATGGTCGGAGTGCATGGCCTCGGGCAGGATGTCGACGGCAGCGATGCGGTCGCGGAGGTTATCGGTCACCATGTGATAGTCGATGCGCCAACCTAAGTTTTTCGCCCTTGCACCTGCACGGAAGCTCCACCAACTGTAGCGGTTCGGCTCTTTAACCAGCTCACGGAAGCTGTCGACATAGCCATCACTGAGGAAATCCGTCATCCATTGACGTTCTTCGGGCAGAAAACCCGACGACGTGTCGTGTTTCCGCGGATTATTAATATCGATGTCCTCGTGGCAAATATTGTAGTCGCCCGAAAGCACCAACTGTGGCCTTTCCTTTCGCAACTTGTTGACATACTGACGGAAAAAGCCGAGCCAAGTCATCTTGAAAGCCTGTCGCTCGTCGCCTGTGGTGCCCGAAGGATGATAGACACTCACCACGGAGAGGTCACCGAAGTCAGCACGGAGAAAACGACCTTCATTATCATATAGAGGCTCGTTCATGCCATACACCACATTGTCAGGCTTTTGCTTGCAAATCAATCCCACGCCGCTGTAACCCTTCTTTTGTGCCGGGAACCAATAATGGTGATAGCCCATCATCTCGAAGTCCATCAAGGGAATTTGGTCGGGTGTAGCTTTAAGTTCCTGAAAACAAAGCACATCAGGCTGTGTTTCGTTGATCCATTGCAGCAAGCCTTTGCCGATAGCAGCACGGATGCCGTTGACGTTATAACTAAGGATTTTCATGGGTTGTTGTCTTTTTGAATGAATAAAACTTATTCGTCAAATAGCTGAATGTCACGCAGATGATGGAAATGATGATATAGGATACCGTCGGCCAAATGTGGAGCACTTCGACGAAAAGTTTCAAACCAAGATAATTGAGAAGGATATTGCCTATAGTGACAAGTAAATATCTGACAATCTGTGTTCTGCCCTTCAACGTGGAGCCTGAAAAACTGATGTGGCGCGCCATCCAGAAACCCGTCAAGAAAGTGATGGGAAATTTGAAGATGAACGCAGCAATGTGAGGCGTGAAAGCGATGAAGCCGAGGTCGACCACTTGACCGTGAAACACGAAATGGTAGAAGACATAGTATAACACCCATTCCAAAGCTAAGTTCATGCCGCCACAAGCCGCATAGCGAAACAATTCGAGGCTCATCACCTTTCTGAAAGGCGGATAGAAGAAGTCGATGACCGAGGTCAGCGTGCGTTCAATCCAAGATTCTATATTGCGGAGGGTCGACAAGACGCTTTCGTTTGGGCTGCAAAAATAATGATTTTTTTACAGCACATTCAACCTATTGGCATCTTGCTTGACGAAAATGGCGAGCATCATGGTGAAAGCCAACATGCTGGAGCCACCATAACTCAAAAAAGGTAGTGGGATGCCAATGACGGGCATCAAGCCGATGGTCATGCCGATATTGATGGCAAAATGCATGAAAAAGATGCCCGCAATGGAATAGCCATACACGCGGCTGAAGTCGGTGCGCTGCCGCTCGGCCAAAACGACCAACCGCACCAGCAAAGCGACATAAAGCAACACCACCGCTGCAGTGCCCACAAAGCCGCCTTCCTCTCCCACGGTGCAGAAGATGAAGTCGGTGTGCTGCTCGGGCACAAAGTCGTATTTGGTTTGAGTGCCTTCAAGGAAACCCTTGCCAGTAAAGCCGCCTGAACCAATGGCGATTTTCGACTGGTGTACATTATAACCGACGTCTTTGGTATCGTCAAGCAGACCCAACATGACCAAAATACGGTTACGCTGGTGCGTTTGCAACACTTCGTTGAAGGCATAGTCGACCGAAAACACAAAGGCAAACATGATGGCGAAAATGCCAATCATCCTCACGATGTATTTCTTTTTTGTCAACAGATAGTAGGCCAAAGTGAGGACAAAAACCGCACCCAAAATGATATACATCGTTTTTTGCGACCATACCAACGTGAAGATAAACAACAGGATAGCCACCACACCTGCCACCATCAGCCAACCTGCACCAGGAAGACCTTCGCGATAGAGCACGAAAATGAACGAAATGAACACAAGAGCAGAACCCGTATCGTTTTGCACCAACACCAAAGCCATCGGGATGAGGATGAGAGCACAAGCCACAATACAGTCCTTGCGTTTGCTCAAATTGGTGTCCAACCGGTCGAGATAACCCGCCAAAGCCAAGGCCGTGGCCATTTTGGCAAACTCAGACGGCTGGAATTTGATTGAGCCAAACTCAATCCAAGAAGTAGCTCCTTTGGTAGCTTTGCCATACACCAGCACCGCCACCAGCGACAAAAGCACGGCAATATATATCCAAAGCGAAAACACATTGAAAAACTTCGCGTCGATGAGCAAAATGATGAAGCCCACAAACAAAGCTGCGCCGATCCATATCAGCTGCTTGCCGTATTCCATCGAGAAGTCGAAAATGCTGGGGTGGGCTTCGTTGTATTTCGCCGAAAAGATACTAAACCATCCAATAAGCACTAAAGCCAAATAAATCAGCACAATGGGCCAATCAATCTTTCCGATAATCTTGTTTCTGCTGTCGTTGTCGTTAATCATCTCTCGTTCTTATAGGTAATGCGACCTTCCATGATACGTTTCTCGAGTTCTTCGCGCGTGGTATAGCCGCGTAGGTAGTGTTCTATCATCAGGCTGGCGATGGGAGCCGCCCAAGTGGCACCATAGCCTCCGTTTTCGATAATCACTGCAAGGGCGATTTTAGGATTTATTTCGGGGGCAAAGGCGATAAAGTTGGAGTGGTAGTTGCCGTGCGGGTTTTGGGCAGTGCCTGTCTTGCCGCATTGCGGAATGTCTTTCATCTCAAAACGTCGTGCCGTACCCGCCGGGCCGCTGAATACGGTGCGCAGACCCGCTTTCATCACCTTGACGTATTTCGGATCGATGCCAGGGTCAACCTTCGTGGTCATGATTTCGGGGATGGCAGTGGAATCGCCAAAGCATTTGATGAGGTGGGGTGGATAGTAATAGCCCTCGTTGGCAATCAAGGCGGCGATATTGCAAAGTTGCAAAGGTGTGACGAGCACCTCGCCCTGTCCGATACCTAACGAGCGGATGGTCACCGAGTTCCATTGGTCTTTATACATTCTGTCGTAATACTCGCGCGACGGGATATTGCCCGAGCGCTCGTAGGGGATGTCGGTACCGAACTTGTGGCCGAGACCCATCTTGGCTGTCATGTCTTTCCAATATTGGTAGCCCTCCTTGATGCCACCAAACTTGGAGTTGTTAATGGTGGCCTTAAACGACTCATAGAAATAGGGGTTACACGAGTTCATGATGGCATTAGCGAAGTCGGGACTGGAACCGTGATGGTGGGTACATTTGATAGGCAACGAGCCTGGGCCGCTGCAGTGGAAGCAAGTGGCCGGCGTGATGCTGCCGCTTTGCATGGCGATAAGACCGACAACCGTCTTGAAAGTGGAACCAGGTGGGTAGGTACCACTGATGGCACGGTTGATGAGCGGTTTCATTGGGTCGTCGCGAAGTTCCTTGTAATGTGCGCCACGCTCGCGCCCGACGAGCAGGTTGGGGTCGTAAGTGGGACTGGTGACGAAGGCCAAAATCTGACCCGTTTCTGGCTCAACGGCAACGATACTACCGATTTTGCCCACCATCAGCTGCTCACCATAAGCTTGCAGATCGGCATCGAGACCAAGGTAAATGTCCTTGCCCGGCACAGGGTCACGGTCGAGCGAGCCGTCGTCGAAGCTTCCCATCACGCGGTTGTGCACGTCGACCATCATCACTTTCAGGCCTTTTTCGCCGCGCAATTCTTTTTCGTATGATTTCTCAATGCCCGACTTTCCAATATAATCGCCTTGCTTGTAATAATTGTCTTGCTCGATTTCCTTCTTGTCGACCTCACCGATGTCGCCCAAAGTGTGGGCGGCAATCGCATTGGGATAATGGCGCACCGTGCGGGTCTGGAAATAGAAGCCCGGATAGCGGTGCAACACCTCGGCAATATGGGCATAATCTTCTTTGGAAATCTGCGTAACGAAAGGTGAAGGCTTCAAATAGGACTCCTTCTTGGCCTTGGTCATGCGCTCAACGTATGACTCTTGAGTAATACCCAACAAGCGGCAGAAAGTGGCCGTGTCGAACGGATGGATGGTGTCCTTTTTCATGGCTTGCTTTGGGATGACCATCAGGTCGTAAACCGCCTCATTGAACACCAAAAGCTGGCCATTACGGTCGTAAATCTTGCCTCGCGCAGGATATTGCGTCACAAAACGCAAGGCATTATTCTCTGCCAACTGCTTATAGTGCTTGTCGATAACTTGGAGCGAAAACAACTTGATTAAAAACACCACACCCACGGTAATGAACACACCCATCACTAGCAACTTCCTGTTACTCAAATTATTACTCTTATTCTTCATGGCTAAATCGTGAGTTACAAAAGTACTTGTTTTTTTCGGTAGCCTGCAAGGGGGCAAAGTAATTTTTTTTCCAAACCTTCCACATTACAACGAAAAAGCGGCATTTCAGCCAATGGCAAAAAATTTTTCGTATCTTTGCGCGGTTTTTATGGCCTCATCGAAATGAAAAAACACATTCTCATTGCTGTCATATTATGCGCTTTCTTGTGCAGTTGCAACCACAAGGAAAACAACAACGAATTAATCCATCGTGATTTTTACGAAACCCTTTGGGAGCGTTTTGATTATGTCAGAAACGATATTGAGGTTAAGAAAGCAACCACCTACGATTTGGCCTTGCGCATCAGTTTCACCGACAAATATGCATACGATAACATTTCGCTGGTTTTCACCATTTTTGATGCCAACGACACGCCTTATCGCAGCAAAGGCTACAAATTTGACTTGAAAGATGCCGACGGACAATGGAAGTCGGAGCTGAAAGACGGGTGCTATACCTTTGACTTGCCAATCAATAAGTCGTTGCAAATCACCGAACCCGGCACCTACCGCTTCCAAATCGAGTACAGGATGCCCATAACGCCCATCCTCGGTGTGCATTCACTTACACTTTACAACAAAAAATAACCCATTGAAACAAAACAACTTGAATATGCAACACAAACTCACTATGAAAAAATCGGGAATCCTCTTGCTGATGCTTGTCATCGCGATGGCCTCATGCGTTCCACAGAAAAAAATGCTCTTGTTGAAAAATGCCCAAATGGCTGCCCAAAACATCTCAAAAGAGTACGTCAACGACCGCACCGTCACCTATAAATTGCAGCCTGGCGATAACCTCTACATTCGTGCCATCAACATCATCGATGAGCGTGGCGCTGCCGCCATCAATGGAGACCTGACTACCCGTTCAACGCAACTTTCGTCTGATGCCAGCATCTATCTCCAGTCATACACTATCGATGAAGAAGGTCGTATTGAATTGCCGCTGGTTGGCAAGGTGGAAGTGAAAAACCTCACCGTTGAAGAAGCCACAAACAGACTTCAGGAAGAAATGAACAAATACGTCAACGAAACGATGCTCATCGTCAAGTTGTCGAACTTCAACCTGACCCTGCTCGGCGAGGTGGCTCGTCCCGGAATGTATAAAGTCTACCAATCGCAAATCAATGTATTTGAGGCTATTTCGATGGCGGGCAACGTGACGAGCTTTGCCAAAAACGACGAGGTGAGAATCATCAGACAAACCGACAATGGCTCCGAAATCATCACCATCAACCTCGGTCAGGCTGATATCCTTGAATCGCCTTACTATTACCTGAAACCCAACGACATCATCTATGTGGAGCCGCTGAAAATCAAGCAATGGGGCTTTACTACCTTCCCCTACTCGACCGTTCTTTCTATCTTGTCGCTCGCAGCGACTTTATACCTGACCATCAGAACTGCTTCATCTAACGGAAAATAATAATTCGAATAACCATGGCAAACGAAAAAGCATATATCCCGCAACAAGCCAATAACGAAGAACAAGGTATCGATATCAAACAATTGATTTATACCGCTTTAACTCATTGGTATTTGTTTGTTATCTTTGTTGTAGCAGCCTTAGCCATCTGTTTCTTCATCAATCGCTATTCAACCAACGTCTACCAAACGCAAGGCACAGTGCTCATCAGTGAAGGACAAAGCAACTACGACGCGACGGCCATCATGACCACCATGAACTTCGGCAACTACCAAAACATCGACAACGAAATCGCCATCCTTAAGTCGTATTCCCTCACCGACCGTGTCATCAAGAAAATGGGACTCGAAGTGACTTATATTGAAAAAAGCCGTTTCTCCGCGGTCGAACTCTACAAAAGCGCCCCCTTTGTTGTGGAATACGAACGCAGTTTCCCGCAAGCCGTTGGCTTGGTTTACGACGTGACTTTCCTTGAAAATGGCAAGGTGGCACTGCATGGAACCAGTGAATCGCTCACCAAGTACGATTATCTTCTTTGCCAAACGACAGTAAGCAACCCTGACCAAAAAATCGACATCAGCGGCGAATACAATCTTGGCGAATGGATTGACAACGGTTACAACCACATTCGGATTACGACCGCCGAAAAATATAATCCAGAGACCGACAACACCCGTAAACTCTCCTTCTGGCTCAATAGCTATCCGAGCCTTAATAGACAGATGAGCAGCTTCTCGGTGGCACCCACAAGCAAACAATCGTCGGTAGCTGCCGTGACCATGAGCGGCACCAACAAACGGAAAATTGTCGAGTTCGTCAACATGTTGATGTATGAATATGTCACCCGTGGCCTTGAAAAGAAAAACCTCGTTTCGGAAAACACCATCCAATTCATCGACAACGAGTTGAAAGACATCCAAGAGTCGTTGACCCAAGCCGAAACCGAACTGAAAGACTTCCGCACACAAAACGACCTGATGAACCTCGACCTGCAAGCTAATCAGGTTTATACCAACCTGCAAACCCTTTCCAAAGAAAGAGCCGACATGGCCGTCAATGTGAAGATTTACACACGTATGCAAGATTATATCAAGATACAAATAAACGACCCTGAGAACCTTGCTGCACCCAGCACGATGGGGATCAACGACCCGCTGCTCAACCAATTGGCCCGCGACCTCGTCATGCTTTCGCAGAACAAGGCCACCCAATTGCTCACCCAAACCGAGCAACACCCGCAAATCGTGAAACTCAACGAACAAATCCTCACCACAAAGAAAGCCCTGCTTGAAACCATCAACAACCTCGTTGAAAACGCCAGGATGAGCCTCAACGAAATCGACCGCCGCATTGGCGCCCTCGAAGCGGAGTCGAAGAAACTCCCTGCCAAGCAACAGGAACTCATCAATTACCAACGAAATTACCAATTCACCGACGACACCTATAAATATTTGATGCAACGTCGCGCCGAAGCCCAAATCCTCCGTGCTTCCAACACGCCTGACAATGAAATCTTGGATGAAGCCCGTATCGAAAAGACCGTCAGGGTTGCACCACGGAATGCAATGAACATGCTCGTTGCCTTCATTCTCGGCTTGCTCATCCCGGCTTTGTATCTCTTCCTGAAGAATTTCTTCAACACAAGCATTACCGATCGCAAAGATGTCGAAAAGCTGACGCGATTCCCCATCATCGGCACTGTGGCCCAAACCAGCGACAAGAACCCGCTTGTAGTCATCAACAACCCCAAGTCGCCTATTGCCGAGTCGTTCCGCTCCATCAGAACCAATATCGAATACATCACGCAAGGTAAGCCACAAAGCGTCATTCTCGTCACAGGCGATACTCCAGACATAGGCAAGACCTTCAACAGCATCAATGTTGCCTCCATTTATGCCCTCTATGGCAAGAAGACCGTGTTGCTCGGTTTCGACATGCGTAAACCCAAGCTGTTCCAAGAATTTGGCATCACCAACAACGTAGGTCTGAGCAGTTTCCTTTCCAACCAAGAAAGTATCGACAACATCATCCAAAACACGAGGGTGTTGCCCAACTTAGACGTCATCCCGAGTGGCCCTATCCCTCCCAACCCGGCCGAAATGATTGCCTCCGACAAATGTACCGAACTGTTTGACGAACTCAAGAAACGCTACGATTACATCGTCATCGACACACCGCCATTGGGCCTCGTCACCGACGCTTTCCTGCTGATGCGCTACTCCGACGCCAATATCTTCATCGTACGCCAAGGCCATACCAACAAGAACATCTTCGGCAGTGTCATCA
>Ga0310694_10000600_pt1 | contig 46191 bp, 68 predicted proteins | sample 174DNAGHGhighgp2_FD_203884 | JGI IMG/M metagenome (GOLD analysis project Ga0310694, IMG submission 203884) | Sheep rumen microbial communities from Palmerston North, Manawatu-Wanganui, New Zealand - 1742 DNA GHGhigh gp2 (v2) (version 2) | ecosystem: Host-associated > Mammals > Digestive system... | reverse complement strand
TGCCAGCGTTACGCCCAGACGCTGGGCTGCCTTGCGCATAGCCTCGCGCTCATAGTCGTACACTCGCAGCACCACCTTGCGGCCTGCGAAGTTGATAGTCATTTTCTCCATAGTCTTGAATTGATTTTGAATGTTTGTTTGTCTTGATAGTTCCCCACCCTCTCAGGGGCGGGGATAGATGCGTCACGCTGCCTCGCGATACCCCTGCGATAGAGTCTTGTGCTCGGCCTTGCGCTCCTCCGCCAGATCGAGCACACCCGATACGAGCATACCCATGATGCACCCGCCGAACCAGCCGGCGACAGGGGCATACTCATACGCACTCACATAGCATGCGCCGATAGCGCACACCAGACCACAGCCACAGCTAAACACAGCCTGACCGAGAAGAGTCATTAACTTCTTCATACGTTTGTCCTCCGATAGTTTTAGTTAGTCAAAATCAAACACTGTCTCAATAAACGTGCGCAGACGGTCGGCCCGCCACGCCTTCAAACTCCGTTTCTTCTCGATGTCACGGGCGAACCCATACAGGATTGTCTTTACTTCCTGCTCCGAGAACACACGCTCCCCGCGCTCTCTCTGAGACGCAGGATAGAGCTTCATTACCATTGCTTGCGTTTCTGCCATAAGCCAAAATGTTTTATAGGGTTAATACAATTCGATGTAATAGGTTGCCCTTCAAATGTTATTTCGTTAATATTGTTTTCTACTCTTGCAATACACCGTGATATAGCTCCCGTCGAACCGGCGCGTGGTCATCTGCGTGCCCACCGTGCCCATCTCCTCACGCGAATAGCGGTTCTTTGCTTTTCCCTTTTCAGGGCGACGGCCCTGGCACTCACGAAACACATTGCGCCCATACATAGGCTCACGCGCCTCTTCCCTGCGCTCATAGCGACGCATAGCGTCACGCTGCGACACATAGCGACGTCCCGCAATGGGTACGCCCTCGATAGTCATACGGCACTCCACACACGCGCTTTCACGCATACTGCGCCCATCCGATTTGTTCACACTCACCAGATAGGCGTTCATTCTCTTCATTTGCTGCCACTTGGCAGACGGATACATTTTTCCCATAGCTTTTCTTTTTTTTGATTGTTTAGCAGTCAGTGGCAGGTGCCGAACCTGCTGTGCATCCATACGAACACACTCCGCCCACGATCGGGCAGCGCATAGTGCGCCCACTGACTTTAGAGTTTTGTTGTCGTCCCATAGGCTTGCGCCCATAGTGCCTACCCGAGCCTTCCCTGCTAATCTATCATCACGATAGGTCATCGCGGGTACTATCCCCTTTCGATTACCACCGATAAATTATAAACTTTACCGTTGTTCACGCAGCGATACGATAGAACACTTTTGTACCGCCATGCTGAAACCATCAGCAATTATTATTACACACTCTCCGCCCGTAACAGCCTGAGAAATAGCAGCCATGTTACACACATTCACGTGATCCCTTTACCCCTAAATCAGGGCGCATACTTTTTACCTGATAGATAAAATTCTGCTGCGCAAAATTACGCTGATAGCACTCCCCTGTGTGCTGCTGCTGTGCGCTTTTTGTTATTTCAAAGATCTAAACTCTCTCCCTGATCTCGAGCGTTAAATCGCGCTCTCTGTATTGTCAGATAGCAATAAATCATGCTATCAGGAAAGGGAGTTATCAGGTATTAGCCCCTGATCGGCTGTGTTTAGAGGGAGAGGGGCGTATCGCTCGCCCTGCGCTCGCTGCTCTCTCCCTGCGCGCTCCCTGCGCGCTGCTGATAGGCTGTTATGCTGCTTTGCTCATAATCTCCGCAAACTCCGCGATACACATCTCTCCGCGCTGATAGGCTGCTATCGCTGCGCGCTGCTGCTCTCTGATAGCTTTTCGCGCTGCTGCTCTCGCTTTGCTCTCTGCGCTCTGCTCTGCTTTGCGCTCTGCTTTGCGCTCTGCGCGCTCTGCGCGATCCTGCTCTGCTGCGATAGGAGCGAGCACAGCGCGAAACGCTGTTATCATACCTGAAAGGGAGAGGGCACAAGCGCGATATACTATAACCTGATCGGGATCGGCTGCGCTGATCCTTAATTCATTTCCGCGCTCATCTGTGATAATATCACCGTGCATGAGATCCTGCGCTGTAATCTCCCCTTTGTACTTTGCAACATAACAGGGGCGCCCCTGATAATCAGGAGTGAAAACGCGGAGAGTGAAAGGATCGCGCTCGCTGTGTACCTGCTTTAACATTTTACCCAGATCAGCGATGTTTACGCCCTCTACAAACTCATTCTTGCGAGAGAGTTTGTTTAACTGATTTACATAATACATCGGAGAGAGTGATTTAATCTCCTGCTTTGCGCCCTTTGTGGCTGTGTTCAGTGCTGCGCGATTTGTTACCTGCTGCGCTGCTGCTGCGCTGCTGCTTACCTGATTAAAATTCTGCTTTTTCATAACTTTTTAATTTTGAGTGTTAAACTTGTGCCTTGCGGCGTTTATTATTGTTTTCGTTGGCAAAATTAGTGTTTTTTCTTCGAACTCGCAAATATTTTGCAAAGAAAATGTGTTTTTTCTTCGAACTTTAACTTTTGTTTACAATTACAGCCTCGCGCGTACATTATCTAAAAAAATTGCATGGGTGTGTTTCTGGCTGTTCGGTGTGCTGCTGTTCGGTGTGCTGCTGTTCGGTGTGCTGCTGTTCGGTGTGCTGCTGTTCGGTGTGCTGCTGTTCGGTGTGCTGCTGCTGTTCGGTGCAAAGCATATTTGCAGGGATCCGCACCCAGCCGCACCCGGCCCCGCCGGGCAGCGAGGCGGCGGGTGAGCTTTACGAAAATCGATTGTTAATTTTTTTAATAGTCGTTTGGAGTGATTAAAACGTGTGGTTATTGAAAGTACAACCTTAATAATCAACAACTAACAACAACATTGAAACGCAAAAGCGGCTGCAAACTTCCACTATCGGAAACTTGCAGCCGCTTTAGTTTTAGTTGCAAATATGCAACTATCTCGGCTCTATACCAATTAAGAAATTAACATTCCATATTCTTTAATCATTAGGCTCGTCGGCCACCACTTCCCAACCAGCCAGCGTACTGGCAATGGCCAGAATCTCTGTGTTGATAAGTTCTATTTCCTCCCTTTTCAGATGCACACGAGGGTTCGGCTCCTTCAGGTTGATATTGTTTTCGCACGTCCTCCTGCTCTTCCATCCAAGCACCTTATAAGTAAAGCCCCTCAGTTTGATGTACTCACTTATCCGGCTCAGGCTCTCGATGATGGCAGGATCGTCGTTGATGAAACGGCGGGTGGCCGCTTCCTCGTTGGAACACTTTAGTTTACAGGTGCTTAGTTCCTCGGCTATCTGCTGCAGCGCCGTGTTCAGTAGTTCGATGTTCCTCTTAGTGAAACTCATTGGTTTGCCGTGGCGGTTCAGTGCATGGTTGAAACAGTCACCCACAGTGCTTTCGCTCACCCCCATCTTCTTGGCGATGGCTACTCTGACAAAATCGTGAGCCTCTAAGAAGGTCTTTAACTCGTCCTGTGATACCTTAATCTTATCCATGTTCTGTGTAGCTTTTATTGATTTCGGGTGCAAAGTTAAGTGTTTTTCTGCAAACCTCCAAACATTTCCCAAACTATTTTTCATTGACCCCTAAAATTTAACATTTAGATGGATGATGGCTGAAAGGCTACGGGTAGGCGCGACAGCGGGAATTGGAAGATGGAAGATGTGGCGGCGCATACGGGTGGACATTATTATACAATAAGCCTAAATTCGTCAACTTGCAAGATACAGCAGTCGCGTAGTTTGCGGGTTTGTCCGCTGGCGGTGAATTGCACAAGTCGGGTGCCGGCTGTGACATCGACTGATAGCGTCACACACTCCTCACCACGGATTACGTCACCATTCGACGCAGCCACATACCAAATTCTGAACGGCACACGCTCCTGCACTTGTTCTACCTTGTAGCCCCCCTTGCCGTCGGGCAGACGGCGGGCCACGAGCCGCGTGCGCTCTGCTACGCGCCGGATTTCACTTAATGCTAAGGTTTTCATTTTTTTTATTTAAAAATATCATCGTTATTCGGTCACTTCAAGGGCTTCGGGAAAAACCCTCAAAATGTCGCACACATTTAACGCAGTTTAACGCCCCTTGACACGCGCCCGACCGCACATTATATTATCCCCGTGCTGAGAAATCAGAACTCTGATTGCTGGCAGTCAGAACTCTGATTGCCGAAAGTCAGGACAGAGACAACGAGAAGTTTAACCCTTTAATAGTTCAGTTATGGCAGTTATAAAATACACCGTCAAAGAGAACAACGCCGTAGGAACCCACTCGTTCTACGCGGCCCCACAATCATATTCTACGCTAACTACCGATGACATGAAGGACGAGGTGGTAGAGGGCCTGGGCATCTCGCCCGACCTCATTCCCACCATCATCAAGCGCTACATGCGCGTGGCCCTGCGCAATGCCGGTCGCGGCCACCGCGTGAAGCTGGGCGACGAGATCACCATCTTCCCCCAGATATCGTGCTCGGTGAAGGACGAACTCAACGACGACGGCACCGTGAAGAAGGTCGCCACCGCCGACATGCTCAACGTCAGCAACGCCCGCAGCACCATCGGCGCCACCATCGCCCAGGCCGTGCAGCAGCAGTTCGCCCAGAGCGTGTCGTGGAAGCGCGTTACTGAGAAGTCAGACGAAGAGGAAACACCAACCGACACCACTGACCCAACCACCGATCCTGACCAGCAGGGTGGCGGCACCGAAGGCGGCGGCGGTACCGACCCCAACGAGTAAGCGATGTCTCCAGGAAAATATAAAGGTATACTCGTGGCCGCAGTGGTGAAGCGCAGCGGCATCTGCAGGGCTACCGTCGAGCAGGTGCTCATGGCGACGTTCGACGAGATCCGCTACCAGATGGCGGAGGGTGCGGGCTGCGTACCCATCGAGAGCTTCGGCACGTTCTATACGCAGGACCTTCCGGAACGGGAGCACTGGTACACCTACAAAGGAAAGAGCGAGCTGCGCCACCTGCCGCCCACCAAGCGGGTGAAGTTCTGCCCCACGAAGTCGTTCAAACGCGAGGTTATCGACGACCATCGCTTCGACCCCTCGCGTCGCAGCTTCGAGCGGCATCCCGATGACCCGCCCATCCGCGCCCGAATGGCCTTGAAATACCAGGGCGGCAAGCATCAGCCCCCGGCGAAGAGCAAGACCGTCTATATTAAAAATGAAGAATAAAATAACCGATTGTTCGTGTTCGGCGGATTGACCCCGCGAACCTGGGCCTGCCTCACGAGCTGGGGCGGGCTTTTTTTGTTTTGGAAAGAAATTAGCATAATTACCATAATTTCTTCCTTCATAAATACCTGATTTTCAGCCTTTGGGCAAATGCCTTAAATTTGTCGCACACTTTTAACAATCTTTTATTTTAATAATGTTCGCGCCTCTGCGCCCTCGCGCACGAGCCAAAACTTTTTTCGGGCCGATGCGAAAAATTTTCGCCGAAAAATTTGCAGGTTTCAGAAATTATCCCTATCTTTGCAACGTCAAAAATCATTAAGGCGGCACGAAGTAGGCCGCTGAACGAAGCGGCATTTTTTGTGCCCGTACCGCTGAGGTACATCTTAAAAAGAAAATTCGACCACGCCGGGTGGGGTATCGGACAACGACCCCAAAGGTCTCGCCTTAATGAACCTTGACAGCCCGTAGCGTGGTTTTTAATGTCAAAAAATTAAGGTATTATGGAACAAAGAACAAAAGAGCAAGACAAGACGCTTGCAAGGCAGGAACCGAGCCAGAAGTCGGCTATCAGGAGAGTAACAAAGGTATCGCGCCTTGCGTGCTGCCATGTAGCAAACGTGACCATCAGCTGCAGGAGGTCTTAACGAGGAGGAGGAAGAAGTATGAACGCCAAGACCTACAATCTTATTATCGAACAGAAGGATGAAGTTATCGCATCGTTAAAGCGGCAACTGAATGAAAAGGATGACTTGATAGCCACGAAGGACAGGACGATAGCATCGCAGAACAGGACTATAGCTTCGCAGGAAGAAACATGGAAAGAGAACCGGAAGATAATAGACCAGTGTCAAGAAAGATGGTTTGAACAGGATAAGCTGATAGACATGTATCACAGACGGTTGGGTGAGTTGACGAGACAACTTAAAATGCAGAAGAAGGGTGTCTCGACAGAGGAGTACGAACTGGATGGAATTTTTTACTTAACGAAAGGAGTGGCATGAAACTAATCAAGATATATAAGTGGAAAGTCTTCGGCTGGTTCGTGCTGGCCAGCCGGAAGAACATCCGCTACTATCCCGCCTCGCGCAGCGACTCCGTGACGGCCCGCACCATGCGCAACCTGCGCAATCAACGATACAATAAACATAAGGGCTGCTGCGAGTTGTGCGGCGAGCAATACCCCAAGGAGTCGATGCAGATGCACCACGTGCTACCCTACGCCATCTTCCCACGACTCATCCGCAAGAAGTGGAACCTCATGATGCTCTGCCCCCGCTGCCATTTCCTCGTCCACCACAACATTCCCATGCAGATGAACATGATGCAGCGCATGGCCTACCGGCACGGTGTCAATCTGGAGCAGGGCTACCACCGCGCCGCCGTTGGATTCTGGGACAAGAAGCAGGAGATCAGAGAAGCAATTAAGAAAGAATAATAAAAACGAAACGCTTATGCTACGCGCTTACAAATATCGCATCTATCCCACCGACGAGCAGAAGGTGATGCTCGCCAAGACCTTCGGCTGCTGCCGGTATGTGTACAACTGGGCACTGGAGATGAAGGAGACGCTGTATTGGAAATACCATACCAGCGTGTCGGAATTCGATATGACCGCGCTGGTGCGTAGCGAACTGCGCGAACAGGCACCGTGGCTGACGGAGGTGAGTTCAAAGGCTATTGATTTCGCTGTTAGCGATCTCTATACCGGCTATAAAAACTATTTTGAAGGTAGAACAAGAAAGCCTACTAAACGCCGCAAGCACGAACGACAGCATTTCCACGATCGAGGATCTGGGAAAGAAGGAAGAAGTACAATTAGGGTAAACTTTAGGCACGGCCTGATTTCTATTCCTAAGATTAAAAACATCCCATGCGTGTTCCACCGCCGCTTCGACACGAAGAAATGCAAAATCAAGCAGGTGGGCATAGAGCTGTTGAAGTCGGGTGTCTATAATGCCAGCATCCTTGTGGACGACGGAAAGCCCGTGCCCACGAAAGCACCCATCGACCCCGACAAGACCATCGGCATAGACACCGGGCTGAAGCACTACGTGGTGACGAGCGACGGACTGACCGACGAGCCAATGCACTACGCCAAGGAGCAGAAGCGAAAGATGAAACTTCTGCAGCGCAGACTGAGCAAGAAGGAGATTGGCAGCCGCCAGTTCCGGGTGCTGAAGCGGCGCATAGCCAAGCTGCATCAGCACATAGCCAACAAGCGCCGTGACCATATACACAAGCTGACACACCATCTCGCCTACGAGAACCAAGCAACGACGATCTGTGTGGAGGACTTGAACGTGAAGGGAATGGTGAAGAATAAACACCTGGCCTACAACCTGGCAGACGCCAGCATCGGCGAGTTCTATCGCCAGCTGGAGTACAAGTGTCAGTGGGCAGGGAAGAACTACATCAAGATTGACCGCTTTGCGCCATCGTCTAAACGGTGCAGCTGTTGCGGTTATGTCTATCGACAGCTGACATTGGAAGACCGGGAGTGGACGTGCCCAAAGTGTGGCACCCACCACGACCGCGACCTCAATGCAGCCATCAACATCAAACACATCGGTCTGAGTGAAAATAAGACCCTACCTTCGGTACGAAGGAAAGTTAAGCCTGTGGAGCAATCCCTGATGGACGACCGTTCTCCCGCTTCGGCGGCAGGACCTAAGAAGTCATGCTGTTGTGGTTCCACCCGACGAGTTCGGGAGGATAATCAGCAGCCACCATTGCGCAACCGCAAGACGAGTTCAAGCGGTCGAAACAGGAAAAGTGAAGGGCAACGGTGCTCAAACGGAGCGCCCGACGCCCCGATGCCTCAATTTTCTGAAGCCAAACCAACAGTAAGTCGAACGACCTCAGAGGCTTCCGGATTATAGGTTGGAAGTGACTTCAAAAAAGAGGTAGTAGCAACCGGAGGATGCAGCAGTCACTCACTTATTGGACATTGCTTTGGAAATGAGGTAGTAACAACCGCAGGATGCAGCAGTCACTTACTTATTGGACATTACTTTGGAAATGAGGTAGTAACAACGAGTTCTGAGAGGACCAATGTCTTGACCTTGCGGTCGAGACTGCTCCCGCTCGACAATTCAAGCGAGCTTGATTGTTCTCGCTTACTCGCAGCCTTGATCTTTTGTTGTGCCATGTTTTTTCGTTGTTAAATTGTATTAAACGTGTGTGACAAATTTGCGGCTTTTGCCCACTGCTTGATTATCAGCGAGTTCCGTTAATGGTAATCAGGGATCGTAGAGATACACCCGTCGCTGGTTGTACTCGTCGGGCAGGGTGATGTAGAGGTCGCACTCCAGTTCGTCCTGCAGGGCCATCAGTTCGTCGAAGGTGTTGACAACGCTGCGGTCGGGAGGCAGACGGTTGTAGGCGCGCGTTGGCGTGTGGGATATGATAAAGCACATATTCTTGGTCGTTTGGGGATTACCGCTTTTACTTGCTGAAGATCCTGCGCCACCAGCGGCGGGTGATCCAGATGGCAACGGCGGAAACGACACCGATGATGAGCCACTGCAGGTGGTCGGCCCAGCGGCGGTACCAGGGGCGGTTGTCCTGGGGCACGGGGGTGACGGTGTGACGGGCGGAGTCGGTCTGCTCGCGGTGACTCAGGGCGATATCGAGGCGCTGCTGCCAGATGCTGTCCTGACGGTCGAGGGCGGTCTGCAGGCGGCTCTCCATCTCGCGCTCGATGCGCCGGGCTATCTGCTGCTGCTCCTGGTGGAGATCGCGGCTGATGGTACGCTGCTCCTGACGGACGGCACGGCCCAGCGAGTCGGTGGTGGTGGTGACGGTCTCGGTGATGAGTTCCTTCTGGTCGGCGCTGTGATACAGCGCCGCACTGGACGAGACGGTGCGCTCGCGGAAGAGGGAGTCCATGCGCTCATGCCAGCTGGTCATGTGGGCATCGACGGCGGCCTGAATACTGAGCGTGTCGATGGCGGCGTGGTGATGCTCCGTGCGGTCGATGGCCTTCGGTGCGGCGCACGATCCGAGCAGGGCGCAGAGGATGATGGCGAGGACGAAGGCCACGGCGTAGGTGGCACAGCCGCAGAAAGCATGTGTATAAAACAGCTGCTCATGCTCCTCGTGCGTGAGGTTCTTCATGTCCGGCAGTTCCTGCGGCATGAGGTCGATAGGGTTGTAGGGATGGTAGTGCATAAAGATTGTTAAATCAGTGTGACATTTTTCAGAAAGATAGTGTTTCGTGTACGTGTGCGCAAGGGCGACTACCATAAAAAATAGCAGCCGCCCGAATGCTACAACGGAGCGGCTGCCGGAACGAGAGGAGCTACACGTGAACCTCCCGATGGGTTGCCGGAGTGATCCGGCAAAAACAAACTACTTAAAACTAATCTACTAAAACAAATCAAAAAAACTTATGTCACCCGCTTCACAGCGGCAAAGGAATTGTAGTACAAGAAGCGCCATCGCGGCGGTGTATGAAGAAATTCATCCTATGTGGTTCAAAGGTAAGCGGCGCAGACGCGGGACGGTGGTGGTCGGAGGGATGCCCGCGTTTTAGCTGGCGGGTGAACTGCGCCGCTGTTTGTTCACAGATCTGTCGAAGAACGCTTTGCGGTTGCAAAGTTACGAAATAATCTTGTATCTCGCAAGAAATCAGCGAGTTATCAGAAAGGTGGCGCGAAAGACAGTTGGGAGTTCACAGCGTTATTCGGCGGTTATTTTGCGCCGTGATACCTTGTAAGTGGTTGATAATCAGTTATTTATCATAAAATTTTGCGGTTATTTTGCGGTTTTTGTTGAAAAAGTAATGTAAAAAATAAATTTTTGAGTTCCCTATATATAGTATATAACTATCTGATTATAAGCCTTTTATTTTATTTGTGAGCCTCTTATTTACATAGAAAGTGGGTATAAGGGAGTGCCGCGCGTGTGGATTGAAGAATGTGTAGCAGAGAACATCCAGAGAAACAAAAATAATTTTAGGTTTGTGAAAAATAGGGCCTTTTCTGATAACTCGTCTTTTGAGTGCCTGTAATCGGTTGTGTATCTGATAGTTACAAGGTATCAGACAGCAAATAACTTTTTGAATGATTTTTAGGGGTAAAATCAACGTAACTTATTGATTGCCAATGGTATCACAAAAGTTCACAGAAAACGGCGACGTCTGTGAACTTTCGGTTTTTTCTGATAACTTTCGATGTAAACTATTTTTATTTTCAGGCGGCAGGCGGTGGCGGCGAAACTCTTTTTAACACGCTTTTCCACGGATGGCTTATGAATTTCTCAGGAATATTTTGTAACTTTGCACCGTTGGTGCGAGCCTGCTCACGCTCGGCCATTGATGCAAGCATCGTGGCTCTCGCTTAATCGCAGACTTGGCGCACGTTATTACGATTTATCTGAATGGCTAAGAGCACGAAGATGCCGGCGATTGCCTGGCTGCGGGTAACGGAGTTTTTAAGGGGGTGGTTAGATTATGAGTTTGGCAGTAAGGTGATGGTCAACGGCCGTCGCGTCGTTTGCCTGCAGCATCTGGACGGCGTGCGGGACATCCTGCGCATGGAGACCGTCGATGACATGGAGCTGTCGCCAGACCTGCCGGTGGACCTGTCGCTGTCGGCCTCACGCTATGGACTTATCTCTGCGGCGATGACGCTGAGTCCGGAAGCTACGGAGCGCATGTATCACCTGTCGCTGGAGCAGTTGCAGCAGTTTGTTCCGATAGAGTGTCCGCGCGTGAGGCTGACCGAGGAGGGACTGCTGCGCGAATGGGGCGGCGACGCGATGCTGGGCGACGCACAGGCCAAGGCGCTGCTGCGCCTGCTGAGAGAAGCGTTCTGGGAGGACGTGGAGCAGTTCGCCAGGCGCTATGCCCGGCAGCATGAGGGCGAGAAATATGCGCAGGAGGATATGATAGCGGCGTTCTGTAAGATGACGAAGACCAGCGAGCTGCATATCGAGGCGATCAGACGGGAGTGGCAGCGAAGATGTAAGAGGGCTGATGTAAGATAAAGAGCGCCCTATCGGGCGGAAATTTTTCAAATTGGTTTCAAATTATTCAGACATGCTTTTGAGAAATTTGAATTAAATTTGAGCAATTTCCAGCCGATAGGCTGCTAATATTCTTGGGTCACTTCGCTCAAAATACAGAACCGCCACAAAAATGGAACTTTTTCGAGATGGCTGAAGGATGATGGATGATGGAAGAAGATGTCTGATGGCTGATGGATGATGGAAGATGTGTGCGTCGGGGTCAGCCATCATACATCAGCCATCAGCCATCTTCAGCCATCAGACTTCGCTTTCTTCTCCGGTGTGCGCAGCGACTGGCCCCAGAGCATGGCGGCGGTGGTGACGCTGTGCAGGCGGTCAAGGATGGCGGGACCGTACTCACCGTAGTGGTCGGCAATGGTGGCAGCGAAGGGCCAGGAGGCGGCGGGATAGTTGGCGGGACAGGGCTGGGGCGAGAGACTGGTGGCAATGATAAGCAGTAGTCCGCGCTGCTCGGCAAGGTCGAGGACGTCGAGGATGGAGGTGTCGCGGTTCTTGTAGCGGTAGAGCGGTTCGCGGCCCATGTCGTCGATGACGAGGGCACGCTGGCGCAGCAGTTCCTCCTTGCTGATGACGGGGGCTGTTCCCGACTTGGCAGAAGGATGGAAAATGTCGTAGAGGTCGGCGGCGCTGACGACGCGCAGGTTGCGCTGGAAGACGGCTGGCAGTATGCGGGTGACGAGGGTGGTCTTGCCTGTGCCGGAGGCTCCGAAGATGAACAGCCCCCTACCCCGCCCGTCGGACTTGCTCCGGTTGTCGGCGAGCCACTGGGCCACGCGGTCGTAGCCAGAGAGCCACTGTGTACGGCCTTTGTAGAGGCGGCGCATCTCGGTGGTCATGCGGAGCTGTGCATCGGGTATCTGGAACGAGGGGATGGATGCCTGCGGCGCGGTGAGGAAGTCGATGGGCTGTCCGCCGGCATTGGCCAGGATGCGATACTGAAGGGTGACGCCGTGGCCGAAGGCTTGCTTCAGGGCTTCATAGATGAGCCGCACGTAGTAGTGCTCGATGAAGTCGTAGACCTGGCGGACGGGTACGCGGAGCTGGAGCACGTTGGCGGCGGGGTCGTAGCTCTCGAAGGTGACGGGGACGAACCATGTGGTGAACGTCCAGTCGTCGACGCGGGACTGTATCAGCCGGAGGGCTTCAGCCCAAAGGAGGGAGTAGTCTTTGTCGGGCATAGCGGTTACCATAGTTTAAGTTCGGGGGATTCAGAGGGGGCGGTGGACCGCTGTGATACAGCAGTAGACGGGACGGAAGCGGCGGGGATTTCCTCGGCGGGGGTTACTTCTTCAGCTGTGGTGAAGAACCTGGCTTCCTCTGCACGGATATAATCGTCTATCGCCTTGTATGCCCAGCCGGGGATGTTTTCGACGTCGGCATGGCGGCCTGCCGTAAACTCGTCGCACCATGACTGCAGCTGCCGGACGAAGCCGGGCATGATGACTTGGTTGACATGGCGCAGGAAGGCACGGGCCTGGTTGATGTGCAGATGGAAGAAGCCCGTCATCAGTTCCATGGCAACGGCCTTGTTGGGCGCATAGTCGTTCTGCTCCTGGATATTGCGGCCTGCCTCTGTGGGCAGGATGGTGAAGGCGACGGCATCGGGACGCTTATAGGCGGGCAGGGGCGCACCGTGGAGCAATCCCTGGTAGGTGAAGGTGAAGTCGGCCCCGCCGCTCTTGGCGAGGTTATCGAGTTCCTTCTGTGCCTGATTGAGTACCTTTTCGCAGAACTGGCTCCACGTCGGATAGCGGTTCTCACGCTCCGGGTCGTCGGCATCGCGGACGAAGCCCAGCCGCCGGCGCAGGTCGGCCATGAGGATGACGAATCGCTCGCCGTGCTGCCGCCACTCCTCCGACAGGTATATGTAAAGCGGGTAGGAGAAGCTGGAGCGCAGCCGTCCGGCAGTATAGCCGACAAAGCGTGTGTAGTCATTCTTCAGGTTGATGTCGAGAATATTTTCTGCGGTGAGTCTTGGCACGATAATCTCGAAGTCTGTGCCAACGAACTTACCGTTCTCTCGTTTACCGTTTATCTGCATCAGGTTTTCCGTGCGGTAGTAGCCGGGGTTGTCCTTATTGGGAATGAAGCACTGCACGTGGGTGAGCGAGTAGAGGGCGGTACGGGCTTCCTCGTAGTGGGTGTCGTCGGCGATGTCGGAGAGGCGTAGCTTGAACACAACGTCGCCCTCGTTGTAGGCTGATTCCTTCTTACGCTTCACCTCGAAGTCATCGGTAGCGAAGTCGAGATAGAGCTGGCCAGTGCGGTCGCTTTTCGGCAGGCTCTTCGACAATCTCCACAGCCCCTGCAGCCGCTGCAGCACGGCGATGAGCACGCGGTAGCCTGTCACCTTATTCATCATCGGCAGGTGGGCCAGCTGTCGCGGCTGGGTAATCAGATCCTGAAGGCTCAGTGTGACGGCCTTCTTCTTGCGCGTTTTCTTTGCCTTCGGCTTGCCGGCCTTGGCGGGTTTCGATGTTGTCATAAGCGTAAATCTTCCGTTGTAGCGTCGGCAAAGTTAGACATTTATTTTGTAACCTCCAAACTTTTTCAGAATTATTTTTGTTTGAAGTGCATATTTCTTTCTTTTGGTTGTCAGATAGTTACATTTTGCCGCCTTTGTTTTCGGGAAATCAGTCCTACTATTTCGGAAAAATATTTCTACTATTTCGGACAGATGCGCCCACCTACCAACTCGGAAAAAGTCACCTACGAATTCGGGAAAACTATACCTACCAACTCGGAAAAATACGGCCATGAGACCTACCAACTCGGAAAAACAACACCTACCAACTCGGAAAGATTTTGCCTACCAACCTGGGAAACGCATACCTACCAACTCGGGAAAACAGTACCTACCAACTCGGAAAGATTTTCTCTGTAACTATCTGATAATCAGTTGGCAGTCTGCGGCTATATATAATATACTATATATATGTACGATAAAAGAAATATATTTATTTCGTTTCGAGGCGAAGGATTTTTTTGTTTTTGTTTGGGTAAAGGGACTGCTGGTGAAACTGCAGTTTACTGGACGGTTACGGGGATGGTATTGCGGGAGCGCACGATGAGCTGGCAAATGGTCGGCAAATAAAAGGTCGCTGAATATTAGGCGGTTACGGTAGCGGCAGATTTGCTTTGCAAATAAAACGATGCGGAGTTTTCCCGAAATGGTAGGTAGGTGGTGTGGACGATTCGATGGGGTAAGAGTTTTCCGAAATGGTAGGCGGAGTATGGGTATCTGGAGAGTCGCTGGTCTATGGGAAAGTTTTCCGAAATGGTAGGCGGGTGCCCTACCCTGCCCTAACATTTGCCAGGCCGTGGCTGTATATTGCGGACATGGCAAAGAACTACAAAACTACGACCGCCGGTAAGGACGACGGCAAGAGCAAGGAGTATGAGAATCATGTGTGCGGGGAGTGTAAACGCTGCACGCCCGTTACGACATTCAACACACTGACTGTGAAGGACCGGAAGCCCACGCTGGGGCGGTGTCCGGAAGAGGAGTTCTGTGTGCTGCTGTCGCAACGGGAGTGCCCGAAGTTTGAGTTGTAGCCGCGAGGTTTGTCCTATCGGGAACTACCATACCCCGCTTTAGATGTGTGTAGCTATTAGTTGTGATTACGTTTGGATTTCCGTCCATTTATTCGATTTATTATTTCGGAATTGTTCAACACTGTCAAACTCCGGACATAACAATATCCTCTGGCAGTGGTTGATAATTGCCAGTGCTTCGTTGGCAATAGATGGTCTGGTGTATATACTGTCAGGTAAATCGGCCAAATTGTCGCGGATGAAATCAAGTTCGTTATCGTCAAACGCATCGCTGGCGCGTACCCAGCCGTTCTCAGTGTCATCATCAGGAACCATGTTGTCTTGTGCCAGGTATTCTTGCAGAAGTCGTCTGGCATCCTCGATGTGTTTCCATGCCTCGATGGGGTCGTCGTGGGCGTTCAGCTGTTGTGCAGCGTAGAGGTGGCTTTCTGCATCTGCCACCTTAGTGTAATCGTGACTGTACTGTATCATAGATTCTTTCTGTTTTAGGTGCTATTTCTTCTCGTAGGTGGTGGTGAGCTGCGATGCCATGTCGCGGTAGCGCTGGTAGTCGTCGTCGGTGATGACGTGCTTGGCGTGCAGGCCGTCGATAATGAACAGGTAGAGGGCGCGGTGCTTCGGGGTGTCAGTGTCGATGCAGTAACGCTGCAGGGCGGCGAACACCTCCTTGGGCATGATGGTGGTGGCCTTCTTGGTGGGGAAGTCGGGGCCTACCTTGGCGGTGGTGTCCTGGGCGATGCTGGCTGGTTGCTGTGTGATCTTCGGCTCGTTAGTGGTTTCGGTCAGTTCTGTGACCATGTAGATTTTCTTGTTCTCCATAATTTTGTAGCATTTAGTTTATATTATTGAATTATTGCTTTATTGAAATACTGCCTAATTGCTTAACTGCAATATTGCATTATTGAGAGAATATAATACTGCAATCGTAATATATTGCAGTATTGTGATATTGCGCTTACAGTATTTCCGTGCTATTGCGATATTGCACTAAGGCTTTACTGCCTTACTGCCACGTCCTTTCCAGCCGTACTCATTGGGGAGCGTGAGGCAGTCGAGACGCTGCTCCTTGGTGATGACGCCCTGCTGTTCCAGACCGATAAGCATCGTTTCCAGAAAGAAGCGCTTGGCGGTGATGTCGCGGTCCTTTGCCTTGTCGGTGGCGAGGCGGTGGATGCTCTTTGGCAGGAAGCAGAGGGCACCGATGGCTTTCTCTGCGGCGATGCCTGTGAGTTCGTTTTCACTGCCTGTAGCGTTACTACCCTCCCCTACTCTGTTCTCTATCTCTCGTCTGAGCTGCAGAATTTCCTCCGGCGACTTCGTAAGGATCTGCGGCGACTTTTCTTGTTTCTTTTTTCCTATTGCACTCATATCTTATTGCGTTATTATATTATTAAACTATTGAATTATTGCAGCATGACATTATCGCACTATTGCAATAATGCGCCTTTGCAGTATTGCCTTACGGCATTACTCTTGCGAGAATGATCTGCGATTGGTCGTGGATGTCGAGTGCCTTGCGGTACTCCTGAATCGCTTCGTCCAGATGTTCGCAGTCGATAGTCCGACGGGTGATACCCGTCTCTACGTTCCCATCCTCGATGATTACCTTGAATTTCGTACTCATATCTTATTGCGTTATTGGGTTATTGCATTATTGAATTTTAGAACTATTGGATTACAGCCTTACTGCGATATTGCACTAATGCGTTATTGCCGTTTCGATATCTTGCAACAATGTAGCATAGGAGTATTGCGTTACTGCATTTATGCGCGATTGCATTATGTCGTTATTGCTTTATTGCAATATAGCGATACTGCATTATTGTTTTACGGCAATAAGGCTATATTAGTCCTTTAGTACGCTTCACTATCTCGTCGGCCAGCGTGGCGTATAGCTTGCGGGCGGCGACGGCTGGCGGGTACTGATAGACGCTCTTCAGGTCGAGTTGGGAGTTGCCGATGGCCTTGGAGTCGCCGATGACTACGGGCAGGATGTCCTTGGCGTACTGCTGGCACAGGGCCTGCTCGGCGATGTCCTGCTTCGTCGGGTTCTCTTTCGTCCCCTTTGGTCCACGGCGCGAGATAAGGAAGCCGAGATTGTGCAGATCGTCGTTCTCCGTTTCGCGTATCTCCTGGATGTAGGCGAGATAGTTCTGCAGGCCGTTGAGGGCGAAGCCTTCGAGGTTGAGCGGGATGAGAACGGCGTTGACTGCAATGAGGATGTTGTCGATAAGCACCTGCGGACCTACGGGGGAGTCGATAAGGATAAAGTCGAAGTCGGTCATCCAGTCGGTCAGTCCCTCGCCGGTGTGGTCGTCGGGTGCCTTCTGCAGGGCGCGTGTCAGCTTCATGGCGGGGTTGCGCATGGTAGGCAGCTGCTGATCTACCTTATTCATAATAGAGGTGGACGGGCAGTAGTAGAGTCCTGATGCGGAGCGGTAGACGGGGATGGGTGCATCCTCGCATAGCACGTGGTAGATAGTGGGGTAGTGCTGCAGCTCCAGGGTGGGGTCCCAGTCGGTACAGCTGGAGAGGTTGGCCTGCCGGTCCATGTCGATCACCATCACGCGGTAGCCCTTCAGCGTGAGGGCCATAGCGAGGTTGAGGGTGGTAGTGGTCTTGCCTACGCCGCCCTTGTAGTTGCCTATGCCGATGACGGCACGCAACTGTGTTTTGCGATTTTTTGTTGCCATTGTTGTGTAGCTTTTAATAAAAAAATGTTCGTTGTAGCAGTTGCAAAGATACATATTATTATTGAACTATTGCACGATTGCCGTAATGTTTTAATGCAATTTAACAATAAAGCGATATTGACCTATTGCAATATTGCAGTAATGCGAAGCGGGAGGGCTCGCGAACTACGCTCGTTTACGGAACAGCGGCATCATCCATCTTCCATCTTCCATCATCCATCTTTATTGCCCTTGCTTTTGGATTGCGGCTATGCTATATTGGGCGAAAAGACAAAACAAAGGCGATATGATTAAGAAGATACTTGTACGCGACTACCTGAAAGGGTACGGTGATATGACGGCGGAGGAACGTAAGGCGTTCGTCGGCAGGGTGGGGGAGTGGCTTGCCCAAGACGGGGCGCGGCTGCTGGCGATGACGGACAGGCCAATGGCTCGAAGTCAGAGCCTGATGACGATCACGATGCGGTGGACGACAGAGGACACCAAGGCGGTGACGGATGGCATCATGCTGATGTCGGCGCTTGTCGGCGTGGCCGACACGTGGCTGCCGACGCAGATCTATATGAAGTCGGCATATCGGGCTGTGAGGCAGGTGGTGAGTGTCTTGTCGGAAGTGAAGAGTGAAGAGTTAAGAGTGAAGAATTTCTTGCGTCCCGATGGTAGCAAGCGATCAGAGGTCGAGCGGCTACCGCCGTCAAAGGCCACCGCATATAATACAAGCGGTAGGGGAGCGGCTGCACCCTACAACTATGAGCCAAAACGTGCCGCCGGAGTCGGAGCGGGTAATCCGCAGACACTCCCCTCTTCCGTTGGAGCAACAGCCAGCCCTGGCAGTAAGAGGCAGGGCGGCGATGTAATCGCCACGCAACAGACAAAGAAGGAACATCAACCATCAGCCATCAGCCATCAGCCATCAAGCGGGATGGTGCCGGCACGTCCGAAGCATATCGACCAGTACGTGCATCTGTTGCCGAAGGCGACGCAGGAGCGGGCGGCTGAGTATGGCGAACTGATGCGGCAGTTGGGCGAGGCACGAGATAACATGCAGCTACTAATGGACGACGACCATGCGAGCGCAAAGAGCCGCGAGCAATGGGCGAAACAGGCGACGCGCATTGACAAGAAGATACGGGCGATACGCGAGGAGCTTGACCGGGAGTGGGAGAAAGTGGCGGCGAGCGGGCGCGTTCGCACGGATGCTTTCGGGAATGCCTTCCTGATGCCCGACGGAAAACCGTCGGGAACGGTGGCTGACGGTGAAGGCGGGGAGCAGGAACCGGCGGAGCTTACCAGCGAACAGAGGAAGCGTCGCCGCGATCTGCGCAAATGGCTCATCGACCTGCGACGTGGTAAGGAGGGGAAGGACAGGGAGAAGCGCATTGAGCAGTGGCGGGTGAACTGGAAAGAGTATCTGACCTTAGAGCCGAAGGAGAAGGCTCTGGAGGACGAGAAGATACTGGAGGCAGCAAAGCACTTCGGAATCAAGTTAAGTGAAGAGTGAAAAGTGAAGAGTGAAGAATTTGCTTCCGCTCGGAGAAATAAGCGGTTCGACTCCGCTCGCTGGCCGAGGTTCGGTAAGTGCAGACACAGGTTCGATTCCTGTCATCCAAACGGATGTGCTGGTGCGTACTGAGGCCATTTCTTTTTAAACACAAATTATCACGAATTATTCATCAATAAAACATTAGGCGATATGGAAGAAAAGAAAATGAGCATCCTCGACCAGTATATGTTCGCATGGTCGGTACTGAGCGACGAGACGATTATTGGAAGAGACCACATGACGGCAGAAGAACAGAATGCCGTAGAGGTCACGATGACGTATCTTACCAAGAGGTATATGAACCGGGCTATGTCGGCCCTGCGTTGCGGAACGAAGAAAGACGACCCTGTATTGGAATTTACCAACGACGTGCTCAGACAGCGTATCATGGAGTTCAATGAACGCCTGAAGCGGGAGAAGGAATAACACGGAGGAGATTGGTGTAATGGCAGCACATGAGATTCTGGCTCTCAGGGCAGGGGTTCGAGCCCTCTATCTCCTACACAAACATATACACAGAAATAGATTATGACTTTTCATGGAATAGTAAGGGAATGGTGCCGGACGTACAAGCCGATGCTGGACTCGGTGACGAACGGGAACAGGCGGTTTTACCTGGCTGACGACTGGGACGGGGTGAAGGCGATGCCGAAGAGTATATCAACGGAGTTCTCGCCATGTGTGGTGATGGAGAACGGTGCGGAGGGGAGCATCGACGGGGGACTGATGACGAGAAACTACGCGGTGTACTTCTTCGTCCGCGTGGACCGTCAGGTGGACAATGACGCGCAGGTGGTGGCCTACGAGGAAGCGCTGTATCATGCGCTGCAGTTCTATACGTGGCTGAAGGACAGGCACGACCGCGACGAGAATCCGGCGGGGGAGTACGGACGCATAGACTTCGAGCATGAGTTCTATGTGCAGCCGGCGGGACCGTTAGAGGATGGCTGGGTGGCGGTGATGATGCAGTTTGAAAGGATGGAGCAGATTGACCTGTGCGTCAGCCCTGAGATGTATGTGGATGAATAGGGCTGCTGTAATACAGCAGCATACGGAACGAGAAACGGAATAGACGATGGCACAGAACGACGGAGAAGAGAAGGCACCGCTGAAGGTGACGGACATCGACGCACTGAAGGAGAATGTGCGGATGGCGGTGGAGGAATTTGCCGAAAGGTGGATCTCGATGCCGGGGTTCGGGCTCGACGTGGAGGTGATGAGCGTGAGCCAGTTGCGGGATGCTATGGGGCTCAGGGCCTCTATCGACTGGGGCGACCCGTGGCCGGCGGCGGAGAAGGAACTGATAGTGCATGGCTTCCGGTGGCACTGGCTTGGCGGGCAGCGGGTTATGTACCTGAAAGAGCGGGAGGACTTCGTGCCGGACACGGGGTGGAGCGAGGCAGAGGAAGTGGAGGATTGATAGCCTCACGGCCAGTAATTAGAGACTACAGCCTGCCGGCTGGAAATTTATCAAATTTAATCCAAATTATTCAAGACTATGATTTGAGAAATTTGAAACCAATTTGAATAATTTCTTCGACGAGCGAAGCGAGGATGAACCTCGATTACCCGCGTAGCGGTTATCTCAAAATTTCTCGGCGCAAGCCGATAACAAAAGGAACGAATAAACCGGGTTTCGGCCCATAGTATTAACTTAATTTTTACACAACGATGAAAAAGGATTTTTTCGGTAAAGTGATGGGGGTGCTGCTGTTGGCGGTGATGGCCCTCGTGTGCAGCTGTAACGGCTGCAAGGGGGAGACCCCGAAGATTGACGATCCCGTGGTGGTTTATCATGATTATGATGGCGTCGTACAGGACTTCACGGCTGGTGTGGGCCATATCCAGGCGCTGCACAGGCAGACGATGTACTCCATCATCCAGCATCTGCAGGACGAGGGGCACACGATTGCCCTGAACGGCAAGTACCAGTGGCGCAACAGTCGCGTGATACTGAACGACACGGTGACAATGGAGAATATCGACGACCTGCATGTGGTGGCTGTGAACGATGTATTTTTCTATTGGGACAGCGTGAAGGGGCCGATGGTGCAGTACATCAACTCGCACGTGAAGTATGGCGTGCAGATTCCATACCCTATTAACGATGTGTGGATTGAGGATGGCGACATGAGCGAACAGCCAATTAAGATTTCTGCCGAGCAGGCTTTGATGCGACTGAAGGAATGGAACGGTATTCTTCCCAAGGACTGCAACTTTATCACGCTCCGACTGCCCGTAGGACCGAAGGACTGCAATGCGCAGTGGGTGTTCGGCGATGTGTACGACGTGCTGTTTATAGACGCGGTGACGGGCGAGATCAGAGATTACGATCCGGCGTTCTCGCGACAATAACGGGGATGGGCGATATAGCCCCACGACGGGGCTGACAACGACCCATCCCCATAAAGGCTCGACGGTCTCTAAAACCGTGACGAGAAACTAATCTTTTGCGTGATTACCGCAGCGGCTCCTGCCGCCTTATGTTATCCTCGGCATGGGCCGCTGCGACTTTAGCAACGAGAGGCTGCGGAAATACCGCAGTGTACTGAACGAAAACGAAAACGAAAACGAAAACAAGAAACGAGACTATGGCGAGAGACTGGAAAGGAGGCTCGGCTTCCACTTTCAAGACTATCGGGGCATCGAACCACTGCGAGCATGAGCGGGCGGACATGGACTACTACGCCACGGAGCCTGCGGCAACGGACTGGCTCTGTCGCATCGAGCACTTCGACGGGCCGATACTGGAGCCGAGTTGTGGCGAGGGACATATCTCGCGGCAGCTCATCAGGGCAGGGTATGAGGTGGTGAGCCGTGACCTGGCAGACCGTGGTTATGGTGAAGTGGCTGACTTCCTGGCGCCGGAGAACACGCGGTGGGAGGGTGACATCGTGACGAACCCGCCGTATGCCTTTGCGCAGGAGTTCGTGGAGAAGGCTCTGGCGATCATCCCGGAGGGCAGGAAGGTGGCGATGTTCCTGAAGTTGACGTTTCTCGAAGGTAAGCGGCGGGCGGCGCTGTTTGAAAATTACCCCCCCCGACGGATTTGGGTGAGCCATGCGCGGCTGAAATGCGCCATGAACGGGGACTTCGAGCATACAGGAGGAAGCGCCACGGCGTATGCCTGGTTTGTGTGGGAGAAGGGATATAAGGGAGCACCGGAGGTGAGGTGGTTTAACTGAAAGAATTATGAATATAGGACTGATAGACGTTGACGGGCATAACTTCCCGAATGTGGCACTGATGAAGATAGCATCGTGGCACCGCGAGCAGGGCGACACGGCAGAGATGGCCGAGCCGCACAAGCACTACGACCGCATCTATGCCTCTAAGGTGTTCACCTTTACACCCGACTTCGACCGCAACGACTACGACGCGGACGAGATAATTGGGGGGGGGGGGACAGGTTACGATATCAAGAGCCGTCTGCCGGAAGATATAGAGGCACACACGGGAATGGCCTACGACCTCTATCCGCAATATCCGTTCAGTGTGCAGTTCTACTCTCGTGGCTGCATACGCCACTGCCCGTTTTGTCTGGTTCACGACAAGGAGGGAGCCATCCACAGCGTCAGGCCAATGCAGTGGAACCCTAATGCGCAGTGGATAGAAGTACTCGACAACAACTTCTTCGCCAACCCGAACTGGCGCGAGGCCGTCGAAGATTTGAAGGCGCAGAAACTGCCAGTGAAGTTTCACGGAGTGGACATCCGCATAATGGACGAGGAACAGGCGGAAGCCCTGAACACCATCAAGCGCAAAGGATATATCCATATTGCTTGGGACTTGCCGCAACTCGACCTCACGCCACAACTGGAGGCGATGGTGAAGCACATCAAGCCATACAAGATTGCCTGTTATGTGCTGGTAGGGTTCAACTCCACCAAGGAGCAGGATCTTTATCGGCTGCGCACGCTGAAGCGTCTGGGCATCCTGCCATTCGTTCAGCCATACAGAGACTACACCAACACACGGATACCAACGCAATATGAGAAAGACCTCGGGCGGTGGGCAAACCGCGCATGGCTGTTCAAAAGCATGGACTTCCTCGACTATGCACCCCGCAAGGGATTCGTATGCAGAAAGTATTTTAATTCTCAAATTCTATAATTCTTGATAACAACACAAAAACAATATGGCAAAGACTTACAAGAAAGGAAGCAAGGGTGGGGGAGTAGAGATGCTGCAGCGGCTGCTGCAGGAGCGGGGCTACCAGCTGACTGCTGACGGCGACTACGGCCCCAGGACGGTGGCGGCAGTGACGGCGTTCCAGCAGGCGGAGAACGGGCTGGTGGCCGACGGCATAGCGGGACGGAAGACGATGGCGCGGCTGGCGGGGGTGACGCTGACGGAGGCGTTCATCCGTCAGCACATCACGTTTGCACCGGGGCGGGTGGTGAACTACATCGCCATCCACTACACCGCCGGGAGCCGTAGCACACGCGGGGCGGCGAAGGCCAACCGCGACGTGTTCACCAAGCGACCAGCGAGCGCCGACTTCGTGGTGGACGACGAGCAGACCGTGCAGGTGAACCCCGACATCGACAGCTACTACTGCTGGGCCGTGGGCGACAAGCGGAACCCCTGGACGGGCGGCGCACGGCTGAGCGGTAAGGCTACGAACCGCAACACCGTCAGCATTGAGATGTGCTCGACGCTCAGCAAGGGCACGTCGGCATCGGCACCCAACCACGAGGGGTGGACGCTGAGCGACGCCGTGATAGCGAGGACGCTGCGCCTGGTGCGCTATCTGATGATGGCCTACGACATCCCCCGCGAGCGCGTCATCCGCCACTATGACGTGACGGGCAAGCTATGTCCCGGCGTACCGGGCTGGAACGACGGCCCGCTGTTCGACACCGCAGGGAAGCAGACAAGCCGGAAGAGCGACAGCCACAAGTGGGCGGAGTTCATCGCGGCGATATGAACGATGTCCTGACGGACAGAAATTAGAGACTACAGCCTGCCGGCTGGAAATTTATCAAATTTAATCCAAATTATTAAAGACTGGAAAATTTGAAACTAATTTGAATAATTTCCCGCGTAGCGGTTTTCTCAAAATTTCTCGGCGCAAGCCGATGACATAAACAACACAACACAAAGACTATGGCAAGAGAAACAGGTATTTCGCAATCGCTGATGTCGGGGGCGCTGCTGCACTTTCAGAGTGGGGTGCCGATTAAGGACCTCGATATGCGACGAGAGCATAAGGACCGGCTGGCAAGGGTGGCGCATGTGTACTGGGTTTGGATAAAGGACCCGATGCTGGATGCCTACCAGATGCTGCGCCAACTGGTGAAGCAGACGGGAAGCTACAGCGACGCGGCAGCCGTCACCGTGGCAGCACAAAAGGACAAGATGCTGTTCGACTTCGTAATCGACCACATACAGTCGGGCTCGCGCCGGCAGGACGAGCTGAAGGTGCGCTACGCCGCCGAGAGGATGATAACCATCGGACTGGAGACCGACAACGTGATGGCACTCGACAAAGGCTCGAAGCGGCTGTATGAGGTGGCCGGGCTGGACAAGCCGGAGCAGGAGCAGCAGGACATGAGCAAGGTGATGTTCCTGCCGCCAGTGGTTACCGCAAAAGTAACGGATGTTGACCCGACGAAGGAGGAGATTACCGACCAGCAGGCGCTGGCCATCATAAAAAAGTACGGGGCCTACCAGGATTCCAAGCGCCTGGCCATCGAAGACCGCGTGAACACGATGATGGCCGAACGCGAGGCTGACGAGATGGAACGTGAACAAAAACAGAACAGCCATGAGCAGACTTGGAACCAATCCGAACCTGAGCAGTGACCATTTTGAGAGCAAGATGCTGCCAGACGTAGAAGAGCCGAAACCGCAGGAGGGAGGCTATCTCGACCTGATGGGCGACGGGGAGCACAAGATTTACCTACACCGGGCACAGTTGGAGATATACAACTGGCAGGCCCGCACGACATTCATCTGCGCCGCCCGTGGTTTCGGCAAGACCTCGCTGCTCGGCGTGTGGGAAGGCAAGTGCTTCCTCGGACTGCCCCGGCAGATGGGTGGTTTCGTGGGAGCCAGTGCCAAGCAGATATACACTCGCACGATGCCAAACGTGCTGAAAGTGCTCAATACACTGGGGTTCGAGGAAGGCCGATTCTACTTCCGTGGGCAGGCTCCGGCCAAGCTGCGATGGCCTATGCCGCTGGCCAAGCCGAGGGTGTGGGAAAACGTAATTCACTTTGTTACAGGCTATTGCGAAATCATGCTGTCGATGGCAGTACGAGGCAGTGGTAACGGCCTTAATCTGGCCACGCTGAAGGGTGACGAGGTGAAATATCTGCCATGGAAGCGAGTGAAGGAAGAACTGATGCCCACGCTGCGCGGCGACTTCATGCCGGCATCTGCCAGCAAGACCGAGAGGAAGGACGCATGGGGCTACGGGACACGCAGTGCCCAGAATCCGTTCTGGCTGTCGCAGTTCTGGATCAGTGACCGTGGTATGGTGACCGCCCAGAGAGAGTGGGAAAAAGACGCGAAGGAACTGGAATTGCAATCGCAGGCGGTCAACAGTCAGCTAATAGAAATGCTCTCAGAACTTCGCTATCTGGAGAAGACCGCGCCACATCTGGCCGCACAGTTGGCACAGAGTCCGGAGTATCTGAAGAAGCTCCACCAACTCAGGGGCAGCAGCTGTGCCTTCTTTGAATACTCGTCAGCCGAGAATGCCGCATTGCTCGGGGGTGAAGCATGGCTGAGACTGCAACAGCGCAGCCTGACCGACCTACAGTACCGCCTAACTATCCTCGGTCAACCGCCTGGCAATGCCGCCGACGGATTCTACTGCAATTTCTCGGACATCAACCTCTATGAAAGTGCCGATGCCGAGGGGCTGATTATGGACCGCTATCTGCATGTGGTGAACAACAAGAAAGCCCTCGACGTACAGCACTGGCCAACCTCCGTGTCCTACGAGGCACTGCAGTTCGACGAGCTGGAGCGCGACGGAAGGGACTGCTCCCTCGACTTAGACGTAGACTACCAGTCGCCGCTCTGCATCAGCATTGATGCCGGCTCCAGAACCAACTTTCTGCTCGTGGCGCAAACTCGCATGTATCAGGGCAAGCCGTCCATCATGGTGATGAAGGAGTTCTGGGTTCAGGCGCCGGTTCGACTCATGGGATTAGTCAAGCAATTTGCAGAATACTACACTCCCTACCTGCGCCGCAATCGTGGCAAGAGCGGCGGCGCACAGGTGATATTCTATCACACCCCTACGATTTTCCAAGGCGGCGCAACGGCCTATGCCGTGGAGAACAGCGAGGACTCACGCTTCGACAAGGTGGTCATCCGCGAACTGGAGGGCTACGGGTTCTCTGTATGTGCTGCGGAGTTCCCCGTGTGGAAACACGAGAGGAAGTACCAGCTGATTAACGACATGTTCAGCTTTACCCAGTCGCCCGCCATCTACATCAACAAGGAAGCTAACAGATGCGAGAACCTTCAGGCAGCCCTGTCGAGTTGTGCCGTAGTGCCTGGCACGTTCAAAAAAGACAAGCACTTGGAGAAGTACGCCAGCGAAGAGGGTGTAGCCGGACCGCTGGCCCAGCGCACCGACCTGACCGACTGCTTCGACGACCTGGTGATAGGCATCAAGGTGGGGGCCGAGAACAACAAGAAGATTGGCGGCGGGCTGCGCGGGCGGTTCAAGAATCTGGTGATACCGAGGTAGGAGGACTTTGTGCGGGAATATATATATCAAGCAATCCATGCTTTCTTGCCCATACGTAGATAAAGCGGTACTTCTCATTTAGTTCTGTCCTTGTCCTGCACGATTTTAATATTTCAATACGTTCCTCGTTGGTCAATCTTTTAAGCTGGCAAGGGAAGTATTCATCCAGTAGTCCATTATCTCTAAGCCAATAATATACGCTTGATGATTTCTTGCGTAGTTCTGAACGCGAACTACAAGACTTAATAATCTCCATCCTTTCTTCATCTGTGTATTTACCGTTCACTGGAAGATACTTATCTAACAAATTGTTAGCTTTGGCCCAATCGTTGACAGCACCGTATTTTATAGCCAGCTCGCGCCGGTTCTTGCAACTTTTGAGAATAAAGATCCTTTCCTCGTCCGTATAACTGCGTCTCCTTTTTGCTGGTACTCTCTTTGGGAAGTATTTATCAAGGAGTCCGTTCTTTCTCGCCCACTTATAGATGCCAGCCGATTTCCTGTTCAACTCCATGCGCGTCTTGCAGCCGGCGATTATCTCCAACTTGTCGTTTATAGTTTTCCCTGCGTAATCTTTGCTATGTTTTAAATGCTTACAGTATGCGTCAAGCATTCCATTATCAAGCATATAGTAATAGCAATAAGGAGAATACTCCTGGAACTCTTCAAATGTATGGTATTTCGCAGCTTCCTTCTTTAACTTATCGTGCGACATGTCGATAGATGACCACCCAAGCCCGCCACCCTTTGCCTTGTTCAGCAGTTTCCAGCCTTCGGCGGAGTATCTTCTAATATAACTTTCTTCCACTTCCCCAGCAATGTTTGCGCCAATCCAGTCGGTTAATATTTTGTATTCATATTTAGTTCCTGTCTCTTGGATATGTTTATAAACGGGAGATTTTTTATCTTTTGTATGTTGCAGGAATCGGCGCTCGGGGTTTAGAGAAAGACCTACATAAGCATACCCGTCTGAGAAAGTAAACACATAAACCTTTCTCTTATGCCAGTCTCCCTTCCGCTTCATGTGTCCGCACAACTCCTGAAAAAGGCCACGTCTTTTTATCGCCTTGTATGCCCCTTTTTCATTATTATAAAACTCTTGCAGAATGTCGTACCCTGACGATATTTGCACAAGTTCATCGTAAGTGTATTTGTACTTCTTTCGACGTTTCATGTGGGCGCATAGCTTATCGGCAAGACCCCTATCCAGAATCGCTGCGTAGACAGATGGTTCTTTCTGCGAAAACTCATGGAAGTCATCGTACATAAGCGCCCGCTCTGCCAGTTCTTCTTCCTTATATCTATATCTTTTTATTCGCCTCATGTGGGCACATAGTTTGTCGGTAAGCCCACGTGCTGTGATAATTGCATAAGTGTTATAGTCGTTCTTTATCAATTCTTGGAATGTGTTGTATTTTTTCGCTTTTGCGGCAAGAACTTCTTCGGGAGTGGATCTGTCGTCACGTTGTATGTGGGTACAGTATTCCTCCAAAAGTCCTCGTCTACAAATCGTGTCGTAAGCATGCTTCTCTTTGCTGCGAAATTCCGGCATATAGTCATAATGTGAAGCTATTTCCTTCAGTTCCTCGTTAGTCAGTGATAACGGACGACCTCGCCTCATGTGCTTGCAAAGAGAATCTATCAACCCGCGCCTTTGTATCGCATCATAGATACGAGGTTCCTTCTTCCGGAACTCAGGTAGATAGTCGTATCTGTTGGCAACCGCTTCCAGTTCTTCGATACTTTGTTTATAACTTCCTTTCTTCGGCATACGCTCTTGGTTTTGACAATTAAAAAATAGCGGTACTACGCGCTGTCAAGGCACCAAGAGGGTAGGCCTTTGGGGATGTTTCCATGACCCCACGCGGTTGCCGCCGATGTTATATCTCTATGGCACGGGCACAAAATAAGCAGCCTTGTTATGGGGCTGCTGCTTCATGCCCCTCTTGGTTTTTGACGCTGCAAAGATAAGCATTATTCCTGAACCGTGCAAGCATTTCGGCAGAAAAATTTTTCGGGTAGGGTAGGGCTGCAGCAAATTCTTCACTCTTCACTCTTCATTCTTCATTTACTCCCTGCCCTTGATTTCCCGCCCTCTCACCCCTATCTTCACCTCAAAAATCCAACACAGAAATATGGCTAAGAATAAGAACAACAGAGGCAATGCGGGCAGCATCATCCACCGTCCGAAGACCTTCTCGGAATATCAGAAGCTCGACCGCTCGCTGCGGGAGCGTGGGTTTGTGGCGCTCGACGTGCTCAACGGCAAGGTGCGCTCGCTCTCCCTCGGCGACCGCGACCCGTCGAAGGGCGAGGCTCAGTCGATGGCCAGTGGCATGAGCTGCGGCACGCTGAGCAACGGTCCGCTGTCGCAGGTGGCATGGTCGTTCGACAGCACCGACTCCATGCCGACCTCCATCAGCGACAAGGACGGCAAGCCGCTTGGACGCGGCTACATCAAGTGGGGACCGAAGGACAACCTGCCCGGCGTCATCTACTCGCTGGCGAAGGCAAGCCCCTACACCGCCGCGCCGCTGCGCTACCTGGCCGACCTGGCCACGGGACTGGGCGTAAGGCTGATGTACCACTTCGAGGACGACACCTACTGCGAGTTCCAGCACGCGGGCTTCAACCTACGGCTGCGCTGCCAGCAGGCCCGCAATGGAGAGCAGCAGGACGAGTACGGCGGCGACATGGCTATCGACCCCGCTGCCGCCCCCGGTGAGGATCCACTGAAGCCCATCACCGAGATAGCCCCCGAGAACCGCCCGCGTCCACGGCTGCAGGGCATCGGCCCCGACTACTGGGAGCAGGCCTACTACGAGTGGGAGCGCACGTGGGAGGGCTACGACGAGAAGGACGACAGCGGCATGGAACGCCATGTGCCAGGCGTGAAGCAGTTCCTGGAGGAGAACAACCTCGACCTGCACCTCTCGCAGTGCATGCTCGACTTCATGTACTACGACCTCTTCTTCCCCACCGTCGGCTTCGAGCGAGGCCGCCGTGGCCGCTGGGACCCGCGCATCGTGAAGGTAGGACAGTTGAAGGTCATCGACGGCATTCGATATGAAGCGATGTCGGAATACAGACACATCCAACATGTTTATTTTGGCGAGCGCTTCAGGGCGAAGGGCGTCGGCGAGCACCACACCATCGGGGCCAACGACGACAAGGTGACGATGTACCCCGTGGCTGAAGCTACCGCCCGCGTCAGCGACTTGCGATACCTCGTATCGGCCAACCAGCGCACCCGCATCAATGCCCGCCCCACATGGGCCGTCTGCCCCGTCTATTACGGCAACAAGAACTACTATCAGCAGCCCGACTGGTGGAGCATTTTTACATCTAAGGCTTACGACTTCTCCAGCACCATCCTCTACGACAAGGCGAAGCAGCGCGAGAACAACACCACCTGGGGCCGTATCATCTACATCTCGCTCGACTACCTCGACATGGTATTTGCCGACAATGGCATAGCCGGCGACAAGGACAAGCAGCAGGAGTTTATCGACGAACTGGACCAGAACGTAGAGCAGTTCCTGCAGCAGCGCGAGAACAACGGCAAGATGATGCGCCAGTTTATGTGGCTCGGTCAGGACGGCAAGGATCACCACAACGTCGAGATAGTCGATGTAAAAGAGACCACCAACGACGCGGTAAAGGCCGGCAAGGAGGAACTGGAGCTCAGCACCTCACCCATCTTCCTCGCCTTTGGTGTTGACCCCCGCGACATCGGTGTGCCGATGGTCAGTGCCTCGAACGGCGGCACAGCGTTGCGCGAGATACGACTGATGAAGCAGCAGCTGCTCAACGTGCGGCAGCGCATGTACCTCCGCTTCCTGATGGATGTCTTTACGTTCAACAAGTTCGACTCGCATCTGGAGCCAGCCATACGCCAGATGAGTTTCACGACCTTGGACCGCAATCCGACGGGTATGGTCGAAACGGTGGCGGGGCAGGGGGCGTGACCATTTTAACTTCGTTGAAATGCCTCACGCTCGGCAATGCTGATGCGAGCATCGTATTGCTCTCGCTTAATCGGCATTTTCGTGAGGTCACGAAAATGATCCCTCATAAGACAAGAGTCCCCGCCAGGCATACCGTCAGATCTGCCGGCGGGTCGTTTGAGAACAAATCTTGTAATTTACCATAGATATTAGTTAAACATTCGGATGCAGGCCGCCGCGACGGTGCCCTGCATCTTTTTTAATTTATTCCCCCAGACACCACCTGACGAACCACGGCCAGAACCACATCACCTCTGCTGCGCTTATCAGCACGACGATGATGCCCGTGATAATCCATTTCATATTGTCACTCATATCCACGAGTTTTTCTTTATTCTTCGACATGTCTCCTGCCCTCCGGCGTATTGCGGTGTATGTAGGAGCGGTCGCGGGTGAGCATCTTACCGACGGCCTCGCTGCTCATTCTGTGGCGAAGATACTCCGTGGGGATGCTGACATAGTAGGCAGGCAAGTCTCTGCCGCCAGCGTCCTTGTGTTCCCGCCGGTCTACGTTGAATCCCCACCGCCGGCATAGACGGAGGGCGATATTGAGGAGCCGTTGTTCTGAGAATACAATCCCGCACTCCATGTCGGCCACCATAGGCGCATCCCCTTTGAAGGAATAAGTCGTGCCCTGTATCAGTACTATCCCGTGTCTCGTATATTCCTTCAGAAACTGCTCGCGAAACTCCCGCAGCGGGAACCGTCCATGCAGCGTCTGCATCCGTGCCATGAAACACTCGTCTATCATTGCCATACGCTACTCCTTTAATAATTCTGGATTATTATGTATGTTGCCGATGACTTCGCTGTTTATTGCCACATCGCTTAGATGGCGGTAGTCTGCTTCCAATATGCCTTCTACGTCGAAGCTGGCACGGGTGAAATACACTCTGAACCTGTTATTGGAATAATGATCGTAGAGTATGTCGCCCTCATAAATCTCCTGCTTGTTCCTGTCAACCATACCCGTGTACTCGCCCCGCGTCTTGGGGTCAATCTCGTAGTCGTCCCACGACTTGCCCTCGGCAAACTCGTCGGGGCAGACGAAGTGTGCGCCCCGGTTTTGCAAGTAGAACCCATACAGCCACACACCGTTCTTGCGGTTGAATCCGCGAAACTTAATTTCTCTCATATCGCTCACTCATCCTTTTTCTTCTTCGGCACAAGGTCACTGATATACGCCCAGCGGTCCATGTGCCAGTTCTCCCAGTCAGCAGCGATGCCTCCGGCGGCAGCGGCCAGCATGTCACCGTCGGCGTAATACTCCCCCGCCGTGCAGAAGCCGTCGCCCTCGTCAATCAGTATTTGGCTTTCGTCCTTGGGCCGCTCAGTCTTCGGGTGCCAGACACGCGACTGCTGGAACATAGCGCCCACCTCCAGGTATTCCCTGACGGCATCCTTGGGAATAGGATACTCTATATCGTCCTTATGATAGGCATAAAAGCCGTGGCTACAAATCATCGTTGCCAGCTCTTTAAGCGAGTCGGCCATCTGCATAAGCTGTCTGTTAGATTTCTGTATCATACATGAGCAAATATCGGCCACACTCGCGGCGGTGTCAAGTCCTCTGTGCGGTTTGGACTCCGGGAGGCTTTCGCCGTTCCCGACGCTGGCGGTGTGACCGATGGGGTAAGTATTTTAATAATTATGGCAAACAAATATGCCGCTTTGGTGGGGACGGCATGGCCGCACAGATGGTCTGACGGTGCAAAGATACGGAAAGTTTTCGAGAAAGCCGTTAAAACCGTGTAGATAATAATTTTAAAATAAGTTAATAATAAACATCAATCGACATGAAATATGATTTTCTTTTTTATCTTTGCACCGTCAAAATAACTCAATGCGGGCAAAGCCTCGCAACATACATACAGCGGCGGCTTGTGCCAAACACATCAAAGAACTATAGAAAGAGATTTCATATCGGCAGCAACCGCGTCGGGGGAGGAAACAAACCCGGAGTTCAGCATTGAGGAACTTGACAGCGCGTAGTTGTGCCGATACTCTTTATATATATAATTAAGGTGTATGACCAAGGAACAGCAGATAGCCCACTGGGCAGCCGTCGTTGACATCGTGCTGACCGCCGAGAACAACATTTCGGAAGAGGAGAAGCAGGCGCTCATAGCTGCCAAAGGCACGGGCCACAGCTTGGAACAGCACGCCATCGAGCGATATATCCGCGCCGTCGCCACGGAGATTGTTGAGCACGGCGGCATGGCGTTCGAGGGCGACAGCGAGAGAGATTGAACCGTATAATGTTTGAGCTTCCCCGCCAAACGGGGATGCGGCGTAAGCCAAAGGGCAAGAATAAGAATACGAATTTTGCAAATTAAACAATAAACGACAATGCGAGTACACAGATTTATGAGCGACGCGGAATACGAGGTGCTGGTGGCTGGAGGACGCCTAATGAACGCTACCGACCATGCCAAGGAGCGCGGTCAGCTGACCGACAGCATCGGCTTCTGCTTCTTCACCGAGGATCCCGACAAGGCGATACACTGGCTCTCCGGCTGCTGCTATCCCGACCACTGCGTCACCCTCGATATCCCTGACCACATGCTCCGCCCCAGCACCGCTACCTACCGCGACCCGGAGCGAGACGACCTGACGCGAGGCCCTATCATTGGCGGACACCGCCCCACGATGCAGAAGCGCGAGTACTGCCTGACGAGTTACGCACTCAGCGACGGCGTGACTATCATTGCCGACACCGAGCAGTACCGCCGCTATTCCGACCTGCGTCGGCAGATGCAGGCACTTGGACTAATACACTGAACGACTATGGCAAAGAAACAACAACCCACAACACCCCACCGCCGCACACGCGAGGAGCTGGTCATCGACACCTTCCGCTACATGATCCACAACGGCGAGGCCGTGCGCAAGGAAGTGACGGTATTACTCGCCACCGGCGGCACGATGACCAAAGTAATATATAAGGTAGAACCGAACAAACGATAACGACTATGGCAACAAAGAAGAAACCAACCGCCGCTCCTGCCGCAGCGCAGGGCGACGCAAACGAAGCGAAGAAGAAGATGCTCACCGTGAGCAACGAGCGCATGCGGGAAATTATGGCACCTCTGGCCGATACCCTCGACCGCCTGCACGTGAAGACACATGAGGACATCATCGTCGGGCGCGAACTGATACTGCTCGGTGCCCGCCAGATGGTGAAGGACAACCCGCAGGTGAACAGCATCCAGTTCATCTGCCGGCTCTGCAACGACCTGCAGCAGTACCTCGTGCGCAACTTCCCGAACCAGCTGCCCGTTGGCGAGGCGTAGTCACTAACCGCAAAAAGCTACACACAATGAATAACGACATCCGAACAATGAACGAGGCGTTTTGCCGCCAGCCGATAGACATCGAGGCGATGAAGCAGACACAGCGCAACAACAAGCGCACGGTGATAGACCCCGACCGCGTGAGCTTCAGCCGCATGACGGAACTGACACGGATGATGACTGAGGACACCGAGCTGGGCATGATGATTCGTCCGCTGCCTTACGCCGAGATAGCTGGCGACACTCCCGACACGCTGAACATGGTGATGCAGGCTCTCGGGCTCTACACCTTCCCTACGCAGGAACTGGTGGACTGGCTGCACTCGGAGATTGACGACGACCCCGAAATGGAGCCGCACACCGCCATCGAGATATGCTGCGGCACGGGCTGGCTGGGCCGCTCGCTGGGCATACCCATCACCGACAGCCGGCTGCAGGAGCGCGAGGACATACGCCAGTCGTACCTCGCACAGGGAGCCGTGCCCATCACTTACCCCGGCGACGTGGAGCAGCTCGACGCGCTCAGCGCTATCCGCAAGTACGAGCCGGAGTACGTCATCGCCTCCTACTGCACCCACCTCTACGGCACTGGCTCGCTGAAGAGCGGCAACTCGTTCGGCGTGGACACCCGCTGGGTACGCAGCCACTGCCGCCGCTTCTACCACATCGGCAACGACGACATCCACTTCCGCGACCCGATTATGAAGATGCCCCACCGCCGCCTGCAGTTCCCCTGGCTCGTCACCCGTGGCAACTCGGCCCACGCCAGGGTGTATGTCTGGGAAAACAAACTTTATTAACTGACATTTTTAGATTAAGAGCGATATGAAACTATCAGAACAACTAATGAGAGGCAACTGGCTCTACTACCGTGGCCAGTGGAACGCCTTCCCGTTCCGCGTGGAGCAGATCACGAAGAAGAAGGTGGGCTACCATGCCGAGCCGGGAGAGAACCGCATGTACTACCTGCGGCTGAATGAAGAGGTGCAGCCCATTCCGCTGGATGCGCGGCAGCTGGAGAAGAACGGCTGGAAGCTCAACGGCGACGACGCGAAGTTCGCCCCCGGCACATGGACTGGTGGCGGCCTGATGCTGAAGCAGGAGCCCGACGGCGACGGATTCAGGATCGTGGTCACCAGCGACTACGACGACGAGGACACCAACAGCACTCCATTTGTCCTGCACTACCTCCACCAGCTGCAGAACGCCATCCGCCTCCGTGGCATCGAGAAAGAGATTATTGCATATTAACAATTTAAAAGCTACACGATGAAACAGACAACGAAACCCACAAGTAAAGAGGTGGCCACTTACCTGAAAGAGGCGCTACAGCCATTCTGTGAACAGATGAAAGACCTGCGCCCTGCACTGGCCGAGCCGTTCCGTCAGGCAGACCACGACGGCGAGGACTGTGTGATGGCCAGCGACGGTCACGTACTCATCTGCATCCGCGCCAAGAAAGCGGGCTGCGCCGTCAGTCCGTTCCGCAAGATGGACGATTTCGACGCCCATAAACCTATCCCACACATCGACTTCAACCACCGCCTGCAGGCCCGCACCGTGCGCCGCATTGACATGGAGCTGCTGCTCGAACAGATGGAAAAGCACGAGCAGGAGCATAAGCAGATAGCCGTGGCCGACGTGCTCGGCGTGCTGCTCACCATCGAGGGGCTGTCGCACATAGAACGGGCAATGGCTATCTTCGGTGCCGAGCTGGCCCGGCTGGTGTGGCACGAGGACATGAATGTGGTGCTGCAGCTCGACAACGACCGGAGGCAGGAGGCCGTCACCATTCTGCACATGGGCTGCGATCCCAAGGACTGCCGCGCCTTCGTCCTGCCGACCGCCAATGGCGACGACGGTGCCGACGTAGAGCTGTCGTGGCAGCGCGGCATGGAGGCGTGGGCCGTCATCAAGGCCGAGCAGGAGCGACGGGAGGAAGCCGAGCGTATGGCCCGCCGCGAGGTGTATATGGTGGAGGTGGTGAAGCGGGCCTATATCCCCGTATATGCCAAGGATGCCGACGAAGCCCGCCGCCTGTGCGACAAAGAGTTCATCGACCCAGAGGACGACGGCGACGACATGTGGATGTTGGGCGACACCGTGCCGGAAGTCGAAGACCTCGATGACCTCGACGACTGCTACGAGCACGTCATCACCCGCGACGGGCTGGTGGAACGCGACGAGATATACGACCTTGAACGCATCAGCGACGAGTGGCACGCAGAGCATGACAATAAAGACAAGGAGGACTGCAGCATCGAGAAATAGATTATTGCGTATTAACAATTTGAAAAGCTACACGAAAGATTATGAAACAAGAAACCCCCAAAACACCAGCCTTGCAGCCCGGCACTCAGGACGGCGAGCGCTGCGACTCCGAGTTTATCCGGCAGGCACAAGCCTTTGCCAGCTATATGGCCAAGGAATACGCAGAGCCCGCAGACGGCGACATCGCCATGCTGCTCATTGGCCTCGATGCCACCGGCACGGAGAAGACCTACCACCTGCACTGCACGAGGGGCAACCGCATGCGCATCGCCGCCGACATCGCCGATATCATGCGCGACAAGGAGTGGGGCCGCGACCTCTTCCGCAACGCACGCATCATGGCCGGAGGCGACGATGGAGCCACCGACGAACTCCTGCGCCGCCACCGCCGCCGGCTGCACATCGACTACGCCGTGTTGGCGCTACCCATTATTATGGTAATAATCGTCACAGCCCTCGCCATCGTCACCCCCGCCTACAAGTGGACGGATGCCGTCGGCATGGCCATGCTTATGGGCTTCAACATCCTGCTTGTCGTCCGCGACATCCTCGACCGTCGCCGCCAGATAGCCCGCATCCTGGCCGAGCGCCACAGTGAGGATAAGGAACGGGTGGAGACAGCCGCCAAGGCTTTCTTCGACATGCTGCGACGCAGGATGAACGATGACGACGATGAATAATGAAATCAAGGAGGACTGAGCATTATGGCACTGAACGAAAAGATGTTGCCGATTGGCAAGACAAGGATAGAGCGTACAGGCGACTACCTCTATACGATGGAGGTTGTGGGATGGAACGAACGGCTGAGATGCAACGTGTGGGCAGAGAAATCGAAGCGGTACTCCCCTGCCGAACGTACTGTCACATACGAACTCGTAGAATCCATGAAGAGGTCCGACGACTACGATCACGCATGGAACTTGGCAAGAAAGATAAACAAGGAAGCGGAACAAGCAAAATAGAACCTATGGAAGAACAGATAATAAAGATCCTGCATCAGCCATTGAAGACTAAGTACTACAGAATGATAGAGTCTGGCGAGAAGCCGGAGGAATACCGGGAGGCAACACCATATTGGTGCAAGAGATTCTGTGGTTTTAACAAACTGCTGTATTCCTTTCGTAACGGCTACAAGGACATCAACAAGGCGGGCTACACCCACGTCCAGTTCTCGTTGGGTTATCCGAAGAAGGATGATGAGTCGCGTCGCATGACCTTCGAGTTGAAAGGCATCGAGTTCCGCGAGGGTCGTGAGGAATGGGGAGCGGAGAAAGGCAAGAAATACCTCGTCGAAGTACTGGGCCGACGCACCACGCTCGACGGGACAAAACTATGGGAGGACTGAACGATGACCAGCAACAGCAAAGCAAAGAAGCAACAGCCGTCGCCCATCGAGGCGAACAAGCTCATTAACCGGCAGTTCTACCGCCGGATGGAGGTGATGGACTATCCCGACATCATCCACGTGAAGAACGACGACCCGCACCGTTCCGACGTGGTATGCTTCAAGACCTTCGGGCAGTGCTATATGGACGTGGTGCTCCATCCCGCCACCACGGAGGATGACTACGAGACGACGCAGTACATTCGCCCCCGGATGCTCGTCAAGGCGTTGGAAGAGCGCATCTACGACTGCATCGACCGCTTAAAGGCCGACCAACGGCTGATGTTCGCAAAGTTTCCTCACGAATACGATGGCAATTCCACCAGCAAGATTATTGAGGGCCTGTATATCGCCGTCGGCAACATGGTCGAGATGATGCGCGAACTGGAAGAGACAGGCCGCATTCGTCCCTACGACAAGGAACGCGAGGAAAAGGAGTTTCGGGAAAGAATAGACAAGTTGAACCAAACTAAATAGAAACAAGCAATGAAGTACATTGACGCAGATAAAATCAAGGCCGAGATAGACAAAATCACAGAAAGCCTGACGAAGAGTTGCAAACCAGACCCGCTTGGCACGGCGAAGGAGTGTATGGTCGCCGCAGAGCTTGAGACGCTGGGGTTGGTAAAGAGTGTCATCGACCAGATGCAGCAGGAGGAGCCCCTGCCTCCAGGCATTGAGAATGAGAGCCAGAAAAAAGGTTGGCTCGACTACGGCATGACGATGAGTGAGATTGGATTGTACCGATACAATGCGATACACCGCATCAAGGCGCACAAGGAAGAGTTCGACCCTCTCACCATTCCCAACCTCTATCACGTCGCAGAATATTATAAGGCTGTTGGCGAGGAGATGGTCTGCTGCTGCCTGCAGCGCTATTGCATGGACTTCCGATTTGATCAGGAAGAAGTTAAGGAGATTATCAGCAAGGAGGAATGACACTATGGAAGAAAGGTATGTAACATTTCAGCAGGCGGTACTGCTAAGCGAATTTGGCTTTGACAAGAAGTGCAGCCATTACTATCTGGAGGACGGTTGCCGGTTCGGGCATTGCTTCCAGGAGGTATTGCCGAAAGACAAGCAGGTGTATGAGTGCCCGACGGTTCAGATGGCTATCGAGTGGATAACAAAGAGGTGTCTGTTCTTTCCTGAGCTGCGCCTTACCCTTGGCGACAGCGTGACGAGCAGATATACCATAGGCGTATATGAGCAGACGGAGATTGATACCTACAGATGGATTACGTGGCTTGACGGCATTGACTATCCCGATGCGTGCAAGCAGTTCGTGGACTATGTGCTGCTGAAGATAAAGGAACGTAAGGAAAAAAGGAGGACTGAGCGATGGAGATAGACGATCTATACAAGATTATCGACTTGGAGAACCATGACAAGGAGATTATTGCCATGAGCATGGTGGTTAAAGACAACAACAGCGGGCAGCTGACGGCATACACCGTCAACAGCTATGGAGGGCTGGACAGTTATAACATTACAACAGACAACGAACAATGAAGCAAGAGACATTACAAAAGGCAAAGCAGCTGGAGGAGGACATCCGACTGATAACCAATGCAACCGACTATTACAGGACGCAGCACTGGAGCCATTGGGACCACAACAACGACCGACCCGACACGTTCCACTTCGACTTCTGTAAGAACTACAGCGGCAATAATCACGACTGCGTACACCTGCCACGATGGATGAACCAAAAGCTGATGACCGTGCTGTATCAGGAGAAGAACCGGCTGCAGGAAGAACTCGACGCACTGGGCAACGACCCGGAGATAATAACCGACGTACCTGAACCATACGTGCCTGGTGACGACGTAGAACACGATATACCCGTGATGCCCGCCCCCAACAGCCACAAACGCAAGGCTCCTGCACCGAAAGCACTGGCAAAAATGGCTGACCGCATGGCCTCGTGGGTTATCTATTCTTTGCTGTTCTGTCTGCTCTTCGGCTTGGCAGGCTGGCAGAACACCACCCGCGAACTCATCGCCCTCTCGCTCGCCCTCGGCTTCTTTGCTGGAAGCATCAACAACATCGAACGGGTGTTGCGTGAACTGTTTGAGAAGAAAAAGAAGGAGGACTGAGCGATGACCCGACAGGAATTTGAACAGCGTCTCGATGACCTCATTGACGAGTACATCTGTGAGAACGACGACTACGAAGACGTCAGCATCTGCCACACCACATCGTGGCGGCAACTGCCCGACGAGTGGATGATTGACGTGGCAATCAAGAAACAGAAGAAGTGAATAATTTTTAACCCAAATTTTTAAATAATTTCCCCGACCGAAAGGGAGGGCTAAACAACAACGATTATGGAACAACAGAATCATGACCAGATGGCCGAGCAGTATATCTCGGCAGTTGAGAAACAGAAACAGTCGGAGGGCTATACTCCCGACCAGTCATTCACACGCGGCGACATGGAGACGTGCTTCGTCAGCGGCGCACAGTCGATGGAGCGGCTGCAGGAGGGCTGCACGGGCACGTTCGGGCAGGCCATCGGCTCGCTCAAGAACGGCTTCCTCGTGCGCCGACAGGGATGGAACGGCAAGGGGATGTTCCTCTTCATGCGACCCTTCTGCCAGATTGGCGACCAGGTGATTGTGGACGAGGTGAAGTCGCTGCCCTACAACTTCAAGGAGTGGGTACGCCACCACCCCAACGAGACTCACCAGCGCTTTTTCAGCTCGTACATCTGCATGAAGGCCGCCGACGGCTCCATCGTCAACGGATGGCTGGCCTCGCAGACCGACATGCTCACCGACGACTGGGAACTGGTGAACCCGGAGGAGTAAAGCGCCGCCGCCCTTGACCCGTGCCCCCGCCACGGGATATCATCCACACAGGCAGTAAAACCTTTCACGAGGTAAAAGCCACCACCTTTCACGAGGTGAAAGCCACTGCCTTCTACGAGGTAAAAGCTTTTTAAGCCCATTTTATAACAATTTTAAGTTAAACCAAAAACTGTAACGATTATGGAGTACGACATCCAAATCAACAACGGCGTCGAGGCATTCGGCACCGCCGGTCAGAAGACCATCACAGTAAACGAGAGTATGAAAACCGTTGATGCCAAGTTCCTGGCACACTACATCTCGCTGCACAACCCCACCATTCCGCAGCAGACCGCCGAGTCGGTGCTGGCCAACTTCGTGGAGTGCGCCGCCGAGCTCATGGCCCAGGGCAACGCCATCCAGCTGAAGAACGGACAGGACGTGGCCATGCGCCTCTATCCCGACATCCACATCAAGGGCGGCAACATCAACCTGGAGCGTGCCAAGCAGCTCGACCCCAGCGTGACCGAGATCACCGCCGAGAACGCTGGACTGCTGGTGCAGAAGGCAGGCGTCACCGTGCGTGCCTACGCCGAGGTGGAGCAGAAGTTCACCGACCTGCTCCTGGCCCAGGGTGCCAGCGTAACCGCCAGCGGCAAGGTGACTGAGCGTGCAGCCGTGCAGCGCAAGGGCTCCGACGGCCAGCAGGGCGGCTCGACCGACAACACCGGCGGCGAGGGCGGCTCAGGCTCGACTGACCCCAACGAGTAATCTCACGTGAAAGGCGGGCGGTGTGGGCAAGCGTGAGGCCCACGGTCCTTTTCATACCGTGCCAGCATCGCCCGCCAACTTTTAAAAGACGACCACGAATTGAACGAATTAAACGAATTAAGAGCGATATGAACAGACAAGACATTGAAAAGAAAGTCACCGACATACTGGTGGACAAACTGGGCGTAGAGCCCGAAGAAGTGAAGAACGACGCGAACTTTGAGGACGACCTCGGCGGCGACTCCCTCGACTGCGTAGAGGTGCTGGTGGAGATAGAACACGAGTTTAATATCCGCGTCAGCGATGCCGATGCCTATCAGGCGAAGACCGTCGGCGACATCATCGGCCTCGTGGAGCGATACGTGAAGTAAGCAACAGTAAAGAACAAAAAAAGCGAAGAGACAAATGAACAAATTCAAGATTGGCGATATGCTCGTCATTACGACGGCTACCGAGAAACAGAACGTCGGCAAGGTAGGCACGGTGACCGACATCACCGACGGCGACTACTACACGCTCGACTGCCTGCCGAACTACGCCTACAAGGAGAACTGCGTGGAATACGCCCGTGGTGCCGACCTCATTCGCGAGGAGCGCCGACGCCAGATTGAGCAGGAGGGCTACGACGCCATGCACGACCGCCACCACACGCCGCAAGTGCTGTGCCGAGCCGCCGTCGGCTATGCACTGCACGAGGACACATCGAAGCTCGTCAGCGACGCAGCGGCAAACCTCTGGCCCTGGAGCAAGGACTTCTGGAAACCGAAAGACCATCTGCGCAACCTCGTAAGGGCAGGCGCCCTGATTGCGGCAGCGATTGATAGACTACAAAAGGAGGACTGACCTATGATGGTATTTGAGATCAAGACCACGAAGAGCGACTATCCCTTTCTGGTGTTAGCCGACGGATTCATGGAGGCCGTGGGCATACTGGAGCGAGAGCGGAACGTGTGGGACGGCGACATCATCAGCGTGCAGCAGCTGGACGCATACAAGAGCGACCACATACTGGTGCGCGACCTGATACTCGCCGAGGAGCGGCTGGAGGAGAAGGTGCGCCGCGAACTGGAGCCGAAGCTGCCCCACTGGCGGCAGATGCCCAACGGGGCGGCTGGCGGCGACCGCGAGCACTACCTGATACGCTCGTCGAAGGGCCACTACTTCATGGCCTCCTGCATCGGCGGCACCGGCTACTATCTTGACATGGACGACCTGGAGCAACTGCCGGGGATTGTAAACCCGAATGAAGTATAACGAAACAGAAACAATTATGGAAATTACAAAAGAGAATTTGCACAAGGCGATAGCAGCGCTTCGCCAGTGCGCCAAGGAGAACGAGAACCAGCAGACCGACACGGGGGCAGTCCGTGTAACCGACCTTTGCAGCGACGTGGCCGACTATCTGGAGCGGACGCAGGAAGTAAGCATTCCTATTCTTTCCAATTCTTCAAACGTTGGAGAGAATAATCTGTCAGACTTCGAGGATTATCTGCGTCAGGATTTGAACTGCTACGCGCAGATGGTACTGGACGGCAAGTCGGGTCCCGAACTGGTGGAGTACATCAAGCTGTGGATTAACGGACTGATGGCTGCAGCCCGTGAGCAGATAGCAGCGGAGATTAACGACGGCCAGTTGACGGACGACTACCGCCAATATATGGTTCGGGAGGTTGGCAAGGCCGACGAGTCGAAGGTGGTCAGCTATCAGCTCGGCATCATCAACGCCGTCAAGCTGATTCGTCAGGACACGATAGTTTGGTAAGAGCAATATGAAGGTAATCAACAAGTTTCTCGACAACGCATTCAGCATCCTGTTCTATACGATGCTGTTCTGCCTGTTGCTGCTGCTCTGTATGCCGGAGCTGTCTGGTCGGCATATAGTCGGCATTAGCGTCATCCTCGGCTTCTTCGCTGGAATCATCAACAACATCGAGCGAGTGCTGAGAGAATTGTTTGACAAGAAGGAGGACTGACGCACTATGGCAGGCTATTTCACCTACTACATCGACGTGTGGGACGAGCACCTGCAGCAGCTCCACTCCACCGGCACGTTCAAGACCAAGCAGGCAGCCCGCTCCGCTGCCGTCGAGCAACTGGAGCAGAGCCGACTACCCTACAAGCGCGCCGACATCAACATCATGCACTACAACGGAGCGGACTACAACGACCGCAACGAACCGACGGTCACAATCAGGCCAAAGGGGCAAGAGCGCAAAGAATAATTTTTAATCTAATTTTTAACAAATTTCTCGCCGCAAGGCGATACAAAGACAAAGAGCGATATGACACAAGAAGAACAAATCAAAGTCTGCGAAAAAGTCAGCAGGTTCATGTGGGAAGAGTTCGACAAGTACAGCATGGATATGGGCGATGCCATGTGCATTGTCTCAGCCGTGGTCGACCATACCATCCGCACACTCTGCAAGATGACAGGTGAGGACTACAAGGAAACCACGAAGTATTTCTGCGACACAATGCTTGACAACTCTGAACTCTGAACTATGGCCGTACCCTCAAAGACCAACGTACTCACACCGCTGCCCGCAGTGCCCCAGTCCTGGAGCGAGCTGTCCTGGCAGCAGCTCACGGGCTGCTGGCAAGCGAAGATGCGCTATGGCGGCAATGCCGACGTGGCGCGGGCCGCCGCGCTGCTGGCCGTCTGCGGACTGACCGTCGTTGGCCGCGAGCCCGCCGACACCCGGACGGGCGAGAGCATCTACCGCCTGAAGGACCAGAACGGACAGACGTGGACGGCGACGGCCCGCGAACTCGCCCACCTCGCACGGGAGACGATGCCGTGGTTTGAGTACCCCTACGGCGACCAGGGCGACAAAGAGGAGCGCGACGAGCAGGGCAAGGTGATCCGCGAGCGGCGCGAGGGACATCCAGGCTACGTCCACCCCAACCAGCAGGACTGGCGGGACGCTATGGTGCTACAGGAAGAGACGGTCGAGGTGGCAGGCGTCACCTTCGCCCTGCCGCAGGGCGCATGCTCCAACATCACCTGGCACCAGTACCGCTCGCTGCAGGCCATCGCGCCGCAGCTGTGGCAGGACGGACTGACGGACGAGCAGGCCCGCAGCCTTCACGCACAGTTTCTCGCCTACATCCTCGTGCCCGCCCCGGCGACGGCAGACACCGGCGACCGGTTCCACACCAAGCCATCGTTCCGCTACGATGCAGAGCGGGCCGAAGCGAGCGTCCAGTTCTGGGAGGAGCAACTGAACGGCGCGGACGCGCCCGTACTCTTCCACATCTGCTTCCAGGTATGGCAGACGGCGGTGGCGAACTTCTACCCTTCCGTGTTTCCCCTCCTCTTCGGCGGCGGCAAGAGCGACCCCCTGCACACCGCCCTCACAGGCGAGACCGACACCATCAATGCCGTGATGAAATATCAGGGCTACAGCTCTCCAGAGCAGGTGTATAATACCGAACTCCCCATCATCCTCGGCACACTGAACACCATGAGCAAGGAAGCCAAGGAGATTGAGAAGATGAATGCGAAGATAAAGCGCAAGGGCTAAGGAAAGAAATTATCAGAAATTACCATTTAATATTTATAGAGCAATATGAACCCAAGGAGTGAAGTACATAACATCGACTGTATCGAATACATGCGGCAGCTGCCCGACAAGGCGTTTGCACTGGCCGTGGCCGACCCACCCTACGGTGTGTCGTATGCCCGTGGAAAGAACGGCTACGGTGTGACGGTGGAGAAGCTACCGACACGCGACGATGTGCGATGGGACGACAGCATACCCGAACAGGAGTTCTTCGACCAACTGTTGCGAGTGAGCGAGAACGTCATCATCTGGGGCGGCAACTACTTCACCCATCTGCTGCCAGTATCGAAATGCTGGATAGTATGGGACAAGTGCAACGGTATGGAGAATAAGAGTGTGTTTGCCGATGCCGAACTGGCATGGACGAACATGACAAAAGTGGTAAAAATGTACTCCATGCGTCAACTGGGCTTCATCAGCGAGACACAGGATGCCGGACGCATACACCCGACACAGAAGCCGACGGAACTTTATGGGTGGATATACCGCAACTATGCCAAGAAGAGCGACTTCATCTTCGACCCGATGATGGGCAGTCAGTCCTCACGTATTGCTGCCTATAAGATGGGCTTCGACTATGTGGGCTGCGAGATTGATCCGGAGTATTTCCAAAAGGGCTGCGACCGCTTCGACGAGGAGTGTCACGGTGTAAAGCATTTACAGAACGGACGAACATTGGTCCAGCCGTCGCTGTTCGGCTGAACGAATTTTTAATCTGAATTTTTAACCAATTTCCCTGCGAAAGCAGGATAAGACAAAAGAGCGATATGGAAATCATGGAGAAAAGAACCGCAGAAGAGACGCTGGAGTGGCTGCAAAAATACGACAAGCAGTGCGACGAGGAAATCCAGCGCGTAAAAGAAGCCTTCCGCAAACGCAAAGGACTGGCTCTCGACAAGTGGGCCTACGACAATGCCCGCTTCCATCGTGCTGACATCATCGAGAGTCAGGGCACCATCATCCTCGTTGACAGCAGGAGAGGCTGCAAGAAGATGTATGCCAACGAACTCTATGTGGAGTACCGAGGCCCGCAACTGACCCGCAAACTGGAGCCGCGCAAGGACGGACAGATCATGAGCATCTACGACGACGGGCGCGAGGTGAAGAAGATTGCCACCGGCAGTATCAACCACGACAATAGCGTGTCGGCAAAACAGAAGGAGGACTGAATATGATAGAAATAACAAGAAAAGACGGTTCAAAAAGGCTTGTAGAAATAATGCAAGACAAGGCCACAGGTAAATGGTGCTATGTGAATCTGACATCTAACCACGTCTGCGAAAAGCGGTGGGACACTTACGATGAAGCCATGAAGAGTATCTTCGACGAGCACTTCATCAG
>Ga0310694_10000598_pt1 | contig 46255 bp, 70 predicted proteins | sample 174DNAGHGhighgp2_FD_203884 | JGI IMG/M metagenome (GOLD analysis project Ga0310694, IMG submission 203884) | Sheep rumen microbial communities from Palmerston North, Manawatu-Wanganui, New Zealand - 1742 DNA GHGhigh gp2 (v2) (version 2) | ecosystem: Host-associated > Mammals > Digestive system... | reverse complement strand
ACATATTTTTCAGTATCTTTCAGTGCCTCTTCACAAATCTTCAATACAGTCGTTGACAAATAATCACCGTCAGTATATGCCTTGGGAATTGCTAACAATTTCATCGTGTCGAAAGCATCTCTTAATTCGAGAATTTCTTTTTTCATCTGCTTTTTTAAGTTTTTATAAGTCTTAAAAGCAGTTTTCCATAATTGGTTTTTATGCTTTATCTCTGTTTTTAGTCGTTTATTCTCTTCTGCTAAACTAATTATCCGTTCTCTCATGTCTGCTTCTAATGGGTCTAACATCTATTCCCTCCCTTTCAAGTTGAAAGTAAAAATTACTTCTTAGTTTGTCTATCTCTCTGTTAACACTTTCTTCTTGTTTTATTGTTTCAGAACACTTTACAATAGCCTTTGCTATCTTTTCGGCAAGGGGGCGAACCTGTTCACACTCTTTTTGCCTCTGTTCTTCCCAAAATTTCTTTAGCTTTTTTTTACTCATTGCTTTCACCTATTGTCTTGCCATACCTATTTTCTTGCCAAGCAGGACAGCCATAATTAAAAGGTAACATAATAGGTCTACCGTCTGGAGAAGCCTCCATTAAGTCTTTATAGGTAGGAGGTGTTACCTTTGCAATTTTCCTCTCTAATTCTTTGATTCTTGTCCTTAATCTTTCATTTTTAGCTTTTAGCTCTTCTATTTTAGCTTCTAAAATGTCTACTCTTTCGATATATTCTTCCATGATATAGAGCTTATTGTGAACACAGATATAGTCTTTGTCTTTTCTAAATGTTTCAATATTAATCGACATTGCCACCTCCCTATTTGCTATGTTTTAAGGTATGCTACCAACTTTTTTGTCAGTAGCATACCCACCTTTTAAGCTACTATCATTTCGCTTTGTCCAGTTTCCATTTCTTTTTTTCGTGCCTGTCCACAATCTTTACAATAGTAACCGCCAAGTTCTTTCAAGCTGTAATCAAAATAGGTTGTTGTTCCAAGTGGTCTGTTTTCTATTACTTGCCCACATCTGCAACAGTGTTGTTTTGATTCCTGCTTGTCCTGTGTTTTTGCCTGTGGCTTTTCCTGTTTTGGCGGTTGCTTGACTTGTGGTTTTGTTTCGATTGTGTTTGCACAAGCTGAATTGCCATCGTCGTCCTCTTCATCAGCTGAAATGCCAACCAAACTTTGAAGTGAATATCTTCTTGCATATGTAATGGCTGAGCCAATTGCCTGAGCGTCAGAAATTCTGCCTCCAATTGTTACTGGCAAGGATAATTCATTTTCTATCGTGTCGCCACTTTCGTGAGCTATCACAGTTTTTATAATTACTGTTGTACTGTTACCCTCTTTTTTGACAGTTGGAAATTGTAAAAATGACAATCCATTTTTTGCAAATGGTTTTCTAATAATTTCGATAATGCCTGCGAGCGTTAAATACTTGTAACTGTATTTCGTCCATTTGCCGTCTTTTTGGCTACACACAGTAACTTCTTGATTTTTGGAGTTGATTTGAAATTCTCCCTGAGCCTTTGCCAAGGCTGTGTAAATATTATTTTTACTGCTTTTTAGCTTTTTGTTTTCAGCTCTTAGTGCTTCGTTTTCTCTTACAATTTCTGTAAAATCTTGCATTTTTTTCTCTTTCCTATTGACTTTTATACCTTATATAATATATTATCAATAATATAGATTTCTTATAAAATTATTTTTTTTTTAAAAGCTCTATTGTTTTTTTGTGGAGAATGCTGTGCAATAGAGCTTTTGTTTTACTTAATCTGTAAATTTTGTTTCTCTATTATTTGAGTTGCTGGAACAACCTCACCAGTGGTTTTGATATATTTTTTTAATCCTGCTTTGTCGATTTCAGGCTCTTTGTATTTAATCAAAGTTTCTTCATTTTGCTTTAACCATTCCAAAACTTTTTCTTCATCTGCTATTTCTAACTGCTCACTTTTTCTAAGCGACACCACCGCTTTTGGAGTTTCTATCTTTTTGATTTCCTTAAACTTAAGAAAGTTTTCTAAATAGTCCTTGACCCTCTTGAGCTGATTCTCTTTTGCCTTCTTTCGCTGTAAAAAGACCTTAGCTTCATTGTCAAGTATACTTACTTCAGCTGTTAAATTTTTGATGTAACAAGCAATATTTTCGATTTTTTCATTCTGAGCTATTTCGAGATTATCTAATTCTTTTAGACTGTTTGTGTATAACTCTTCATCTATGATTTCGCCTGTTGATTCATCAAAGGCACTCTGTATTTTTGCCATTATTGAATCTACTTGCTCATTGATTTGATACAAACTACTCATTTTTTAACTCCTTTTTTCTTAATATCTCTAATGGTCTGAATTTTGCTTCTATTTTTATTTGAAGTTTTTCTTTGTAAACTTCTTTTAAAAAAAATACGCCTTTACTGTCATTGACTTTTAAGTCATTCGTAATTTGGTGAGGCAATGGATTATAGAAATAATTTTGACTGCACAAAAAAGCACCATAATTTTTGGGTCTCATTAATAATACCCATTTTGTATATCCTTCAGCCACTTGCTGTGCTTTTTTATGGCTATGTAACTTAAAATATGCTTTTAAAGCCATCTCTTTTTTAAAGCGATTCATTTTGTTTGCCTCCTGTTCTAAAATTTTTGGTTTCATCATTATTGATGTTTATTATAAATTTGCTACACATTTCATATAATCGTCCATAGATGGGAGCGTTTATTCTTCTAATATCATTCAAAGTTTTATTTGAGGATATTATGCAGGGCAGGTCGTTTTCATATCTATGATTAATGATATTAAAGATTATTTTCTGCTCACTGACTGATACTTCGCCGAACATAAAGTCGTCAAAATATAATATATCTGCTTGTTTGTATAGAGATAATAAATTTTCGTATTCATCTTTTTCCGTTGAATTGTATTGGTAACGATTTAAAGTAGCAATGTCATTTATGTAATTGAAGAAATATACACAGATTCCGTGCTTTGCAAATTCGCCCAGAATTGCTGAACAAATATGAGTTTTACCTGCACCACTCTGACCACCAATAAAGAAACTAACCTTCTGTTTTGCTATAATTGCCTTTACAAAATTTACAGCATTTGTTTTTATTATTTTTTGAAAATCCTCTGTCGTTGTGAAATTGCTAAATGTTTTCTTCTTGATTATACCTAATAAGCCGTTATCTTGCATTATCTTTAAAGATTTTCTGATTAAGTTACACTTGCAGGACTTGCTTTCGTGGTGAAAATAATGCCCTGTGCCGTCGTTGTAGAATCCAAGTCCGTGAATTTTAAGTGTATTATTGCAAGTTGAGCAATTATAGAAGTTGTCTGTTTTCTTTTGGTCTTGATAAAATTCCATATTATTTTTTGCCATCAAAAAATCTAAGTAAAAACGGCTTTTAGCTTTTCCATCAAAGCTGTTGAAGATTTCAACAATTTTATTAAATGTCTCTTCATTGAAGTATTTGATAAATTCACTTCTATACAATTCTAATCTTTCAGGAATAATTACAGGGTTTTCTTTTGCTTTTTCTTCTATCTCTTGCCGAGTCGGTGCTTTATTCATCTTTCCTCCTTACAAATTCCAGCCAACTTCTGTCTTTTCAGGTTTTTTAGGTGGTTGTTTTGGTGGCTCTTCCTCTTTCTTCTTCCAATTATTATTGTTATTGTTGTTCCAGTTGCTGTTATAATATTGCTGTTTACTTGCTTTCTTTAAGTTCTCGTTTTCGGCTTTTAGTCTGTTTATTTCATCTTTGTCTTTTTGAGCTTGAGCTTGTAACTTGTTGTTTGTTTCCCTGTTGGCTTTTCGAGTTTCCCAACTTTTAACAACCTTTTCTCTATTACTCTTTTTTCTTAGTTCTTTCTGTCTTGTTAGCTCATTATAAATTTGTTTTTCTTCCTCTGTTATTAAATCTTTAGTGTTATTATTTAAATAAGCCCTTAAGATTTTGCCTAATTGTTCGTTTGTCATTTTCCTGAATAGATTTATAACAACAGGATTATCTATTTTTAAAATTATATTCATACTGCAACTCCTTTAACTCTTCTCTGTTGCCTTATTCTCTCTAAATTCTTTTGCTTCGTCTCTTCACTGTGTTCGTGTGGTGATAATCTACCACCGCAAAAAATCAAAAATATCAAATTCTTATAAGCCCCTTCGTGGTCGTTCTTAAAAATATGATTCCAACGATTTTTGAATTCTTCTTTTGTCATTTTTTTTACATCAGGTCTTGATTTTCAGTAATAATTGTGCTAAAATGACAAATGTCAAGGTATTCATAATACAATTATTACTGATTATATCCGCCGTTTTACGAGTGGATATTTTTTTGACCTGTTTCCTCCTTATCTGTGAAGTAACCACATCAAAGCCACAGCACCAATCCCACTAAAAAAACCGCCTAAAAATCCATAAAATCCATTGTTGATTGCTTTCTTTTCAAGTTTTCCTACTTCTTTGGCTAAAAAATGTATATGCTCAATATCACTTGTCCACATTTGATTTAATCCTTTCGTATTTTGGCAATAGCCATATTTTGTTGGGTCGTTCTTCCTGTTTTTTAAACCATTCTAAAACCTCTTTTTTGTTTATCAAATAGATTTTTCCAATTTTTACAATACCTGAAATTTTTTTTAGTTTACACCACTCTTGAACTGTTCTTTGAGCTACTCCAAGAAGTTTAGATGCCTCATTTGTGTTTATATAAACAGTGTTCATATTTTTTACTCCGTATAGCAGAGACTTTACAGTCCCTGCTATTTTTTTTTAATTTTCAGAGGGGAAGCCGTTATAAAAATGTCTTTCGCACCATTTGGCGGTGGCTTTCAATAGCTCTTTTTCCTGCCTCAAAAATTCAAGGATTACTTCATTATCTGTAGTGCGTTCTTTAATATCTATTCTTTGTGTTTCTTCAGAAATAAAAAGTTCTAAAGATGTTTGATTGTTCTCATTAAGAAACTCAACTATTTCTTTGCTTGCTCTCTGTATCTCCTCAAATGAAGAAGTTAAAGCTAAAAAATGTTTTGTGAATTCGTTGAGCGTGTCAAGGTTATTGTTGAGTTTAGCTAATTTTGTTCTGCGAAGTGCTTCGCAGTATTCGTCTTCATCAACAGAATATCTGTCTCTTGCTTTTTCTCTTATCTGTGTTTGTTTTGCAATGTATTCATTGATGTTCTTTGTGATTTCATCAACCAATTTTTCTGAAAATTTTGTTTGAATCTTACTCATTTTTCTTTTCTCCTGTTGTTTGAGGTCTATGCCTCTTTTAATAATAAGCCTTCGCCCTGTTTATTTAAAAAGTGATTGATGAAATACACTTGACCTTTTCCTGTTACTTTTGTCGTTCTCGTTATCTGTACAACTCCGTCAGGTTTTGTGATTGTGTGCTCTTTGACCTCGAATAACCCTAAATCCATTGCCTTTTGTGTTGGCATATTCTTTGATGAAGAGTTTTTCATTAAGTAACCGTTTTGTCTGAGATACTCAAACAATCTTTTGGCCCCTATATCAATGCCATTTTGTTTGAGGAGTTTTGCAAGGTCGCCTATTAATATGCAAGTATTAGAAATAGCTACTGCATCTGCAAAAATGACTTTAGGCTTCATTTCCTCAACCCTTGATTCAAGCTCAATGACCTTATTGCAATACTCAATCATCTTTTGTGAGTAAAGACGCAATTCTTGAGGTGAGATTATGTCTGCAACTGTTTTAGGATTTCCATAAAATCCATTTTTGCGAATTAATGGGAGAACTTCAAATGTTACCCAGCGTTTAAACTCTTTTGCGATTGGAAGTGTACTTCCAAAAATCAGAGAATATAAACCGCTTTCATTAATGAAAGTCATTTCTTGTTCTCTTCCTAAATTATCTATGACGCCTTGTTTTAGGGCGTCATCTTCTGACACATGAGTTGCTATTGCATTTCTTGGTTTTGCATATCCTAAAATTTCACAAACATCTTTGCCACAAAACCAAGGGTCGCCATCTATCATTTGAACCCTTACTTTTCCAAATTGTGGATTTTCTACAATTTGCAAACTCATATTCATAATTTATGCCTCCTTAAATTGGTTTAAATCAATATTCAAAATGTCTGCTAACTTGAACACTTCATCTACTTTAAATGTCTTTTTTTGTAATTTTTGAGAAAACTGTTGTCTTGGCATATCTAATTTTTGAGCTAAGAAAGTTTGTTTTATACCATTATTTTTGATTTTTTCTTTTATAACATCAACAACTTCCAAAATGCTCACCTCCTTATTTTGATTTTTTAAATTTCACTTTGCGTTTCGTGAATTTTTCTATATTATAATTCACTTTTCGCAAAATGTCAAGTCTTTTTTTTACAAAATGCAAATTTTTTTTATAAAAATGTAAACTTTTTTTATAAAAAAGGTGATAAAAATAAAGGAGGTGATTTTATGAACAATGAAATAAAAGCCGTTTTTGGCAATCAAATTAAACATTTTATGGAAGCCAGAAACAAAGCACAAAAAGAATTTGCAAAAGATTTAGGAATTGCCGAAAGTACATTAAGCTGTTACATTTCAGGAACAAGAACGCCAAATTTTGAAATTATGTATAAAATATGTAAAGCGTTAAACATCTCAATTTCTGACCTTTTTGGCAAATATGCAAACGAACAGACAGCCGATGGACTAAGTAAAGAGTTACAAGAACTCTTGAAAAAGACGGAGGATTTAACGGAGGAAGGGCAGGGAAAGCTATTAGAATATTCCGACCTTTTGGGGTATAAGTATAAAAAAAATACTAAATGAAGAAGGGCAGAAGAAATTAGAGGAATATAAGGAGCTATTGTTGTTAAAATATAGAATTTAACCATGGAAAAAGCCTGTTTTTAGTTATCCACAAGTTATCCACAAGTTATCCACCCTAAAAAATGGTTGACCAATGGTTCATCAATGGTTGACCAATGGTTGACCAATGGTTCATCAATGGTTGACCAATGGTTGACCAATGGTTCATCAATGGTTGACCAATGGTTCATCAATGGTTGACCAATGGTTGACCAATGGTTCATCAATGGTTGACCAATGGTTGACCAATGGTTCATCAATGGTTGACCAATGGTTCATCATGCTTGCAGGCTATTTAGGCATAAAGTCAAGGTTTTTAATCTTTTTTTAATCTTTCCCTTATATATATATTATATTATATATATTTATATATATATATTTATTTAATATAATAAAAAGAAAATATATATAATATATATACCATTGTAAATATAAGTTGTTCGGAAAAATCGAACAACTTTTTTTTTGTTTAGCATGTTTAGGAGGCTACTAAATTGAATATATATTATATATAAAAAAAATAAGAGGTTTAATATGTCAAAAATTGATTATGTGAAAAAATTCCTTAATTGTAAAAGAGTTGAGGGTTGTTCTGAACGGTCAATGATTTATTACAACTATGTTCTTACTGATATAGTAAAGTATATGATTGACATAGTAAAGTATAAAAAAGAATTAATTGATATAACAACCGACGAAATAAGAGAGTATTTATTTTATTTAAGAGATTCGAGAAAAAATAGTATGACAACTCTTGATAATGTAAGACGTGTTTTAAATAGTTTTTATTGTTGGGCTGAAGATGAAGATTATATTATAAAATCTCCTATGCGAAAAATTCACAAGATTAAAACAGAAAAGATTATAAAAGAAGCATACACCGAAGAAATGATTTTGAAAATTTTAGAAACATGTCCGACAATACGAGATAAGGCAATGGTGCACTTTTTGTTATCCACAGGTGTAAGAGTTGGTGAACTGGTTAGATTAAACAAAAATGATATAAATTGGGAAGATAAAGAAATTAAAGTATTTGGAAAAGGTAACAAAGAACGAATAGTTTATTTTAATCATAAAACAGCTAAATATCTTCAACGATATTTAAAATCAAGAAAAGACGATTCTCCTGCTCTATTTGTAACTGAGAGAAGTCCTTGGAATCGAATGAATATTGGCGGTGTTGAACATAGAATAAGACAACTTGGAATTAAGGCTGGATTAAAAAATGTTTATCCTCACCGTTTTAGACGAACATTTGCCACAATGGCAATAGATAAAGGAATGCCAATAGAACAAGTACAAACACTACTGGGTCACGAGGAAATAAAAACAACTCAAAGATATGCAATGGTTAAACAAAAAAATGTAAAAATTGGTTATAAAAGATATATGGAGTAAATAAAATGGAAAAAACAAATGCAAACATTGGATTTGAAAAACAATTATTAAATGTAGCAAATGCTTTGTGGGGACATATCTCACAAACAGACTACAGAAACATTATTATTGGATTGATATTTTTGAGATATATTTCAACAATTGATGAAACAAAAAGTATTTTCAAAATTCCAAAAGAAGCAAAATGGAATGTCATTGCATCTTCTGCACATACTCCAGAAATAGGGACTGTTATAGATACAGCAATGAAAGCAATTGAGGCAGAAAATGAAACTTTAAAAAATGTTCTTCCTAAAAATTATGCAAGACCTGACCTTGACAAAAAGGTTTTAAGCGATGTTGTAGACATATTCACAAATAATATTGACATGAGCAACACAAAAGAAAATGAAGACCTCCTCGGTAGAACTTATGAATATTGCATAGACCAATTTGCAAAAAATGAAGGTGTTGGCGGAGGTGAATATTACACTCCATCCAGCATAGTCAAGGTTCTTGTTTCTGTACTCCGTCCGTTTGACAAATGCAAGGTGTATGATTGTTCCTGTGGCTCAGGTGGTATGTTTGTTCAAAGTGCAAAATATATAAAATCTCATACTGGTGAGCGTGGCACTTTCTTTGTTTATGGTCAAGAAGCGAATCCAGATACTTGGAAAATGGCAAAAATGAATATGGCTATTCGTGGAATACAGGCGGATTTTGGCTCACACAATGCAGACACATTATTAAACGACCTTCACCCAGATTTAAAAGCAGATTTTATTTTTGCGAATCCGCCTTTTAACTATCACCCTTGGAATCAAGAAAAATTAATCAATGATGTCCGCTGGAAATATGGATTGCCACCTGCAGGCAATGCTAACTATGCATGGATTCAACACATAATATACCACCTTTCACCAAGTGGCAAAATAGGTCTTGTTTTGGCTAACGGCTCACTATCCACACAGGCAAGCGGAGAAGGTGAAATTCGCAAAAAGATTATTGAAGACGATTTGATTGAGGGTATTATTGCAATGCCAACTCAATTATTTTATAGTGTTACAATTCCTGTCTGTGTTTGGTTTATCACCAAAGGTAAGAAGCAAAAAGGAAAAACGCTGTTTATAGATGCACGAAAAATGGGGCAAATGGTAGACCGTACACATAGAGACCTTTCTGAAGAAGATATCAAAAAGTTAGCAGATACATTTGAGGCTTTTCAAAATGGAACACTCGAAGCGGTTAAAGGTTTTTGTTCTATTGCCTCGTTAGAAGATATAGCAAAACAAGATTATATCCTCACACCAGGTCGTTATGTTGGTATTGAAGAGCAAACGGATGAAGAGCCTTTTGAAGAAAAAATGACACGCTTGACATCTGAATTATCCGATATGTTTACAAAATCTCATAAATTAGAAACTGAAATTCAAGGAGGTTTAAAAGCCATAGGGTATCCAATCGAAACAGATAATATAAAAGGTATAGGATTCCAAATTGCAGTTGATGAAAACACAGACCCAGAAAAAGGAAATGAAATATTAGATAAAATTTTATTAATAGTAAATACAATAAAAGATTTAAAAGAAACAAAGAAATAATTTTGTTTTACTAGATCTTATGGGTGGGTTGATCAACTTCCATTTAGTTAAGCTCACCTATAAAAAGCCATAAAAAAATGGGTGGGTTGATCTACATTATAAAAAGACTCAAAATAGGGTCTTTTTTATTTTTCTAAAAAAAAATCAAAATTTTTTTTAAAAAACACTTGACATTTGTAATATAGAATGATATAATGAAACCATGAAATACAGAACGATAAAAATTAAGGAGAAAAGAAAAATGAACGGACAAGTAACAATGGCTCAGTGGTTAGTAGAAAACAAGAACGGAAAAGAATGGAAAAAATACGGCAAAGAAAGAGTTTACATTAATGTATATGTTGGCGGAATGCAAATTGCTAATTACTTCTACGATATACTCACAGATAGATTTTTTGGATGTGATTCAAAGACAGAACAAACAATCAGAGCAGAATACGAAAAAGCAACAGAAACAACAACAGAAGAAAAGATTGAAGAAGTAGACGAAGAATACGAAAAAAGATATGAAGAAGCAGAAAGAAGAAGAGAAGAAAGAAACAAAAAAGATTTAGAAGAACAGAGAAGATGGGAAGAAAGAAACAGAAAAGAGAGAGAAGAATACAAAAAAGAATTAGAAGAATTGAAGAAGCAAGAAGAAGTAAAAGAAGAAGAAGTAAAATCAGAAACAGACGCAAAGACAGAGATAAAAGAGACAGCAAGCAAGATTTCAAACAAACTCCAAAACAGATTCCAAATGGAACAGAAAGAAGCTCAAACAGAAGTCAAAGCTGTATTAAAAAGATTAGCATCTAAGACTCAAGATAACTATTTAGAAGAATCTGAAATCAAAGATATTGTAACTCATAAAAGACTAAGTCAGTTTTTCCAATTACAATTATTGAAGTATATATATAAAGAGCTTCAAAAATGGATACCGCGTTATAAAATAACTGGTGGTAATTTTGGAATAGTGGAATTTGTAAAGAAATATGATAGAGTCGATTTTATAACGGATTTAGTATTCAATAGAAATTTTGAAAAGCTGGTAAAGTCAATCAAAGATTTCATTAAGAAAGGCGGTGATTAAAAATAAGAAGTGAAGCACAGAAGAGGGCGGATGTAAAATACAGACATTCGCCCCAAGGGAAAGAATATCAAAAACAGTATAAACAATCAGAGATTGGAAAGCAAAAGAACAAAGAGGCAATAAAGAAATACGCACAAACAGAAAAAGGAAAGGAGGCAAGAAGGCGAGCAATGAAGGCATTTAGAGAACGAGAAAAAGAGATAAAAAAGAGCTATAATTTATATTTAAAAAATCAATTAGAACTACCATATAAAGACAATGAAGAAAAGAAAACAAAAGATTTGTATGAATGGATTAAAACTTCAAATTTTTTATATCAAGATTACAAAAGACTTGTTGATGATTTTAACTATACAGAGTTAATGCTGGCAAATAAATTAAAGTCATTGCGTTGTTATGGTGCACATTATGTTAAAATAGCTTGTTGGTTAATGGAAGATTTTAAAAAAGAACAATAATAAAAAAGGTGGTGTAAATAATGGAGATTTTAGATTTGAAATTTGAAGTAGAAGAAGCAACGGAAAATTCTGAATGGTCATCAGAAAACATCCAATGGTCATTCAAACAAAATGGATATGGAATTTTGAAAAAACAGAAAAATAAAATTTTTGTTTATGAAGAATCAGAGTGCATGTGGATAATTGATTCTATATATTTTTTCAATAGAAATGATTTAAAAATATATAAACTGGGTTGCTGGGGTCATCAAGATTTAATAACATCTGTCGAATGTGTTTCAGATGAATTTGAATACATAGATGAAGAAATATTATTTGAATATGTTCAAAAAGAAGCAGAAAAAATGGCAGGTAAATATAAAATTTGAAAATATAATTGAAGAAGAATAAACACAAAAGGCACTGAAACACACGGCTTTTCAGTGCCTTTTCTTCTTGTTAGATAAATAATAAAGTGATTATAACGCCCTATCTATTTCTTTCTTTATTTTTATCTAAAATCCTTCAAAAATATTTTTTGTTTAGCATGTTTGGGAATGTCAAATCTCGAATATATATTTAGGAGGCGTTGAAGATGAAAGAAGTTAAAATAAATCCTGAATTTGATTGCGATGTAAAAAACAGAGGTAATACAATCGAATTTCCAAAAGAATTTCTTAAAAGAATTAAAATAATTGCAACTTTAGAAAATAAGAAGATTAGAAATTTCTGTATGGAGATATTAGATAAAATATTGAAAGAATATGAAGAAAAATATGGATTAAATAGAAAGAGTTGAATAATTACAGCCTCGCAATTAGAAGGCTGTTTTTGTTTAATAAAAATATTGGGTGGGTTGATCACAACAATACACTAAAAAACAAAAAGCACTGGTACACTCTCCTACATTATAAAAACCAGTGCTTTTCTTTTCCATACCTCTTGAAAATTATTTATTGCAATAATTCTTTTTCGATTTTGTTTTTAAAAATTCCTTTTAAAAACAAAAGGTACGATAAAAAATCGTACCTTGATCATATATCTGTATATGAAGTTGAAAAAATAATTACCCCAAAAGAAAGGAAGTATTAGATTCTCCTTTCTTGATATTTAATATATAATTAATTCAAAAATATTTTTGAAAATTCCTTTTTGTTTAGCATGTTTTGACATATCAAAAATTGAATATATATAGTATGCTCGCAAGAGTAAATTTTCAAAGAAAGGATTTTTCAAATTTAGTAATAAAAAGATTTCAATTTTATAGAAGAATCTGTAAAAGGCTCACAGATTCTTATTTTGTAATAAAGAGAATGATGAACATAGATAAAACTTTTGATAATATTTTAGAAAATATAAATTCATTACAGTCTCATGTAAGTGAATTAGAGGCTGAAAATAAAAAAATAAAAATTATAATTAATGATATCTTTGATAGATGCGATAATTTTATTACAGTTCTTGAAGATTTCCGAAAAATGTTAATAGATAAAGAAAATTATGACAAAGTGCTGAAAGAATATAAAGTAAATTCTCCAGATGATTTTGTACGGAAAATCATTAAAAATAGTTATGATTTGTATTTTTATTTATTAGAAAAAAAGCAAGAGAAAGAAAAATGAGTGAAGTATTTGACATTTACTGGAAACGGAAAGACCAATTAACACTTTCAAGAGTTGCAGAAAATATGTGTGTAAAGAAAGTAACTCTTGAAGAGTATATAAAGCTCTATAATATTGCGTGGCTGAATGAAGATAATAACAGGTCAAGCGAAAGAGGCTATTATATTGCAACAAAAAAATTTGTAACTAATTACATCAACGCATTAATCTCCAAGAGCTTCAATCTTTTTCAAAAAATAGCAAAAATCTATATTGGAGAAATAGACCACAGCAAATTATATAGACTTGAAATAGGTGAAGTAGATTATATGCAAATCTATCCACACTGGTATTGGCATATAAAAAACGATAAAGTAACACCAGATGAGGAAGAACACGCAGAGCAACTCGAAGAAGTACAAGAAATTTACAAATGGATAAAGCAATTAAAATATTATGATTTTGTTCTCATTTACAGATTAAGAAAAAGAAAAGAGCCGTTCAAATTCCAAGATGTAGAGTATTTTCCACAATTAGGTAAAAACTATTACTATTTAGAATACAAAGAGATAAAAGATAAAATTCTTAGAGCCTATGATAGAAAAAAAAGAGATATTAAAAGTGAATTAAACTACATAAAACAAAAACTAAAATGGTGTGAAAGCATAAATCAGACGGCAGGAAACCCCTTATATTATGGATATATTAAAGACCAAATGAACAAGAAAATCAGCTTAAATATTTAGACACTGATTTAAAAGATTTTAAAAGATTTAATGATTCGTTAAAAATGCAAATGGAAAGAGAAAGAAAAATAGAAGGACTTGAATAAAACACAAAAAGCTCATTATACAAAATGAGCTTTCTTGATATTATAAGATATAAATATTTTAAAACTCAAAAAACAGTTAAATATTATAATATAGCAAAATGTATATAGCATTATCCTTTCATAATATTTTCCATTTTTTGGAATAAATATTATTTCAAAAATATTTTTAAAAATCCTTCAAAAATATTTTTTGTTTAGCATGTTTTGGGAATATAAATCTTGAATTTATATTATATAGAGATTTTTGGAGGTTTTACATTATGTCAAAAGTAAAAGTTACAGTCAACAACGGCACACCTCACGAGGTGTTTTGTACAAACATCGTTAAGTTTCTTTCTGAGATAGACGCACAGCCTGGAACAGTTGAAGAATCTGGAATGGAACACATTTTAAAAGCAAAAATAGAAATCGAAGAAGAAAACGGCACGAAGTGGTGGAGTCCACGCACACCGACGGAAGTTTATAAAGCAATGGCAAGAGCTTAAGGAGGCTAATATGCAAAAAAGTATCCAAACAAGATTATTCGAAGGCAAAAAAGAAAAAAAAATTACTTTTTTTCTTCTTAATGGAAAAGAAGTAAAGGGAATTCTTCGAGGACACGAACAGTATACGATAACCATAGAAAATGAAAATGGCTTAGTTGAAACATACTACAAGCACGCAGTTATAAAAGTATGTTGGGGCAAAGTACAATTCAACAATAAGCCACTAAACAATAACAAACAACCCAAACAAGAAAAAGTAAAAGAAGAAGCATAAAAACAAAAGCCCTGAATGCTTTTTCGCTCAGGGCTTTTCCTCTTTTATTTGTTGAAAATAAAAACTTTTTTTATTATACAGCAAATTTTGATTTTGTCAATAGAAAAAACAAAAAGCACCAAGAAATATGTTAAAATGGTGCTTTGTAAATTGAATAATTTTAAACATCGACAATTATTATTTATACAAAATTTTTAAAAATCCTTGTCGGAGTGAAAAATGAGCAAAGTAAAAACGAGAATCGAACGAAACAAAGAGATAATAATTGAAGTTTATAGGTGGATAGAAGAAGAGGGAGAAAAACTAAATTATATAAGCATTTGTGGGACAATATGGCTTGCCCTTAGGAATTCGTGGTCGTGGGTTGATTTAGCAAGTTTAATTAGTTTAATTAAACGAGAAATGACAAAAGAAGAATTAAACAAAATACCAGTTGATACATCTTATGGTTTGTGGTGTTTGGATAAAGTGGTAGGCTTTCTCGCAGAATTAATTATGGATTTTCCACATATTATAGAAGAATTGTATATCAAGAAAACAAAAAATGATAAGAGCGAGTAAGATAATTCCAATCGTTAATGATAATAGGCAATTTCAAGGTATAAGCGTTACAGTCTATGATAATAAAATTAGAAAAAGGATTCGCTTGGAAACCTATAAAGGTGAAGTTCGATATAATTTACAAGATATAGCTGTAATGTGTGGGTTACAAGAGATTGACAGTGTTAGTGATTATGTTGTTGCTGGATATGATTTTTGGCTTAAGTCAACAACTCTATTGAGAAAGAAAACACCTTATCGAAAATTAGTTTCTAAAGATACTATTATAAAATTTCTCACAAAAAATAGATATAAAAATTTAATTGAGTTTATAGAAAAAGCCGAATCTGCTTATTATTTACATTTAGAATGGTATCTCAATCCAGAAAAAAAGAGAGAGAGTCTTGAAGCATATAAAAAGAAACATCGCCAAGAACAAAAAAAATATTTTAAACAACGCAAAATAAGACTAAGAAAAAGGCTTATAGCTTATAACTGGTATTTAGAAAATAAAGAACGAAGAAGACTTTATTATCAAGAGAACAAAGACAAAATTAAGATACAACGGCAATCATATTTTCAAGAGAATAAAGAAAAATTTAGGGAACGAAGAAGGCAATATAAAGCTAAAAACCCAGATTTAATCAAAGCAATAGATAAAAAATTCAGAGAAAATCACAAAGACAAAATAAAGGCTAATCAAAAGAAGTACAAAGAGGCTCACAAAGAAGAGTTAAAAGAATATGCAAGAAAATACAGAGAAGCTCACAGAGAAGAATTGAGAGAAAAGAATAGACTATATAGATTAAAGAAAAAGCAAGAAAAAGAGTTTATCAAGAGTGCGTGAGAAAATTTGGATTGCCGTGAGGAGGTGAAAGAAATGAGTTGGGATAAAGAGAAGCAAAAAGCATATATGAAAGAATATTATAAAGCTCACGGGGAAGAATTAAGAGAAAAGCAAAAAACATATAATGAAGCTCATAAAGAAGAAATAAAAGAACAGAAAAAAAAATATCGTGAAGCTCATAGAGAAGAGGCAAGAGCATATATGAAAGAATATAATAAAGCTCGTAAAGAAAAGATGAGAGTATATATGAAGGCTTATAATGCAAGAAAGAAGCAAGAAAAAATATTACAGCAACAACAAGAAGAGCAAAATCTAACTCAAAAAATACTACAAGAAGAAGAAATTCCCAATATTCAAGATGTAGATGAATTATTATTAACTCAACAGATACAAGAACAACTGTATAAAAAAGAAGAAGAGGCTGAAGAAGAAGATATGATAGAAACACAACTTTATATTGAAATAGAAAATTTAAAAGAAGATAAAAAAACTTTAATAAACGAACTTCAATCATTGAAAAGAAAATATGATATTTTAGAGATAAGCTATGAAACACTTTCAAAGAAATATGAAAAGCTCGAAAAAGACAGCCAGAGGGTTTTTGAAAACAATACAAATATCATAGGTCAAAGAGCTAAATATATATTAGAAAAAAAAGCACTTGAAAGAAAAATTTTAAAATTAGAAAATAACAGTAATGGTATAAAACCAATTCCAACACCATGTGGTGGATATTTAATGCGTTCGAAATCCGAGGCAAGAATAGGATATTATTTAATGTATATTGGGGCTGAATGGTCTTATGAGCCAGCAGGTTTTAAATCAAAGAATTCTTTTTATGAGCCTGATTTTGGGGTTTCAAATGTCGAATTACCTAATGGAAAAATTATAGATAGATTATGGATAGAAGCTAAGCCAGGCTATGACCCTTCCTTAGAAGATATTCAAAAAATGAAAAATTTCATTTATGGAAATACCTCAAAAATTCAAAATCCTTTATTGTTAATGGGTTGGTTGCCTGCCAAAATAAAAAATATTTTTCCTATATATGAAAGAAGTCGAAATAATTCTATTCCTTTTTATTGCTTAAAAACTATCACAGGAGAGGATAAGCCTTGTTTTTTATTTAAAAGTAAAACTGGAAAAATAGTGTTAAGAACATATCTAAATGATATTGATGAAGAAGAAACAGAAAAAATATTTAAAAAAGCAATCAATAAAGTTGATAATAACAATAATTCAACAGAACAATCAGAACTTGCTATCTAATATACCCAATATTAAAAATGAAAGGAGAATAAAATGGACAATATAAAAAACATAAATTTTTATGAAATTCTCACAAATCCTGAAATAAAGCCTGAAGTAGTAAAGGCAATAATGATTCCTGTCATAAAAGATAGAATCCAGAAAACAGAAGAGTATTTACAAAATCTCAAAAGAGATTTAGAAACTCTCGAAAAAAAATAAAAAATATTTTTCTGTTTAGCATGATTTGCGATAAAAACAGAGAATATATATATTAATGCCTACTATTGTAGGTAAATAACATTTTTCTTTTCTTTTTATATTCATTTGCAAATATATCTTGACATCTTTTATCCTGTTGTGTTGAGGTGTCAAGATATATTTTTGTTTTTAGGAGGCTAAATAAAATGGCATTTATAGTTTGTATTGACGGCAACATCGCAGCAGGAAAAACTACTGTCCTGCAAGAGATTGAAAAGAAAGGTTATCCTGTATATTATGAGCCTTTTCAAGATAATCCGTGGCTTCCTCTTTATTATCAAGACCCTAAAAAATACTCTTTAAATACTCAAATTTGGTTTTTATCTGAGCGTTATAGACAATATAAGAACGCTGATTTTAGCACTCGCAAAATAGTATTTGTAGAGCGTTCAATGTATACAGATAGATTCATCTTTGTTGAATTGATAAAACAGCAAGGCAATATGAATGATTTAGAAGTTGAAACCTACAAGCACCATTTTGAAATTTATAAAAATTCATTGCCTGAGTTAACTGTTATTCTTAATACTCCACCGAATGAATGTAAAAACAGAATGGACATAAGAGCAAGAGGAATGGAAGAAGGCGTGCCTCTTGATTATTTAGAGCAGTTGGGAAAAGTTTATGATGAAAACTATCAGCGACTTGGAGTAAAGACTGTGAAGAAATTCTTTAGTTTTTCTCCATCGGCAACCGCTGACGAGATTATAGCTTTAGCAGAAAGTGAGTTTACTGAATATGACAAATGAAAAAGGCAACAAAAAAAAATATATAACTTTAGATGAATTATTTTCTGCAATTAAAGAATATTTAGAAGAAAAAGCCACTCCTGAAATAATTGAAGAAGCTCAAGATATATTATTAAAGCATACTTTAGAATTAGAATTTACTAAATTTTGCACTGTAAATGAAGTTGATGCAGAAACAAAAGAAATAGTTGTTAAATATTTACAAGACCTTAAACACAAAGAAGGTCGTACAAGTGAACTATTGAAAAAATATCCAATAGATGACTTTATCAAAGACTATGCATTTGAAAAGGCACTAAAACAAATTTGTAAAGAAAAGGGGTTAAATTCAGTAACAGAAGAAGCGATTAGAAAACAACTTAGGCGGTAAAAGAAATATGAAAAGGATTAGAGCTATAATACCACAAGAAAGCAAAGGTATTTTTTATAGTGTAGATGATTTATTTTCTATTTTAAAAATAAATAAAGATATATTTTTCACATCTATTTATAATTTTGTAAAAAGTTGTAGAAATGTTGGCGTTATAAAACCTCAAAGGTTTTTAGATAGATATTATTATAGAGAAGAAATAAAAGGAGCAAATGGAACACAAGAACACATCTATTGTCATAAACAGTTTTTTGAATATTTTTGTACAAGCGATGATTTAATTTCAATTAGAAAACTTTTAAATGGTGAGGATTAAATAAATATGGTAGAACGACATATTGTAAAATTAGGCGGAGTTGGTTTAGATATAAATTATCCTTGTTATCAAAATAACAATTTAAAATTAGCAGAAGATATTATTGATAATTTATGCAAACCACATCTACATTTACTATTACAACACATTTTAAAAGCAAAAGAAGAAATACATTTTATGGAAAATAGAATAAGAGAATTATTAGAAAAGTAAAAATGAGGATTAAATATGGAATTATTAAACCTTTTATCAAATATTAGAGCTATTCGTCTTGAACGCAAGACTTTGGAAGAATTAATCAATGATTTGATAGAGAGAGAAAAACCTGCTGATTATCCCAAAAGTACTATTTCAGAAGAAAAAGTACAAACTCATTTTGCTCAAAAAACAGCTGAAAAAGTATTACACGATTTACAACTACTATTATTTAATTTAGCCGTTCAGAAAGATAATTTAATGGCTCTTGAAATTGAAGCAACACAGAGAATATATAAAGAGATTAAAGACCCTTTACACCGTGTGTTTATTATCAAACGCTTTATCCAAAATAAGCCAGTTAAAGAAATAATAAAGGATTTTGGTTGGTCAAAAAGTCTTTTTTACAAAACTTTTGAAAAATATTTTTCATCTGTGGACAAAAAAGACGAAAATGGACAAAAAAAACTCGTCAAGATGTAATATAATGTAAACTGTAAAAATATAAAATCTCTAAACACGACGATACAGGTAATTTTACATTGCCTGTATTTCTTTTTTTTTATGGAGCTGATACAATGTGGCAAAAGGGCAATATGAAAAGTGGCAAACGGAAGATAATTTAATAAGACTTGAAGGCTGGGCAAGAGACGGCTTAACGAATGAACAAATTGCTCAAAATATGAAAATAAGAAGAGAAACCCTCTGGGATTGGATTAGAAAATATCCTAACATTTCTAACGCCTTAAAAAAGGGAAAAGAAGTTGTGGACTATCAAGTTGAAAATGCTTTATTAAAAGAGGCTTTGAAGGGTAATGTTACAGCTTGCATATATTGGCTCAAAAATCGTAAACCTGATAAATGGAGAGAACAACCAAAAGAAACTCCAGCTGAAGCCGATATTCCAAAATTTTTGGATGACATAAAATGAACACAAACATCACTGATTACTGGGGCAGAAATTTTGATGAGCCTTTTAAATTAATTCGTGAAAGAGCATATGACTATTTTTATTTTAAAGGTGGCAGAGGCAGTGGAAAATCTACTTTTATTTCTCTTGCTATCGTTCTTGGAATTGTAAAAAATCCGAACACAAATGCCATAATTTACCGAAAAGTTGGCAGCACAGTTTACGAATCCGTCTACACTCAAATTCTGTGGGCAATTGACAGGCTCAATCTTACAAACTGGTTTAAATATTACAAACAGCCGATGAAAATGGTATATTTGCCAACTTGTCAAGAGATTATGTTTAAAGGTTGCGATGACCCTCAAAAGTCAAAATCCATAAAGCCGAAAAAAGGTTATTTTGGTTATTGCTGGTTCGAGGAAGCAACGGACTTCCAAGGATTAGATGAGATAGAAAATATAGTGCAATCTGTTGCAAGAAGTGGACTTGGAAAGACCGCAATATTTTTGAGCTATAACCCACCTCAAAGCGTTCAAAGTTGGATAAACGCAGAGGTACTAAGACCACAACAAAACAGATTTATTCACCATTCTACCTATTTATCTATTCGTCCTGACCTGCTCGGTGAGCAATTTATTAAAATAGCAGAATATAAGAAGCAGACGAATGAAAAACAATATAATCACATCTACCTTGGAGAAGTAACTGGAACAGGTGGAGAAGTTTTTGATAATGTAGAGACAAGAGCTATCAGCGATGAGGAGATAGAAAAATTTGATTATCTCTACACAGGATTAGATTTTGGATTTGCTGTTGACCCAGTCGCAATAGTAAAAACAAGCTATAACAGCTCAAAGAAAGAGCTTTACATATTTGATGAATTTTATAGAGTGGGTGCCTCGTTCGATTTAATAGCAGAGCAACTACAGAAAATGGGAAATCCTTACACGATAGCAGATTCTGCAGAGCCAAGGAGCATTTACGAATTAAAGAAAAGAGACTGCAGAATTGTAGGAGCCAAGAAAGGCTCAGGCAGTGTAGAACACGGATTAAAATGCTTGCAGGATTTAAATAAAATTGTAATTGACCCTGCACGATGTCCGAATACTATTAGAGAGTTTTGTACTTACGAATATGAATTAGATAAATATGGAAATTATAAGTCTATTTATCCTGACAAAAATAATCATAGCATAGACGCTGTAAGATATGCACTTGAAGACATATTTAGAGATAATAACATTTATTCAATGTAGGAAAAAGAAATGAAAAAGAAAACAACTCAATTAACTTTAGATGGTTTTTTTAATTCAATGACCAACGCAGGATTAAGCAGACTTAATCCTATTTCATACACAGGGTATCAATACCAAAACATTACAATGAATTATCAAATGTTGGTCAATCTTTATAAGTCCAACTGGGTTGTAAAACGCATTGTAAATGTTGTTGCTGGTGATATGCTTCGTGGTGGTTACAAAATATTAAGTCAAATTGACCCATCAGCGTTCGACAGAATTAAGAAATTAGAACAGAAATATAAAGTCAATCAAAAACTTAAATCAGGTATTCAGTGGGCAAGGCTATTCGGTGGAGCTGGTGGATTAATAATAATAGACGGAGACGAAAATTTAGAGGAGCCTTTGAACTATGATTTAGTTATGCCTAAGTCGTTCAAAGGTATTTTAATTTTTGATTGCAGGCAGGGAATAACACCAAGTCCTGAGCTAATCGAAGATTTAACAAGCCCTGAATTTGGACTTCCCAAGTATTACAATCTCTCAAACGATGCTTTGAACTCTGTAAAAGTACACCATTCAAGGATTTTAAGATTCGAGGGCAGGGAACTTCCATACATTGATAGAGCCTCCAATAATTACTGGGGAGCCTCAGAGTTAGAGCATGTAATCGAAGAGATAACAAAGCGTGATAATGTCTCTTGGAATATTGCACAGTTAACATTTTTAACCAATATCCGTGTCTTGAAGTTATTCGGTTTAGAGTCGCTACAAGGCAGGTCTAACAAACAGGGCATAAGCAATTTACAAAAACGAATTGAGAACACTAACAACATAATGAGTAATAAAGGTTTATTAGTCCTCGGTGAGAACGACGATTTTCAATCTTTCCAATATAGTTTCGCTGGTCTTGGTGAGTGCTATGACCGATTTATGATGGATATAAGCGGAGCAACAGAAATTCCTGTTACAAAATTATTTGGTCGTTCGCCAGCTGGAATGAATGCAACTGGTGAAAGTGATATGGATAATTATTATAATATGATTGCGGAACTTCAAGAAAATATGCTCAGACCAATCTATGATAAACTTTTTCCGATTATGTTTTTATCTGAATTCGGTGCTATTCCAGATGATTTAGATTTTGAGTTTAACTCGTTGGAAAAAACGAACGAATTAGAAAAGAGTGATTTAAACTCACGGAACACAGACTCAATAATAAAAGCATACGACAGCGGACTTGTATCTCAACAGATTGCATTAAAAGAACTTCGCCAGCAATCTGAGCAAACAGGATTCTGGACGAATATTACAGACGAAGACATAAACGCAGCAAACGCAGAAATGCAACAGCAAGAAATGGAAGAAACACCTGAGGAAGGTATAAACAATTTATTAAAGGGTGCAGAAGAAAATGGCAGGAACGAATAATTTTTTAGTATTTAACGAAGCAAATAATCCGACATTCACAATGAGCGATGCGGATTATTACGCAGATTTATATAGATTAAATGGATTAATTCCAATGATTGCAGACCCTAACGCTCATAATAAAATGTTTAGGCAGTGGTCTATTATGGTTACAGCGTTGGCGAACATTATTGCAAGTATGAATTACAACGCAAGCGACGACAATTTGTCAACACTTCAAACAAATTTAAAATCTACAATCGAAGACGTGGCAGAGGCGAAAGTAGATTCAAGGATTACTACCTTAGAAGATTGGAAAAGCTCAATTACTGCAACACCTGCAGAATTAAATATATTAGACGGAGTAACAGCAAGCACAAGTGAATTAAACATACTTGACGGCTTAACAGCAAGTACAAGTGAATTAAACACATTGGATGGAATAACAGCAAGCACAGCTGAATTAAACATATTAGACGGAGTAACAGTAACATCTACAGAGTTAAATTATTTAAGTGGTGTAAGTTCTAATATTCAGCAACAGATAAATAATTTAAGCATAAGTGCTTTATTTCCATTATGGGTTGCAAGTCGAACTTATTCCGTTGGAGATGTAGTAAAGACTTTAACTTCTTCTTTTTGGGTGTATCTTGAGTGCGTAGTGGCAGGTACAAGCGACACCACGGAGCCGACATTTACAAATGTTGGAGAATTGGTTACAGACGGAACAGTTAAATGGCTTGTTTTGGATTTGAGAGATTCTGCACCAGTAGGTACGATAAAACAAGATATAATCAAGCGAGATGGTTGGCTGAAACTTAACGGGGCGACTGTAAATGTCGCTGATTATCCTCGTTTAGTTAGTTTCTTAACTGCAAATTCATTACTAAATGCTTATACTGCCACTCCTGATAGTACAAAGTTTTATTATGGTGATAGTAATAATGAAACTTTGTTATTGCCTGATTTTACTAATTTATTTATTGAAAATAGTGTAAGTAATACATTAGATAAAGTAAGTGCTGGATTGCCTAACATTACAGGTGTTTTGAATGCAATAAGAAGTCTTGAGGTTGATTCAAACACTATTACAAGTAATAATCTTGCAATTACATGGAATGGTAATAAAAATCATGGGTATCATATGGATTCTTCAACAAATTCAACTTCAAAAACTTCATCATATGGAATTAAGATTGATGCATCAAAATCAAGCTCAATTTACGGTGAATCAGCAACAGTACAGCCACCAGCAGTAAAACTTTTACCAATAATCAAATATTAAGGAGGCACTATGAACAAGACTGTTTATAATAAACAAAATGGCGAGATTATAACACTCGATAAAAGCGACATTTGTCCCATCAGTGGAAAGTGGCTTATCCCTGCAAACTGTACAGAAGAAGAGCCTCCAAGAATTGAAGAAGGTTATAAGGTCTCTTTTCAAGACGGAGAATGGATAACGGAGAAAACAGAAAAGCAGATAGAAAAAGAAGAGACACAAAAATATAAGCCTGTTGTAAAGTCTATAAGAGAAGAAATAGAAGAACTAAAAGCACAGCTCGAAGAATTGAAATTTGAATTAAAGCAAGTAAAAGAGGGCGATAATAATGGATTCAAAACCGATATTTGATTCAATAATTTCAAATGGTATTTTTTGTATTTTATTCTGCGTGCTTTTTCATTATGTAATCCGACAGAGTTCCGAGCGTGAAAGACAACTGCAAAACCTAATCAACGATTACAACCAACAATTGAAAAATATTTCAGAAACTTTAATTAAGATTCAAGAAGCATTGGATAAACCAAAAAAGCGAAAGAAGGTGATGCATAATGGAAATTAAAGAAACTAATTTAAATTTTAGCTCATTAACACCACGCTCGAAGGTTTTGGAATATATAGTCATTCACCACACAGCAAGCACAGCAAAAGAGACTGTAGAACAAATCCACAATTTTCATATAAATAATAATGGCTGGGCTGGTATTGGTTATCATTTTTACATAAGAAAAGACGGAACGATTTACAGAGGACGACCTGAAAAATATGTTGGAGCTCATTGCGAAAATTATAATTCTGTTTCTCTTGGAATTTGCTTAGAAGGAAATTTTGAAATAGAAAAGCCAACAGAAAAACAAATACAAAGCGTAACTGATTTAGTTAAGTATCTTAGAAAAAAATATGGTGATTTTAAACTTGTAGGACATAGAGATTTAAACGCGACAGCGTGTCCAGGTCAATATCTTTATTCTCAATTATTAAGTATAGATGCAAATGCTAATGAAAAATTTGTAAAAGTATTTATGAGCAATAACAAGCTCTCTGTAGTTTTGGAAAATGGAAATAAGTTTACTTTCCCATTTACAGACAAAAACGAGTTATTAAGAAAATTAAGCATAGGATTAAAAATAATGAAATAAGGAAAATAAAATGCCGAACACATATTATGCTACGAAGATAAGCCCTCACCGTGGTAAAACGGACGAGGGCTATTTAATTTGTTCAAAAGTCCCTGTTGCAAGAATCGGCTACCAATTTTACTTAGACAAAGAATTAGGCTTTGAGCCGTCAGAAAAAATCAAGAAAGAAAATAACGGCTACAATGTATATCGACCTGAAAAAGAAGTTTTTTCTGAAGAAACCCTTTCAAGTTTCGAGGGCAAGCCAATTACAGATGACCATCCACAAGAACAGGTAACAAGCGATAATTTTCAAATTTACGCAAAAGGAAATATCAAAAATGTTCAGCGTGGCGATGGTGAGTATAAAGACTTTATTTTAGCAGATTTAGTGATTTGGGATAAAGAGTTAGTCAATAAAATAGAAAATGGAAAGCAAGCCGTTTCTGTGGGCTATTCGTGTGATTATGAAGAGCACGGAAAAGAGCTGTGGCAAAAAGATATTATATGCAATCACATAGCCATTGTCGACGAAGGCAGGGCAGGAGAGAAAGCAATAATCAGGGATAATCTCCCAAAAAATGAAGAGGAGGCTAAGATGCCAGAAGAAGTCAAAAAAGAAGAAAAAGAAGAAAAGAAAGAGGAAGTAGTCGAGAAAGACAAATGCAAAGACGAAGCCTGCGAGGAAGAAGAGAAGGAAACTAAAGATTCTGTTGATTTAGCTGAAGTCATTCAGAATTTAGTTTCAAGAGTTGAGGCACTTGAGTCCAGAATGGGTAGCCAAGAAAAGACTGGCTTCGATGCACTTGAAGAAGAAATCTTCAAAGAGAAAAAAGAAGAAGTCGACGAAGAAGCACCAGAAAAAATAATTGAAAAGGAAAAAGAAGAAGTTGGCGATTCTGTGATAGTCGATTTCATTCGTCAAGTAAAACCCTTGGTTGCAAAAGTAAAAGATAAAAAGCAAAGCAAACTTTTAGAGGATTCAATGTGTAAAATCATTCGTGGAACATTGATGAACGATTCAAAGAAGAAACCAGAAAAAAAAGAAAAAAGTGTCTATACTAATTTTATAAGCAAAGACACTGCAATTCAGCAAGAAGAAAATCCATACGATAAACTTTTTTATAAATTCAAAGGAGATAAATAGAAAATGGGCGGATATGCAATAGGTTTAGACCTAAACAACGGCTTTGTTGGAACCATTGCAAGACATGGCGACGAAGTAATCAAATCAAGACCAGTCCACAGCGGAGCCACAGCTTTTCCTTTTGGCTCACCTGTTGTACTCTATGCAAATGGCGGAGTAACGGACGGAACTGTACAAAAGTTCGGAGCTTCAAATGTTGCTGCTGACTTTATCGGCATAGCTTGTAGAAAAATCAAACAGCCTACATCTTTCGCAGATGAAGGATTCGGCAAATATTATGACACTGATATTTGTGATGTCATGGAGCGTGGCTCTATTTCTGTTTTGTGTCCAACAGGAAATCCTCAACCAGGTGGAGCTGTTTATATTCGTGTTCTTGCAAATGCTACAGATTATCCAAATGCACAGGTTGGAGATATTGAGGCTGTAAGCGATACAGTAACAAACAACGGAACAACAACATATAACAACCTCTTGATTCCAAACTGCAAATGGTGTGGAACAAAGGACGCAAACAATGTTGCCGAGCTCGTAATTTTACAAAGGACAGGTGTATAAACTATGAACATAATGAATAATATGTATGTGAAAGACGCTGCAACAGCAAGCAGTATGACATTTTTAGTCGGTGAGCTTGAGAAACTTGACCCTGTAGTAAGACAACCTCTTAGCTCAGTAACATATCCAAGAGATGTCAGAATTATTCGTGAAGGTGGCTGGTATGAATACCTCTCCACATTCAATGTAAATTATGGAATCTCAGGTGGTGTTCAGAATCTCCAAGGCGGTATTCAAAATGCTATTGCAAGAGTACAAGCTGACCTTACAAAAGATTCTATCAAAACAAGCAGTTTTCAATCTACCTTATCATTAAAGTGGATGGACATGCAGTTCAACAAAATGACAGGTAGAAATCTTCAGCAACTCCTTGAAGACGGAACAAGACTTGCATTTGATAAATTTTTGGAACAAGCTGTTTATTTCGGTTTTCCAAATCAAGACATCCACGGACTTGTAAATCACCCAAGCGTTACAGCTTCATCTCTTGCAATGAACGCAGGCAACACCTCAACTCAGTGGGTAAACAAGACACCACAGGAAATCCTTGATGATGTCAATAATGCAATTAACGCAGCGTGGGCAGCTTCAGAATATGATAATTCAGCCATACCAAATCATATTTTAATTCCACCTGCAGACTTTTCTCTTATTCAAGGTACTATAATGAGTGTAACAGGTACTATTGCTAATAGCTCTGTTCTTCAGTATATTCTCAATAATAATATGGCAACAACACTTGGACAGGAGCTAAAGATTTATCCTTGTCGTCAGTGTATCGGTACAGGTGCAGGAAGCACAGATAGAATGATTGTTTATAATGATAATGCAAAATTCTTAGATTTCCAAATACCTGTTGATATCGGAAGAATTATGACAATGTGGAATGTTCAGACTGCTTCAATAGATACTTTATATGCTGCTCTCGTCGGTGCAGTTAGATTGCATTATACACAACCAATAGTTTATAAGGACGGTATATAATATGCACGTAATTAGCAAACAAAAAGTAAAAATCGGTGATGTAGTAGTTGAGCCTAACAAGGTCACGTATTTGCCAGATAGTGCAAAAGAAGACCATTATTTCAAACTTTGTAAAAAGTCAGAATACTTTCAAGTAATCGAAGACCCAAAGCAAGAAGAAGATAAGCCAAAGAAAGTTAAGAAAGAGGCATAAAATGTACAGTGGATTTTTCGGCAATTTGCCACCTGCAAGAGTTTTAAAATCAAACGCTGGATTAGTAAACGATTCAAATAATCCAGTTTATACAATAGCTATGTTCATTGAAGCATATCCTGAATTCACTAACAAGGTGTCAGACGGAATAATTACAAAGTGGATAACTCTTGCGAATGATTGTTTCAATATCAATAAATATGGGAGTTACTGGGAATTAGCAATGGGTTTATTTGTAGCTCATAATTTGATATTAAAATTAAAGATGGGCAATGCTGAAACTTCCACTGACGAACTCTTAGCCAATGCAAACGAAACAGGAGTAGAGCAGTCCATGAGTGTTGATACACTTTCAGTTACTCTTGACACTGCTTCCACTCTTGAAGAGTACAAAGGTTGGGGCGGTCTCAAAGAAACTGTTTATGGCAGGCAACTTATAGACATAATCAAAGCCTGTGGCGGTGGCGGTGTGTTCTATGTCTGTTGATGTTAGCAACTTTAAGCCGTCTAAAAACTTTGAAAACAAATGTCTGAAAGATTTGGAAAAGATACGAGATAAGATTTTAAGTATCTTTAAAAAGTATTCAGATTCACCTTTTAACATTCCTAATTTGCTAAAACAGATTACAATGACTGAAGACTTTCAGACATTCACAGATATACTTGCGAAAAGATTTTTCGCTCGCTGTGTTCAAAAGAATAATGACACTTTTAGAAAATCTTTTTTTGGTCGTGCGTATCAAATATTCAAAAACTTAACTGGCGATGAGGACTTGATTACTTTTATTAGAAATCAAGTTGACGAAAAAGCTAATCTATTTAAATCGATTCCAATTGAATTAGCTAATAGCTTGATTCCTCATGTCAATCAGTGGGCACTGGAAGGCAAAACTTCAAAAGGAATTTTTGACGATTTAAAACTCAAATTGCCTGATTTACTTGATTATCAAATTAGGCGAATAGCACGAACAGAAATAAGCAAGACTCTCACGGATATAACAGAATTTAAATGCGGTCAAGGCAATATTAACATTTATCAATGGAAAGCAAGCGGAGGTGAAAGAGGCGACGGACGAACAAGAAAAAGCCATAGAAAAATGGCGGATATTCTTGTAATGTGGGGAGACCCACCTGCACCTGAGGATTTATTTCCAACCTATGGCAAAAATGGCAGACGATATAAAAACACGCTTGGTCATTATCACGCTGGTTGCTGTCCAAATTGTAGATGTGTTGCAATGCCTGTGGTGTCGTTGAATGATATAGAATTCCCTGCTCGCATTTATTACAACGGTGCAATTCACAGAATCACAAAAAATAAATTAGAGAGTTTGATTAATAAATGAACATCTTTGGCGATTTAATGACCTCACTCAACAAAATAATAAATAGAAAAATTCTTGTTGGAATTCCAATGCAAGAAGAACAAGACGAAGAAGGCAAAAAGAAGAAGGCAACCAATGCCCAAAAACTATTTTGGAATAGTATGGGGTCGCCTTTAAAAAAGATACCTTCAAGAAAAGTATTAGAGCCTGCAATTGAAGACAAGCTCGACGAAATCGGAGAGGTTTTAAATAAAGGTGTTTTAATGGGAATTATAGCAGGTCAGGAGGCAATGGATAAGGCGTATAATCGAGCAGGATTAATGGCACAACAGGCGTGCGTTAATTGGTTCGATAATCCCAAAAATAACTGGGCACCGAATGCACCATACACAATAAAACAAAAAGGCAGTGATTCTCCATTAATCGACACAGGAGAAATGAGAAAATCAATTACTTATATTATCGAGGATAAGAAATGATAAATATTGGCAGATTAGTTACAAACCCTAAATTTTGCACGAAATTCACAATAGTAACAAAGACAGGCACTTGGGAAAAGGGTGCATTTGTAACCACGGAGACAGAAAAAACAGTTACAGGAGTAGCTGTTCCAGTCAGCGGTAAAGCTCTTGAAATGGTGCCTGAAGCTGACAGATTAAAAGACTATATGACCTTTTATTCAACCACTAAAAATCCATTGACAGTATCTTCAGACGGCACGATTTCAGATTCTGTAATTTATGAGGGCAAAAGATATAAATTGATAAATGGACAAAACTTCTCAAAACAAGGTTTTTGGAAGGCAATGGGAATAAATGAAGATGGAAAATAAAAAAGTATAGCCTTTATTTATGTAGAAATATATAAATGGAGGTGAAGAAAATATAATGTATAATGAAGAAATGCCGAGTAAATTAAATGTCCTTTTAAAAGATTTAGAAAATGTATTATCAAACATAGATTATGGGTTTAGTTATCAAGATATTTTAGATAAATATAAATGTAATGATTTAAAACAATTGTTTGATTTAGTTTACTTTCGTTTAATTTGTAATTATTACGATAAGAATAATTTAGTTTGTTTTCCATTTGAGACAAAAGGTTTATAACACTAACTACACATATTAAAAAGAGTTGAAAGGCTTTTTTTATTTTGGAAAGATTATGAATAATAATGAAGAAATTCTAAAGAAAATAACTGATGATTACTTTAAGCCAATTGTAAATATTGGAAGATTCAATTTAAAAGATAGGATATTTAATGGGCCTGATTTAATATATCATGCACCTGTAATACTACCAAGTCCTTATGAACAAAGACATCAAAAAGAAATAATGGAAAAAGAATGGAACGAAAGATACAAAAAACAATGAAATAATATATGGTATAAATAACACAAACCCAAAGAGCTGAAAGGCTCTTTTTTTTATGTGCATTTTTTGCAATAAATACTCTATCGCCACTTTTATTTAAAATGTGGCGATAAACTTGACTTTAAAGCTAAATAGATATAGTTAAGGTTGTTTTTAAAAGTGGCGATAAAAAACAGGCGATAAAAATAAGGCTTTCTTATGAGCATTTTTTAACATAAAATGGAGATAAGATGAATGAAATAGAAGAAATTATTTACGATGTGGTAAAAGCAATTTTACCTAATTTAAATCCAAATAATATATGTCGTGAGCATCAAGCATTCGGTATGCCGTCATTTTCAAACACGGAAGACCGAATTTTTTTTGATGTCATTGAGGCGGAGTCAAACATTGCCAAAGAGTTATATTTTGAGGACAATTATAACTCTGTCAATGATTCAATAGAACGCACACACGGCAAGACAATTACAATTAATGTTAAGTTTGTTGTTTATGGCCCTCACTCATATAATAACTCTTTATTGATTCGAGATGGATTCTTCTTAGAGTCCACAAGAAAGACATTAAGAGAACACGATATTTTTATCGTACCATACCACCAGCCAGCAATGTTTTATCCTGAGCAACTCAACGGAGTATGGTATCAAAGATATGATTTTGAAATTACTTTCAACCGTTGGTGGACTTCACCAATAGAAGAAATTAACTATATTAACAATGCAAATATTATTTTAGAAGGAGAGTAAAAAAAATGTCATTACCACTTGATGATATTGTCAATGTAACGGTGAATCTACCAGTTACAAACACAAGCGGTCGGCAGTTTAATTTACCATTAATAGTTGGCAATGTAACTGCTTTTAACGACCGAATTAAAATTTATTCAAGTACAGATGAAATGTTAGAGGACGGCTTCTTGACATCTGATAGATTGTATCAAGCAGCCGTTTTACTTTTTGGGCAGGAAGAAAAACCCAGCAAAATTGCAGTTGGTAGAATCGGCACAGTAACAGAAGCCAATGTCGCTGAAGACGGAGAAATTCTCTTAGCCGATGCCTTGGAATTAAATGAGAATGCAGAAGTCGGAAAATATATTTATCAGGGATATGCTCTTTCAGACACAGCCGAAACTGGATATCTTGAAATCATAGCCGATGGAACTTCACCAAGTGCAGGAGAAATAAATTTATCCGATGCACAGGCAATGAATCCAGATGCAGAAGTCGGTAAATATATTGCTGTAGAACGGTCTTATCTTCTTTCCGATACTCAAGTAACAGATAGTCAGTTAATTATTCCAGACACTATTACAAGAAACGAAACTATCACAGAATATTTGACAGCATGCCGTCAAGCAAATGACGAGTGGTATTGTGTGAGCGTTTGTTCAGCGATAACAGACTCTGAAATTATTGCAGGTGCTCAATATTGTGAATCCTGTAGTCCTTCCGCTTTGTTCTGTTTTACTACCAGTGAGGCGGATGCACTAACAAGCAACCCTAACATTTTCGCCTCCTTGAAAGCACTCGGATTAAGAAGATGTTTTGGTCAGTATTCTACTCAACATCTTGACGCAGTTTGTGCCATAATCGGCTGGGTAATGGGTATAATTACAAAGAATATATCCTTCACGCTTGCATACAAGCCAGAAGTTGGAGTAAACGTTGAGGACAGTATAAGCAAGACAGGATTTACTCAATTAAATAACAACAACGGCAATGTGTACGACCAAAGAGGCACATATAAGATTTTTGAACAGGGTAAAATGGCTGACGGCTCGTACTTCGACGAAATTATTCAACTTGATAAATACCAACTTGAAATGCAAAATGCCGTTATGGATTTGCTCACAACAAATACCAAAATAGCTCAAACAGAAGACGGAATGACACTTTTGATAAGTGTTCTCAATAAAATCTGTAACAATATGTTTAACGCTGGATTTATTGCTGGCGGAGTATGGCAAGGCAAAAAGATTCTAAATTTAGAAACAGGCGACTCCATACCTAACGGCTATCTTGTACAGGCTGAGTCTATTGATTCACAGAGTCAATCAGATAGAGAAGCGAGAAAAGCACCTCCAATTTATGTTGCTTTGAAATTAGCTGGTGCAATCCACTATGTAATAATTAAAATTGATGTGAATAGGTAGGTGATTAGAATGGCAGTAAGTACATATAGTTTTGGCGACATCAAAGCCGTTATTTCGCACCCTGATTTTTCTTCACTTTCTCTATACAATGCTGGTGTTGGAGATATGACCGTTAGCAAAACAAATGACAATACAGCTCACGATACAGCTTCAGATGGCTCGGTAATGGTGTCAAAAATCATAGTCAATAACGGAACAGTAACAATAAACGCTCAACAAACAAGTCCACTACATATCTATTTAGAAAACTTGTATAATTATTTGAAGACAGCGAGTACAGACAAATGGGCTCAGATTCAATTAGATATCCGTGCACCATATCTCCACGAACAGAAAATCTGTACAGGCGGAAGTTTCCAAAAAGACGCAGACACACCATACCAAGCACAAGGTCAGAGAATTGCTTGGACATTGATGTTTGCTGATATTACTACACAGAAAATATAGGTGATTTATGGAAAAGAGAGAAACAAGCACGATAATTGAAGTTTTAGGCAAAAAGTACAAAATAGAGAAGTACACAGCGTGGGTAGGAGCTTTTATTTTATTCAAGTTGATAAATAAAGCCCTACCTTCTTTATTTGCTGGTGGCGATACGGAAGCACTTCAAGCCCTGCAAAATCAAATGTCAAAACAAGAGTTTACAGAATTCTTAAAAGATGTTTTGAGTGTGGTCTCTGTTAAAAAAGAGGCTGGATTCTTCCCTATTATAGACGAAATGGGAAATCTACAGATAGAATTACAAAACGACACAATAACAATACTATTACTCGCAATTCATGCTATTCGGTTTAATGCGAGCGATTTTTTTTTAGAGAACGTACAAAAATCACTTCAAGAGGGTCTACAGGGCTTCAGTTTCTTCCCTACACAGGCATAAGTGAATTTCTATTTTTGCCTGTCTCTCAAAAATACTGGCAACAGCATGAGCTGTGGGACGGAACATATACTTTAGACGACCTTCTTGATATTCGCGAAATGATAATGGTTGATTCAGAGAATCAACGAATAATAAACGGAGCAAATGATGAGCAATCCTATTAAAGAGTATCTGGTTTCAATCGGACTCGATTTAAATAAAACCAAATTACAGCAGACACAAAAAGGAATAAAAGACACCACAAACCTTATTGACAAAATGAAACAGGCATCTGATTTTCTTAAACGAGGTTTAAATGGTCTGACATTATCAATGCTCGGTCTCGCTGGTGCTTCTACTAAGCTCGTAACAAGTTTAGCAAAACAAGACCAAAAATTTGAGACACTTGCTCAAAGAATGTTTGTTTCGCGACAGAGCGTTTACGAGTACCAGTCCGCTGTAAAAGCACTTGGCGTTACAATTGATGAAATCCAATTTAATCCAACTTTGATGAAGCAGTACAAAGAGTTAGTTTCGGATTCAAGAAAGATGTTTGTCGGCAAAGAGTATCAAGGAGCGATGACCACGATTCGCTCTTTTTTATTCGAGTTTGTCCGATTAAAACAAGAGTCAATGTATCTTTTACAGTGGATTGGTTTTTCTATTATCAAAAATCTACAGATTCCACTTGAAAAAGCACGACTTACACTCCAAGGATTAAATGATTTTATAGTCAAGAATATGTCCAAAATCGGTGATACGATTGGCAAAATGATATTCAATGTCAAGAATTTCTCAAAATCGATTATGGACTTTTTCGGAGGCATAATCAAAGAAGTGCAAAACTTCTGGTCTTCTTTGCCTCCGTGGGCTAAAAAGTTTATAATGGGTACAGGTGTAATCGGTGCAATCTTTATCGGAATGCAAAATCCAATAATATTTGTTAGTGCTTTAATCACGGGAATTTTACTTTTAATTGACGATTTCCAAAAACACATTAACGGCAAAAAAGCACAATTCGGTGAGTTTTGGGATAATTTAATAACTTGGATTAACAAAACGAAAGCTACCATTTACGAATGGAAAGACAAAACCATAAAATGGATTGAAGATGTTTATGGTAAAGTCAAAAATTGGCTCGAAGAGACCAAAAAGAAAGTAAATGAAAATCTTCCAAAATGGAAAAGTGAATTTAAAAGTTTTTGTTCTACTGTAAGTGACGGATTCAATACAGCTGTCAAAGCTGTAAAGAGTTTTTTAAATCAAATGGATAGGCTTGAATTTTTTTGGGGAATGGTTTCAAAGAAAGGTTTAGCTTATGCTATGTGGCGTGTATTTACAGGTAAATTTGAAACAGATTTTCAAGAACATCAAGCATATTTAAAAAGACAAGATGATTATCATAAAAGAAGTCATGAAGATGACGAAGATACTCTTGCATTATTTGATGAATGGGATAAAAGAAAATCAGGTCAATTAAATAATGGTAAAAAAACAAATAATTATAATTCAAAAACAGACAAATATGACTCAATCATAAATGAAGCTGGCATAAAATATGGAGTTAGTCAAAATTTGATTAAAGCTGTAATCGCAAAAGAAACAGGCGGACAGTTTAACGCAGACGCATATAATCAAAATTCAGGTGCAAGTGGATTAATGCAATTAACACAAATCACTCAAAAACATCTTGGAGTAACAAATCCATTCGATGCAAAAGAAAATATTTTTGCAGGAACAAAATATCTAAAAGAGCTTTTGACAAGATATAATGGCGATGTAAAATTAGCTCTAATAGCATATAATTACGGGCCGTCTTATGCCGATGATTATTATAAAAACGGCTGGAGTGATAAAGACCTACCTGCCGAAACTATGGACTATTATAAATCTATATTGTCATATATGAGGAACGGACAATATAAATTTAATAAAAATGCTGTTTCATCTGGTGGCAGTGTCAATAAAATAACTCCAATTAAACAAGTTAGGAATGATACTTGCGGAGTTGTTTCAGTTGCAATGGCAAATAACTCAATTAACGGCAATAATAATCTAAATGAAGATAATATTCTTTCTACTTATGGATATAGTTTACTTCGTGCACTCAACGGCACAAACAAAAACAAAAACATAAAGTGGAAAGACTTAGGCAATAAATATATTACAGATACAGAGCTGAACGAAATCATAAAAGCAAATCAACAAGGACTTCCAGCGATTGCAGGCGTTGCAGGTGATTTTAAATGGGGATACAGTAATGGACATTTCTTTGTAATTACAAAATCCGATGTAAAACAGAGAAAGCTCACTATAGTAGACCCAGCGACTGGTGAAACTTATCAAAGGTCATTTGAGTGGCTCAAAAATGCCCCTCAAAGGTCTGACGGATATGGAAACGCTGTATTTATTCCATATCAACTTCAACAGCAAAAACAAGCCCAAAAATCAAAACAAATTCAAGCACCACAACAAACAAAATTTTCAAATGCTGACAGAGTTAATCAAACGATTACTTTCAATATGGATGAACAAGAACGAAAACAAGGTTTGATTAGAGGTTGGTGGAAGGGAGTTGAAAATTGGGCAACAAATCGATGGAATGAAATGAATCCACTTATAAACAATAACAACATTAAAGATTTACAAGGCTCAACAGGGCAATATCACAGCAATATTAGCTCTCCAATGTATGTCGGTGGAATTAATATCACTGTCAATACAAATTCAAATGACCCTAACGCAATCGGTGAAGCTGTTGCTAATAATTTAGAAAGTAGAATGAATTATTTCGCCTTGAATCGTGGATTAGGATTAGGAGCGGTATAAAATGAGTAGCATAATTTTTAAACCAAAAATAAATATTTCTGAAATCCTTGCAGGTTCATCCGTTCCTCCTTGGTTGGTGGACATTGTAAATATACCTAATTCAATTATAAAAGACCAATCTATTTTAAATATGTCCAGCGGTCTTAATGTGAAAAATATTCAAGGATTTCTTTTCAAAACTCCAAAATGGGGAATCAATGGAGTATATTTTGACGGCATATTAAAAACTGAACACAAATCAAGTGTCAAGCTCACACAGTTTCCTATCCAGAGTGGTTGTATGGGTACAGACCATGCAGTTGTTGAGCCCGCCTCGCTTAGTATTGATATAATGATGAGCGATGCCAACAACATAAGAAATCTAAATAAATCTGAATTACTAAACACTGTTATTCGATATTTAAAAAGTTTAGTTAAAAACTCAAATTATGTAGAAATCAATTCTGATTTAAACGGCGATGGACGAAGTGTTAACGCTTGGACGATTCTGCGTGGAATGCAACTTGCAAGAACTCCAATTACTGTAGAAACTCGACTTCACGATTATAAAAATATGATAATTGAAGAACTAAGCGTACCAGACGATTATAAGACTTACACAGCGTTAAAATGTTCCGTTCGATTAAGAGAGATAATCACAGTCGGAGTTTCAGATTATACAACTTCAAAAAGACCACTGGAAACCATGGAGAAACCAGCTAATTTTGGCGAAGTACAAGGAAATAAAATTGTAGATTCATTAAAACCAGGATTAAACAAATTAAGCGAAGCTGTAAAAATTTTAGGAAATCAAAGCAACTCGGCTTTAGTTAATTTACAAACTCTTTATAACCATTTATTTCAACCATACATTAAATCAATAAAATAGAGAAAAATTATGTATATAATTCCAATCAATTCCAATAAATTTACCTGCAATTTAGATATAAACGGAGAAAACAAAACTCTAATTTTGGAATTCAATTATAATTCAGTTGGTGATATGTGGAAAATGTCGATTTTAAACGAAATTGAAGAAGTTTTAATTTCAAATATTCCACTACTACCTACAACGAATTTACTGGAGCAATATTCATATATGAATTTAGGCTCTGCCGTTTTAATTCCAAACACCGACGAAGTCAAAGAAGAATATCCGTCAATGAATACACTCAAGGATAATTATACCTTGTTCTGGGGTGATAATAATGAACTTGATATCGAATAATAATAACTATTTAAGAAAATGGAAGATTCTTGTATCAGCAACAGTAGACGGAAAGAATTTTTCATATGACCTAAGCGATTTAAGATGTACTTTTCGTGTAAAATCACAGTGTACATCTCCAATGACTGAGTGCTCGTTAGAAGTTTACAATCTCAACAACACCACGGCAAACAGACTTCTAAAAAGTAGTTTTAATGTGCAGCTTTATGCTGGATACCAAAACTCACGATACGGAAAAATATTTGACGGAGATGTCGTTCAGAGTTTCAGAAATTACCACGACGGAGTGGACGATATTTTGCAGATATTAGCTTTAAGCGGAAATAGATTATTGAGTAATAATTGGATTTCTACAAGTCTAACAAGTGGACAAACACAGAATCAAGTGTTAGATTCAGTTGCTAATGACAAAAATGTCACTATCAAAAAAAGTCAAGAAGTACAGTCTAAACTAAGTGAAAAGCAATATCCACGAGGTCAAGTAATTTTCAAAGAAATTGCAGACATAGTCGAAAATACAGCAAGCGAAATAAATTCTGTCTGTCAAGTAACAAAAGATGGAATTCTTGAAATGGAATCAATGATGGAGGCTGTACGAGGTCAATTAATGCCACTTGATTTAAATTACACAAACGGCTTAATTGGCTCGCCAGTTTACAGTGAGCAAGGTATCACTATTACAAGTTTATTAGATTCGAGAATTAAACCGCTTTGTTTAATTAAAGTGAATAATCAACTTTTAGAGCGGTCATATGGCAATATAAATCAGATTGGAATCGTGGAACAAGACCGACGATTAATTGACCCTGACGGAGAGTATAGGATAATGAGTGTAACTCACACTGGTGATACTTATGGCGACACTTGGCAAACAGAAGCCATTGGAGTTGGCAGAAATAGAACTATAAAAGATATGGCGGTTGTTTTATAATGTTAATTTCAGAATTAATCAACGACAGAACACAATTATTTAAAGTTTTTGAAAATAAAATAAAGCAGAAAATACGAGTTGCCAGCCCTGCTATTATCTCTGAAGTGGACTACGAAAAACAGACTTTAAAGGCACAGATAGCCATTAGAGAATACATCAACGGCAAATATATTGAGATTCCTGAGCTTTTGGATGTTCCTTTTTTTATTTTGGGTGGTGGCGACTACTCTATTACAATCCCAATCAAAAAAGGAGACGAATGTCTTATCATTTTTGGTGATTCGTGCATTGACAGTTGGTGGCAGAATGGTGATATTCAAAATCCTATTGATTCACGACGGCACGATTTGTCGGACGGCTTCGCACTTGTTGGATTTAAATCACAAAAAAATAAATTAGAAAATTACAGCGATGAAGCATTTCAGATTCGCGAAGAAAATGAAATACCATTTGAGATTAATAATAATTCAATAATTATCACGAAAAATGATACAGAGATAATTATCGAAGAAGACAATATCACTATTTCTACAAATGAGAATACGAAAATAACTATAGACTCAAATGGAAAAGTCAAAATAGAGGCATCTGAAATAAACTTAAAGGGCACTGTTAAAATAAATGATAAAGACTTTATGAGTCATACTCACTCAAACGGCAACCAAGGAGCACCAACAGGAGGAGTAATTGCATGAGATATAGAGCATTAGACGAAGATGGAGATATGACTTTTGGAGGCAACAATAAAAACTTTCTAAAAGACATTAAAGCCGTCGTACAAGCTATAAAGACACGAATAAAGCTCTTAAAAGGCGAATGGTGGGAGAACTCAGAAACAGGATTTCCATTATTCCAAGATATTTTAGGAAATTACGATAAATTAAAAATCAAGAATCGAATAGTAGAGAGAATACAGCAAACGCAAGGTGTTCTCTCTGTTGCTGACATAGAAATAGAATACGAAAATCGAAAATTTAATTTTAACTGTACTGTATCTACAATTTATGGAGATACAGTATTTTCATTTACGGAGGAAAAATAATGACTTATTTTGCACCGTATATAGACACTACTGGCATCCATCTACCGACTTATCGAGATATTCAAGAAGATCTCATTAATGAAATGAAAAGCATTTACGGAGATGACATCTACATTGAAGAAGACACGCAAGACTATCAAATGATTTCTGCTTTTTCAAGTAAAATGAGTGATTTACTTGATTTTCTTGAAATGGTCTACAACTCGTATAATGTCAAAACGGCAGTTGGTACTACTTTAGACAATATAGTCAAACTCAATGGAATTGAGAGAAAATCCGCAAGCTATTCAACAGTGGAGCTTGCGATTACTGGCACGATTGGCACTATTATTAGAAATGGAATTGTATCCGACGGCACGCATCGCTGGATTTTAGATAATACAGAGTTAGTGATTACTTCAAGCCCTATTTCTGCCTCCGCAACCTGCGAGGACATTGGAGCTATTGAAGCATTACCACATTCAGTAAACCAAATAGTAAATATTACTAAAGGGTGGCTGAGTGTAGATAATCCACTCCGTGCGAGCTTGGGAGAGCCGATTGAAACGGACGCAAATTTGAGAATTAGACAGGGTTTGTCTGTTGCAAGTCCGTCGTTAAATATGGTAGAGAGTCTTTATGCTGGAATAGTTGCCCTTGATAATGTCTCAACTTGCAAAATCTATGATAATGACAGCCATCAAACAGATTTAAATGGAATTCCTCCGCACTCTGTTGCGTGTGTTGTTGAAGGTGGAAATAGTCAAGATATTGCAAGAGTTATTTATCTGCGAAAGGGACCAGGCACAGGAACTTATGGCACCACTTCAGAGACAATTACAATTTCAACAGGATTACCTAACACTATTAATTTTTTTAGACCTTCTGATTTGTCGGTTGATGTTCAAATTTCTATTACTCGAAGTGCGTTGTATACAAGCGACACAGAGAACAAAATCAAAACAGCTATTTCAGATTATTTTAAAAATATAACTATTGGCACTGATATTTTGAGGAGTTCTATTATTGCAGTTGTTTCTCAGGTGGTTACTAACATTTATGAACCAGAATTTAAAATAAATCTGCCTGTACTCACGGCAGTAACAGGCGACCCATTACTCGACGCTGACACAGATGTACCTTTCAACCAAAAGGCAGTTTTAGGCACCTTCACAATAGTAGGAGGCATTGCATAAAATGGACAATAGCTATAAAGCGATTATTACCTCTGAGCACAAAGATAAGCCTAAATTTAATAAAACTGTCTCAGCTTTTTTGCAAAAATTACAAGATTACTGGAACGCAGGTGAAATGCTAATCACTGGATTCGAGATTGACAACGCACAGGGAAAGCAACTTGACTGGATAGGGGCGAGAGTAGGTGCAAACAGAACTGTAAATTTAAATAATGTAGAATCATATAACCTCACAGATGTAGATTATAAGATTTACATTAAAGCACAAATTGCTAAGAACTCATGGAAAGGCGGAATTGAAGATTTACAGAGTTTGTGGCAAAATCTTTTTGGCTCACGATTGATTATTATGGATAATCAAGATATGAGCATTGATGTATATTTACTTGGTAATTATTCGGAAACAGTAATAAACCTAATAAAAGCAAATGTAATAGTACCTAAACCTGTTTCTGTAAAAATGAACTATTATTACTACGCTCGTGGTAAAGTTTTTTCATATGGACTCGAAAATGACCTTTGCACTGGATATGGTGGCTGGTGGAGAAGTATTAATATTAATGCTTCGACTTCATTCGCCTACGATAAAATAAAAACGGAAGAAGAGCCAACACTTGGAGGTTACGATGTCGGTTACTGGAATACGGAGGTATAACAGATGAACAATTTTCAAATATTTAATCAATCTTTAAATAACGCTTTGACTGATTCACAATACACAAATTCACAAGATAGAATTAATGGTGTGCTCAGTGAGCTTGCGAAATCTACAGTTCACAATAAGTTATTTGCTCAGGTTTCGGTTGCCGCCTATGCTCTTGCAAAATTTGTATCTGACCACGGACAAAACGCACTTGACAGAGACCCTAACGGATTCGCTTTAAATATTGAAACCGTAATTTTAGGATTAATTAATACCGTTGTATCTGACAGAGTGCCGAATACTCGTGCAAGTGCTACTCTGTACAAAAAAGGTGATGTGGTAGATAGTCCATATATTCCAAAATGGGGCGAATTAGAGTGTATCACAGCAGGAACAAGTGCAAACACGGATGTAATTAATGGAGTAACAATAAATGCAATCGGACAGCAAATTAATGACGGTACCGTTGTATGGGCAATCCGTGCAAAAAGATTCCATACTCTATTAAATACACCGATTCCATTCCGTGGAAACTGGTCAACACCATCTTTAGTCAGCGAGCCTTCATATCCAATCCACCCGGAGATAAGATTGCCAATGTGGGATTGCAGGCTCTGCGATGGTACGAACGGCACTCTCGATATGAGAAATTTGTTTATAATGGGGAGTGATAAATCAAATGCTGGCACAAAAGACGGAACGGATACTTTTACAATTCAGCGAAATCAGTTGCCAACAGGAGATTTTGCATTAAATATCACCTGCAACAATTGGGAAAAAACATTTAAATTTGACGACAAAGATTTTAAAACAGGTATCGAAAGCTCACCTCACCAACACAAAGTACCAGATTTAGGATATTCTGTTAATGTACAAGCTGGGCAATCGTATGGAGTGAAAACAATTGCTGGAAATCCGATACTAACAGGTGAAGAGGAGACACACCACCAACACGGAGTTACAATATCATATCCAAATATTGAGGCAACACATAGACACAATGTAACAGGAAAAGTAGTCTTGAACAACAGCTCACAAAACAATATTAGTAAAGTGTCAAAACATTATAAAATGACATATATTCAAAGAATTTATTAAAGAGCTTTCGCTCTTTTTTTTTATTTACAAGTCAACAAAAAGTCAGCATTAGTGACTGTTTTAAACTGTTTTATATGCGTCTAAACGGCTTATTTTAAAGATAAAAAACAAGGCTAATTTATACTATATAGAGGATTTAGGAAAAAAACTTAATTTTTATTAAATATTACTTATTATTATAATATAAAAAATTCTTGTTAGGTCTATTTAGTGGGTTTAACAAGAATTTTAAAAATAACAAGTCAACAAAAAATTAGCATACTGTAAAAATTATAGTTGAATCATATTAACTGCATTTTGTCGCGAGTCTGGCGAAAGATGGGCATATCTCTGTGTCATTATTATAGATTTATGCCCTAATAATTCCTTTATAGTATACAAGCTAACGCCCTTGATTGCCAACCAACTGGCGAAAGTATGCCTCAAATCGTGAAAGTGAAAATTTTCTATTTCACTTTTTTTTAAAAGTCTTTCAAATAGATAATATAAACTTTTTATTTCTTTGAAAACTTTCTCATTTGAGTTTTTTCCCTCTATTGCTTTCAATTCTCTCATTAATGAGTCCGAAATTGGAATGCTTCTTCTTTCTCCATTCTTTGACTCCTCAATATGGATTAATCTTGCTTGTAGGTCGATATTTTGCCAGGTCAAATTCAACATCTCCATTTTTCGCATTCCTGTCATTAACGCCATCTTAATCAAAAGTTTTAGTTCTTCATTGTGGCAATTACTTAAAAGTCTTTGTGCCTCTTCATCCGTGAGGTATCGAACTCTTGCAGGTGGTCTTTTTCCTACTTTAATTTTCAATTCTGGAACATTATATCCACACTCTCCAGCCTCTGTCAAAAGAGTATTCAAAAACATTTGATATGTTTTCGCACTTCCACTACTTACATTTTGAATGTAAGTATAAAAATCTTCCTCGGTGATTTCTGAGAGATATTTATGACCAAAAATTTCAGACATATTTTTGAAACAAGATATTTTATTTATTAATGTGTTTTTTGAAACTCTTGATTTTACTCGTTCCAAATATTCTACGACCCATTCACCAAAAGTTATTTCTTTTTTGGGCTTATATCCAAATCTTTTTTGAGTGTCTCTTTCAGCAAGAATTTTTCTTTCAAGTTCCTGTGCTATAGCTTTTGTTTTGCCTGCCTTAACCTGCCTTTGTTTGCCGTTGATGTCTCGATAACGGACAAAATAATTTTTATCTTTTTTAAAAATGCTCATATTTTTTTACCGAACGAAAAACAAAAAGCACTGGAGCAAGGGATTACAGTGCTTTTAAATTAGTCTTTTATATCAAAATAACTTCTCATAGGTTTTCACTATGATTAATTAATCATATTCTTTGTTTTTTAAAAAAATCCTTCAATAAAAAACAAAAAGCACTGAGCCGTAGTACAGTGCTTTTAAACCGTTCGGTAAAAATTTTTTGGCATTTTTATAGAAATAGTACTTCCGTGCTTATTAAGGAGTTGTGTTTTCACAAACCGTAAAAAAACTATTTACACTTTCATATTTCTTTATTTCGTTTGTTTTTCCTTCTTTTTTAAATAATATTTTCTTTTCTGTTTTTTTATTTTTTCTTTGTGTTCTTGATAATATTCTCTTGTTTTTTTCAAAATTTCATCTTTATGCTTGTAGTAATATTTTTCCGTTTGTGGCTTGTCTTTATTAGCTTCGTAATATTTTTTATTTTTTGCTTTTATTTTTTCTTTGTTCTTTTCGTAATATTGTTTGCCGTAATATTTTTTCTTTGTTTTATTCTCTTGGTAATATCGTTTACTGTAGACTTTAGCATATAGTAAAATTTTATCTTTATTCGCATTGTAGTATAGTTTTCTATACTCTTTTTTCTTTTCTTTGTGTTCTTGATAGTATTGTTTAGCATATGCTTCATAATCGAAAAATTTATTAAAACAGCGTCGGCGTTTTAGTAAATCACAAAGTCTGTCAAATCCATCTGGAGTTTTTATTAATGCACAAATTTTATTAAAAATATTTTTATTTTTGTTCTTTACCAAGTTACTAATTTATCCACAATATTTTTTTGTTCTTCAGATGTCATTTTCAAATAAATTCTTGTCGTTTCTATATTCTCATGCCCCATCAGGTCTGCAAGAAGTGCGATGTCTCTTCTTTTTTCAAGAAAATTTTTTGCGAATCTGTGACGGAATGAATGAGGATAAACAACCTCTTTTCTGATTCCATACTTTTCGGCGAACACCTTTAGCTGTCCAGCGACTCCTCTTGCCGTTATCCTTTCGCCAAAACGATTAATCCACAGAAATCCGCTTTCAAGCTCTTTTTCTTTGACAAAATAGTTAAGGGCTTCTTTCTGTAAAGATTTTGGAATATATACTCTTCTTAGTTTGTTGCCTTTGCCATAGATGTCCATATATCCCATTTTGACATCTTCGACTTTGAATTCTAAAAACTCACTAATTCTTGCACCTGTTGCACCAAGAAAACGCACCATAAGATAATAATATATCTCTCCGTCTTCTTTGAGTTGATTTTTTAAATACTCATAATCTGCATTGGAAATTACATCTTCTAAAAATGTACTTCTTTGATATTTTGGAAGCTCTAATTCCCAATCTCTTTTTCCTATGAATTTTAAAAATTCATTTAAAGCACCAAGTCTCAATGCAACTGTTTTGGTTTTATAATTTTCAATTAAATAAAGTTTGTAATCCTGAAGTTTTTTTTGAGTTATTTTGGAGCCAGATTTCAAAAAGTAACGCTTTATTGAAAAGAGATAAGAGTTGATTGTGTTTGGTGATTTTTGTTTCAAAATCAATTTGCTTTCAAAATCTTTTATGTATTGTTTAGCTGTTCCATCGAGCCCATCAAGTTTGATTGGAGCTATTTTCCTTCCAATTGTTGTTGGCATTGTTCATACACCTTCTTTCTTAAACTAATGAATTTTTCACAGAATCCATTAGTTTTCCACATTTTTTTTGTTGCTTTTCGACACTCTAAAATTATCTTTTCAAATGGTTGTTCTTTATTGATTTCTTCAAGGTCTTTTTTCCATTCTTTCAAAATGTTTATCAATTCATCCATTCATTCGTTCACCTAAAACATAAAAATTTTATAAAGATACAAAAAATCACTTTTGCCAAAATCACATAAACCCTTATAGAGCTTTTCTGCTTTTTTTTCATTTTTTAAACTTTCCAATAATGAAATATATTTATCTATTTTGGAAATTTGTATTTCAATGTTTTTTTGTAGTTCATCAAGTTCTATCATTTTCTTTTTTCTTTTTTGCCTGCAAATAAAAATCAAAGCGGTCTTTTCCTTTATAAGGTCCAATATATTTACATGTATATCTTTCTTTTCTTTTGTCGCCTCTGAGCAATTGACAAAGTCTATTAAATCCTTGAGGCGTTTTCGGTATTTCAGAAAGTCTATCTGAATAAACCATTTAAAATCTCTTTATTACAATTTACTACTTCCCTATAAATATTTTCAATCTTTTCTGCCTTTTCATAACTTTGTAAACTAAGACTATAAAATATAGCCTTTATATCTTTAATAGCCTGAAACAAGCCAGAAAATCCTGTGTAACCACTAACCTTTTTATAACATCCTTCATCTATTTTAATATATTTCACCATTATTTTTCACCTTCTTTAACATATTTTTCAGTATCTTTCAGTGCCTCTTCACAAATCTTCAATACAGTCGTTGACAAATAATCACCGTCAGTATATGCCTTGGGAATTGCTAACAATTTCATCGTGTCGAAAGCATCTCTTAATT
>Ga0310694_10000596_pt1 | contig 46356 bp, 34 predicted proteins | sample 174DNAGHGhighgp2_FD_203884 | JGI IMG/M metagenome (GOLD analysis project Ga0310694, IMG submission 203884) | Sheep rumen microbial communities from Palmerston North, Manawatu-Wanganui, New Zealand - 1742 DNA GHGhigh gp2 (v2) (version 2) | ecosystem: Host-associated > Mammals > Digestive system... | reverse complement strand
TCGTTGCAAGAGTTACTGGGCTTCGACGGGTGCCTTCGATGCCGTGGCCAATTACATCCAGATGAATTTCGAGGGGTTGAAGGATGACATTATCCGCATGCTGGCAGGGGGAAGGGTGAAGGTGAAAACCACCAAGTTCCAGAATGACATGTCGGTCATAAGGAGCCGTGATGACGTGCTCACCGTACTCATCCATTTGGGCTACCTCGGTTACGACTGGCACAAGGAGGTGTGCTTCATCCCCAACTACGAGGTGGCGGGTGAGATGGAGAATGCCGTGGAGAACACCAATTGGACGAATGTCATCAAGAGCCTGCAGCAGTCGGAGGATTTGCTTCAGGCCACTCTCGACGGCGACTGCGAGGCGGTGGCGAGGGGGGTGGATGCCGCCCACGACGAGCATACGAGCATCCTCTCTTACAACAACGAGAATTCCTTGGCGTGCGTGCTCTCCATAGCCTACTTCTATGCTCGCAAAGACTATGTCATTCACCGGGAAATGGCTTCGGGAAAAGGCTTCGCCGACCTCGTGCTCATCCCGCGCAAGAATGTCGACTCTCCGGCCATCGTCCTGGAGTTGAAATACAACCGTGATGACGACTCCGCCATCGACCAGATACTGCGCAAGCAATATCCGGCAAAAGTGGCGCAACATGTCGACAACCTGCTTCTCGTCGGCATCAACTACGACAAGGAAACCAAGATTCACACTTGCTCCATCCTTCACGGATAGTCCTTGTGGCAGATCCTCCAAGCATGTTCGTTGGTACCAACAAAAACGAGGGCGACCACTGTCGCCCTCGGTGAATTGGGACTTGTTGTCCTATGCACTTAAAAAACCTAAATTTATTTCAACTTGAACTTTACTTTCGATTTGATGTCGCCGGCAGAGAAACCCACCAAGGCTTCGAAGTCACCGGGTTCGGCCGTCCATTGCTGGCTGCGGTCATCATAGAAACTCAGGGCATCGCGGTCGATGGTGAGCTTTACATTACGCTGCTCGCCGGGTTGGAGGAATACCTTTTGGAATGCTTTCAACTCCTTCTCAGGACGTGGCAAGGAACATTTCTTGTCTGAGATGTAGAGCTGCACCGTGGTGGCACCTGCCACTTTGCCCGTGTTGGCCACGGAGACGTTGAGGGTGAGGGAGTCGTTGACGGTCATTTCGCGTTTGTCTGCCGTCACGTTGCCGATGCTGAAGGTGGTGTATGACAAGCCGTGGCCGAAGGGGAAGAGTGGTTTCACCTTTCGACTGTCGGCCCAACGGTAGCCCACAAAAATGTCTTCCTTGTATTCCTCGTCGATGATATCGTGGTTGGCTCGCCAGGTTCCGGGATAAGACCCTGTGGCGTGGGCGCCACAATCATCGAGTTTCGCCAGCCAGGTGAAAGGCAGCTTGCCGCTTGGACAGGCTTCTCCAGTGAGAATGTCGGCTAGTGCCAGACCGGCCTCGGAACCCAGGAACCACCCTTGTATCACTGCAGGAACGCGATTGAGCCATGGCATGGAGAAGGGATTGCCCGAGATGCCTACGAAGATGATGTTCTTGTTGACAGAGGCAAGGGCCTCGACGAGGGCGTCCTGGCCATAGGGCAGGACGTATTCCTTGCGGTCGTGTCCTTCGCAGTCTTGGAAGTCACTCTTGTTCAAACCGCCGAAGACGACGACATAGTCGGCATTGCGTGCCTTCTCCACGGCCTCGGCGGTGAGTTCTTGAGGGCTCCTCTGCTCGCTCAGGTCCTGACCGGTGGTCACGCCGTTGTAAGCTCCCGAAATGTCGCCCACATAGCCGCGAGCGTAGTCCACGGAAGCTCCCAGGCGCTCTCGCAGCCCTTGCAACGGGGAAATCTCGTGTTGGGCTTTCAATGAGGAGGAACCGCCGCCGACCGTCATCATCTTGATGGCGTTCTCACCCACCACGAGCACGCGGGCGCCTTGGCGTATGGGGAGTACGTCGCGGTCGTTCTTCAACAGCACTATGCCTTCCTGACCCACTTTCCTGGCAACGGCATAATGGTCTTCCGAGCATAATGAACCATATGGCCGCTGGCGGTTCATATTGGTACGGAACATCAAGCGCAGCACGCGGCGAACCTTGTCGTCCAACTCCTTCGTGCCGACCTTTCCTTGTAGGATGAGTTGGCGGTAGGGGTGGGCAAGGTAGTAGTTGTCGTAGGCGTTGTGGGTGCCTTGTGCCAAACCGTCGGTCCAGGTGCCAAACTCCAAGTCCAGACCGTTTTTCACCGCTTCGAGTGTGTTGTGTGCACCACCCCAGTCGCTGACCACCACGCCGTCGAAACCCCACTCCTGTTTCAGAATCTTGTTGAGCAAGGTCTCGTTGTGGCAGTTGTGCTGGTTCTTGTACAGATTGTAGGCACCCATGATGGCCCATGCCTTTCCTTCGGTGACTGCTGCCTTGAAGGCCGGCAGGTAGATTTCACGCAGGGCGCGGTCGCTGACGATGACGTTCACCTGGTGGCGGTATTCTTCATCGTTATTGAGCGCATAGTGCTTGACGCAGGCTGCCACACCCTTCGACTGTAGCCCTTGGATGTAGGGCACTACCATGCGGGAGGCAAGCCATGGGTCTTCGCCCATATACTCGAAATTGCGACCGTTCAACGGGGTGCGGAAGATGTTCACGCCGGGTCCGAGCATCACATTCTTGTTGCGGTAGAGTGCCTCTTCACCAAGGCTCTCGCCATAGGCGCGGGAGAGGGTGGGGTTCCATGTGGCAGCGAGGCAGGTGAGGGCGGGGAAGGCCACGCAAGAGTCGTTGGTCTGGCCGGCCTGTTCCCATTCGTCCCACAACACGTCGGGACGCACGCCATGGGGGCCGTCGTCGGTCCACAGGTCGGGGAAGCCGAGGCGTTTCACGCCAGGTGACGAGAATTTGGACTGCGCATGGATGATGGCAATCTTCTCGTCGAGCGTCATGCGTCGCAAGGCGTCCTCAACCCTTGTCTCGATGTCGGCTGACTCGTCGAGATAGACGCGCCTGTCTTGAGCCTGGGCGTGCAGGCTCAAGGCAAGCATCGTCACGATGATGATTGTTGCTTTCTTTTTCATTTCTTGTGGAATACACGTACGTAATCTACTTCCATGGTTACGGGCAGGGCGCTTTCATCCACGCCTTGTGCACCGCCCCAGTCGCCTCCCCAAGCGAGGTTGAGGATGACATAGAATTCCTTGTTGAAAGGCCACGTGTTCTTGTTTCCATTGCCGTCGTTGTCGAAGTGGAGCAGTGGATTGCCATCGACATAGGTCTGGATGTAGTTCTCCGTCCATTCCAAGGCATAGACGTGGAACTCGCCTTCTGCACCGGCGGTATACCGCTCGGCGGTCTTCTGGGTGCCTTTCATGTGGTTGTAGCTGTTGCAGTGGATGGAAGAGGAGGTGTAGTTGGGATGGTAGCCCACCTCTTCCATGATGTCTATTTCGCCGCAGGTGGGCCAGCCGTCACTCTCGTTGACGGGCATCATCCAGAAAGCGGGCCAGGTGCCCTTGCCTTTGGGCAACTTGATACGTGCTTCCACCCAGCCATATTTCCATCCCGTTCGCTTCTTGCCATAGATGCGGCCGGAATAGATTTTGCCGTCTTCCTTCTTGCACGTAATCTTCAACGTGCCATCGCTTACGGCGGTGACGCCGTTGCCGTTGACATAGTTCTGCTTTTCGTTGTTCACCCATCCGGCATTCTTCACTTCATGGACCCAGTCGATGCCAAGAGAGGTGCCGTTGAATTCGTCGTTCCAGTCTAGTTCGTAACCATCGGGGACCTGTATCGTCGGGTCGACGGATGGACGGGGGATGCCGGGTTGCTTGACGCTGACGACCTGGCGGACATTGCCGGTCTTCACCGTCACAGTGCCCAAGCGCTCGTCGTAGGTGTTGTTGGCTTCGGCCTTCACCTTGAGGACGCCCACCTTGTCCATCGAACTTTGAGGGGTGACGGTCAACCAGCTGTCGCTGGCATAGGCCGACCATTCGCCGCTTGACTTCACGTTGACAGGGAGTTCGCCGCCGGCAGCGATAAACGTCAGTTCTGTGGGCGAGCAGGTGATCTCGCCTGCTGCCTTGGAGTTGTTGTCGTCATCACCGCCGCCGCAGCCGGCGACAGTGATGAGACAAGCTAAAATGACACTGTATAGCATCGTTTTGTTCATAACTCTAATTCTTTTCGAGATAAATCTTACTGATGGTCACCTCTGTGTTGGCAGGGTTGCCACCGAAGTCGAAGAACAGGCTGATCTGTGGCATGTCGGCAGGACAGGCCTTGGCCTTGAACTTGATGACGTTGTCTTCGTAGGCGGCGAGGTTGACACGCTCGGCAAAGAAGAAGTTGTTGTCATCACCCGTCTGGGTCAGCTTCACAGTCACGCCGTTCAAATCGACATTGGGGGTCATCAGGCAGCAGAAGGTGTAGTTCTCACCTGCATTGGCGGAGAGGTTGGTGCGGAAGGCCATCTGGGCTTGCCATTGGTCGGTGGTGGCTTCAGTGAGCTTGAGGGTGTAGCTGTCGCCTTTGTGGCTGAGCGTGGGGTTGGGCAACTGGTTCCATCCTGGTGCGTAGTAATAGAACATCTCGCAGTCGGATGCATCAACGCTCTTCCATAAGTTGTTGGCTGAGTTGTAATCCCAGTCCATCACGTTGTCGCCTCCGCCGCCGGGAGTGGCACCGGGTTGTCCAGCACCATCGTCACATCCATGCTCCTTGAGCACGATGTCGCGAACAGTGATTTCTGTTCCTGCTTGGTTGCCACCGAAGTCGAAGACAAGTTTCACGCTGTTGATGTCCTTGCCTGGCATGTCGCTCTTGTAGAAGACATAGTCCTCGTAGGCTTTCAACTGTATGACTTCGTCGAAGTAGAGCAGGCCGTCGTCGGTCTCCTCGCAAATCTTCACTGTGACGTTGTTGTGGTCCTTGGTGGAGTTGAACACGCATGAGAAGTCGTAGTTGGTGGAAGAGTTGGTGGTCATGTCGGTGTGGAAGAAGTACTGGCACTGCCACTTGTCGGTGGTTGCCTCGGGGAGGGCAAGGGTGAAGGCGCTGCCCTTGACGGTCTGCACGGGGTCGGCTATCTGGTTCCATCCGGGGGCATACCAATAGGTGTTCGTATAATGTGTCGTACGGAACATGTTGCAGGCGTTGTCGTAATTGTAGCCGTTGAACTCCTTCTCCGTGGGCAGGGAGGTGCCATCGTCGCAGCCATGCTCCTTGAGCACGATGTCGCGCACGGTCATCTCGGTGCCTGCCTGGTTGCCGCCGAAGTCGAAGACAATCTTCACGCTGTTGATGTCCTTGCCTGGCATGTCGCTCTTGTAGAAGACATAGTCCTCGTAGGCTTTCAATTGGATGACTTCGTCGAAATAGAACAGTCCGTCGTCGGTCTCCTCGCAAATCTTCACCGTGACGTTGTTGTGGTCCTTGCTGGAGTTGAGCACGCAGGAGAAGTCATAGTTGGTGGAGGAGTTGGTGGTCATGTCGGTGTGGAAGAAGTACTGGCATTGCCACTTGTCGGTGGTTGCCTCGGGGAGGGTGAGGGTGAAGGCGCTGCCGTTGACGGTCTGCACGGGGTCGGCAATCTGGTTCCATCCGGGGGCGTACCAGAAGGTGTTGGTGTAATGTGCCGTGCGGAACATGTTGCAATCGCTGTCATACTTGAAGCCCTTGAACTCCTCTGTGCCGGCGCTCTTCTCGGTGACGAGGATGAAGTGCCAGGCGATGCTGCCGTTGTCGTAGACCAACTCCATATGCTTGGGTTTCAGGTCAACAATCTTGAACTTCGGGGTGTTCCATTGGTCGTCGTTGGAGATGTAGGGGAAGCGGGTGTGGGCGGGGAGGACGAGATAAACGTCGTCGCCTTGGACGGTGAATTCATAGGAGGACTGTTGCTTGTCCACGTTCACCATCACGTCTTCGGCTGCCGTGCCGTTGTTGGTCTCGGCAAACGATTTGGCTTCCTTGTTTACATACATCGTGCCGCCCTCGCCTGGGTCATAGACATAGGTGCCGTTGGGCATGAAGGTCACCACGTCGTCATACACACCGAAGTTGGCCTTGTCGTTGGGTGCGGCCGACCACCATTCTGTGCCGTCGGTGCCCGAGGGTCCGCAACCCATGTGCCCGGCTTCGGCGCTGGCGATATACCATTGCTTGCCGCCTTCCTCTGCACCTGCCATGCGGGTGATGTAGCCAGAGAAGTCGACGATGGAGTTGTTGAAATGGAAGGTCTTCACGCCTTTCCCGTCGCTGATGCCGTTGCGGTTGCCCACACGGTATTCCACGGAGTAGTCGCCGGAGTTGGCATAGATTTTCTTGAACGGGTTGCGTGTGGAATAGGTCTTTCCGTCGACTATCCACACGGGATATTGGGCGGTGTTGTTGAGCTTCAAGGTCACCTGGTTGATTTCCTGGTCCAGCTCCATGGTGATGTCTGCATCGGAGGCGTTGGGAATGCCGTTGGGGTCGAGGCCTGCATAGTCGTCGGGCGAGCAGGCGGCGAGAGCCAGGCCTGCCATCAGGATGCAACCGATATGTTTTGCTATATTCTTCATGATCATCGTCGGATTAATAGTTGTTTTGAGTTAATGTACCCTGGGCTGCGTCAATCTCGTTCTGCGGGATGGGCAGATACTTCTTGCTCTCAGACCAGCTGTTGGTGCGATAGCCGAATGCGTCGGGAACGAGCACGGTGGATGCCTTGCCGGTGCGGATGAGGTCCCAGTAGCGCTTGCCTTCGCCAACGAACTCCAAAGCACGCTCCTGCAGGATGTTGTCCTCGGTGGCGGCAACGTTGTCGGTCAGGCCGGCGCGATGGTGCACGCGATTCAGGTAGTCGGCGGCCTTGGAAGCGTCGCCTCCGGTTTTCAGCAACAGTTCGGCTGCGTTGAGCAGAACCTCGGAGAAACGGTAGATGCGGAGGTTGTTGTTCCAGTTCAGGTCGCCATCGGCTATCTGGTCCTTGTTGTCGCCGGTGTGGGCGACATACTTCTCAAGGAAGAGGCCGGTGTCCTGGTAGCGGGGCTTGTAACTGCCTACGGCTGCTGCGTTCCAGCAGGTGGCGTCGCGGCGGGTGTCGCCATCGGCATACATGTCGTATGTGGATTGGCGGACAGGGGCGAATCCCCAACCGTTGTCATGGCCGTCGGTGCCGTCGGCCCATCCATTGGGACTGATGAGGCGTGGAAGCACTGTGCCACCGGCGTTCAGAGGAGAACCCCATGAGCGGTAGGCGCCGTCGTCCTTGTAGTTGATTTCCCATATCGACTCAACGCTCCATTCGCCACTTTCCTTGAAGATGCCGGCGTAGTCGTCGAGAAGGGCGTAGTTGCCGCTACTGATGATTTCCTCCATGTATTGCAAAGCCTTGGCGTAACGGCCGCTGTCTTTCTGGTACATCACGATTTCTGCATAGAGCATATAGGCCATGGCCTTGGTCACACGACCATAATTCTCTGACGATGACTTCATGGGCAGTGCGTTGAGACCGATGGCTCCCTCCAGGTCGGCGATGATGCGGTTGTAGACCTCGTCGGCGGTGATTTGCTCGGCCAGGTAGGGGGAGTTCAGGTTGGTCTCGTAATAGGGGATGTTGCCCCAGAACTTCCAAAGCCAGGTATAGTAGAACACCCTGAGCACGCGTGCCTGGGCTTCGTAGGAGGCGGCGTTTTGCGGGGTGATTTTCTCTCCGGCCCAACCGATGTAGGTGAGGACGTCGTTGCTGCGCTTCACACCACTGTAGGCGGCATCCCACAACCATATCATGCAGTTGGTGGGAAGGGCTTCGTAGTTCATCATCAAGTGCCAGAACTGGTTGTCGGTTTTGTCGGCACCGCCAACCCAGATTTGGTCGGCCATGATGTCGCTCATAATGTTCACCGGGTTGTACTGGGCGTGTGATCCGTCGCCCCAGTCGGGCCACTCCAATGGGTCGTAAGCGGCGACGAGGGCTTCTTGCACGTGCTCGTCGTTGGTGAAATAGGTGTCGATGAAGTCCTGCGTGGGCGACTCCACTTCGAGGAAGCTGTCCTTGCAGCTGGTGGTCAGGGTTAGGGCTGCAGCAAGCAGGGCTACGGGAATATAATTGTATTTTTTCATAATGGTAGTCCTTTATATGTTAGAATGCGATATTGACGCCGACAGTCCAGACACGGGCCTGCGGATATACACCGTAGTCGACACCGAGTGAGGTCGTCGTGGAAGAGATTTCCGGGTCGAATCCATGATACTTTGTGAAGGTGAGCAGGTTCTCTCCTGACACATAGAAACGAAGCGAGGAGAGGAGGAGATGCTTGGTGATGCTCGCGGGGAGCGTGTAGCCCAACTGTATGTTCTTCAGGCGCATGTAGCTGCCGTCATAGACATAGAGGTCGCTCGACTGCCAGTTCTGGCTGTCGCCAAGGGCGAATCTCGGTATCTTGTTGCTCGTGCCTTCGCCGGTCCAGCGGGCGAGCATCCACGAGGGAAGATTGACGGTGGAGATGTCGGTGCGGCGGGTGGCATCGAAGATGTCGTTGCCCATCGTGCCTTGGAGCATCATGCTGAAGTCGAAGCCTTTCCAACCGGCACTGAGGTTGAGGCCGAAGGTCCAGTCGGGCATGCCGTTGCCGATGTCGGTGCGGTCGTCGTCGGTGATCTTGCCGTCGCCGTTGATATCGACGAACCTGACGTCACCTGCCACGGCATTGGGCTGTATCTTCTCACCGGAGGCATTCTGATAGGCGTCGATTTCATTCTGGTTTTGGAAGACGCCGTCGGTCTTGTAACCATAGAAGTAGGGGAAGGGCTTGCCGTTCTGGGCACGGGAGATGGTGCCTGCGCCTTGGAAGGAGTCGTAGTTGGCCCAACCGGTCTCGTTGCCGTATTCTATCAACTTGTTTTTCAAATAGGTGAGATTGCCGCCGATGCGGAAGTTGAAGTCGTTGATATGGAACTTGTAGATGGCTTCCATTTCCACACCGGAGTTCTCCATCTCGCCTACGTTGCCGATGGGCTTCGACTCGCCCACATATGAAGGAATGTTCATCTCCATCAGCATGCCTTTGGTGGTCTTCTTGTAGTAGTCGACGGTGAACGTGAGGGCGTTCCTCAAGAAACCGAAGTCAAGACCGAAGTCCAACTGCTCGCTCTCTTCCCATTTCAGGTCGGGGTTGGGCAGGCCGCTGGCCTTTACGCCGGTGGTGTTGGTGTTGCTGCCGAAGATGTAGTTGTTACCACTGACTGTCATCACGGTGTAGCGGAAGTTGCCGATGTTCTCATTTCCGTTCTTGCCCCATGACAGGCGGGCCTTCAAGGAGTTGAGCCATGACAGGCGGTCTTTCATGAAAGGCTCGTTGGTGATGTTCCATCCCAAGGAGAAGGAGGGGAAGGTGGCGTAGTGGTTGTTGGAACCGAAACGGCTCGAACCGTCACGACGCACGGTGGCTTGGAACATGTAACGCTCATCGTAGTTGTAACTGAGACGGGCGAAGAGGGAGGAGATGGTGGCGTAGGGGTTCTTGCCGCCATAGATGCTGATGTTGGTGGTGTAGCCGTCATAGACGTTCACCGTCTGTGTCTTGCCGTTCTCGTCGGTGTAGATCAACTCATGGGTGTCGATGGTGACGGGGGTGCCCACGCCATAGGTGTAGTTGATATAGGGTTTTGAACCGTTGGGGTCCATCATGTTGGAGGCGGTGCCGCCTAGAAAGTAGCCTCTGCTCTGCTTGGCACTTTGGCCGAGGATGATTGCGAAGGAGTGCTTGCCGATGACCTTGTCATAACTCAGCACGTTCTCTATCTGCCATACGGTGCCACGGTCGCTGTTGGAATTGACACTGGTGCGGGTGGCCTTGTTGTTGCCTGAGAGGTAGAACAACTTGGTGTAGCCGTCGTTGCCCCAGAAGGAGAGGTCGGCGCCGTAGGAGGAACGGAACTTTAGATTGTCCCACAATTGGAGTTCGGCGGAGAAGTTGGCCACGAATTTGTGGCTCCATCCCTGGGAACCGGGAAGGGAGAGAGAGGCGATGGGGTTCACCATCTCGTTGTATTCCGTGCCGGGCACCATGAACAGGCGACCTTGCGAGTCGTAGATGGGGGTGTAGTCGATGTTGTTCTTGTACATTTCCAACTGTGCCTCGGGGTTGGGGTCATAGACCGTGAGGATGGGCGACAGCGCCAAGGCCGAACCAAGGGGCGAACCCCATTGGGAGTTGACATCCACGCCCTTGCTCTTGATACGGGCGTAGGAGACATTGGCGGTGAGCTTCAGGTTGTTGAGAAAGTTGCGCTCCTGGGAGTGGTCGAAGATATTGGCTCCGAAATTGCCGCGGAGGGTGAGGCGCTCGTAGTTCGAACGGTTGTAATTGCCGCCGATGATGCCTTCCTGGGTGTAGTATCCGGCGCTGAGCAGGTAGTTGAGTTTGTCGCTTGCACCGCTGATGCTGAGTTGGTGGTTCACCACTAGGGCGTTGTCGTTGAACACTTCTTCTTGCCAGTTGGTTCCCTCGCCGAAGGAGTAGGGGTCGGGGTAGATGGGTGCCATGCCGGCGTTCACCCGGCCTTCGTTCATCATTACGGCATATTCGCTGGCGTTGAGCACGTCGCGCTTCTTCCAGGGACTCTGCCAACCATAGGAGAAGTCGTAGTTCACACGGGTGGTGCCTACCTTGCCGGTCTTCGTGGTGACGATGATGACACCGTTGGCGGCACGGGCGCCATAGACAGCGCCTGAGGCAGCGTCTTTCAACACCTCGATGGAGGCGATGTCGTTGGGGTTGAGGTAGTCGAGTCCTCCCTCGATGGGCATGCCATCTACGATGTAGAGGGGCTCGCTATTGGTTATGGTTCCCACGCCACGCACGCGCACACGAGCGGCAGCACCGGGCTGGCCGGAGGAGGAGGTGACGGTGACGCCGGAGGCCAGACCCTTCAATGCGTTGTCCATGCGCACGGGGGCCGTGCCCTCAAGGTCTTCGGCGGTCACTTTGGCGATGGAGGCGGTGACGACGCTCTTCTTCTGGACACCATAACCGATGACCACGACCTCGTCGAGCATTTCCTGGTCGGTTTGCAACACGATACGCAATCCGTCGGAGGCTTTCACTTCCTGGGTGGCGTAGCCAATGTAGGAAATAACCAAGGTGGAACCTTCATCGACAGAAACGCGGAAGTTTCCTTCGATGTCGGTCACACCACCGTTCGAAGTGCCCTTTTGTACCACTGACGCGCCGATAATGGGTTCATCCTGGCTATCGATAACCTGGCCGGAATACACCCGTTTCTGCGCAAGGGCAGTTGCTGATATCATCATCAATGACAACAGCAAGAATGTAAACTTTTTTAATCTCATACGATAATGTTTAAGTATTAAGTTAGAATAAAGTGCAATAGATAGGGTGGGTAGGTTGGATAGTGCAAACCGAGAGCAATCAAGCTTGCTAGGATTGCTGATGTGCAGCCTGTCTTCGCTCTTGCTTTTGCAAAGATAGAAAAAAAGAAACTACTTGAAACACCTCTTGATGGAAAAAGTGGATGACAGCCTATTACATTTTATGATAATAGACTGTCATTCAAATGGTTGTAAAAATAGCCAAAAATATAAAAGTGGATGAAATATAGAGGTGTAATTCTGACAATTAATCAGAATTTCTTACGTTTTTGGTGGTTTTGGCGGTTTTCAGCGAGGTATGGATAGGGCCTGTGATTTCTATAGTATTTATAGTTTCTATAGTTTCCATAGTCATTTTCAATCTTCAATTTAGCTTCGCTGATTTTTGTCGCGACTCGGCAGAGTTCAAGCAAGCTTGACTCTGCTCTCGCTGCTCCAAAAATTCAATTTTAGCTTCGCTGATTTTTGTCGCGACTCGGCAGAGTTCAAGCAAGCTTGACTCTGCTCTCGCTGCTCCAAAAATTCAATCTTCAATTTTCAATTTTCAATCTTCAATCTTCAATTTTCAATTTTAATTTTCGCCCTCTTCCCTCCTTGACGCACGATATAGATGCCATGAGCCAAACCTTCAAGGTTGTTGCCGCAGGCCATGCCAGAGAGCGTGAAGACTTCATAGGGCTTGGTGAAGTCGATGGAGGAGACAGAAGATGCCTTGTCGTCGAGGGAGACCTCGGCGATGTCATTAGGTGTGAAGGTATAGCCTAACCGTTTGTCCATCCAATCTACCCGCTCTCCGATGAAGCGTCGCACATTCTGCACCTCCTTGGTGTAGTTGCCCCATATCTTCGGATTCTGGTGAACCTTCGTCCGCATGATGGGCCAGCGGAGGAAGTTCAACTCTTGCGACTGTGCCAGTTCTGCTTCCAATGAGTCGACACAGGCCACGAGGCTCTCCTTGCAAAGACCGGCTTGACGCGCCTCGTCCCAAATTTCCACCAACCGTGCACGTGCGGAGGCGTCGGAAATGACGATGCGGTCGACGAAATTACGCATCCTGCCTGCGCAACTGCCACCGCTGCGGTAGATGTAGTCGCTTTTGGAGTTGACGGGATAGGTTCGCTCGTCGTTTTCAAATGCCAGGTCGAAGTCCCACACGGGTCCGGTGTACACCATGTCGTCGTCGCGCTCCTTGTACATGAACACGCTCCAATAGGTGTCGGTGTTGCCGGATAGTTCACCCACTAGGAAATGACGGAGGAAGGTGTTCTGGTCAAGGTAGTTCTTCCACTGGCTTTCCATCTTGTTGAAATAGTTCTTGATGTAGTTGTGCTGCACGGTGACGATGGAGTCCTCGTCGGGCGACTTGATGGTCACGGGGTTGCCTTGTGAGGATTGGAACCAGGACATCTCTTGGTCGGCATAGGCGTCGATTTCAAAGAAATAACCTCCTGTGAGGGCGCTTCCCGAAACGTCCTGTGGGGTCATCTCCGTGATGTCCACACGGTTCTTGCCCACGCATACTTGGTCGCACAGTTGGTAACAGCCTTTATATTCACCGTTGAGCAATACGTCCACGGCACGACCGTAGGGGGTGTAGGGCATCCCCATGCGGTGACTCAGTTCGAAAGCAAGGAGGTTGCGCATCAAGGTCTTGTCGCCGTAGTTGTTGATGAGTGTCCATTTCTTCGCCTTGGCGGGGGCGTCGAGCACATGCTGTTTCTTGTCGAACTTGATGCGGTAGGGCTTCTTTGGGAAGGAACGTGAATAGTTGCCGCGTTCGCGTACGCCTCCCGGTTCGGCCAGCACGTCCACACCCTCGTCGCCGATGATGGTGATCAGGGAGGGTATCTCTGTCACCTTGTCGTAAGGTATCCTGCCGTCGAGTGTGTGGATGCTCACCGTGGGGAGGTTGGTGATGCGACTGAGGTGGGTGCTGTCGCCTTCGCCGGGATGACCGTAGAATTCCAGTTCGGCGATGTTGCAACGGGCATCGGAGGGACCGACATAGCGCACATAGCGGAAGCCGGCGGAACAATCGACATCTGCATGGGAGATTACGCCGATTGTGCCTTTCTCCTTGATGATGTAGAGTGGCAACGCATCCAGGAAGTCCTTGCGGTTGGAGCCTTCGAAAACGCCTAATACCACGCGCCCTTCACCCTGACCGTCGTTGCGAGGTGACCAACCCACCTTGGTGATGACATGCGGGCTGCCCAGGTCCAAACCTGTCCAGGTGTAACTGCGCTCCCACGAGGCGAAGAAGGTGTTCAAATCACCATCGAAGGCCATCTCGCGGGTGTTGATAATTGTAGATTTTCGAGAAGTGGAATAGTCCACCGATTCGGCCGTGCCAATCACCGTGCCTGTCAATTTTCCATCATCTGCCATGGTCGTCAAGGCTGGTACCAACAACAAGAAAGACAAAATCTGGCGTCTTATGTGAGAATATAACATTTCAGAGGTTTTTTAGTCGATTGTTATGCATCGTCGCGTGTTCCACCAAAGCTTTGTTCGCATCTTTGGGAATCGAGCTGCAAAGTTAGTCATTGTTATTGGAAAAACTTGTCATTTTGCCATACTTTTTCCAAAATGACATTTTTCGCACTTTCACACAACCTCGCGTTTTTCCACTGGTAGTGTGCACATGGTATCGTCTCTAACTTCGAGCAAAGCGCTAACTTCATTAATTTCGCTAACTTCTCTCTTCTCTCGCGCGTTGTTGTCGACGTCGACGACAAAAAAGGGGTCAGCGGATAAACCTGGTTGGTGGGGCTTGCCCGGTCAAGAGTAATTTGCTACCTTTGCAGCATGAAATCAGAAACCTTATTGCGTGCCATCCTTCCCGATGTGCTTATAGACAACTTCGACGTGGTTAATTTTGAGAAGACAGATGTCCGCTTCGACATCTGGCTTGACGAGAAGAAGGTGCAGATGCGCGAGGGCAAGCGCAACTCCGACATCATCTCCCACGGCTTCGGCCCCTACCATTGCATACAGGACTTCCCCATCCGCGGCCGTGCCACTTTCCTCCATGTCCGCAAGCGCAAGTGGCTTGACAAGTCCACCGGCGAGGTGTTCAGTTACGACTGGGACTTGTCCGAGTTCGACGAGACGCGGCTGAACGCCGAGTTCGTCGCTTTTTTAAAAGAGGGAGATTGAGTCCACCCCCGTAAGCATATCCACGCTTGCCGCCCGCAACGGGCTGAATGGCCAGACGCTCCGCAAGCAGTACAAGGAAGTCATCAGCGACTATCGCTCGTGGGACCAGCTCGGCCACGCCGAGAGCTACGTCCTGTTCCCCGACAACATAGGCCCCTCGCTGAGCCTTGACGAGACATGCCTGAGCAACGGCGAGGTCTACACCGTGCTGACGAACAAGGCCGCCCATGGCCGCTCCGGGGCGTTGGTGGCGATGGTGCGCGGCGTGTCCACCGACACGGTCTCCTCGGTGCTCAGGAAGATCCCGCTGCGGAAGCGCCTGGAGGTGACCGACGTGACCACCGACCTGTCCTCGGCCATGATGCTCACCGTGCGCACTTCGTTCCCGAAGGCAAAGCTCGTCAACGACCGGTTCCACGTCCAGCAGCTCATCTCGGAGGCCGTCGACCAAATGAGGCTCCGCTACCGATGGGAGGTGCTCGACGCGGAGAACAAGGCCATCCGCGAGCACAGGGAGGCACGCAGGGCGGCAAGGACAAGGCAGGAGAGGGAACTCATCGGCACATGGGAGCCGAAGAGGATGGAAAACGGGGAGACCATGCCGCAGATCATGGCACGGAGCAGGCACATCATACTCAAACACAAGTCGAAGTGGAACGAACAGCAGAAGAGGAGGGCTGAGATCCTCTTCAGGCAGTTCCCCAGATTGGAGCAGGCTTATGACATCTTCCTGCAGCTGGTCGACATCTTCAACAGGAAGTCAAAGCCGGAACAGGCAAGGCTGAACCTCGCCAGATGGTTCAACAAGGTGGAGGAGTTCGGGGACAGGGAGTTCAACAGGGTGCTCGAAACCTTCGAGAACCACAACGTCACCATCATCAACTATTTCGAGCAGCGCCTCACCAACGCATCGGCAGAGTCGTTCAACGCGAAAATCAAAGCTTTCAGGACACAGTTCAGAGGAGTGACCGACATCAAGTTCTTCATGTACAGACTCTCAAAGCTATACTCTTGACCGGGCAGCCCACCAACCAGGTTTATCCGCTGACCCGAAAATCGTTTCACTTTCGTTTCACCCAAAAAGAAATCAGAGAGCCACGAATTTCGTAACTCTCTGACTGTCAGTGTAGCGGGAGCCGGGATTGAACCGGCGACCTCATGATTATGAATCATGCGCTCTAACCAGCTGAGCTATCCCGCCATATCGATTAAGCGGGTGCAAAGGTAATCATTTTTTTGAAAACCACAAAAAAATTCCTTTTTTTTTGAATGATTCGCATAAAATTTGTATATTTGCAGAGATATGGCAACCATCCAAACCTAAAAGACATGAAAAAACAACAGATTCAAATCGAGCACGCCCTTCGCTCCACCTCCGCCAACATCATATGGAAGGTCATCAGCACCGAAGGCGGTCTTGGCAGGTGGATTGCCGATGAGGTGAAGGAAGACCATGGCAAATTCTCCTTCACATGGGGCGAGGAATGGGGCCACCATGAGAAACGCACGGCAACAACACTGGAAAAAGTGAGAAACAGCCACATCCGAATGCAATGGGATGACGAGACAGACCCCGAGGCTTATCTCGAATTGCGCATGGTGCGCACGGAAATCACAGAAGGATACTTGCTACAAGTCACCGACTACGCCCTTCCTGAAGACGTGGACAGCCTCTACGACATCTGGGACCAAAACTTCGAACAACTCAGGGCGGCCACGGGACTTTAAAATATTGAAAATTGAAAATTGGCCTCCGGCCGAAGTTGCTCACGCTCGGCAGACTCCAAGCAAGCTTGGTCTGCCCTCGCTCAATCGCAACTTTGAAGATTGAAGATTGCACTTTTGGAGCAGCGAGAGCAGAGTCAAGCTTGCTTGAACTCTGCCGAGTCGCGACAAAATCAGCAAAGCTAAGTAAAAGTTAAAAAATAACTTGGTACTGTTTTTAACATATAATTCTTGCTTTGGCAAGCGTCTTCTTCGTCGCCGTGCGGCTGTGCGTCAGAATTTTTGATTAATTCTTGGACGAGCCAAACGGTAGAGCCGAGCGTATGATAATTCTTGGACGAGCCAAGCGGCAGAGCTGAGCGCGTGTTCTTTATTATTCATCCCAATTTATTTTTTAACCGTCACTAAAATTAAAAATCCCTCTTTCGGCAAAACACGTTTAGAGAGAGGGATTTTCCGCCTTGAGGTTTAGCGAAACACTTTGTGTATGAAACGGAAAAATCCCACAACTACAATACATTTTTCACCATTTTTCGTTTTTTTCTCCACTTGGTGATAGAAAATCTTTCAGAAGAGACTCTATATAGCAGAAAGGCAATCAACCGGGGAGTGTGCCAACCCTTTTGGCGACATCTGGGTACAAAACCCTCCCCAAGATTTCCGGGAGAAGGCAGGGATTGCACAAAAAAACTTCAAAACAACAAAAAAGTTAAGAAAAAAATCATCTACGCAAAAAAAGTGCGCAGCAGGTGCCTACCTTTGCACACGAAAACATCACAAAAGAGCTGGACGACCTCTATAAACGTCCATGACATGACATAATAAACATTGGGATGTATCTCCTCACTCTGATAAGGTGCCGAAAGAGTAATTGGTCGCATGTGAGTTCGATTCTCACCATCCCAACAATATGCACAGGTTTTCATCACACGATAAATCATTTAAGAAATGGAAAGGAAAACATAAGTAAAAAAGAAAGATACAAGTGGCTGCCGTAGCGATGGCTTACTTCGTACAACATCACATCAATTCCCGACGCCGTTGCGTATGTTGCGCCACTTCCCAAAAACCAGTTGCCGAGGTCTGAGGCGTACTTCGATTCGCGCAAACTTGAAATGAACAATTGGAACGGTCCTCATATCTCACGCCACAAAAGTGGGAGCCGTCATGTACGGTGAGGTAAAAGAGCCGCCTCTACAATTGTTGCACTGGTTTCCATCTTAAGAACAATAACTTACTAAAAACACCATATAATCCACGTAATGATATGAGCAAGTTGAATCCAACAAGCAAAGCCTCCAAGGACATGTTCGACGAAGAGCGACTGGCCGGAGGCTATGGTATGAGAGGCGCCAAAGAGAGCAACATCCAGTTGCTCCGCCGAGCCACCCTTGCCAACCTGCTGTGGGAGGATGTAGCCTACATGGACGGGAAGAAGGTGTCGGACGAAATCGCCCGCCTCATCCCACTCTGTCTGCCAGAGGAGGTCTATGAGTTGGCCATCGAGGCCCGCAAGAAGCAGAAGTTGCGTCACACGCCGCTCTTCATTGCCGCACAGATGTGCCGTCACGACGGCCACCGCGAAATGGTGGGCAAGTTGCTACCGCAAATAATCACCCGAGCCGACATGCTCACCGACTTCCTCGCCCTCTATTGGAGCGATGGCAAGGTGACATTGTGCAACCAGGCACGCAAGGGCTTGGCGGAAGCCTTCCACAACTTTGACGAATACCAGTTCGCCAAGTACGACCGCGACGCCGCCATCAAGCTGCGCGACGTGATGTTCCTCGCCCATCCGAAGGCGCGTACAGAAGAGGAGCAGGAACTGTTCCGCAAGGTCGCCGACCGCGAATTGTCCACCCCCGACACCTGGGAGGTGGCCCTCTCCGCCGGCGCGGACAAGAAGGAGACGTGGGAGCGACTGATGGCCGAAAGGAAGTTGGGCGCACTGGCCATGCTCCGCAACATCTCCAACATGCAGGAAGCCGGTGTGGAGAGAAAGGCCATCGTCGAAGGCCTGAAGAACATGAAGGGCTCCATGCTCCTACCCCTGGACTTCTACAAGGCAGCAAAGAAGAACAGCGCCTTCGACCGTGACATCGAGGAGGCCATGCTGAGGACCTACGCCAACCTGCCGAAGATTCCGGGCAAGACGCTCTTCATCGTCGATATCTCCGGCTCCATGATATGTCCCATCAGCGGCAATAGCGGTTTCGACCGCAAGGAGGTAGCCGGTGTGATGGCCATGCTCGCCTCCATCCAGTGCGAGGACTTCGAACTGGTGCTGACATCGGGGAGCGACCCCAAGCGCCAGCATCAGAGCGAATGGGTGAGATACCCTGAGAAGGGTTTCGGCCTGGTGAGGAACATTGTCGAAGCCAACCTTGGCGGAGGCGGCATCTTCACACGCCAATGCCTAGAATGGTGCGAGGAAACCTTTGCAGGGAAGGACTTCGACAGGATTATTGTCTTCTCCGACTCCCAAGACTGCGACTGGCCCGACAAGCGCATCCCCAAGCCCTTCGGGCGCCACAACTACATCTGCGACGTGTCCGCACATACCAAGGGCATCAACTACAAGGGGGTGTGGACGGCGGAAATCAGCGGATGGTCGGAGCATTTCCTGACCTTCATCGCCTCACTCGAGGGGATAGAGAACACCTTTGAATGACAAATGAGGTGCGGCTAATGACCGCACCTCATTTGTTCTTGGAAAAACAATGCACAATAACACGACATATAGGTAGATTAGCCAAAGGCCCCAACCCTACTCCTCATAAATGTTAAAAGGTGTTTCTTCGTCAATCGACCTTCTTTCCAAACCGTTTGGCCTACCACCCTGGACATCCTGTCTATCGTGACCTCTCGGATTGATTTTCTCACCATCGACCACGTCACAGATTTTGTTTCCATATTTGAAATACCACGCCCCATCCCATGGCCGTTTTCCTTTGAAACGCCCTTTGAAATAACGATGTTCACTGTCAAGGCTCAACACGCCTTGAGAAAAATAGTTACCTTTGAACGACCCTATGAAGACATTGCCATTCTTAAATTCAAACACAACATCATCACCTTCCATGACACCATGTGCGAAGGGCCCCGTGTAGGTTCCCGACCTGAAAAAAGCTTGGCCCTCTCCATGTGGTTGCCCTTTATCGTCCTTGGGTCCCCTATAGTTGTATTCGCCCCATATAGCGGTTAAATCATTCATACCCTGACTATCATCAGGATCAATTTGCTCAGATTCATTGCGATATTTTTCCTCAAACTCTTTAAACTTATTATTGTCAAGTCCATCTTCATCAGGCCTAATGTCAGGAGCATTCTCCGAAGCCATTCCGCCACCATCAGGTGTCTTGGGATTGGCTGAAACGGTTTTCGTACTTTCCGTGGTTTCCGATTTTTCCGAGCTTGACTTATTGAAGAACCACCATAGCAAGGTTGCCAAGACGATGAAACCAGCCAATAGGCACATGATGGTCGCAAGCGAAAGTCTTTTGGGTTTTCTTTCAGTCTTGCTGACATTTTGCTTGCCAGTGCCACCCTGTCTCTCAGAAACGGGAGGAGTCTCCACGGCAGGCTCAGGTTGCTTTTTGGGGTCGGGGTGTATGTTGATGGCGTTGAACCTCACGGTTTGCTCATCATTGAGAAGCGATTCGTCACCCTCCTCACTCTCCACACCTTTGATGCGTATGAGGAAGGCGGAGTGGTTGTCCTTACTTTTGGTAGTGTTCTTTATCAGCCATTTACGCTTCTGGTCGTCATCGGTGTCGGAGGCCATCCACTCCAAGATGTCGGGGTCGTCCAGGTTTTCCAACACGCCGTCAGAACAGAGGAAGAAGTAGTCCCCCGGTTGAATGTCTGTGATGTGCACGATGTCGGCCACTTCTCGGTTGTCCGCTCCAGGCAGCATGGCACGGGTGATCTGGTTCTTCCTGCGATGGGTTTTCATCTCCTCGTAACTGATCTCTCCCATCTGGTAAAGTTCGTAGACCAGGGAGTGATCCTTCGACTTGTACAAGATGGTACGCGAAGAGGGCCTGACATGGTAAATCCTGCTGTCGCCGATATGAGCCGCCGTGCACCCCCCACGATGGAAGAAAAGCATGGTCATGGTGGTACCGGCCTTCCGGAATGCCCCGTCGTCGATGGCATCCAACTTCAAGTATGCGTGGTCCAAGGCGTTTCTCAATTGTTCATCCACCAACACGTCGTCAGATTTGACATGCTCCTGGAAATATTCCGACACACCCTGACAGATGGCGGCACTCGCCATCTCACCATGCTCATGGCCTCCCATGCCATCACAGAGCACAAAAAGACGGTCGCTGTCCTTGGCCTGACCGGTGGCCGGGAAGATGCTGTCTTCCTGGTTGGTACGGGCACCTATCTCAAACATATCCTTGGGGGGAAACAATGTTATTCTCATGGTTGGAAATCATTTGTGATTGACGAGACAAAAGTAACAAAAAAAAACTAAAATACAAGGCAACCATTCTGCGAATATTGCTTTTAACACGAATTTCCACGAATTAATCAAAAATTTTAACAAAATGAACATAAAGCATAAAATTCCCTCAAGTTTTACATAACCATGAGTATAAATTTTTGAATAATTCGTGGATAGGGTGTCCAATTTGTTGTATCGACTTTTAATCAAAGCCCCCACCCCAGCCCCTTTGCGGTCAGGCACAAGACCTGACCCTACAGAGGAGGAGATATGCACACCGATTGTTGGACAAGACCTCTTGGCAAAGAAAGCGAAACGTAATCCTTAAGATAGGTAATCAAAATTATCTATATATATCCTAATTTGTAGGTGCTGAACCATCACCCCACCTGCCCTCAAACATAAAAAAACAAAAAAAGATGGGTTTATGAATTATTTGTCGTACCTTTGCATGTCTTTCGCATTGATGGCGTGAGAGGCACCATGCCCATGCTTGGAATCAAGAAACTCCACATACTCATCATCAAGCAGTTCGCGCTCCTCTTCGTGGGAACGTTCTTCATCAGCCTTTTCGTGCTGATGATGCAGTTTGTATGGCAATATGTGGACACCCTCATCGGCAAGGGCCTCACCCTCGACATCCTGGCACAGTTCTTCTTCTACATGGCCTTGATGATGGTGCCACAGGCACTACCCCTGGCCATCCTGCTCTCCTCGCTCATCTCCTTCGGCAACCTCGGCGAGAGCAGCGAATTGACCGCCATCAAGGCCGCCGGCATTTCACTGATGCAGACCCTTCGCCCCCTCGCCATCATCGTGGTGGGCATCGCATGCCTCTCCTTCTACTTCCAGAACAACATCGGCCCTCAGTCGAAAAAGAAAATCGGACAGTTGCTCATCTCGATGAAACAGAAAAGCCCCGAGTTGGAAATTCCTGAAGGCATCTTCTACGATGGCATCCCCGACTGCAACATCTACGTACAGAAAAAAGACCTGAAGACCGGCATGCTCTACGGCATCATGATCTACAGGATGACCGACAGCTACGAAGACGCCGCCATCGTGCTGGCCGACTCCGGAATGCTGCAGTCCACAGCAGAGAAGAAGCATCTGCTCCTCAACCTCTATAGCGGCGAGTGGTTTGAAAATATGCGCAGTTCGACCATGGGCGACCAAGCCCAAGTGCCTTACCGCCGCGAGACATTCTGGCACAAGAGCATCGTCATCGACTTCGACGGCGACTTCAACCTTGCCGATGCCAACGTCTTCGGCCAAAACGCACAGGCGAAGAGCCTCAACCAGATACGCGACGACATCGACTCGCTGAACCACACCTATGACAGCATCGGCCGCGCCTATTTCAACGAGGCGATGAACTACACCTTCAAAATCCAAAACGTCACCAAGGCCGACTCCCTCCGTGCGTTGTCCGTCGCCCCCAACAAGCAGTATGTGTTTGACAGCATCTACCAGCACCTGCCTCCCAACAAGCAACGCTCCGCTGTGAACAGCGCCCTCTCGAAGGCCAACCAACACATGACCGAACTCGACTTCAAGAGCATGCTTACAAGCGACGGCGACCTCTACCTGCGACAGCACAAGCTCGAAGCCATCAACAAGTTCGTACAGGCTCTCTCCTGCATCATCTTCTTCTTCATAGGAGCACCATTGGGAGCCATCATCAGGAAAGGCGGCCTGGGCATACCCATCATCGTCTCCGTCATCGTCTTCATCATCTTCTACATCCTCGACAACACAGGCTACCGCATGGCCAAGGGCGGGATGTGGGCCATCTGGTTTGGCAAGGGACTCGCCACGGCCGTCCTTGCCCCCACCGCAGCATTCATCACCTACAAGGCCAACAACGACTCCGCAGTATTCAACCTCGACTCCTACATCAACGTAGCCATGCGCATTCTCGGCATGCGCCGCAAGCGCACCGTCATGGGAAAGGAAGTGATCATCAACGACCCCGACTACACCCGCGACACCTTGGAGCTGGGCCGCATCAGCGAGGAGGTGACACGCTACTCACGAGAGCACAACCTCAAGTCGCCACCAAACATCATCAAGGTGTTCTTCAAATACCAACCCGACCACGAGATAGAGCGCATCAGCGAAGAGTTGGAAAACGTGATAGAAGACCTCTCCAACACCCGCGACCGCATAGTCCTCGGGCTCCTAGGCCACTACCCCGTCGTCTCGGAAAAAGCACACACCAGGCCCTTCGAGCACCGCTGGCTGAACATCGCCGCCGCCATCCTCGTGCCAATAGGCGCCTTCCTCTACATACGCATGTGGATCTTCAGGCTCAGGTTGCTCAAAGACCTGCGCACCATCAAGAAGACCAACGAGAAAATCGCAGCGCGCATCGAGGAGAAAGGGCTGGCGAAGAAGCAAGAGACCGACACCTTATTTATATAAACACCAACCACACCTTAATTATATTCACACCCCGACAGCAAACCCTAAGGAAAACCCGACAAATATGGACCAACAACTGACAGACAGGATAGAGAGTGCGGTGGAGGACTTCCGCCAAGGCAAGTTCGTCATCGTCGTCGACGATGAAGACCGCGAGAACGAGGGCGACCTCATCATCGCCGCAGAAAAGGTCACACCCGAAAAGGTGAACTTCATGCTCAAGCACGCCCGAGGACTGCTCTGCGCACCCATCACTATCTCACGCTGCCACGAACTCGACCTTCAGCCGCAAGTGACAGACAACACGTCGCTCCTGGGCACACCCTTCACCGTCACCATCGACAAGTTGGAAGGCTGCGGCACCGGTGTCAGCGCACACGACAGGGCTGCCACCATACGGGCACTCGCCGACCCCGACTCCACACCAGCCACCTTCGGACGACCCGGGCACATCAACCCACTCTACGCGCAAGACCACGGCGTGCTCAGGAGGAGCGGGCACACCGAGGCCACCATCGACCTCTGCCGCCTCGCCGGACTCTACCCCGCCGGCGCACTGATGGAAATCATGAACGACGACGGCACCATGGCACGCATGCCCGAACTGCAGAAAATGGCTCGCGAGCACGACCTCAAGATCATCACCATCAAGGATATGATTGCCTACCGCTTGCAGCGCGACTCCCTCATCGAGGTGGGCAGCGAGGTGGACATGCCCACCGTCTATGGACATTTCCAACTCATCCCATTCAGACAGAAGAGCAACGGCCTGGAGCATTTCGCACTCATCAAAGGCAAATGGAGCGACGATGAACCCGTCATGGTACGCGTACACTCCTCATGTGCCACCGGCGACATCCTCGGTTCCATGCGCTGCGACTGCGGAGAACAGCTGCACAAGGCGTTGGAGATGATTGAGAAGGAAGGAAAGGGCATACTCGTATACATGCAACAGGAAGGGCGCGGAATCGGACTGATGAACAAGATTGCGGCCTACAAACTGCAAGAGGAAGGCTACGACACCGTGGACGCCAACACACACCTGGGTTTCAAACCCGACGAGCGCGACTACGGCTGCGGCGCACAGATGCTCCGCCACCTCGGGGTACACAAGATGCGGCTGCTCACCAACAACCCCGTCAAACGCGTGGGACTGGAAGCATATGGCCTGGAAATCGTGGAGAACATCCCCATAGAAACCACACCCAACCCCTACAATATCGGATACCTCAAGACCAAAAAGGAGCGCATGGGGCACAACCTGCACCTTTGAAGATTGGAAATTGGAGATTGGCCTACGGCCGAAGTTGCTCACGCTCGGCAGACTACAAGCAAGCTTGGTCTGCACTCGCTTAATCGCAACTTTGAAGATTGGCCTGCGGCCGAAGTTGCTCACGCTCGGCAGACTCCAAGCAAGCTTGGTCTGCACTCGCATAATCGCAACTGTGGCCTGCGGCCGAAGTTGCTCACGCTCGGCAGACTTCAAGCAAGCTTGGTCTGCACTCGCATAATCGCAACTGTGGCCTGCGGCCGAAGTTGCTCACGCTCGGCAGACTCCAAGCAAGCTTGGTCTGCACTCGCATAATCGCAACTTTGAAGATTGAAGATTGAAAAATGTAGGGGGAAGACGAAATAAAGTTGCATTTTGTCCGTTCAAATCAAAAAAAGCGTTACCTTTGCATACCAAACCATTAAAGATATGGCACAATTATCCAAAAGGCTCACACGACTGGCACCATCAGCCACACTCGTGATGTCTCAGAAGAGCAGCGAGATGAAAGCCCAGGGCATCGATGTCATCAACCTCAGCGTGGGTGAACCCGACTTCAACACTCCCGACGGCATCAAGGAGAGCGCGAAACAGGCCATAGACGACAACTGGTCGAAATACTCCCCCGTGCCCGGATACCCGGGACTGCGCAAGGCCATCGCTGCCAAACTGAAGAACGAAAACCATCTTGACTACGCCATCAGCGAAATCCTCGTCTCCAATGGCGCCAAGCAGTCGGTGTGCAACACCGTGCTCGCCCTCATCGACGATGGCGACGAAGCCATCATACCGGCACCCTACTGGGTGAGCTACCCGCAGATGGTGAAACTCGCAGGAGGAGAACCCGTCATCGTGCAAACAGGCTTCGCCCAGAACTTCAAGATGACCGCCGCACAACTGGAGGCAGCCATCACACCCAAGACGAAGCTTCTCATCCTCTGCTCACCTAGCAACCCCACCGGCAGCGTCTATTCCAAGGAGGAACTGCGCGAACTCGCCAATGTCATTCTTGCACACGACGACCTCTTCGTCATTGCCGACGAAATCTACGAGCACATCAACTACACCGGAAAGCATGAGAGCATCGCACAGTTCGAGGGCATGAAGGAGCGCACCATCATCATCAACGGCGTATCCAAGGCTTACGCCATGACAGGATGGCGCATCGGATACATGGCAGGGCCTGAATGGATTGTCAAGGGCTGCAACAAACTACAAGGACAATACACCAGCGGCGCATGCTCCGTAAGCCAGAAGGCGGCAGAGGCAGCATACACACAGTCACAGGAATGTGTGGAGGAAATGAGGCAGGCCTTCCAAAGAAGGAGAGACCTCATCGTGGAACTCGCCAAGGACATACCAGGGCTGGAGGTGAACACCCCTGAAGGAGCCTTCTACCTCTTCCCCAAATGCAGCAGCTTCTACGGCAAGAGCCGCAACGGGAAAACCATCGCCAACTCCACCGACCTCGCACTGTATCTCCTCGAAGAGGCACACGTGGCCACCGTCGGAGGCGACGCCTTCGGCGACCCGGAATGTTTCCGCATGAGCTACGCCACCAGCGACGACAACATCCGCGAGGCACTCAGGCGAATACGAGAAGCACTGCTCAAACTGGAATAAGTTTGAGTGACAGGATTGCAAATCCTGATACTCAGTGCGGCCGGATTGCAAATCCGCCCGAGCGCAAACCCTAGGAATACTAGAGATACTAGGAATACTAGTAATACTAGAAGCCCTAGGAACACTAGGAATCCTGGAAATCCTATGAATACCATCACCCATAGTGACACCGACAAAAAAAATATTGTTAAAATTCGCTAATTGTCGTAAAACTTACGGCTAATTTATTATCTTTGCCATGTTATTCGCCATGTTATGCCATACATCGGCGAGGTACAGCGATTTGACAACAATTAGACATTCAAAAAGACGTGTACAATTTTAATTTTTTAATAACTTAAATCACAAACTAAAAAAAATTATGGCAAATTCAACTAAAGCAGCAGCCCCCAAAAAGAAATCTGAGGGCTTTACCGGAGTAAGAGGTGCATTCTGGATCATCGTGGTCTGCGCCATCATCGCTTTCACCTTGTTCTTCACATGGTTCGCTCACCCATCACACTTCGCTGATGCTGAGAAGGAGACCCCGTCTGATGTATGGGGAACCATTTTCAAGGGCGGTATCATCGTGCCTGTCATCCACTCCCTCCTGCTCACCGTGATTGCTCTGTCCATCGAGCGTTGGCTCGCTCTGAGAACCGCTTTTGGCAAGGGTGCCCTTCCCAAATTCGTTTCCAACATCAAGGCCGCCCTCAACGCCGGCAACTTCGCCGAGGCACAGAAATTGTGTGACCGTCAGAAAGGTTCCGTGGCCAACGTGGTGAACGCTTCCCTCAACGCTTACAAGGACATGGAGAGCACCACTGGCATCAAGAAGGCCCAGAAGGTCGCAAAGATCCAGCAAGCCCACGAGGAGGCCTCGCAGCTTGAAATGCCTACCCTGACAATGAACCTTCCGATTCTCGCCACCTTGGTTACCCTCGGTACGCTGACCGGACTTCTCGGAACTGTGGTCGGTATGATCAAGTCCTTCTCCGCACTTTCCGCCGGTGGTGGTGCTGACTCTGCAAAACTTTCCGCTGGTATTTCTGAGGCTCTGATCAACACCGCCTTCGGTATCGCTACCTCATGGTTCGCCGTGGTCTCCTACAACTACTTCACCAACAAGGTGGACAAATTGACTTTCGCACTCGACGAGGTTGGTTATTCAATTGCTCAGACCTACGAAGCAAACCACACGGAAGAAGCTTAATTTTTGCTAACCCTCTAAACATTTATCGCTATGGGTAAAGTAAAAGTTAAGAAAAGTGATGTCTGGATTGACATGACACCTATGTCGGATGTCATGACCCTCCTGCTGACCTTCTTCATGCTGACATCAACGTTCGTCAAGAACGAGCCAGTGAAGGTCAACGTCCCTGGGTCTGTCTCCGAAATCAAGGTGCCGGAAAATGGAGTCCTGACCATCCTTATCAACCCGGAAAAGGACGCCTCGGGCAAGCCTACCGGAGAGGGACAGGTCTTCATGAGTATCGACAATACAGAAAACCTGGGTACGGCCTTCCAAACCATGATGCCTGACGCAAACGCGCTCGAATTGGACGTTTTCACACGTGAGAGCACCTTTGGAGTCCCCCTTGATGAAATGAAATCCTACTTGAACATGTCCACTGACCAACGCCAGAAATTGCTCCCAACCAAAGGAATACCCCTTGACAGTATTGATGGCGGGATGAGTGAATTCCAGCAGTGGGTCGATGCCGCACGTAACGCAAACGACAAGATCAAGATTGCGTTGAAGTCGGATGCCGACACGCCCTACAAAACCGTGAAAAAGGTGATGAGCGAACTGCAAGACATGGACGAGAGCCACTACTACATGATCACCAATCTTAAAATAGAGGAGGAAGAGTAATGGCAAAGAAAAAAGAAAGCAAACAGAAAAAAATCAACGTTCGCGTGGACTTCACGCCCATGGTGGACATGCTGATGCTTCTTATCACATTCTTCATGCTTTGTACTTCGCTGAGCAAGCCTCAGACAATGGAGCTGACCATGCCTTCAAATGACAAGAACCAGGACGAGCAAAATAAAAACGAAGCGAAGGCTTCACAAACAATCACACTGTATGTGGCAGCCAACGACAAGATTTATTACGGAGAAGGCATCCCCGAGTATAACAACGCCGACTGGGTGAAGGAAACCACCTGGGGAAGCAAAGGTATCCGTGACGTCCTCCGCGAGCATGCCATCGAAGACGGCACAAAGCCCGTGAAGCGCATCGAGCTGGCAGCAAAGGAACTGAAGCAAGACAAGAAGCAGAATCCTCAAAACTATCCTGACGACAGCATCTTCAACAAGAAATTGAGCGAAATCAAGTCTGGTGAGTTGAAAGACGGGAAAATCCCCACACTTACCATCGTGATCAAGCCTACCGACAACGCTTCCTACAAGAACGTTGTGGACGCTTTGGACGAGATGCAGATCCTGAGTATTGGAACATACGTCATCGACAAACTCTCTCCCGATGATGAGAAGCTTCTCAAACTGAAAGGAGTAGAACTGTAAAATGACCTAAAACAAGAAGAACCATGGCAAAAATAGATTTATATGATCCCAAATGGGTCGACTTGGTGTTCCAAGACAAGAACAAAGAATATGGAGCATACCAGCTGCGCAAAGGCACTGGCAAGCGCAACGTGACAGCTCTTGTTTCTCTCCTCATCGCCGCCCTTATCATCGGTGGACTTCTCGTCTGGAAAGTAAGAGCAGACAAGCTTGCTGCCGAGCGTCAGGCTTACATGGAGCAGATGGAACTTTCCAAACTTCAAGAACAAGCCAAGAAAGAGCGTAAGGAAGAGCAGCAGATTGAGAAGCCTAAGATGGAGCAACCCAAAAAGGAAATTCCTCAAGTACGCGAAACACAGAAATTCACAGCTCCTGTCATCAAGAAGGACGAACTCGTAAAAGATGAGAACCAGCTGAAAGCACAGGACAAACTTGACGAGAACGTAGCTGTGGGTGTCAAGGACGAAGAAGGTGTGAAAGACCGTAACATCGAGGCCGCCCGCACCGACGTCGTACAGGCTGTGGAGAAACCCAAAGATGAACCTGCTCCCCCACCACCACCAAAGAAGGAAGTTGAAAACAAGATTTTCGACGTTGTGGAGCAACCACCATCGTTCGCACATGGCAATGTCATTGCGTGGCTGAGCCAGAACATCCACTATCCTCCTGTGGCCGAGGAAAACAACATCCAAGGTCGTGTGGTAGTGTCCTTCGTTGTGGAACCTGATGGCTCCATCAGCAACGTTCAAGTGGTGAAGGGTGTTGACCCGTCACTTGACAAGGAAGCAGCCCGCGTGGTGAAAGCCATGCCGAAATGGAATCCAGGCAAGCAGAACGGACAGGCTGTGCGCGTGAAGTACAACCTCCCCGTAACGTTCAAGCTCCAGTAAAATGCAACTGAACATTCTCTACAAACCATTGTAGAATCATCATTCGTCAGGGGTGATAATTGGTGTCACCCCTGGCGAAAAATTTTAAATGAAAGAAAACAAATCCAATAGCTTACAACCTAAGACAATGAGAAAGGCATTCTTCCTTACATTCATGGGATTCATCGTGGCTGGCATCATCAGCACATCCTGCTACGACACACCCTCCAGTGGTCGCACCGACACGCCAACTTCCGGTGAGGTGTCCATTGCCACAGACGAGAGCCTTCATCCCATCATCCAAGAGCTGATCGATGATTTCGAGTTCAAATACCCAAAAGCCAAGATCAATCTTTTGGACACGACAGAGAACAGGGGATTCGAACTTATCCGCGATATGAAGACCTGCCTCTTCTTCACCACCCGACCGCTGAAAGACAGTGAGGTGGCATTCCTCAAGACGAAGAACCAACTACCAGAGTCATTCCCCATCGGATACGACGCACTCTCTTTCATTGTCAACCCCAACAACCCCGACACATGCATCACCGTGAACGACATCAAGCGCATTCTCAATGGTGACATCACCAAATGGAACGAAGCATACCCGGGCTCCAAATTGGGCAACTTCGACGTTGTGTTCGACAACAAGGAGTCGGCAACCCTCCATTACGTGGTGGACTCCATACTCGGCGGCAAACCCATCAACAACCCCAATGTCACTGCTGCCAAAACCAGCGGGGAAGTCATCGAGTACGTCCACAACACACCCAATGCCATCGGAGTCATCGGCTCCAATTGGCTAAATGACAAAAACGACACCACCAACCTCACCTTCATCAACAAGATACGCGTCATGGGTGTCTCCACACGTGAGACTGCAACCCCGCAAAACAGTTGGAAACCTTATGCCGGATACCTGCTCGACGGACGCTATCCCTTTGCGAGGACACTATATGCCATCGTCGTGGACCCTCCACGCAAATTACCCTACAGCTTTGCCAATTACATCACGAAACCCGTGGGACAGAAAATCATCCTGCGTGCAGGACTCCTTCCCTACCGGGGTGACATCGTCATCAATTACGTGAATGTTAAGAAATGAAAAAGACTTAAACTTTCAAGAAAGAAACAACATCATATAACTGACAACACGAACATTATAACTAATAAAAATAAAATTATGAAAGCAGTAAAATATTTAGTGATGGGAGCGTTTGTCCTAGGCATGTCGGCTCCCGTGATGGCACAAGACTACATCTCTGCCGTCCAAGAAGTTGCCAAAGCACTCGAAAGCGACCCAACCGGTCTTGGCTCTGCAAAGCAAGCAGTGAAGACCTACACGAAAACTTACAAGAAGAATCCAGAAGCCATGGTGGCTCTCGGCAACACTTACATTACAGTGAAAAACTTCGAGCAAGCCATTGCTTGCGCCGACTTGGCTCTTAAAAAGAACAAGGATTTTGGCGACGCCTACATTCTCAAAGGCGACGTGGAGGCATTGAAGGATGACGGTGGCGCTGCCGCCATGTGGTATCAACAGGCCATGCAACACGACCCGAAAAACCCCTTCGGCTACACTCGCTATTCCAGCGTCTACCGCAAAGTCGACCCAAAGGAGTCGGAGCGAATCCTGCAGGAACTGCGTAGGAATGTTCCAGACTACCCCATCGACGCAGAGATGGGCCATAACCATTATGAGAACGGAGACGATGCCAAGGCATTCGAGGCCTACAGCAAAGCCAACGTCAACACCATGCAAGAGACATACCTCGGAGAATACATTCTCTCCGCCTTCGCCACCGGCAAATATGACCAAGGATTGGATATCGCCAAGAAAGCCATCAGCCGCTTCCCCAAGAACGGTGGTTTCCTGCGCCTGGCCATGTTCAACGCCGTTGAAGGAAACAACGTCAGCGATGGCATCAGCTTTGCAGAGAAGCTGATTAACAACAACGAGGTTGAAAAGCGTTCCAACGACTACACCTACTATGCTCGCGCCTTGATGGCCGGTGAGCAGTATGAGAAGGCCATCGAGCAGTTCACCAAGGCATTCTCCATGGACAACACCACAGTGTCCAACCTCCAAAGCATATCAGACGCTTACACCAAATTAGGCAATGTTGACAAGGCTGAAGAATACAGCATCAAATATCTCGACAGCAACCCCAACGCCAAGCCTTCGGAATATTCCAAACTGGCCTCTGTCTATGTAGAAAAAGCCACTCAAGCACATAAGGCAGCAAAAGATGCTCTCGAAGCCAACAAGAAAGCAGACGTTAGTTCTATAAAAGCAGAGAAGAGCGAGAACTGGCAGAAGGCTCTCAACATCTACAGAATGCTGGTGGAGAAATACCCGCATACCGCAGACTATGCCGCCTTCCAAAAAGGACACCAGGCATTCTCTCTGGAATTGGACGACGAGGCACTCACTTATCTCGAGCCAATGGTGAACAACATCAAAGCCAAGGCAGAATTGGATGACAACGACAAATATTACCTCTCAAACGGAAGCTTCGACATCGGTTACATCTATTGGGCAAGCAAGGATAACCTTGAGGCAGCCAAGCCTTTCTTCCAGAATGTGCTCAACTACTCCGAGGTAGAAACCCAAAAGAAAATTGCCCGCCAGGCTCTCGGTATTGAGGAATAACAGACTGATGCCAACCATATAAGCAACAAGAACTCCCGCAGTGACCTGCGGGAGCTTTTGTTGCTAGCCATTTCAAGGCTACACAAAAAAGCGGCCCGTGATACGGACCGCTATTTTTTGTACTCTATTTTCTTGCTCAAGGAAGGCTGATAGCCTCATTGGGACATACGTCTGCACAAGTGCCACACTCGGTGCAAAGGTCCGGGTCGATGGAATAGATGTCACCTTCGGAGATAGCCTCGGAGGGGCATTCGCTGATACAGGAACCGCATGCGATGCAGTCTTCACTAATTACATAAGCCATAGTCTAAAATCGTTTTATTGTTAATGTTAATGTTATGGGCATCTTGATGTCCCGCCAAAGGTGGGAGAATACCTATTTTTAATGTGTTGCAAAGATACATTTTTATTTTGAATTACCTACAAATAGGTAGACTTTTTTTCATTATTTATAATGTTTCAAAATAATGCAAAGGGCAATAAGCAGGCGGAAAAGTCGTTATAATAATGTGGCGAGCCATCCTTGCGCCCTTGTTGGAGTAAAGGCCGCCCTCCCAGTAATATGTTGAAACGTGTATTCGCCCTGTTATGGGCATTTCTCATCGTATGGCCGTCGTGGAGCCAGGACAGGAAGGTGGAGAACCGTCCTTACTGCGACCTGCGGCAGTTCCATTTCGGCGTCCTCGTAGGCACACACCTCCAGGACATCGAACTGCTCAACGTCGGCCCGCAGCAGATAGAACAGGAAGACGGCACGTATGTGGAGCGCTTGGTGTCATGCGACCAAGACCGCTGGGACCCGGGATTCACCGTGGGTGTGCTGGGCGAACTGCGTCTCAACACCAACTTCCAGTTCCGCATCGCCCCGGCGATGTATTTTGGCACGCGGCACCTCACCTTTCTCAACCATTCCGACCCGATGATGCATGAGGAGCGCCAAGAGATGAAAACGGCATACATCTCATCAGCCTTCGACATGATCTTCGCCGCGCCACGATTCAACAATCACCGTCCTTATTTGATGGCGGGTCTCAACCCTGTCATCAACCTTTCCGGCAAAGACAACGACTACCTGAAACTGAAACGCTATGACTTGTTCTTCGAAGTGGGCATGGGCTGTGACTTCTACCTGCCTTTCTTCAAGCTACGTCCGGAACTGAAGTTCATGTACAGTCCAGGCAACAGCCTCGACAAGGACCATGTCAACCACTTGAAGAACCGCGAGATGATCATGTATACCAACTCCGTGAGCAAAGCCTCCACGAAAATCATCGCCCTCACCTTCTATTTCGAGTGATGTTCAAGAATTTGAGAAACTTTTTTATCCCGAATTAGAGAATTAGAGAATTTTAGCTGTCCTTGTATCTGTTCTGCGAATAGAATAAAAGCATATAATAGCCATAATAGGGTGCCCAATTTTCAGTATTTTCTTTTTATCACTTATATTCAAAGCCCCCACCCAGCCCCTTTGCGGTCAGGCACAAGACCTGACCCTACAGGGGAGGGGATATGCGCACCGACTATTGGACAAGACCTCTTGGCATATAAAGCGAAACGGAATCTTTATGAAAAAACATATTACAATATGGACACCCTAATATCGAAACAAAAGATTCTCTAATTCTCTAATTCGGGAAAATAATTCCGTCCCATGTTCTTGGTTTCCCGAATTAGAGAATTAGAGAATTGCTGTCAAAAAAGGATGACAAGAATTCTCTAATTCGGGACTACTATTATTTGCTCAATTCGACGACCATTTTTCCAACCCAGATGGCATGTTTCCCATTCTGGTCCACCGCGACGTCATGTCCGTCGAGGTCCTTCACGAATTTGAGCTCCTCGAAATAGGTGTGGGTATGCCCACCGAGCACGAGGTCGATGTATCTGGAAGATTGTATCATTTCGATATCGTCATCCTGGTCGGTGTTCCATCCGAGATGCGAGATGCAAATGACCATGTCGCACTTCTTCTTTTTCTTCAGCAGCGTGGCCACCTCAAGGGCTTTCTTCACCGGGTCGAGGAAGGTCATCCCCGGGTAATTACGCTTTTCCACCAGTCCTTCGGGTTGTGGAGAAAGACCGAACACCCCTATCTTCACACCGTTTCTCTTGATGATGACATAAGGTTTGACCACCCCTTCCAAAGGCGTTCCCGTGAAGTCGTAATTGGCACAGACGATGGGGAAGTTGGCCATCTTGAAGACGCGCGCCATGTTGTCCATACCATAGTCGAACTCATGGTTTCCGATGGTGGCGGCATCGATGCCCATCATGTTCATCAGTCCCACCTCCACGTCACCCTTGAACAAGGTGAAGTAAGGAGACCCCTGAAAGAAGTCCCCACTGTCGAAATAGAGCAGGTCGGGATTTTCCTTACGCTGCTGCTGGAGGAATTCCAACCTTCTGATAAACCCACCCCTGCCCGCCAGTTCCTTGTCTTGAAGGTTGGGATTGAGCGGCATGATGGTGCTATGCGCATCGTTGGTGTGCAACACGACGAGTCGCTTTCCTTGCGCCAACACACCGGACGCGGCGAAAATGCAAACTGCTATGATGAAAAACATCCTTGTTCTCATGATCTTATTCCTCCACAATGATGTAACGTCCTTCCACTTCACCATCGACGGCCTTCCCTTGTGCGGTCATCTCCTTGGCATATTTGATGAGAAGCGACCGGGTGAGACTCTCCTCATCGGTGAACTCTCTTTTCTGCGTGCCGTCCTTGAAAGCAGACAACTGGTCGTTGCCATGGGCTATGTAGTCGACGGTGGCCACGCGATAGGAAGCCTTGGGGTCGACGTCCTTCCCTTTGATGGTGACACGTTTGAGCTGTTTGTCCTTGGTGGCAAAGATTTTCACCTCCTTGCTGACAGGTTCCCCACCCCTGTAAACAATCTGCTGCATCAGTTCGAGCACTTTGTCTCCCGAAAGGGTGAGGAAGCATATCCTGTTCTCAAAGGGCGCCACATCGGTTGCATCGCCGATGGTGATGTCTCCTTTGGCGATGGAAGCCCTGAGGCCGCCCTTGTTGTACACACCGAAGTCAGGCTGCTCCCCAAAGTCTTTCGCCGCCCACACCATGATGTCGGCCATCAGGTTCCCCAGAGGACTTTCCGGTCTGTCAGGGACAAGGTCTTTCTTCGCCGTCCCGATGACAGGAGAGAAGATTTGATCCACCTGCTGATTGTAAGGTTGCATGAAATCCGCCACCTGCTGCGGCAGAGGTTTGTCATAGGATTCATCGATGAGGATTCTCGTGCGTGTGACGCCAGTGACATGGTAATGCGTGACGCATGCAGAAAGCAAGGTCATGAGCATCACGGTGCCGATAATCAAATGTTTGTTTCGCATAAAACGGTGTTAGTTTTCGGCGAAGTTAAGCATTTTTCACCATTTTAGGCACATTTTCATGAAGAAAAAGAAGGTTACGATTTGATTTTTCATCATTTAGATGCATTTTTTCAAAAATTATGCTTACCTTTGCACCGCTTTTTACGTAACCGATGACAGGAAGAAGAGTAGCCTAGTTATGTTGCGTAGGATGACAACCAACAAAAATCATTTATCACAATGGATTTAATCAAAGTTGCTGAACAAGCATTTGCAACGAACGTAGCCGAGCAGGCCAAGGCCGCCGGCAAGAAATTCGACGAGTTCCACCCTGGCGACACCATCACCGTAGCCTATAAGATCATCGAGGGCAGCAAGGAGCGTATCCAGCTCTATCGCGGTGTGGTCATCCGCATTTCCGGCCATGGTGAGAAGAAGCGCTTCACTGTGCGCAAGATGTCTGGCACCGTAGGTGTGGAGCGTATTTTCCCAATCGAGTCGCCCAACATCGACAGCATCGAGGTGAACAAGCGAGGCAAGGTACGCCGCGCGAAGTTGTATTACCTCCGTGGGCTGACGGGCAAGAAAGCACGCATCAAGGAGAAGTGGACTGCTCCGAAAGCACAATCCTAAAAAAGAGAAACAAGAGGTTTCATGTGATGAAGCCTCTTTTTTCGTTGAAACAAATCACCAAACACGACATACACGATGAAAGAATTGGCATTGAAATACGGTTGCAACCCCAACCAGAAGCCTTCCCGCATCTTCATGGAGGAAGGTGAGTTGCCCTTGGAGGTGCTCAACGGGCGCCCCGGCTACATCAATTTCCTTGACGCCCTGAACAGTTGGCAATTGGTAAAGGAGCTGAAGGCCGCCACCGGCCTGGCCTCCGCCGCCAGTTTCAAGCACGTCTCACCTGCCGGCGCCGCAGTGGGACTTCCCCTCAGCGACACGCTGAAAAAGGTATATTTCGTAGATGACATCGAAGGCGAATTGTCACCCATCGCCAGTGCCTACGCCCGTGCGAGAGGCGCCGACCGCATGAGCAGCTACGGCGACTTCGTGGCATTGAGCGACACCTGCGACGCACAAACCGCCCTGCTGCTGAAGCGCGAGGTGTCCGACGGCGTGATAGCTCCCGGCTACACCGACGAGGCCCTCGACATCCTGAAGGCGAAGCGCAAAGGCACCTACAACGTCATCCAAATCGACCCTGACTATACGCCGGCTCCCGTGGAGCGCAAACAAGTCTTCGGCATCACTTTCGAACAAGGACGCAACGAAATCCGTCTTGACGACGATGCCCTCTTCGCCAACATTCCCACGGAGAACAAGACCTTTTCCGAAGAAGCCCGTCGCGACCTCGTCATCGCACTCATCACGCTGAAATACACGCAGAGCAACAGTGTCTGCTACGTGAAGGACGGTCAGGCCATCGGCATCGGTGCCGGTCAGCAGAGCCGCATCCACTGCACACGCCTTGCCGGCAACAAGGCCGACATCTGGTGGCTGCGCCAGCACCCGAAGGTGATGGGCCTCCCCTTCATCCCGGGCATCCGCCGTGCCGACCGCGACAACACCATCGACGTCTACATCAGCGAGGACCACGACGACGTATTGGCCGAAGGCACCTGGCAGCAGTTCTTCACCGAGCGTCCCTCCGTGCTCACCATGGAGGAGAAGAAGGAATGGATTTCCAAGAACACGGAGGTCGCCCTTGGCAGCGACGCCTTCTTCCCCTTCGGCGACAACATCGAGCGTGCCCACAAGAGTGGTGTGAAATACATTGCCCAAGCGGGAGGTTCTGTGCGCGACGACCATGTCATCGCCACCTGCGACAAGTATGGCATTGCCATGGCCTTCACCGGTGTGCGACTGTTCCACCATTAACACCATCAGCCATGAGCAAAGGAGACAACATCGACGCCATCATCCAAGGAGGCCTCGTTTGGGGCAGAGGCGCCAAGGAGTCTGACGACTCCAAGCGCGACAAGGTGAAGACCAAGGCCAAGAAGAAAGGCTATGTCACCGGCGCCCACGGCAGCGGAAGTGCCAGACAGAAAGCAAAATATCGCGAGCAAAGGGCAAATAGAAGAAAGAAATAGACGGAAGTCTTTTCGGAATAACGGAATAACGGAATAACGGAATGACTACATCACGCCATCTCTGCATCCAGCATTATTCCGCTGAAAATCCTTCCGGAGTCAATGCCTAGTCTCCGTGCGGAGAAGAACCGGTCGGCGTGTGCATAAGTGCATACGCCGGCTGTTTTTATGTTGTCGGGGCAAACACCGCCTTCCACAAGGAGAAGCCTGTTGGCTTCCCATAAGTCGATGTGCCATTTGTCGTAACGCCTTGCCACGGCAGCCATGTCGAATCCCGCCCCGCGGAACGCCTCATACACTTCGTCGCCCACCTCGAAATGCTCCAACGATATGCCTGGCCCGATGACCACCTTGAGCATGGCGGGTTGTGTGCCAAACGTGTCTGCCATTTTTTTCACAGCCTTGGCTACGATGCGTTTGACCGTCCCCCTCCATCCGGCATGTATGGCACATCCGGCGTGGTGCTCCATATCATATAGCAGCACGGGTATGCAATCGGCAGTGGAGACACCGATGCAGACACCCGGGAGATGGGTCATCACGGCATCCACCCCTTCGAGGGCCGAGGCACGCTGGTGCATGTCAAGGGCGAGGAAGGCCTCGTCGACCACCCTCACCTCCACGTCGTGCACCTGGTGGGGATAGACCAGCCTGTCCATTCCAATACCCAACAAATGGCATAGCGACAAGCGGTTGGCCTCTATGCACTCCCGCTTGTCGCCACAATAATAGTTGATGTTGAACGCTGCATAGTTCCCTTGGCTGCATCCCCCCTTGCGGGTGGTGCTGAAGGCCCTGACCCCCGCCGCCATGTCATATTCGAGCAAGACGGGCGTCGTCATGGCCGTTCTTCCTCCTCGTATTCGAAGTCGTCAAGGTCTTCCACCTCGTCGGCGTCTACCATGAAAATGTCGACATTCTCTCCTTCTGCCTCCATTTCTATTTGGAAACGACTCATGTCCTTGTCTCGGTGCACGAGGGTGTCCTCCGCCGTGATGGTCTGCAACTTGTTGCTCTCACTATTGAGTTCCTTCCACAACACGTTCTTGAGTTCCTCCAAGCCATAACCGGTGACCGCAGAGATGAAAACGGTCTGCACGTCGGTGGGCAGCGTCTCTCGCAGCATCTCAATCAACTCCTCATCCAACAGGTCGCTCTTGGTGACGGCCAGCACACGATGCTTGTCCAACATCTCGGGATTGAATTTCTCCAATTCCCCCAGCAACACCTCGTATTCGTGCTTGATGTCATCGGTGTCGCCCGGCACCATGAAGAGGAGGAGGGAGTTGCGCTCGATATGCCTGAGGAACCTCAGTCCCAGACCCTTTCCCTCACTGGCACCTTCGATGATGCCCGGTATGTCGGCCATGACAAACGACTGTTTGTCATGGTATCCTACAATGCCCAAGGATGGTTCGAGCGTGGTGAAAGGGTAGTTGGCAATCTTCGGTTTGGCACTGGAGAGCGAGGAGAGCAGTGTCGACTTTCCTGCATTGGGGAACCCCACCAGTCCCACGTCGGCGAGGAGCTTGAGTTCCATGATGACCGTCATCTCCTGCATGGGTTCCCCTGGTTGTGCGTAGCGAGGAGCCTGGTTGGTGGGCGATCGGAACTGGAAATTGCCAAGTCCTCCCCTACCCCCCTTGAGGAGACAAACCACCTGTCCGTCGTAGGAGATGTCGCAGACAAACTTCCCCGTCTCGGCATTATACACCACGGTGCCGCAGGGGACGTCGATGTATTCATCCTTTCCCTTGGTGCCGTGGCATTTGTCCTTTCCGCCGTTCCCCCCATGCTGTGCGAAGATGTGCCGCTGGTATTTCAAGTGGAGCAGCGTCCAGTAGTTGTGGTTGCCACGCAGATACACGCTCCCTCCATCCCCTCCGTCGCCACCGTCGGGGCCTCCGTTGGGGTTGTATTTCACATGTTTCAGGTGCATTGACCCACGCCCGCCCTTTCCTGAGCGGCAGCAGATTTTCACATAGTCGACAAAATTGGATTCCATGATTTATTATGATGATACTAGAAACACTAGAAGCTCTAGAAGCTCTAGAAACCCTAGGAACTCTAGGAATACTAGGAGCACTAGGGCAACTAGAAAACCCTAGAAACTCCAGGGATAGAGGAAAATACCGGGGATGCTATAGCTCGTCAATCACTTTGCAGATGTCGGCGAAGATGCGGTCGAGTTCACCCAGTCCATTGATTTGATGGCGTATTCCCTCCTTCTCATACCATTCGATGAGTGGGGATGTCTGGTCGTGGTAGACATTGAGGCGTTTCTTGATGGTTTCCTCGTTGTCATCGCTCCTACCGCTCTCCTGTCCTCTTTTGAGCAGTCGCGTCATCAGTTCGTCCTCAGGGACGCTGAGTTCCACCATGGCAGCCACCTTGTGTCCTCTTGCGGCAAGCATCTTCTTGAGTTCCTCGGCCTGGTTGACGGTGCGTGGGAATCCATCGAAGATGACGCCCTTGTGCTGTGCGCCGAAGGTGTCATACACTTTGGCAAGCATGTCGACGATGAGGGTGTCGGGCACGAGCATGCCGTCGTCAATATACTGTTTGGCCACCTTTCCCAGTTCGGTGCCGTTTTTGATTTCACCTCTCAACACATCGCCCGTGGAGATGTGGTTGAGTCCATATTTCTCGATGATCAGATCGCTCTGGGTGCCTTTTCCCGAACCGGGTGCACCAAAAATGACAATGTTTCTCATATTTATGTTTGTTGGTGTTTGTTCTTCTTCTGGCACGAGGGTGTAGATGTCCTTCAACCCCCTTCCCTGTTGGTTGTAGTCGAGACCGTATCCTAAGATGAAGTCGTTGGGTATGCGCAAGGCCACATATTTGACATCGATGTCCACCTCCAGCCTTTGCGGCTTGAGCAGCAACGTGCATACGTGTATTGACTCCGGGTTTCGTGTTCCGAGTGTCTCCATCATACGTTTGATGGTGAGCCCAGTCTCTACGATGTCCTCGAGGATGATGACCGTCCTGCCGGCGAGCGACTCGTTGATGCCCAGCACCTCCTTGACCTTTCCCGTGGAGGTGGTGCCTTGGTATGAAGCGAGTTTGACAAACGATATCTCACAAGGAATGGTGATTCTTCTCATGAGGTCGGCAGCAAAGATGAACGAACCGTTGAGGACAGCAATGAAGATGGGGTTTTTTCCCGCCATGTCATGGTTGATTTGCTCAGCCACGGCTTCGACGCGTTTCAACACCTCCTGTTCCGGGATTGAAATGCGGAATTTTTTGTCTAATACTTGAATGCTATCCATAAGAGAGTTTTTGGAATTTGCAGCAAATTTAATAAAAATATGGGAAAGAAAGGTCATGAGTTGATAATATTTTTGTAATTTTGCTCTCGATTATTCGTAACTTTGCTACGTATGAAGATATTTACCAGTACCCAAATCAAGGAGCTCGACAAATATACCATTGAAAATGAGCCCATCAAGTCGATTGACCTTATGGAGCGTGCGGCGAAGGCACTGACGCTGGCAGTCATCGACGAGTGCAGTATCTCCACCCCCATCGTTGTCTTTGCCGGCCCTGGCAACAACGGCGGTGACGCGCTTGCCGTCTCCCGCATGCTTGCAGAACGAGGCTACAAAGTGTCGACCTATCTGTTCAACGTCAACAACAAGTTGTCAGAAGACTGCATGGAGAACAAGCAGCGTGCGATGGATTGCAAGCACTTGAAGAATTTCACAGAAGTGACAAAGGAGTTCGACCCACCGCAGCTCACCTCCAACACGGTAGTGATCGACGGACTATTCGGCACCGGACTTGTCAAGCCTTTGGAAGGAGGCTTCCCCTCGTTGGTGAAATACATCAACCAGTCTCCTTGCAAGGTAATCAGCATAGACATGCCTTCGGGTCTGATGGCGGAGAGCAACACCTACAACTCCCATTCGAGCATCATCCGTGCCGACGTGACACTGACGCTCCAGATGAAGAAACTGTGTTTCCTCTTCTCCGACATCCAGCAATATATCGGCCGTCTCAGAGTGCTCGACATCCGCTTGTCCAAGGATTATATTCAGAAGACACATTCCAATTACACGATGCTGGAAGCCAAGGACTTGAAACCCTTGTTGAAGCCTCGCAGCGACTTCGCCCACAAAGGTTTGATGGGGCACGCCCTGCTCATTGCCGGCAGCTATGGCATGGCGGGAGCCGCCGTCCTTGCCGCACGTGCCTGCATGCGTTCCGGCGCAGGCAAACTCACCATCCACACGCCAAAGAAGAACTGCGACATCATGCAGATGTCGGTGCCTGAAGCGGTATTGGAGGTGGACTACGAAGATGCTTTCTTCTCCGACGCCGTGCCTGCAGAGCATTACGACGCTCTTGGCATCGGTCCGGGACTGGGCCAGGTGGAGAACACCGCCATCGCACTGATTGCCCAACTGCGTCGCACACAAGCCCCCATCGTGGCCGACGCCGACGCCATCAACATCCTTGGAAGCCACAAGACATGGTTGCAGCAATTGCCCAAGGGGCTGATTCTCACACCACACCCGAGAGAGTTCGACCGCCTCTGCGAAACCCGCTGCAGCGATGACTACGAGCGGTTGATGAAGGCTGTGGACATGGCTGTGAGACTGCAGGTGTTCATCATCCTCAAAGGGCATTACTCCGCACTCTGCCTCCCGGAAGGCAGGGTGGTGTTCAACTCCACCGGCAATTCCGGAATGGCAACGGCTGGTTCTGGCGACGTGCTAACGGGCATCATCACCGGTCTGCTGGCAAGGGGTTACCATCAGCGAGAGGCATGCCAACTGGGCATGTACCTCCATGGACTGGCAGGCGACCTTGCCGCAAAAGAGAAAGGAAAGGAGAGCCTCATGGCCAGCGACTTGATCGATTTCCTTCCCAAAGCGTTCAAGACCCTTGAAAAGATTGAAGATTGAAAATTGAAGATTGAAAATTGCCATTCGGGCGTCTGAGGAAGAAGAAGGATAATATGGAAATCGTAGGATGCCAAGATGGTGATGAGACATATGGACAAATTGGGGGCGGGTCTTGTACCCGCCCCATTATCTTTTTGCGACCACAAGGCCAATCTTCAAAGTTGCGATTAAGCGAGAGCAGACCAAGCTTGCTTGGAGTCTGCCGAGCGTGAGCAACTTCGGCCGCAGGCCAATTTTCAAAGTTGAGTCCACTTTAAAAAGTGGACGATGAGCAAAAATCGGTGCGCATCTCCCCTCCCCTCGAAGGGGAGGGGATGGGGTGGGGTGAAATTCGCCTGAATATCAAAAAGTTACAGACCCCACCCCTGCCCCTCCCCTTGAGGGGAGGGGATGACTAACACCTCGTTTTGCACAAACGGACTTTTTCAAGTGGACTCAATCTTCAATTTTCAATCTTCAATTTTCAATCTTCAATCTTCAATCTTCAATCTTCAATAATTATCTCGTGACTTCCAAGGAGACGGAGGCGCCGTTTTTGTCGTAAAAGACGATGACGAGACGTTTTTCCTCAGGGAAGAGTTTCGTGTCCAGGTCGGCGGAAGTTTCACCCGACATATTGAGAGTCTTGAGTACTTTTCCTGAAAAACTCACATACTCTATTTTTGTGATGGGTTTGGTGGCCTTGGCGTGCATCACCCCTTTGGCGTCGATGGAGGCATCCACATCGATGGGAGTCTCCGCTGTGGGTGTGACGGTGGGTGTGAGCGACAACTCACGCCCGTCGCCCAGTTCATTGAACCCCATGGTTTGCAGCATTTTGATGCCATAGCGCTTTCCGAGCGTGCGGTATCCTTCAGCAGAGAAATGCACATGGTCGGGACCAGCCTCGCAGCCTTCCGACGACACCACGTAGGCATTGGGAATGACCTCTGGCAGACGGTTGATGGTGGGGTTGGCATGTGCACACACGCCATTCTGGTCGGTTCCAACCACCTCTCCGGCGATAAGCGGCACCTTTGTGGGGTCGAGGTTGAGGTCAGCCATCAGGTTGTCATATATTTTCTTCACCTTTTGCAACCACTGGTCGTTATAGGCGTCGGTCTCTCCTTGATGTAGGAGAATACCTCTGATGACACCTTCCTTCTGAGCCTTCCTTGCCATGTCTACGAGCCGCTGATAGGGATTGTTTCCATATGCTGCAATCTCGTCGCGCATCCAGTCTTCCTTCACGTTGGCGATGTATTCCTTGCAGGCATCCTTGTCGAAAAGGTCGATGGCGCATCCGTCCACGGCGACATGCACCACGCCGAGTTTGACATTAAGGGGATGGTTCTTGCGCAGCATCCACAAGAAATAGTCCACCGGAGAGAGACCGGTGTTGGCCCTGCACAGCGGTGGAACCGCCTTGCGCCATTCACCAACACGGCGTCCGTCGGGACCGTCGACGGCCGACATGCTCAGCACCCCTTCCTCGATGTTGCAATCCTCGGGCGAGATGGTTCCCTGTCCCACCATGTTAGACTGTCCGATGCAGAGGTAAATGTAGAAGAACGGGTCTTGCGCCGATGCTACCAAGGGAAGGAATGTCATCAACAATATATAAAATAGTTCTTTCATCTTGGTCGTTGGTTGGTAGTTGAAAAAGCGGGAGTCTGCCCCGAAGGGCAGATGCTCCCGCCGCTGTCTCACTGTGTGTATGTATGCCGTTGTCCAGTACTGAGATTAGTCGAGTTGAGCGAGCTTGTTGTCAGAGCCGAGCACTTCCTTGATCTTGTGCTTGTACATCTTCTCCATTTCGTCGCGGGCGGGACCGCAGAACTTGCGTGGGTCGAACTCACCTGGCTTGGTGGCAAGGACTTTGCGCACAGCAGCGGTGAAGGCGAGGCGGGAGTCGGAGTCGATGTTGATCTTGCAGACGGCGCTGGCAGAAGCCTTGCGGAGTTGCTCCTCGGGGATGCCTACTGCGTCGGGCAGCTTGCCTCCATACTCGTTGATGATGTCGACATACTCCTGTGGTACGGACGATGATCCGTGGAGGACGATGGGGAATCCGGGGAGTTTCACCATGATGGCGTCGAGGACGTCGAAGGCCAGTGGCGGCGGCACGAGCTTTCCTGTTTTCGGGTCGCGTGTGCACTGCTCTGGAGTGAATTTGTATGCGCCATGGGATGTGCCGATGGAGATGGCGAGGGAGTCGACACCTGTGCGGCTGACGAAGTCGATGACCTCTTCAGGCTTGGTGTAGTGGCTCTCTGCGGCAACCACCTCATCCTCAACGCCTGCGAGGACGCCGAGCTCACCTTCCACGGTGACGTCGAACTGATGAGCATACTCCACCACTTTCTTGGTGAGTGCGATGTTCTCCTCGTAAGGCAGTGAGGAGCCGTCGATCATAACAGAAGAGAAGCCGAAGTCAACACAGCTCTTGCAAGTCTCGAAGCTGTCGCCATGGTCGAGGTGCAAGGCGATTTCGGGATGGTGGCACCCCAGTTCCTTGGCATATTCCACGGCACCCTGTGCCATGTATTGGAGCAAAGTCTGGTTGGCATAGTTGCGTGCACCTTTAGACACCTGCAGGATGACAGGGCTCTTGCAATCGCTGGCAGCCTTGATGATGGCTTGCAGCTGCTCCATGTTGTTGAAATTGAATGCTGGGATGGCATAGCCTCCGTTGATGGCACGTGCGAACATATCACGAGTGTTCACAAGGCCCAAAGATTTGTAGTCTACCATAAATTTGACTGAAATGTTATAAAAAAATGTTTGGTTGCTTTTGTTGTGCAAAATTAGCATTTTTAATTGGCAATGCAAAGCATTTGGAAGATTTTTTTGTGGATGAAACCCAATGAAGTCCATATACTTTGCAGCCTATGGACTTATTATCTCAGTTTTGCAAAATTCACATTGCAATTTGGGACAAGAGGGAGGGTTGAGACGAAGTGATGAAATGGAGCTGGGTCGTACAACGAAGCAGCGGCCTCCCTATTCGGGAAGCCGCTGCTCATTGAAATATCATATGGAAAAATTATTCCTCCGTATCTATCGCCCTCCAGATGAGGGAGGCGATGGCACCTCCGATGAGCGGTCCAACGATGAAGACCCATATCTCGGATAAGGCTTGTCCACCCGTGAAGATGGCAGGTCCTATGGAGCGTGCGGGATTGACCGACGTGCCGGTGAAACGTATGCCCACCAGATGAATCAGGATGAGGGCAAGGCCGATGGCCACGCCGGCGAAATTGTTGGTGGCGCCGTTGGTCTTCGACGTGGCACCAAGTACGACCAGCACGAAAAGTGTGGTGAGCACGATTTCCACTATCAAGCCGTTGGTGACCCCAAAAGCACAAGTGTTGGCACCAAGACCGTGAAGCAGTGTGGGGTCGGAAGTCACCGTGATTCCCATAAGCAAAGCTGCAGCCAATACACCTCCAATCACTTGGGAGAGCATATACATGAAACAGTCTTTAGAACTCATCCTACCGCAAAGGAAGACCCCCAACGTGATGGCAGGGTTGATATGGCATCCCGAGATGCCTCCAATGGTATAGGCCATGGCCACCACGGAAAGACCGAACGCCATCGCAGTGCCTACAACAGTAGCTGGCGAAGTGACATCACATCCCAAAGCCACAGCTGCTCCGCAGCCCAAGAAAGTGAGGACAAATGTTCCCACCAATTCTGCTAAATACTTCTTCATAAGCTTCTATTTTTTAATGTTTTGAATTATCTCGTATTGTTAAAAAATGACAATTATCCATAGTCTTCTCGACAGAATCCAATAAAATAACGTGCAAAGATAACAATTATTTTTTATTTTCGCAACATTTTTTAAGATTTTTGCAACAAAGAAGTAACTATTCAGGCCCCCCTTCGCCAACAAACCAACCTTGATGTTCAGATTCCCTATGCGGCATCGCTTCAAATGTTAAAATTTCAGTGGTAAGAGAAT